>LSQX01185248.1_pt1 | contig 16187 bp, 12 predicted proteins | sample 654561 | NCBI WGS metagenome assembly LSQX01 (sample SAMN04489861, study PRJNA283612) | anaerobic digester metagenome | isolation source: 4 biogas reactors fed with cattle manure at either 37C or 55C with and... | place: Denmark: Kongens Lyngby | collected 2014 | reverse complement strand
CAGTCATCCCCCGAGACCTGCCCTGTCTTGAAACGGAGGATCGCCATGAACGCATCATTTTGCCGCCATTGCGGCCGTCCCTTGGAACCGGGCGCCTCGTTTTGCGCTTCGTGCGGCAATCCGGTGGTGCAGCCAGCCGCAGCGGCGCGGACCCGGCGCAAGCCATCCTGGATTCCCATTGTCGTCGGCGTCCTGCTGCTGATCATGGGCATCAGGATTCCGCTGGCCCTCGCGCTGGGCGTCGAAACCACCGGAACGGTCCGGTCGGTCGAGCAGCGCATCAACAGCAATTCCAGCAAGCTGGACCACAACTACGACATCCATTATACGTTCCGGACCCGGGACGGAAAGACCGGCAGCGGCACCACGAGCATGAACCGCGTCTACAATGTCACCCGTTTGCCGGCTGAGGGCAGCAATATCGGGGTGACCTACCTGCCCGGCCTGCCATTTGTCAACGTGCCGTCCGACCAGAAAAACCTGGGCTGGTCGACCTTGATCTTCATCGCACTGGGCGCGCTGCTGCTGGTCATGGGGATCCGCGGCACCGCTACGGTGACCCGGATCAGGCGCTGATCCGGAAAAACCGAACGGCGCCAGGAGGCTTCATGATGACATCTGATCGCGCCGCCAACGCGGATTTAACCCGTATTTTTCCCGATTATAAGCCCGTCAGGCGCCTGATCGTCTGCCAGCCCGGCTGGCCTGTCGAACAAGTCGACGCCTGGATCTGGCTGCGCTGCCTGCAGGGCCTGGTCAACCGCGATCAGCCGCAGCTGTACCTGATGACCGGCGACCCGCGCGCCGCGGACGGCAAAGCCGCCTTGCACGAGGACCATTGGCTCTCCTGGTACCGTGAGAAATGGCAGATTCACGTCGAGCGGCTCGACGACCCGGAGGCGGTGCTGGCCCGGTTCCGCCACCTGGTTCGAGGCTATGTCCTCTACGACACCGAAAACGTCCTGCAAACGCAAAACCTGGCCATAACACGCTGCGGCCTGGACAGCACGCTGCCGGTCGCTCCGGGCCAGGAGGCGGTCATGATCCGCCAGGGCCTGACTTGTTCCGATGATCTGCGCGGCCGCTTTGCCGACGACTGGGACGCGGCCGAATGGGCCGTCGAACACCTGTGGCCGCGCTGCAACAAGCGCATGTTCGCCAATTTTTGCGTGCATCGCCCCACCTGGTACGCCATGGCCCACGAACTGGAGGACTTCGTCGTGGCCAACCGCGTGCTGGCACTCGATTTGCCCCGGTCGCGTGTCTTTCGCCGTTCGCTCAACCTGTACCGCCGCCTGATGAAGACGGCCGAGGCCCCTGGTGTGCAGCTGAACTGGCACTGCATCTGGGACCAGGAGAAGGAATTTGTCGCGGAGGCGGCGCAATGCGGCTTTTTCTCGCTCTGCTCGCTGCGTTCGCCCAACATGACCGTGCATGGCGGTGTCGGCGATCCGGACCGGGCTTACCGGCAGGCGCTGCCGCCGGCCGAACAATGTGTCGCGGCGCCGGACAAGGTCTATGTCTGCCTCTACAACAGCGACGGCGACGCCACCTGGGCCATGCAGAACCTCCATTCCGACAACTGGCTCGACCCGGACCGCGGCTCGTTCCCGTTCGGCTGGGGCTTTCTGCCCCTGATGGTGAAGCTGATGCCCGGGATGCTCCAGTACTACCAGGAAACCCGGCTGGCCAACGATTGCTTCTGGGGGCCGTCATCCGGCGCCGGCTATACCTACTCATGGCTTTGGCCGGAAGACCTTGTTGACGGCTACCTCCGGGACTCCCGCCGCCTGCTGGACCAATCGGGCCAGAACGGCTGCAACATGGTCAATTGGTTTCTGCGCGACTGGTGGCGCGAGGTCGAGGACGACCGGGCCGTGGCCCGTGAGCAGGCGCTGCTGGACCCGGGCCCCGGACTGGTTTGCGGCCTGGGCGGATCGCCGTACGCACAGAATTATCCGTTCGGCGCCATCCCGAAACTGCACTCGGTCCACATCGCCAATGTCGGGCGCGACAACATCGGCGACATCGTGCGCTTAAGCCGCGAATGCCCCACCAGGCCGGCTTTCTATTTCCTGTTCGCCCAGATCGCCAAGGGTATCTTCCACCAGCTGGACAGCGAAATGAGCCGCCTGGCGGACCATCCTGAGATCGAGATCGTCAGCATGGACCGGTTTTTCCTGCTTCTCAAGAATGCCCGGGATCGCGGCCTGATCAGGGAACCTTTTTATGCCAAGACAGACCAGCTGGCCGAGACATGGCTCAAGGCACCCGGCCGCAACCGGCTGCCCCTGTACGAGAAACTGGCCGGCGAACTGGCCAGGGCGGCAACAGCGGCGCCAAAAGAGCGGCGCCGGATCCTGGGGCAGGCGGGATGGACCCAGCTGGTGTCGGCTGAAATCGAGCACGTCGCCCGGGACCGCGACCTGTTTTTGCGTTATTTTGAATCGCGCACGCCGCCGACCGCCGAGCAGGAACCGGACGCGCTGTTCTATGTCGCGTTCACGGTTGCCTGGGGACTTGTCCGATCAGCACTCGAAGCGCAAGGCGTCTACGCCAACCAGCGCGACCAGTGCCTGGCGGATTTTATCCGCACCTGCCGCACGGTGACCGATCCGGCCCCGTTCGAAGCGCTGTTTGCCGCGTGGCAGGAATGGGAGGCGGGAACACCGCCGCTTGGTCAGACCGTTGCCTGGTGCCAGGCGCTCGAACCGGCCGCGCGAGACCTGGCCGACCGTTTCGGGGGCGGCGCGGACGAGACCTTTACCGGTTGGCCGCCCCGGAGCATCTAGACATCCGAAAGGTCCTTTGCGGCATACGATAATGGCAGAAAAGCCTGCTGATCGAGCGGGATTTCGAAGCGGCTTTCGCCGTCCCTCTGGTAGAGCCGCTCCAGCCGATGGCCGTTGTCGAGGCGCGTCAGGACGTCCACGTCGCCGCGGACGGCGATTTCCGCCACGCTGCCGTGAGGCAGAAACGACTGCAGCGCAAACGTCTGGTTGTCATACAGGAACAAGCTGACCGGCGCCTGGCCCAGGTAGCGGACCGGCCTTGAAAAAGACAGGTACTGGCGGATCTTGTCCAGCGATGCAACCGGCAGCAACTGGAGCTGGGCGTAGTTGTCCGGCGTGTTGAGCAGCATGACCCGTCCGGCGGCATAGAAGGACATGCCGAGCACAAGGTTGGACAGGGCATTTTCCATTTGCATCACGTGGTAGTTGATGTCGTTGACTTTCCACTCCAGGAAGGGGAAGGCGATCGCGGTCCGGGCGTAGTCGTAGCGCACCTGGCTGGACCAGCCCCGGTCGAAGGCGCCGAACTGGGCCGAGGCCATTTTCTGCCCGCTGTCCCGAATCCAGATGAACTCGTCGAGGCCAAGCGGCTGCATGGCCCGGGCAAAGCCTGTGGTCAGAACGGCGTCGCCGCCGTTCTCGAGATGGCCGCGCAACCGGGCCAGAATGTCGCTGTCGCAGGCCGAGGCGGCGGTCAGGAGGACCAGCTCCGGAGCCCTGGGGAAATCGGCGGCAGGCTCGAGCGGCACGCCGCACATGCCCAGGTAGTCGTAGAGGTGGTCTTCACCGCTCGAACCGGCGGGCAGGTAGACCGGGATGCCCCATGGCTGGCCTAAAGAACCGATCACCGCGTCACATTCGGCCAGACGGCAGCCCAGTGCGGCGCGCCACGAGCCAGTTTGCAGCAGGCCGGCGCAAAACAAGGTCAGTTCCGGCGCCTTGGCCAAAAGCGTCAGGTTGGCCTGCTCCAGGTAGGCGTCAAGACTGCCGCACATGATGTTGTCGATCCAGCCGCCCCCGTTGTTGTGTTCTTTAAGGTTGGCCAGGTAGCGGATCAGGGAATAGGAGGTGTAACGCGGGTTTTTGAACAGGGAGTAGGTCGTATGGCGGGTTTCGGTGCCGGCATGGATGCCGTCCACCAGGGCGGGCTGGTGCCGAGGGTCGTAACCGAGCCGCTGGAACGATTCGTTGTAGGTCGGGTACTTCAGAACGATCTTGACCGACTCGTTGACCTCCCTGGCCGGTCCGACCATATGGCGTTCAAGAAAATCCGTCAGCATGGCCATGCGGAACGTTGCCCAGTCGCGTTCGCCTTTGGCCTCGCGGCAGCGCGCGCAGGTGCAGTTGGTCAAAAAGGAATCGTCGATCATGATTTCGTCAAACTGCTCAGCCATGCGCCGGAAAAGGCCGCTGAACAGGTCTTGGGCCCAGGGATCCGTATAACAGAACGGTTGGCCGATGCGTGTCTCGTGACCGTCCTGCAAGGCCGAAACCGGCATCATCGCTGTCGCCGAGGCAATGCCCTGTTCGGCGAAAAGCTGTTTGGCCCTGGCCAGTTTTTCGCGCGGCACTGTTTCGGAGCGGAAGGTCTCCAGGTAGACCTTGTCCAGACGCAGATCGCGCAGAAACGGCGCCACGTGATCGCAAAAGGCGGCGCGGTCGTCCGGAAGCTGCAGCACATCCTGTACGGTGAAAAAAAGACTGAGCCTGAAATTCTGGTAACGCGCCATCCTTGACCTCCTGTTACCGGCCGCGAGGCGTCGCCTGTCTCTTTTCATTATAACCGCCTCTGCCAGGCCGGATCAACCAGGATGGCTTGACAAGGGTCAGACGCTTGTTTACAATACAGTTAGCACTCAAAGGTGGCGAGTGCCAAAATGCTCTGGACCGGACAGGTGATCGATCGTGACAGTGACCGCTGTGAAAGATTTTTCGCTGACCCAAAATGCGTCTGGGGCTTTTTTGCGCATCACACCACGACAATGAGATTTGGGAGGGATTACGATGTCAATCAAGCTGATCGCATACGATGAACAAGCGCGCAAGTCGATCGAGGCCGGTGTCAACAAGCTGGCCAACGCGGTCAAGATCACGTTGGGGCCCAAGGGGCGCAACGTGGTGCTTGACAAGAAATTCGGTTCGCCGGTGATCACCAACGACGGTGTGACGATCGCCAAGGAGATCGACCTGGAGGACCCGTACGAGAACCTCGGCGCCCAACTGGTCAAGGAAGTGGCCAGCAAGACCAACGATGTTGCCGGCGACGGCACGACGACCGCGACGCTGCTGGCCCAGGCAATTGTCCGCGAAGGGCTGCGCAACATCGCGGCCGGCGCCAACCCGATCATCATCAAGCGGGGGATCGACAAGGCGGTCGAAGCTGCGGTCGAATCGATCAGGGCCAGCAGCCAGAAGGTTAAGGGCAAGGACGACATGCGCTTTGTCGCCACCATCTCGGCCGGTGACGAAACGGTCGGCCAGCTGATCGCCGACGCCATGGAGAAAGTCACCGCCGACGGCGTGATCACGATCGAGGAGTCCAAGACCGGCCTGACCCATACGGAAGTGGTCGAAGGCATGCAGTTCGACCGCGGTTACGTATCACCGTACCTGGTCACCGACACGGACAAGATGGAAGCGATCCTGGACGACCCGTATATCCTCGTGACGGACAAGAAGATCAGCAGCGTCCAGGACCTGTTGCCGGCCTTGGAGATGATCGTCAAGATGGGCGGCAAGCTGCTCCTGATCGCCGAGGATGTCGAGGGCGAAGCGCTCGGCACGATCGTGGTCAACAAGCTGCGCGGCGTCTGCAACTGTGTCGCGGTCAAAGCCCCCGGTTTCGGGGACCGCCGCAAGGAGATGCTGCGCGACATCGCCATCCTGACCGGCGGCGAGGTCGTATCCGAGGAGATCGGCCTCAACCTGAAGGACATCAAGCGGGAATGGCTGGGCCGGGCCAAGTCGGTCAAGGTCCAGAAAGAGAACACGATCATCGTCGACGGCGCCGGCACTACCAAGGCGATCCACGACCGCATCGGCTCGATCCGCAAGCAGATCGAGGACACCACGTCCAGCTATGACAAGGAGAAGCTCAACGAGCGATTGGCCAAGCTTTCCGGCGGTGTCGCGGTGATCCGGGTCGGCGCGGCCACCGAAACGGAGATGAAGCAGCGTAAATTCAAGGTGGAAGATGCCCTGCACGCCACGCGCGCGGCCGTCGAGGAAGGGATCATCCCGGGCGGCGGCGCTGCTTACATCAACGCGTTGCCGGCAGTCCGGGACGTGGTGGCCAGCCTGGCGGGCGATGAGAAGACAGGCGCTTTGATCATCCTGCGCTCGCTCGAAGAGCCTTTGCGCCAGATCGCGATCAACGCCGGCTACGACGGCGCGGTCGTCGTCGACAAAGTCAAGAGCAGCGCTCCGGGAACGGGATTTGACGTGATGAAAGAGGCGTATGTCGACATGGTCGCCGCCGGCATCATCGACCCGGCCAAGGTGACGCGCTCCGCCCTGCAGAATGCCGCCTCGGTCGCCGCCATGATCCTGACGACCGAAAGCACCGTGGTCGACAAGCCCGAAAAGAAGAAGGAAGCCCCGGCGATGCCGAGCGACTACGACATGTAGAAGTCAGATGGGTTTCGGGTCCTGAGGAACCGGTTCGGATCCAAAAACACAGGGATCAGCCTCATTTCGAGGCTGGTCCCTTTTGCTGTCCGGCTCAACCAGCACGCGCAGCGACAGCAGGTGGGCGCTGACCCCGATGCCTACCACCAGCAAGGCCAGACGCACCCAGAACACGTCGACCAGCCAGGCGGAGACGGCAAGGGATGTCCAGAGGATGGCCAGCGCCGCGTTGCGCGTGCGCCGCCTGACCGCCCGATGCTCCAGGTAGGCGCGGATCGTCTTGCCGAACAGCTTGTGCCTGAGCAGCCAGTTGTAGAGGCGGGACGAACTGCGCAGATAGCAGGCGGCCGCGACGAGCAGCAGCGGGGTTGTCGGCAGCAGCGGCAAAAACAATCCGACGATGCCAATGGACAGGGCCAGCGAGCCGGCCGCAACCAGCAGCAGGCGCAGCAGCCAGGCGGGCTTATGGCCCGCCTGCTGCTCGTTGGCTGATCGAACAGGTTTCACGACTTAGATGTCAAGGCCGAGCGCCTTGGCGACACCCTGCCCGTAAGCCGGGTCGGCTTTGAGGCAATTTCCGATGTGGCGCCGCTTGATCATCTCCGGCGCGTCGCCCATGGCGCGGGCGGTGTTGGCGAAGAGAACCTCCTGCTGTTCCGGTGACATCATGCGGAAAAGTTTACCGGGCTGCATGTAGTAGTCGTCGTCATCCTCGCGGAAATTCCAGTTGGCCGCGTCGCCCTGCAGGGCCAGGGGCGGTTCCTTGGCTTCCGGCTGCTCCTGCCATTCGCCGTAGCTGTTCGGCTCATAGCCGAGCCGGCTGCCCTGGTTGCCGTCGACGCGCATCTGGCCGTCGCGGTGGTAGCTGTGCTGGGCGTTTTTAGGTGCGTTGACCGGGATCTGGTGGTGGTTGACACCCAGGCGGTAGCGTTGGGCGTCGCCGTAGGAGAAGAGGCGGCCCTGGAGCATCTTGTCCGGAGAGAAGCCGATGCCGGGCACGATGTTGGCCGGGTTGAAGGCGGCCTGCTCGACATCCTGGAAATAATTGTCCGGATTGCGGTTCAGTTCCAGGACACCGACTTCGATCAGGGGGAACTCGCCCTTGTACCAGACCTTGGTCAAGTCGAAGGGATTGTACGGCATCTGACGGGCCTGTTCCTCGGTCATGACCTGGATCGACATCGTCCAGCGCGGGAAATCGCCGCGCTCGATGCTTTCATACAAGTCGCGCTGGTGGCTTTCACGGTCCTTGCCGACGATCGCTTCCGCCTCCTGGTCGGTCAGGTTCTTGATGCCCTGCTGGGTTTTGAGGTGGAATTTGACCCAGACGCGTTCGTTTTGCGCGTTGATCAGGCTGAAGGTGTGGCTGCCGTAGCCGTTCATGTGGCGGTAAGACAGGGGGATGCCGCGGTCGCTCATCGTGATCGTCACCTGGTGCAGCGCCTCCGGCAGCAAGGTCCAGAAATCCCAGTTGTTCTTGGCGCTGCGCAAATTGGTGCGCGGGTCGCGCTTGACGACATGGTTGAGGTCCGGGAACTTGAGCGGATCGCGCAGGAAAAAGACCGGTGTATTGTTGCCGACCAAATCCCAGTTGCCGTCTTCAGTGTAGTACTTCATGGCAAAACCGCGGATGTCGCGCTCGGCGTCGGCCGCGCCGCGTTCACCGGCGACGGTTGAGAAGCGGACGAAGACCTCGGTCTTTTTGCCGACCTCGGAAAAGATTTTGGCCTTGGTGTAGCGCGTGATGTCGCCGGTGACCGTGAAGGTGCCGAAAGCCCCCGAACCCTTGGCGTGCATGCGCCGCTCCGGGATGACCTCACGGTCGAAGTGGGCCAGCTTCTCCAGGTACCAGACATCCTGGAGCAGCATGGGGCCGCGGGGTCCTGCGGTCATGACGTTGTTGTTGTCACCGACAGGGGCGCCGGCCACGGTGGTCAGTTTCTTTTTCTGTTCTTCGTTCATCAGGAATCCTCCTCTGACATGGATGTGCCGTCCAGGCATTGCCGGCACAGGCCGCGAATAGAGACATGGCGCTCGAGCAGCCGGCATCCGGCCAGCTGCCCTTGTGTCAGGTGGTCCATGTCGATGGCGATGTTCTCGATCTTGCCGCACCTCAGGCACACGAAATGACCGTGTTCTTCGGTCATGCCGTCGAAACGGGCGCTGTTCTCATCGATGTGGATGATCCGCGCCAATCCGGCTTCGGCAAGCGTCAACAGCGTGTTGTAGACCGTTGAGCGGGACAAGGCGGGTATTTCGGCTTTGAGCCGGAGATAGAGCGTTTCGGCCGTCGGATGGTCAGACGAAGCCCGCAGGACGTTCAGGGTGCGCATCCGCTGGTACGTCGGACGAATCTTGTGTGCCTTGAGCAGTTGCAGGGCCGCCGGATTATCCATCTTTCCTCCAAGTTAAGAATGATTATCAAATAAGAACACAATATAATATTAAAATATTCATCAGCGATTGTCAACCACCTGCGATCCGGATCTCAAGCAAAAAAAGCAGGCCGTCAGATTGACGTCTGCTTTTTTCTGGATACAACAGGAAAGGGTGAAGCGGTTAGCCGCGCAGCTTTTGGGCGACGATCTCGGCCGCCTTGATCAGGGGATAGCCGGCGGGGGATGCGGTCAGCAGGGGATGGGTGCCGATCTGGGTCAGCATCAGGTCATGGACCGTCATGTGGTTCTGGATCGCCACGCCGATCACGTTGACCAGTTCGCCCAGGCTCTTGCCGCCGATGGCCGCGCCGCCCAGGATGACGCCGCTCTTGCAGGAGACGACCAACTTGACGGTCTGGGCATGGACGTCGCTGATCTTGCCGGGATGGCGGTCGATACCGCTGAAGGTTCCCGTTACGACGTTGAAGCCTTCGCTTTGCGCCTGCTTCTCGGTCAGGCCGGCGACGCCAAAGCCGGTGTCGCCGATAAAGGTGAAGTAGATGCCGACGGTGCCCTTGAACGTGCTGTAGGTATCGAGGCCGTACAGGTTCAGTCCGGCGATCCGGCCTTCGGTGCAGGCCGTCGAGGCCAGCATGACCCGGCTCAGCTTGCCAGTGGCGAAATCGACCTTCTCAGCGCAGTCACCTGCGGCGAAGATATCCGGTGCCGACGTGCGGCGGTACTGGTCAGCCTTGATAAAACCAAAGGCGTTGATCTCCAGCCCCATCGCCTGGGCAAGCTCCGTGCTGGCCTTGTAGCCCATGGACAAGATGACGGCATCGACATCAATGAGGGTTCCGTCGGAGAGCTGCAGCTGCCGGACCGCATCATCGCCCAGCAGGGCGGAAACGCCGATGCCGGTGACCACCTTGACCTGGCGGCTGGCCAGGATCTTCTCGGCCTCGACGGCAAACTCGTCATCGAAAGTCTGGCCGAGCACATGAGGCAGGATCTCGAACAAGGTCACATCCTTGCCGATCTTGACCAGCTCGTCGGAGACTTCGACGCCGATGAAGCCGGCGCCGATGACGGCGATCTTCTGGCAGCCTTCCAGCTCCTGCTGCAGCTGGTCGAGGTAAGTCTTGCTCTTCTGGATTGTGAAGACCTTCTTCAGGCCGGTACCCGGCAGCCAGCCCGGCACCACCGGCTGGGATCCGACACCTAAAATCAGCTTGTCGTACGTGATGGCATCCGTATTTTTCAAGGTGCATTGTTTGTTGGCCTTGTCAACGGACAAGACCTCGTCGATCACGATCGTCACCCCGAGCTTTCTGAGGCCTTCGTCGGGCAGGACGTTGTTGTCACTGGTTTTGACGGTTCCGAAAATATACGGGATGCCGCAGGGAACCATGACCTTTTCGTCGCGTCGGACGACGGTTACCGATTTGTCGGGATAATGGGACTTGGCGGTCATCGCGGCCACCAGGCCGGTGGCGCTGCCGCCGATCACCAATACATCTGTCTTCATCAGCAAAACCTCCCGTCATCGTTATGGGCTTATGCTCGTTAAGTCCAGCGTAGCACCGGAGTTGCGTGAAGTCAACCTGTGCGTGAGGTGGTTTTACGGCGGGTTTTTCTGTTATTTCAGGCGGCGCAAGGTCCGCGGCTGACAGAACCAGACCAGTTGACCGTGCGGCACCTGGCTGTCCATCCATTCGATCGCGGCGGCAGCCGCTTTCTTGAACGGCAGTGTGATCCCTGTCAGCGCCTGGCTCCACAAGCCGAGCGTCGGCTCGTGTCCGACGACGATCAGCTGGGTGCTCGGTTCCAGATAAGCGGCGAAGCGGAGCAGCTCGCCGAGGTCACCGTCCAGGATGGCGGGGACCGTTCGGACCTTAACTGATCCGATTTCATCGGCCAGGATCTGCGCGGTTTCCAGTGCACGGCACAGCGGGCTGGACCAGACGGCCAGAGGCGCAGAACGGTCAAGCAGGCGCTTGAAACCCGGTAACTCGTCGCGCAGCCGGTGGATGCCCCGGACGGTCAGATGGCGCTCGGCATCGGTTGTATCCGGCTTCAGATCTTCGGCGATGCCGTGGCGAAAAAAAATCAGCTGCATGGTTCGATCCTCCCGGTTTGCTTGCGGCTTCGCCCAAGCCGGCTTGCACCGCCCAGCGATCCGCCGTCCAGACCGAGCACCTGTTCGACCAGGACGGCATGCACCGCCAGGTCGTGCACGCCGGTCAGGTAAAGGTCAGCCAGCCCCCGGATCAGGATGGTCAGCATGTAGTCGGGGTAGGCGACCTGGACCAGACCCCGGTCAGACGCGGCCTTGAGTACAGACCGGACCTGGTCGAAGGCGGTCGCGCAGAGCCGGTCGCGTACCCGGGCGAACATGTCCGGGCGGTCTTTCTCCATGTCCAGGAGCGCGGCATGGCGCTCGATGACGCGAAAGAACAGCTTCAGGATGCGGCGCAGCTTGTCCGGCACGGACAGGTCATCGCGCGAGACCACGCGAAGCAGCGCCTGCTCCAAACGGGCAGCCAGGGCGTCGATCACGGCGCTGACGATCTCATCCTTGGACGCGAAATAGTAGTAGACCAGACCTTTGGCAACCGGCACATCGGCCGCGATTTCGGATACGGTGGTCCGGGCAACACCCTGGTGCGCAAACAAATGCGCCGCGCTCGCCAGGATTTCTCTGCGCCGGGATTTTGCATCTTTTATGGTGCGCACAAGCACCTCCTCTCAGGTCATTCAGCGGATTTCAGCGACTCGACCATCTTGATTTTGCGCAAACGCCCATGCATGACCGCGTTGACCAGGACGGAGAACAGGGCGGTCAGCAAAAGGGAGAAGAGGAAGCTGGTCCAGTGGATCGTCTTCCCGAACATAATCGCATCGATTTCCATCGTATCCATGACAAACCGATGCAGCGTGACGCCCAGCAGCAGGCCGGCCAGCGTACCAAAGAGCGTCAAGACGATGTTTTCACGGAACACGTAGAGCGACACTTCGCGGTCGCGGAACCCGAGTACCTTGATCGTGGCGATTTCCCGGATGCGTTCCGTGATGTTGATGCTGATTAGATTATACAGGACGACGAAGGCCAGCGCACCTGCGGCGGCAATCAGGACCAGCACCACCAGGTCCAGGCTGCCGATCGTCTTGGCGAACTCCTTTGCCAGGCTGAGGGTCAGCATGGAGCCCAGAATGGTGTCATGGGCAAGCAGCCGCTCCTGGAAGGCGGAAGCGTCGAACGCATCCGGGTCTTTGAGCGTGAACACCGCCCCGTTGCTTGCCGGCGTCCGGAAGGTGATCTGGTCGAACGTCTGGGGCGACATGAACAGGTAATGGGTCAGGTAGTTCTCGGTAATGCCGCTGACGGGTGCGGAATAGGTCCTGTTTTCCGTGTCGCGGAACGTGATGGTGTCGCCGGCATCCAGCGCGAGCAGGTCGGCCAGTTTCTCGCTGACGATCACGCCGCCGCTGTTCAGGGACAGCTTTTGGCGCGACACGCGTTCGTGCAAGTCAAAATAGCGCTCGAACGATTCGCTCTGGCTGGGTACCAGCAACGTGGCGGCATGGGTCTGGCTGGAATGGCCGACGACCACCGCCACGGATTCGGATCGGGTTTTCAGATAGCTCTCCAGGTCTTCTTCGCCGCTGAGGACGCTGTCCAGCTCGGCTTCGGCGCCGTTTTTTTCGGTGTCGATCATGACCAGGCCGTCGTAGAGGAAAATTTCGTCGAACTGCTTGCCGACGATGGCGTTGATCGAGTCCTTGAGCCCGAAGCCGGTCAGCAGCAAAGCCGTGCAACCGGCGATCCCGATCACGGTCATCAGGAGACGCTGCTTGTAGCGGAAAACATTGCGGGCGGCCAGCTTCTGGGAAAAGGAGAGCCGTTTCCAGAGCGGCGCGATCCGTTCCAGGATGATCCGCTTGCCGGGCCTCGGCGCTTTGGGCTGCATCAGGACGGCCGGGACCGCCTTAAGCGCACTCAGCGAGGCAGACAGGGCCGCCAGCAGCGTGGTGGCCAACGCCAGGCCTGTGGCCAGCAAGCCGGTCGCCAGATGGGGCGGCGTGATGAACTCGGGGATGGCGTACATGATGGCGTAGGCGTTCATGATCGTGGCCGGGAAGATCCAAAAGCCGGTCAAAAGTCCGAGAACCGCGCCGCTTGAGCTGGCCAGCAGGGCATAGGCCAGGTACTTGGCCGAGATCGCGAAGGTGGAGTAGCCGAGCGCCTTCAGGGTCCCGATCTGGGTGCGCTCCTCCTCGACCATGCGCGTCATCGTGGTCAGGCAGACCAGGGCCGCGACCAGGAAGAAGAACACCGGGAAAATCCGGGCGACGGCGCCGATCCGGGCCGCATCGTCGCCGAATCCGCTGTAGCCGGGGTTGGCCTCGCGTGTCGAGACGAACCATTCCTGGGGGATCTCGACCAGTTGGCGCTGCGCCTCGCGGATTTCGGCTTCGGCTTTGGCGATTTCAGCCAGTGCGGTTTCTTTGCCCGCTTCGTATTCGCTGCGGCCTTCAGCCAGTTCCTGCCGGGCGGCTTCGAGCTCGGCCCGGCCCCGGGCCAGCTCTTCATCCAGCTCCAGTTCGCCGCGGATCATGTCCAGCTCGCCCGCGTCCAGCTTAACCTTGGCCTGGTCGAGCCGGCGGCGGGCCAGATCCAGCTCCGCTTTGCCGCTGTCAATCTGGATTTTACCCTTGTCGAGACTGGCCTGCCCGGCCCTGACCTCGGCCAGGCCGGCCGTGTAGGCGGCCTGCTGCCTGGCCAGCTCTTTCTTGCCGGCCTCGTATTCGGAAAGCCCGGCCTGGTATTCAGCCAAACCTTCCTGGTAGGTCCGTTCAAGCTGGGCTAACGAAGTGTCCAGGAAGGCCCGGAGCTGTTCGAGCATATCCGGATCGTTCGGGTCGTAGTAGGTTTCGATGTAGTCGGCCAGTTCGGGCGAGAACTCGCGCACGGTGGCCAGCAACCGGGCGAAGTCAGCTTCCGAAAGACCCGGTCCCGGGCTGTCCGGAATGCCGGCGCGGATTTGTTTCAAGGCCGTTACGGTCTGGCTGAGCATGGCCAGCTGCTCGTTGGCCGCGTCCAGCTGCTGTTTACCTGATGCCAGGTCTTTTTCGCCCTGTTCCAGCTTCAGCTTGCCCAGGGCCAGTTCGGCCTGGGCCTGCTGCAGCTTTTCGCGGCTGTTCTGCCAGGTCAGGTAGCCGGCCAGCCAGCTGTCGTAGCCGGCCAGGTAGTCCAGCATGCCGTCGTAGTAGGCTTTGCGTCCGTCTTCCAGCTCGGTCTTGCCGTCCAGTAGCTCGGCCCGGAAGCGCGCCTCCTGCTCAGCCAGTTCACGCTCGCCGTCCTCGATCTTCAGTTCGGCATCGCGCAGGGCCAGGCCAGCGGCGACCAGCTTCTGTTCGGCCTGGCGTTTCTCGCTGAGCAGCTTGTCCTTGTTTTCTTGCAGCTTGGCGCGCAGCTCTGCAGTCTCGGCGCCGACCGCGGCCTGGCCCATGGCCAGCAGGTCGTGCTCCAGTGTGTCCAGGTGTTGGTCGTAGGCTTCCGTGTAGGCGGTCAGGGCCATGGAATCCTCGGTGCGAACCTGCACCAGCATCACGCGCTCCGCGAGGAAGGTGCTGGTGCTGACGAGACCGAAGGCGTCGATGGTGCCGTCGCCGATGTTGGTCTGGCCGCGTTCCATGCTGATGTATTGCGGTGACTGGATATGGCCGACGATGGTAAACGTCTGGCTGGCCAGGCTGTCGGCGAGCTGTTCGCCGTTGGGAACCGAAGCGGTCAGGCTTGAACCGATCGGCAGCTCTGCCGCCATGTTCAGCTCGCCGCCGCCCTCCAGCACGATCTCATCGGCAGCTTCCGGCAGACGGCCGTCCAGCAGCAGGGGCCGGTTCAGGCGGTCGCCGGCAGCATGGCTGGTCAGGCGCACGGTCAGGCGCTGGCCGGCCGGATCCGTCAGGAAAACATCCTTGAAATAGCGCGGCTCGGCCGCCTGGATGCCGGGCAGCTGGCGGATCTGCCCAATGTCTTCAGGCCTGAACCCGAGCGGGGAGAGGATGGAGAAGTCGGCCAGGTTCTGCGCCTGGTAATAGCGGTCGGCGGACAGGATCATGTCCGGCTCTGTGGCCGTGATGCCCGCGTAAAAACCGACCCCCAGGGCCGTGATGGCCATGATGGAGAGGAAGCGCGTCGCCGACTTGCGCAGCGTGCGCCAGAAATCTTTCCAGAAGGCGCGCCGGCTCATTACCACTCGATCCTTTCGACGGGCAGCGGCTGCGCATTGACGTGCTGTTCCTGGACCTGGCCGTTTTTCATCCGGATGACCCGGTCGGCCATCGCGGTCAAAGCCGAGTTGTGCGTGATCACGATGACGGTCATGCCGTGCAGCCGGCTGGTGTCCTGGAGCAGTTTCAGGATCGCTTTGCCGGTGGTGTCGTCCAGCGCACCGGTCGGTTCGTCGCAGAGCAGGAGCTTGGGCCGCTTGGCCAGCGCCCGGGCGATGGCGACCCGCTGCTGCTCGCCGCCGGACAGCTGAGCCGGGAAATTGCCTTTGCGATCCGCCAGGCCGACCTGGGCGATAACCTCGTCGATGTCGAGAGCCTGCCGGCTGATCTGGGCGGCCAGTTCGACGTTTTCGCGCGCCGTCAGGTTCTGGACCAGGTTATAGAACTGGAAGACAAAGCCGATGTCGTAACGGCGGTATTCGGTCAGCATCTTGTCGCTGTAGCGGCTGATCGTCTCGCTGTCGACACGGATCGTGCCTTCGTCCAGCTTGTCCATGCCGCCCAGCAGGTTGAGGACCGTCGTCTTGCCTGCGCCCGACGCGCCGACAACAACGGCAAACTCACCCTTTTCGATGGAGAAGCTGACTCCGTTGACTGCCTGGATCGTGACCTCGCCCATCTTGTAGCGCTTGACGACGTCCTGCAGTTCGATATAGGACATGGATTGGGTCCTTCTTTCTTTTCTTTGTGTGATTCTGTTACGGACTGACCGCTGGTCAATCATTTATGATTCTAATTGTCAGCCGTGGATGGGCGATGACGAAAGCATGTCCAATATGTGAACTCGCGCTTGGTTGTGAGCCCGCACGGATATGGTAAAATGAAAAGAAAAAGCAGAGGGTGTAGCCAATGGAATTCAATATAAGCGCCGGCCTTTTCGTCGCAGAGCAAAACTTTCTTCCGGTTGATCCAGGGACCCTATACGATGTCCTGATCATCGGGGGCGGTCCGGCCGGCATGACCGCGGCGGTCTACACCTTGCGCAAGGGCTTGTCCACGGCCCTGGTCACCGGCAACGTCGGCGGCCAGATGACCGAGACAGCCGGGATCGAGAACTACCTGGGCTACCGCTACATCAACGGCAACGAGCTGG
>LSQX01222532.1_pt1 | contig 16188 bp, 11 predicted proteins | sample 654561 | NCBI WGS metagenome assembly LSQX01 (sample SAMN04489861, study PRJNA283612) | anaerobic digester metagenome | isolation source: 4 biogas reactors fed with cattle manure at either 37C or 55C with and... | place: Denmark: Kongens Lyngby | collected 2014 | reverse complement strand
GTATAAGAGACAGCTGCGTTGGGGTTCAGGAACTTCACGAACTATGTGGCGAGGTCTCTCCTAGAGTCCGGCAGGATCAGGCCGGTTCTACACATCTCAAATGTGATGAGCCAGTTTTCCGGGGTCACAAATACAGCCTAAAATGAAAAAATACCCTGTATTTGTGAACCCGGAAATGAAAGCAGCATTTTCATGCGGGTGCGTGCAACGTTAAGCACCCCCGCGCAGCGCAGCCAACTGTGAGAGCACGTCTTCGGGCACGGCATCGACCGGCACCTCAGTGAAGTACACGCCGGGGCCTGAGATACTGCCGAGTTCACTCCAGTCGGCGACCTGAACCACTGTGTCAGGCGACACGAACTGCACTTCATTCGCCCTGCGCCTCCCGATGGGCCATTGGTAATGCTCAGCGGTGTTGAAGATTGGCTGGTACGACCCGATGGGTTCTGAGCGGGCACGAACATCAAAAATGATGCCGGTGATATCGAGGTCGGCGAATGTGCGCAACCAGTCAGCTAAGTAGATCGCGGTGCTCTCGGCCTGATCATCATCGAACTCGGTCGTTGAAGCCGGATCCACCACCCGATCAGTCATCGTGAGTAGTGCGTGGGGTGATGGCAACTGTAACACCACGGGCTCACGCTGGGTTTTCACCGCGGTCGCGACAATGTTGAAGGCCTTCTGCCTGATAGCTTCGTCAGCGAGCAGCGTCTTCGCGGCATACCCGGTGCGAGACCGGGCCCCCATCGCCTCACACAACTCGGTGTTCGCCTGCATCTCGCTCACAAGCATGCGGTCAAGCGGGATGAACGCGACCGCGGGCTTCAGCAGGGCCTGGGCCTGACCCAGGTGGTTCGAATATTCGGTGGCGTCATGCCACGGCACGGCGCTGTCTTGTAACAGCACGCGTTGCGCATACTGTGCGGCATCAATCATCATAACGGGTGAAGAATCGGGGGTGGGCGCTTCTGAAAGCAGCGTCGTGAGTGCGTTTGACATGTGTGCTCCTGAGAGGTGAGTGTTGATGAGATGGCGAAAGGGTGGGGCTCGTCGCGTGTTGCGAGCGAACCCCACCCAGCGGTGGTCAGCGACTACGCGAGTCGCCTCACCGTCTCGCCGTGTTTCTGTTCGAGCTCTTTAATGCGCTCTTCGAGTTTGGCAATTTTCACCACGTGCCGGTTGGGCATGTTGATGATGGGCATCTCGTCAAGGGTGCCGCGCACTCGCTGTGGGCCCTGGTGGTTCCACACCGTTGCGAGCAGCTGATCGTCATTTTCTTGCCCCCATGACCCGTAGTAGTACAGGTCTTCTGCGGGCTCATCGGTGACGAACTCTGCGACGAATTCGGCATATGGCTTACCTCGGGTGAGGCGTGCCTTACGCTCGGCTGCGCGCAGTTCTTCGGTGCCCTCGACATCGACGACGAACGTCTCGGCATCCCAGGCCACCCGGTAAATATTGTGAGCAACCTGTGGTGAAATGCGGTCGAGCTGCAGATCCTTCATCACTGCTTCAGGGTCACGCTCGAGCACATCGCCGTAACCGCCGCCCGAGCCCTGTGAGATCATGTAGAGCTCGCCCTCCTGAGCAATGTCGAACTGCAGACCCATGTGGTAGCTCGTGTACTTGCCACCCTCAAAAGGCTGCTCGTTCATGATGCGTTCGATTGAGAGGTCGAACGCCGTGGGATCCTTCTTGATGATGTCGTAGATATTGATGCCCTTGACCATCGTGAGCGGGTAGGTGGGGCACCCGTAGCCACCGAAAAGGCCACCCACTGACGAGAACTTCGCGCCAGAGGTCACCGTCATGAAGCCCCAACTGTCGGTATTGCGTGCTGCCACGATCATCTCGTAGCCCATGCCGCCGCGGTACTTACCGAAGCCCTGGTTGTCGCGCACGAGACGCTTGCTCACGAGCTGCAAGAACGGCACTTCTTCTTCCATCACCTCTTGCTCACCGGTGTCAGCCATGGCGCAGAAGAGCGGAGCGACCGCGTCTTCACCGTCACGAAACGCTTTCGCGCCGCCACCCATGCCGTTGAGGTCTGCACAGAGGTTACCGACCTGCTCGCCGTGTTGCGTAGTGCCACCCCAGAGAAAGTTGTTAATCTGGTTGAACCACGGGGCAAGCACGTTCGCATACTTCTCTTCAACCGAGAACTGCAGTTTCGCGTAGGCGGTCTGCAATGCTGTGAACGCGCGGAACGAAGCCTGCAGGTTCTGGCCAGTCGGCGCATCGTAGCTGCAATCTGCCCAGGTGCCCTCGTCAGAGAGAATCTCGATGGGTGAGAGCGCACCCGTCGAGCGGGGCAGGTCTGGCCACCAGTACGAGAGAATCGCCTGCGAGAAGAACGCCTTCGTTGAAGCGAGCGGCGAGTTGATCGCGCGGTTGATGATCTCGGGGCCGGTGCCGCGCAGGTCAACGATGAGGCGGTCGCCCTTCACCGTGATCTTCGCCGCAAACTTGATGAGAATATTCTCTTTGAGCGTCGAATCGACAAACTGGTTGACCGTGACGGTGCCGTCGGGCATCTCAGAGATGCGTCGCCGTACCTCCTGCTCAACATCTTCAACGGTCATGCGAATCGCACCCACGAAGGTTTCGACACCGTACTCGTCGATCGAACGGTCAACGATGTCCATCACACGCTTCACAGCTCCCATCTTCACCTTGATGTCGGCGAGCATGAGCTTCGGGTCACGGGTTGAGTGCTGCAAGAACGTGAGCAGGTCGCGACGCAGCTTGCCCTCTTCAACAATCTTCATTGGTGATCCGCGAAGCCCGTCATCAAACGGTGTCTCTGAACCCGAGGGCATACCGCCCGGCTCACACGCGCCGTTCTCACCCTCGTGAATGGTGGCACCCACCCAGGCGATGATCTCACCGTCACGCATGACCGGTACAAGCATCGACTGGTCGGTGTTGTGCACCATACCGAAACGGGCATCGTTGTGAAAGAAACCGTCGCCCGGGCGAATGCCCACCGTTGGCTCATCTTTCCAGTACTTCATGATGTGGCGAATTGGGTGGTGAAGCACCGCCGAGAACGCGATCACGCCGCGGTTCGACATGTAGCTCACATCGCCCGAAGCGGTATAAACCGCAACCGAGAGATCAGCCCACTTGGCGCCCGGGGCGGCACCCATGCTCTCACACATTTCAAACGCTTCATCGAGCGCGCCAGCGAGCCTGCGACGAATGCGATCGGCGAGCAGCGGATCAGTATCTTTCGCAAGCGCCTGTTCTTCGAGAGGGGTGCGTGCCGCGATCTGGTGCTCACGCATAATCTCAGGATCGGGCCCGAGAAACAGCGTGGTGTCATTCATGAACGCGTTCACCCACTCTTGCTCCTCAGGAGTGAGGTGCGTCTCGGGGGTGGGGTGCACGTGACCGTGCTCGTGGATATCTGTCATAGTCATTGGTTCTGCTCCTTTGCTCGAACTTCGTTTCAGGCCTCAGTGACCGAATCTTTGAGCAGCCACACGGCGCCCTGTTGAGTCGGTTCGACGCGCCATCCGCGCTCGACCAGGTAGGTAGTGCTTTCAGTGGTGATGAGGGCAGGGCCGTGCACGACATAGTCTTCGCGCAGCACCGTTTGGTCATACACCGGCGTCATGACTGCGGCATCTTCACCGACAAAGTGCATCGGGCGCTCACTCACCGGTGCAGGCACCGTGCGCTCACCATCGAGCGACAGCGACTTGAACTGCACCACTTCGCCGTTAATGTATGAAGCGACACGAATCGTCTGCACACGCACACCGGCCTCAGGCGCCTGCGTGCCCTCACCGTACCGCTCACCGTAAATGTCAGAGAACGTCTTGATTACGTGCAACACGTCACCGACGGTATTGATGCGGTTAATGTCAAACGACACCGCGGTGGTCACCAGCTGGTTGCCATACCGCATATCCATCTCAAGACGGTGCTGCGTTTCGTCTGGGTTATACCCCTGCCGCACGAGATCTTCGCGGCCGCGACGCTCGAGTTCAGCGACATAGCCGTTGAACCGGTCGTACTCATCAAACAGTTTGCGCCCGATCGGTTCATACAGCACGACGTAGGCACTGCGCTCATGAATGTGCAGCGGCTTCATGTTGCCGGCACCGAGCGCCGAGAACACTGAAGCGAACGGCGGGAAGAGAATCTTTGAGATGCCCGCGCTCGCCGCAATGCCACACGCGTGCAGCGGGCCGTTGCCGCCGTAAGCCACCATCGTGTAATCTTCGACGACACCGCCGCGTGACCGCAGCTCCATCTCGATACCGATCGCCATCTGCTCGTCGACGGTGCGCTTGATGACTTTCGCCACTTCGATCGCGTCGAGATCGAGCTCGTCACACAGCGTTTCTTCGACCGCAAAGAGTGAACGCTTCGGGTTCAACTTGATGAACCCGTTAGCGTAGTTCTCTGGGTCGAGGTACCCGAGCAAGAGGTCGGCGTCGGTCACGGTCGGCAACAGGCCACCGCGGTCGTAGCACGCTGGCCCCGGGTCAGACCCTGCAGACTCAGGGCCAACCTGCACGGTTTTGTGAATGCGGTCGTATGAAGCGATTGATCCGCCCCCCGCGCCCAAGGTATTGAGGTGGATCATCGGGACCGACACCAGCCACCTGCCAATTGCCGGCTGGAAGTCGTAGTGCTGCACCCCGCCCTCGGGCACGAGCCCGATATCGAACGATGTGCCGCCCATATCCATCGAGATCACGTCACCGATACCGGTGCTCTCGGCAAGATGCTGCGCGCCACCCACACCCGCGATCGGGCCCGAGTGAATCGTCTGCAGTGCATCGGTCGAGTTCGACTGCGCCATGCCTCCTGAGTTGTGAATCACGAGCATCGGCTTGTCATAGCCCGACGTGCGAAGGTTTGCCGACAGTTGGTTCAGCGCGTGAAACATCGTTTCGTGCAAGAACGCGTCGATGATCGTCGACATTGAGCGAACGTACTCGCCCTTGCGCCCCGACACCTGACTGCTCAAAAGCACCGGAATCGAACCGAGTTCGTGGGCCGGGTAATCTTCGAGAATGATTTCGAGGATCTGCTGCTCGTGCGCGGGGTTCTCAGTCGCATTGGTGAGGGCGACCACGATCGCCTCAGCGCCGTTATCGACGAGCTCGCGCACCATCTGCCGCACGTCTTCGCGCACCATCGGCACGAGAATTTCGCCCACCGAATCGACCCGCTCTTTCACCGAGCGCACGAGGTTGCGCGGCACGATCGAGTCGGGGCGCTCAGCATCAGCCATGTCGCCCTGTTTGACGCCGTCAAGCCCGACACCGTAGCCCTTCGAGCGAGAAATGTGAATCGTGTCTTCAAAACCGTGCGTCACGATGGCTCCCACCCGGGGGCCCTTGCCCTCAATGAGCGCGTTTGTGCCAAGCGTCGTTGCGTACCGCACCGAATCGACCTCGCCGAGCACCGCTTCGCGGCTCAGCCCGGCCCTGGTGCACGCGTTGTCGAGCGCTGCGTTGAACCCAAGGGCTAGGTTGTGGTGCGTGGTGAGCGATTTTGACTCGATGTAAATGTCGTCCCACACAAAGAAGCAGTCGGTGAAGGTGCCACCAATATCTACAGATATGCGTTTCATGGTTTTCTCCGATCAGTTTTCTCGTGCGGCGGTGTCAAATTTGGCGCGCAGGTCAGCGACCGCGTTCTCGCCCGGGCCGTAATTCACGACGAGCTCAGGGTTCTTGCCAGAGGTTTGCCAGCGGGCGCGCAGATCGTCAATGTCCCAGATCATGTCGACCGTCGGTGGGTGGCCCGGTGGCAGGTACTCAGCCTCGAGCTGGGTCGCGCATCCCGGGCAGTAGAACTCGAGAATGCGACAGAATGTCGGGTCGGGCGAGAATGTATATTCGTACTTCTCGGGGTCGATGACCGGCGGGTGAATTTCTTCGGGGTTGCGGTCATAGACCAGCGTGCCCTCTTTGTAGTTGCCCCGAGCGTTACCGAGATCGTGCCCGCAGAGGCGGCACAGCCAGCGTTCGCTATCGAGGTCTATGAGCAGATATTCCGTCATGGGAACTCGCATGGATTTGTCCTTTACCTTCGTCGTTGAATGTATGGGGGAATGAATTAGGCGCGATCGTTCAAGATCAGGTCGCCCGTGTTTGAAACCGTGAAGTGCCACCCCTCTGGCACGCGTGCCGTGAAGAAAGGGCCCTCAACAATTGCTGGTCCCTGACCCGAGGCGCTCTCGGGCTGGTTCTCGAGCACGTACACCGGAGCGGCAGAGATGCCCTGGCTCCCGAGCAGATTGCGCTCGCCGTCGGGGGTTGCGGCAACACCACCAATGGGTGTCGACGCGCTGATCGCTGGATGCTGCAGCACGTAGCACGCACGCAACTCGAGCACCCGGCGTTGGCCTTCGGCAAGCGCGTCTTCAACCTCAACGTCATCGTCCTGCGCCAGTCGCGCGTGTTCGCTACCGTCAGCGTTCTCGATAATGACGCTCCAGGTGAGGTCACACTCGTCGAGGTCGTAGCCCTCTTGGAACATGTACCGTTCAGCCTTCGCGAGCAGCGACACTTGCGCTTCAGCGATCTCGTCGACCGATGCGCCAGTGATGTCGGCCTCATAGGTCTGCGCGATGTCAGAGTAGCTGATCCCAAACGCCGAGAAGACAGCAGCGAGACGCGGGATAATGACCTGCTTCACACCCACCGCTCGCGCCGCGAGGCACGCGCTCATCGGGCCGCCGCCACCAAACGCCGCGAGCGTCGTGCGGCCGTCAGACCTCACCTGCTCGGCAAACGCTTCGGCGATTCTTGCCGCGTGGGCCTGCTCGAGTCGCAAGAGTGCTTCTTCGAGAGAAATACCGAGCGGATCCGCGATATTTTTCTGAATCACCTGACGCGAGCGCTCAGGGTCGAGTCGCAGCTCACCATTGAGATAGGTTGCGGGATCGAGCACCCCGAGCAGGAGGTTCACGTCGGTGATCGTCGCCTCGGTGCCACCGAAGCCGAAGCATGCGGGGCCGGGAGCCGCGCCGACGCTCTCGGGGCCGACCGTGATCTCACCGTCAACAACCCGCAGAATCGAGCTGCCACCCACACCCGAAGAGCGCACGTCACTGAGCTCGAACGAGATCGGAATCCCGCCGACCTGCCCACGCCGGTCAGTCGCGATGCGCAAATCTTCAACCGCACCCACGTCAGTGGTGGTGCCACCCACGTCGATCATGAGCACGTGATCGAAGCCGTACGATTCAGCAAGCGCACGGGTACCCTCGAGCCCACCACGGGGGCCTGACGAATACGTTTTCAACGCCACCGACTTCGCGACGCGAGACGACGAGCCATCATTGCGATAGATGAGCAGTGGCTTCTTCACCTTGTGTGCCCTGAGGCGATGCTCGGCGCTGTAGAGGAAGCGCTCGAGGGTGGGATGCAAGAAACTATTGAGAATCGCTGACCACAGGCGCCTCGTGTGCTCAGCATCGACCGTGAACTCAGACGAGAAAAGCACCGGTACTGAATCGAGCAGGTGACGCGGGAATCGGGTGAGGAAGATGTGTTTGTAAGCCTTCTCAACCTCGACATCTTCGAACGCGACGATGAGGCGCTCGGCTCCCGCCGTGGTGAGCGTGTTGATCGCTTGCACGAGCTCTGCGTCAGCATCGGCCGCATTCGGGTCAACCACCGCCACCTTGCTGCCGATGAGATCGGTGAACAGTGACGTGGTTTCGTCACTGAACTGCAGCTTCTCGGCAAGTGACGCGTCATCGGTAATGATGCCGATGCTCGGCCCCTTACGCTCGATGAGCGCGTTCGTGCCCTGGGTTGACGAGTACCGAATGAGGCTGGTGCGTTGCAGCAACCCGGGCAGATCGCTTTCACCGAGCACCTCAGCTGAGGCTTTCGTGATCCCCGTGAAAAAACACTCTGAGAGATCGGTGGGCGTGGTCAGGGTTTTGGTGTAGAACACCTCAGAATCGCTTGCGACACAGATGTCAGTAAGCGTTCCCCCATTATCAATATTGATCAGATAGGTCATCGGCTGAGCTCCTCTTTGAGTCATGGATTGCGGCTGACGTGAACGAGATGTGTCGTCAGGTCGTTGCCGTGATGCATACGTTATTGAAGCGCCCGGGATGGCTCGCAAGGTCTTTCGCGGGTGGATCGGCGGGTGGATCAGTGGGTGGAATGGCAGAAACCACCCGGGTGGTAAACGGGTGGGCGGCGCTGAAGGTGGGTGGGAAAATGCGTGAGGCATTACACTGGAATGCAGCTGATCTTCGTACCTGCACGAAGATCTTTTGTTCGCGAAGCAGACCGACACAAGGTAGTGGTGTGATGTTTCGAATACCCCCAAGCGCATCGACCCGCTTCCAGCCGCCGTTGCCGGTTGCCAGATGGCTGAGTCGACCGCGCATGGATTCGGTGTTTACCCAGGTGAACGATCGACGGTTCACTCTTATTCATGCCCCCGCAGGATTCGGTAAGTCAACCCTCGCGGCGCAATGGCTCGATGCGTTGCGCGACCAGGGGGTGCGCACCGCTTGGCTCTCGCTCGACGCCGACGATGACCGGCCACTCTGGTTCTTAAGCCACCTGCTCGAGTGTTTCAGACGCATTCACCCATCAATCGACGATTCGGCCGCTCGCATTCTCGAAGAACGACCCGAAGATGCCGAAATCTACCTGCTCCCACTGCTCGTGAACGCCGTGCACAGCGTCACTGAGCGCACCGTGGTGGTGCTCGACGACTGGCACGTGGTGCTGAATCCCCGCACCCGGGCGGTGCTCGCCAGGCTCATCGAAGACTCGGGTGACAAACTCGGCATGATTGTGACGAGCCGCACAACCGCGGGATTGCCGCTCGCCAAACTGAGGGTGCAGGACCAGCTGGTTGAGGTTGATCCGCAATTCATTCGCTTTGACACCCAAGAATCGCACCAGTTTCTCGTCGACATTAAGGGCATCAAACTTACCGACACCCAACTCGTCGAACTGCACGGCAAAACCGAGGGATGGGTGGCCGCGCTGCAGCTCGCGTCGCTGTCGCTGCGCAAGCACGCCGACGTGCCGGCGCTACTCACCGAACTCGGCTCACGCCAGCACGGGATCGGCGAATACCTCACTGAGAACGTGCTCGACCTCATTGACCCCCGCTTGCGCGAATTTCTGTTGCGCACCTCGGTGCTCACACGCATGAACGTCGAACTCGCGAGGCTTCTGTCAGAACAGCCCGACGCGGGCGACCTGCTCGTTGACGCCCTGAGCGGTGACCTGTTTGTGCAGCGCCTGGGCGAGACAGGCGGGTGGTACCGCTACCACCACCTCTTCAGAGACTTCTTGCTCGAACACCTCACCCTTGAATCACCCGAACTCGTTGCCGGGCTGCACGCGAAGGCCGCGAAATGGTACCGCGACAACGGCATGCTCGTGCAAGCCGTCGACCACGCGATGCAGGCGGGCGAACACATGTTTGCGATCGAGGCGGTCGAGGCCGAAGCCATCAGACTCGTCGAACACTCGCGCATGTCGACCTTGCTCGCCCTCGTCGAAAAACTTCCCGCCGACGAAATACAGAGTCGCGCCGGGCTGCAACTCGCGATCGCGTGGGCTTACTGCCTGCTGCACTTCTCGCGCGAGGCCGACCAATCGCTCACCCTGCTCGATGCCGCCGTGCAGCACGACCCCTCGCTCAGCGGCGCCGGTCGTTTTCGCCTGCAACGAGAAGCGCTCGTCGTGCGCGAGTGTCTCGAAATGTATCAGGACAAGGTGACGCCGGACGACCGCCTGCAACGTGACGTGCTCGACGAGGCAGAACGGCTTGACCCCTGGACGGTGTCGGTCGCCGCCAACGTGCTCACCTTCTTCGAAATCAACCGCAACCGCGGGGCTGAAGCCCAAGAGATTCAGCGCTGGGCTGAACAGTACCACCGCAACGTCGTCGGCAGCTTCAGCGAAGTGTATGGCTCTTGCTTTGCAGGGCTCATCTCGTTTCACGACCTCGACATGCCGCAGGTGAAACACCACTGGGAGCACGCGTTCGAGGTCGGCACGAAACGCTCGGGCCGCCAGTCGCACGCTGCCCGGCTCGCACTTGGACTCATCGGCAAACTGCACTACCACCTGGGCGACCTCGACGCAGCCGAGGGCATGTTCGAAGAAACACTGCTCATCGGGCACCGTGCCGGCGTGGTCGACTTCATGTTCCCGGTCTATGAATCACTCGCGTTCATTCGCATGCAGCGGGGTGACCGTAAGGGGGCCCTCGCAGTGATTGAAGCCGGTGAGCGCGCCGGGCACGAACTCTCACTCGTGAGACTCTGGGCCCGTATGGCCACCACCCGCGCAAAACTCGGGCTCGAAGCGCCGCCACCCCGGGCGCCCGCGGGTGCCAGTGAGCGCGAACTCGAGTTTTTGCGTGACGAACTCGTGAGATTCGACCTCGCGCTCGCGATGCACAGCTTTTCGTGTGAAGAGTCTGCAGACCTCGTGCACCGTGCCGAACAGCTACTTATTCGCAACCGCACTCAGGGCAACCGATTTCAAGCACTGCGTGACCAAATCATGCTTGTGGGTGCGCTCGAGATGATGGGGGCTGGCGAGCAAGCCGAAGAGCTGCTCGCAGAAGTGCTTCCTGTATGCGAGGCGAGCGGCATGGTGCAGGTGCTGCGTGAGGGCGGCGAGCAGGTGCGCCAGGTCGCGCAACGCATCGCGCCGGCCCGGCTCGTGTCAGCACTGTGGATGAGCGAGGTGTGGCCCGTAGATCGCATCGAAAGTGGGCACGCGGGAGCCACCGCACCGGTCCTGACATTGCCCACCCCCGACCCCGCGAAATTTACCCTGCGCGAACGCGAAATTTTGAAACTCATCGATGCGGGGCACACGAACCGTGAAATTGCCGACGAACTCTTTCTCGGTGTGAACACCATCAAGTGGTACTTGCAAAAGCTGTACCGCTCATTTGGGGTGTCAGACCGCGACGAATGCGTGCAACGGGCGAAAACACTCGAGGTAATCACCGGGTGATGGCGGCGGGTGACGGCGCCAATTGTATCAGCGGTTTGCGAGAGTCACCCGAGTTCTTTCATAAGGAGAATACACAGATGCAACAGGATATGGCGCAAGACACGTTTGCGGCGCTCTGGAACGACCGGGTCACGGCTACCCCAGACCGACAGTTTCTCGTGTTTCAAGATGTGAACGGGACAGTGACCGAATGGAGCTATGGCGAGTTCGACCTCGTGGTCGCGAATGCACGGGCGCTCTTTGCGCGGCACGGCGTGGGGCACGGGCAAGCGGTGCACGTCGTCCTCAAAAACAGCCCCATCTTTGTGGCACTGTGGCTCGCCTGTGCGACGTCGGGCAGCGTGTTCGTTCCCGTTGATCCGGGTTCATCTGAACAAGACCTCGGGCGCCAGATCGATCGCATCAAGCCAACCCTCGGTATCTGCTCCCTCGCTGGGCAGAGCACCTACGAGGCGGCAGCGAGTGCGCGGGGTATCAATGTCGTGTGCTTCACTGAAACCCCAGACGACGTTGCGGTGTCTGGGGGTGCGGTGCTCGCCGATCTGCCTGATGCGGGTGGGGAGTCGGGCGCGATCCGCCGCCGAGACCGCCTCGCGGTGATGTTCACCTCGGGCACCACCTCTCAGCCCAAGGGTGTCGTGCTCACGCAAGCGAACTATCACACCGTCGCCGAGCAGATGGCCGCGCTTGCCGAGCTGCGCGAAGACCACCGGTGGTATGTGACGCTGCCCCTCTTTCACGCCAACGCACAGTACTACTGCATTTCGCCAGCGATTTTGGTCGGCGCGAGCATTGCCATTACCGCGGCGTTCAGTGCGAGCCGATGGATCGCCGAGGCACAGAAACTGGGCGTGACGCACGCGAGCTTGTTTGCGGCTCCGATCCGCATGATTCTTGGGCGCACCCCGCACGATGCGCCGCAGCTCGCGCTCGAGCACGTGTGGTTTGCGCAGAACCTGGGCGGCGAACACTACACGGCGTTTGAGAAGCTTGTCGGGGTGGCGCCCCGGCAGATTTATGGGATGACCGAGACCGTGACCGTGGTAACCGCAAACCCTGTGCTCGCCCCTCGGCCAGACCGCATCGGGTCGGTCGTGCCTGGCAAGCGCATTCGCGTGACCGACCCTGAGACGGGGGCCGAATGCAGCGGATCACCCGGCGTGCTCGAAGTCGCTGGCATCCCTGGTGAAGACCTGTTTCTCGAGTACTTCGAAGACTCCGAAAAAACCTCGCTCGCGTTCGATGCTCGGAGCGATCGCGACGTCTGGTTCTCGACCGGAGACCTCGTCGAAGTCTGCGATGACGGTGCCCTGCGGTTCATCGGCCGCACTGACGACGTCATCAAGGTCGCGGGCGAAAACGTGAGCCTCTCAGACATCGAGGCTGCCGTGGCGCAAGCCCCCGGGGTGCTCGAAGCCGCCGTGCTCAGCCAGCCAGACCCCATTCGCGACGTCGTTCCGGTGGCGTATGTGGTGCCGAAGGACGCGGGGGATCCGCCGTCAATTGCGGCTCTCGATGACTGGGCCGTTGAGAACCTCGTGCCGTCGGCCCGACCACATGCATGGCACCTGATCGCTGAACTGCCGCGTACCAGCGTCGGCAAGGTGAAACGCTTCGTGATGCGAGACGCGCCTGCCGCTGAACACAGAGAGTAGTGAACCACCATGTCACTTGTGAACGAATTTGGAACAGACATTCTGCTTACTGGCTGGGGACACAGCCAGTTCGGGAAACTCGCGGAGCACACGCTCGAGACGCTCATCGTCGAGGCCGCCCGCGATGCCATCGACGACGCTGGGATCGATCCCGGCGAAATCGACGAAATCTATCTCGGGCAGTTCAACTCGGGGCTGTGGCCACTCGCCTTTGCCTCGTCGCTCGCGCTTCAGATTTCAGACGAACTCGGAAACGTGCCCGCCACCCGGGTCGAAAACGCGTGTGCTTCGGGGTCGGCCGCATTTCAGCAGGGCGTGAAATCGATTCTCGCCGGCACCGCCCGCACCGTGCTTGTCGTCGGAGCTGAAAAGATGACCCACGCTCCGGCCTCACAGATCGGCGAGGCGCTGCTCGGCGCTGACTACGAACTCGCCGGCGGCGAATCGGTGACCGGGTTCGCGGGGCTTTTCGCTGACACCGTGCGCGCTTACGAAGATCGGTATGCTGCGGTCGGCGAGGCGATGGCGCACATCGCGGCAAAAAACCATACCAACGGTGCACTGAACTCTTACGCACACCTCAAACAAGAGCTTTCGTTCGAGTTCTGCAACACGGTGTCAGAGAAGAACCCAGTCGTGGCTGATCCGCTTCGCCGTACCGACTGCTCGCCCGTCTCAGATGGTGCCGCGGCGGTGATTCTGCGCAGCGAACCCTCACCTGGCGCGAAGCACGACCCGGTGCGCCTCGAAGGGTTCGGTCAAGCCAACGATTTCTTGCCCAAAGAGAAGCGGGACGCGACGGCCTTTGCCGGCACCACCGCAGCGTGGGAGCGTGCCCTCAAGATGGCCGGAGTGACCCGCACAGATCTCGACTTTGCCGAGGTGCACGACTGCTTCACCATCGCAGAACTCGTCGTCTATGAAGCGATCGGGCTCACACCGCGGGGTCAGGGCGCGCGGGTGCTCACCGAGGGAACGGTGTATCGGGACGGATCATTCCCGATCAACCTTTCTGGCGGCCTCAAATCGAAGGGCCACCCTGTCGGCGCGACCGGCGTCTCGCAACACGTCGTCACGGCAATGCAGCTGAGCGGAACCGCCGGTGCGATGCAACTGCCCGGTGCCCGTCGCGCCGCGGTGCACAACATGGGAGGCATGGCGGTCGCGAACTACGTGAGCGTGCTCGCCGCGGTCTAGGGTGTGTCTGTTAATTATTGAGCAGGTGCTCTGTCGTCGTTGAGGCATGTCTCGTTTTCTACTTCTTTCAGATGCTCAATGGGAACTGATTTCTGAATTGGCCTGGTTTGGGTTCCGATCTTTCAACACGGAAAGATGGGACACACGATGGCAAAGAAATACGATCAAGACTTCAAAGAGCGTGCGCTCCGCATGCTCGCCGAAGCGCTGCCAGAGCATGCGAGTATGCACGCGGCGAGTAACCACCTCGGTAAACTCCTCGGCGTCTCGCCCGACACGCTGCGGGTTTGGCATAAACAGACCCAAATCGACTCGGGTGCGCACCCTGGTGTAACGACTGACATGGCCGAAGAAAATCGTCGGCTGCGCCGCGAGGTTACTGAGCTGCGTAAAGCAAACGAGGTACTCAAAGCTGCGAGCATATTTTTCGCGAAGGAGCTCGACCAGCCACGATCGAAATGATCAGATTCATCGATGAGTATCGTGATCGTTTCGGGGTCGAGTTCCTTTGCCGCACCATGCGTGGGGCAGTTCGTGGGTTTCTCACGTCTCGTGGGTATCGGGCAGCGAAACAGCGGCAGCCTTCTGCTCGACAGCTCCGCGATGATCTACTGATCCCTGAGATCAGGCGCCTGCACGAGAAACATTTCAGTGTGTACGGGCGCCGCAAAATGCATGCTCTGCTGAAGCGTGAGGGGTGGCAGATCGGCCGCGACCAGTGTGAACGGCTCATGAAGGCTGCTGGGGTGCGTGGGGTCAAGAAATCGAAGCGAGTATTCACCACGAAGTCAGACAAACGTACCGTTTTGCCTGCTGATCTCGTGAACCGTCAATTCGTGGCCTTGGCACCAAAACGATTGCTCGTCAGTGATGTGACGTATGTGGCGACATGGTCTGGATTTGCGTATGTTGCGTTCGTCACTGACGTGTATTCGCGCAGGATCGTGGGCTGGAACGTCGCATCAACACTGAGATCGGAAGTCCTGCCGATGCAGGCGCTTGATATGGCTGCGTGGCAGTACGGTGGTGATCTTGACGGGGTGATCCATCACGCCGATCACGGGTCGAACTACACCGCGATGGTGTACACCGACCGTATCGCCGAGCTTGGTGCTGTTCCATCAACAGGAACCGTTGGCGATAGTTACGATAACGCACTCGCTGAGGCGATCAACAACCTATACAAGACCGAACTCATCAGACAGCAAGGCCCCTGGAAGACGGTCGAGCAGGTCGAACTCGCGACACTGAAATGGGTGTGGTGGTGGAACCACGAACGGCTCCACGGGGAGCTTGATATGCGCACCCCGGTCGAGGTCGAGGAAGCCTATTATGCTGAACAAGCGAAGCTTCCGGCGCTGACCAAGTGACGGATATACCGGTCGGAACTCTCACCAGGCCAATTCATGCTGGCAACTCGACGCAACCGAGTATGTCCTCACACGCGGCCGTAAATGTGTGATCTTCCAAGTCCTCGACGATCATTCGCGCGTAGCGATTGCATCTCACGTTGCCTCAGGCGAAACGTCAGATGCAGCTGTTCATGTGATCGCGAAAGGCATTGCTGCGCGAGGAGTACCCCAGCGACTCCTCACCGATAACGGGATCGCGTTAAATCCGTCTCGGCGCGGAATCGTGGGGCAACTCGTCGACTACGTCACCCGCCTCGGCGTTGAAGCGATCACAGGAAAGCCGTACAAGCCGACCACGCAAGGCAAGAATGAACGCTTTCACCAAACCTTGTTCCGGTATCTCGACAAGCAACCCCTCGCCGATACCCTCGATGAACTCCAGACACAGGTCGATGAGTTTGACCGGATCTATAACACCGAACGTCCTCACCAGGGACTCCCTGGCCATGTCACCCCGCAGCAGGCGTGGGACGCTACGCCCATCGCTGAAGCACCCCGGCCATTCAACCTCGCAACCCCAGCTGAATCTCCGGTTGCAGCAACAGGCGTGTTCCTTCCGGAGAACACGCGCCATGTGACGGCGAGTGGCGGCATCAAAGTCAACGGCGTGAAGTTCCAGATCGGTAGTTACCTCGCCGGCACCTTGGTCACCATCATCAGTGATGAGAAAACCATCGCGTTCTATAGCGTGTCTACCGGCGAGCTCCTCGTCGAACATCCCTGGCCAGCACCAGGCACCACCTATGTCGGTAATGGCCGGCCCAGGGGCCCGCAGAAGAACCCGCGCCCAGGAGTGTCACCGATCTGCTGAGGTAGGAAGTATCACCGGTGTCTTGAGGCACTTTTGTTACCGAAGTCCTGAGACATCACATTCCTTGATGAAAGGTCGGAACTAAACCCAGGGCGAATCACATCTCGGGAGTGGTTCAACCTTTG
>LSQX01384813.1_pt1 | contig 16189 bp, 15 predicted proteins | sample 654561 | NCBI WGS metagenome assembly LSQX01 (sample SAMN04489861, study PRJNA283612) | anaerobic digester metagenome | isolation source: 4 biogas reactors fed with cattle manure at either 37C or 55C with and... | place: Denmark: Kongens Lyngby | collected 2014 | reverse complement strand
CGACACCCTGGTGTTCGTCACCAACCGGTACAAGCATTCGGTGGCTGACTACTTCGACAAGGCCTACGAGCTCGAGGAAAAGCTCAAGGCCGCGGGCAAGCACGAGCTCCTGGACGTGGTCCGCAACGTCCTGCCCGACGGCGTCCGCGCGATCTTCGTCACCCAGGCCGAGGCGCTGGGGCTCGGCCACGCCGTGCTCTGCGCCAGGCCGGTGGTCGGCGACGAACCCTTCGCGGTGATCCTTCCCGACGACCTCATCTGGAACCGCGGCCCGGGCGCGCTGCGGCAGATGGCCGACGTGGCCGAGGCCAGCGGGTGCAGCGTCATCGCGACCCAGGAAGTGCCGGCTGAACAGGTGTCCAGCTACGGCATCGTGGCCACCGACGCGTTCGAGGACCGCCAGGGGGGCATCACCGCGATCGTCGAGAAGCCGGCGCCCGCGGATGCCCCGAGCAACCTGGCCGTGGTCGGCCGCTACGTGCTGTCCCCGCGGATCTTCGATTTGCTGGAGGCCACGCGCCCCGGCGCGGGGGGCGAGATCCAGCTGACCGACGCCATCTCGGCCCTGCTGGCCGAGGAGCGCGTGCTGGCATACCACTTCCTCGGCACCCGGTTCGATTGCGGCACCCATATCGGCCTGATCGAAGCGACCATCCGCCATGCCCTGGACCACGAGAAGCTGAGCGAGGCGGCGCAGGGGTTCATGAGGGATGCGCTGGCTGAACTCGGGGTGGCCGATCCGGAGGCCCTGGCGAGTGGGTGACATTGTCCGGAGCACAGGGTTATATTCGCCCGGTCAGGAGGGGTGCGACGACGTGCCCAGATTGCTTGACAAGCACACTACCTAGGGAGAGACCGCTTCATGAAGCTTGCAACAACTATCGCGGGCCTGACGCTCGCCGTCGCAGCCGTTTACAGCGTGCCCGCCACCGCCCAGGAATTCCACGCGAACGCGTCCCAGCCGGCCGCCCGCTGCCAGGCCGCCCTTCCCGTGTTCGACGGACAGATCCGCAAGCGCCCGCTCTCGGTCCAGAACGAGGGCACGCGCGGGGCCTTCATCACCTGTGGCTTCGAGTTCAACGCCGGCAACGCCGTGAACTTCGCCCCGGTCATGGTCGACACCTATTTCTACAATGCCAACGACGCGGACGCGACCGTCACCTGCACCGGCGTGACCGGCTGGAACGGCGGTGACAACGAGCAGGTCGCGCTGGAGCTGGTCATCCCCAGCCGCAGCACCGATCCGACGGACGGGAACCTGACCTGGTTCGACACCGACTTCGAAGGCGGTGGCATGGAGACCAGCCTGATCGCGATCAGCTGCCTGCTGCCCCCGGGCGTCGGCATCAACGACACCTACATCTGGTGGGAAGTCCCCGGCGAGCCGGTCTGAGTCCCGCGGGATCCAGGCCAGCATGAAGGGGTGCCGGGCGACCGGCACCCCTTTCTTGTATGCGCATCCTCACGCACCGTTGCCCGCGACACGCGCGCGCAGGCATCATTTCCGCCCGGTCCCGGCGCGCCTCCGGGCCCGCCCCCGCCAGCCAGCAGGTCATCCACGCACCATGAAGCCGAACAGCCTGACCCCCCTCATCGCCGCCGGCGCGATCGTACTGGTCGTCGTCACCGCGACCTTCGTCCTGCGGGGACGCGACGGCCCGTCGGCCCCCGCGGCCGGAGCATCGGCCGCCATCGAAGCGGTCGACGCGGCCGCCGCCGGGCAGGCACCGCCGTCCGCGCGCCAGCCGCCATCGGACCGCCTGCAAGGGACACCGGTCGTCCATCCCCAGGACCATGTCGCGCGCCGCGCGGAAATGCGCAGGCAGCACGAGGAAAGGACCGCGCGCCTGCGCGAAGAGTCCATCCAGCGCTATGCCAGCGAGCAGGTGGACCCGCAGTGGGCGCCGCAGAAGGAGGGCGAACTCAACACCGTCGCCGACAATCCGCTCTTCGAGGAGGCAGGCGCGAAGCCCACCAGCCTGAGCATCGACTGCCGCACCAGCATGTGCCGGATCGACGGGCAGTTCGCCGACCGCGGCAACGCCGAGGACTGGATCCTCATGTACATGGCCAGCGTCGGCAAGGCGATGCCGAACTCGGTGGTGTCGCGCCGGGTCAATCCCGACGGCAGCATCCGGGTGGAGATCTACGGCCGGGCGCGCTGAGCAACGCAGGACCGGCAGCCGGCAGGGAAGGGGCGCGGTGGCGCCCCTTCGCCGTCAGAGGGCCTCGAAGATCCCGGCCGCGCCCATGCCGGTGCCGATGCACATCGTCACCATGCCGTACTTCTGCTTCCTGCGGCGCATGCCATGGACGATGGTGGCGGTGCGCACGGCGCCGGTCGCGCCCAGCGGATGGCCCAGCGCGATCGCCCCGCCCAGCGGATTGACCTTGTCGGGGTCGAGCTCCGAATCGCGGATCACCGCCAGCGCCTGCGCCGCGAAGGCTTCGTTGAGTTCGATCCAGTCGAGCTGGTCCCGGGTCAGGCCGGCCTGCCGGAGCGCCTTCGGGATCGCGGCGATGGGGCCGATGCCCATCACCTCCGGGCGCACGCCCGCGACCGAGAACGAGACGAAGCGGGCCAGCGGCGTCAGGCCGTAGTCCTTGATCGCCTGCTCCGAGGCCACCAGCACCGCGCCCGCGCCGTCGCTCATCTGCGACGAGTTGCCGGCGGTCACGGTGCCGCCGAACTGCCCGTTGCGGAACACCGGGCGCAGCTTCGACAGGCCTTCCATGGACGTGTCCGGGCGCGGCCCTTCATCCTGCTCGACAAGCAGCTTCCTGACCTTGACGGTGTTGGCGCCGAGGTCCGGGATGCGCGCCACCACCTCCAGCGGCGAGATCTCGTCGCGGAACTCGCCGGCCTTCTGAGCCGCGAGCGCCTTCTGGTGCGATGCCAGCGCGAAGGCGTCCTGGTCCTCGCGCGAGACCTTCCACTCCTCGGCCACCTTCTCCGCGGTGATGCCCATGCCGTAGGCGATGGCCACGTGGTCGTCGCGGAACACCGCCGGCGACAGTGCCACCTTGTTGCCCATCATCGGCACCATGCTCATCGACTCGGTGCCCCCGGCCAGCACCAGGTCGGCGTTGCCAAGCCGCACCTGGTCGGCGGCCAGCGCCACGGCCTGGAGGCCGGAGGAGCAGAAGCGGTTGATGGTCTGCGCGGCCACGGTGTCGGGCAGGCCGGCCAGCAGCACGCCGANNGATGTAGGCGTCCTGGATCTGCTTGCTCATGGGGTGTCCTCTTCTCGTCGTCCGGTCAGTTGCGCAGCGGCTTGCCGGTCCTGAGCATGTGCGCGATGCGGGCCTGGGTCTTTTCCTGCTGGGCAAGCTCGACGAAGTGCTGGCGCTCGAGCCGCAGCAGCCAGTCCTCGTCGACCACTGCGTTGCGGTCGACCTCGCCGCCGCTCACCACCGTGGCGATGCGGCGGGCGATCTCGTAGTCGTATTCGCTGATGAAGCGGCCCTCGAGCATGTTCTCCAGCAGCATGCGGAAGGTCGCGATGCCGACGTCGCCGGCGACGCGGATGCGGCGCGCGGGCAGGGGCGGGCGGTAGCCGGCCTCCGCCAGGCCGCGCGCCTCCTCCCGGGCGATGTGCAGCAGCTCGTGTGCGTGGAAGGCGACCGTGTCCTGCGGACGCATGAGGCCGAGTTCCTTCGCCTCCAGCGCCGAGGTCGACACCTTCGCCATGGCCACCGTCTCGAACCAGCCCTTGAGCTCCGCGAACACGTCGCCGGTGCCCCCGGCGGCCTCGGAGGCGCGCACGGCCAGCTCCTTCAGCCCGCCGCCGGCCGGCAGCAGGCCCACGCCGGCCTCGACCAGGCCGATGTAGCTCTCCAGGTGGGCCACGGTGCGCGCGGAGTGCATCTGGAACTCGCAGCCGCCGCCCAGGGCCAGGCCGCGCACGGCGGCCACCACCGGCACCAGCGAGTACTTGATCGCCTGGCTGGTGGCCTGGAAGTTGGCGACCATGGCCTCGAAGGCGTCGACCTTGCCCGCCTGGAGCAGGCCCAGCGCGCCGGCCAGGTCGGCGCCGGCCGAGAAGGGCTCCTTCGGCTGCCAGATCACCAGGCCGGCGAAGTCGCGCTCGGCGCGCCGCACCGCTTCCTGCAGGCCGTCCAGGACCTGGTCGGACACGGTGTGCATCTTGGTCTTGAACGAGGCCACGGCGATGTCGTCGCCGTCGGTCCACAGGCGGATGCCGTCGTTCTCGAAGACGGTCTCGCCCTGCGGGAAGGACTCGCCGAGCAGCGGGTCGGGGAAGCGCTGGCGCTTGTAGACGGGCAGGGCGGAGCGGGGCAGGCGGGCGTTCTTGCCCGGGCTGTAGCTGCCCTCGGCCGAGTGCACGCCCTCGCGCCCGTCGAAGACCCAGTCCGGCAGCGGCGCATCGCTCATGGCCTTGCCGGCCACGATGTCGTCGGCGATCCACTGCGCGACCTGCTTCCAGCCGGCCGCCTGCCAGGTCTCGAACGGACCCAGCGACCAGCCGTAGCCCCAGCGGATGGCCAGGTCGACGTCGCGCGCGGTCTCGGCGATGTCGGCGAGGTGGTAGGCGCTGTAATGGAACAGGTCGCGGAACACCCCCCAGAGGAACCTGGCCTGCGGATGGTCGCTGGCGCGCAGGGCGGCGAACTTCGCCACCGGGTCCTTCGTCTTCAGGATCTCGACCACCTCCGGCGCCGCCGCGCGGTCGGCCGGGCGGTAGTCCTGCGTCTCCAGGTCGAGCACGAGGATGTCCTTGCCGACCTTGCGGAAGATGCCGGCTCCGGCCTTCTGGCCCAGCGCGCCCTTCTCCACCAGCGCGGTGAGCCACTTCGGCGACTTGAAGTACGTGTGCCAGGGATCGTCGGGGAGGGTGTCGGCCATCGTCCTGATGACGTGGCCCATCGTGTCCAGGCCGACGACGTCGGAGGTGCGATAGGTCGCCGACTTCGGGCGGCCGACCAGCGGACCGGTCAGCGCATCGACCTCGTCGAAGCCCAGGCCGCTCTCCTGCGTGTGGTGGATCGTCGACAGGATCGAGAACACGCCGATCCGGTTGCCGATGAAGTTCGGGGTGTCGCGCGCGTACACCACGCCCTTGCCGAGCGTGGTCGTGAGGAAAGCCTCCAGGCCCTGGAGCACCTCCTTGTCGGTGGTCCGGGCCGGGATCAGCTCGGCCAGGTGCATGTAGCGCGGCGGGTTGAAGAAGTGCACGCCGCAGAAGCGCGGGCGCAGCCGGGCGGGCAGCGCCTCGGCCAGCTTGTTGATGCCGAGCCCGGAGGTGTTGCTCGCCAGCACGGCGTGGTCGGCCAGGAAGGGCGCGATCTTCTCGTACAGCTCCTTCTTCCAGTCGATGCGCTCGGCGATCGCCTCGATCACCAGGTCGCAGTCCCGGAGCCGCTTCAGTCCCAGCTCGTAGTTGGACGGGGTGATCGCCGACGCAAGCGACTTCGAGGCCAGCGGGGCGGGGCTGAGCTTGCCGAGGTTGGCGATGGCGCGGTTGACGATGCCGTTCGGGTCGCCCTCCTTGGCCGGGAGGTCGAAGAGGACGGTGTCGACGCCGGCATTGGTCAGGTGGGCAGCGATCTGGGCCCCCATCACGCCGGCGCCGAGGACCGCGGCGCGACGTACAAGCAGTTTGTCAGCCATGTGTTGCAACTCCTTGAATATGAAGGTCAGCTCTGGATGCCTGCGGCGGCGAAGCGGATCAGCTCCTCCGCCGCCCGCTTGCGGTGGGCGACCTCGGTGGTCCCGGGCGGGCGCTTGATCAGCCCGAAGTCGGACATTGCATAGGTCAGGGCGCCCGCCAGGAAGTCCAGGCGCCAATACAGCTGTTCCTTGTCCAGGTGGGGCACGCAGTCCGCGATCGCGCGCGCGAACTCGCGGAGCACGTGGCCATACTGGTCGGAAAGGAACTTGCGCAGCCCGTCGTTCTTTTCGGCGTAGGCCCGGGCGATCACGCGGATGAAGGCGACGCCTCCCTGCCGGTCGCGGGCGAGGGCGAGCGCCGGCTCGATGAAGGCCGCCAGGACCGGCCGGAGCTCGCCCGGATGCGCCGAGCGGGCCTGTTCGAGCATCGCCAGGCGCTGGCTGCTCATCTCGTCCATGCGCCGCCGGAAGACCTCGTTGATGAGGTTTTCCTTGCTGCCGAAGTGGTAGTTGACCGCGGCGATGTTCACGTCGGCGCGGCTGGTCACCTGGCGCAGGGAAGTCCCACCGAAGCCGTACTGCGCGAACAGTTCCTCGGCGGCGCCGAGGATGCGGTCCTTGGTCGAGAACTGGGTGCTTGCCATGAACGGGGGCGGGTCCTGCCTGAATCAAACGCTTGTTTGGATACTAGGCGCCGGGCCTGCCCGCGGTCAATCGCGCACGGACGCAGAAAGTCCGTGCAGGCCGCGCATTCGATCCGGTAGAATTACTCCAGCCTTGTCGGCTAAACCCGCGCCCCGGCGTGGGTTTTTCTGTTAACTTGGGTGCCTGCCCCTGGACGGCCGGCCCCGCAATCCGGAGAACTTCCATGGCGCTGGAGCGCACCCTGTCCATCATCAAGCCCGATGCCGTCGCCAAGAACGTCATCGGCGAGATCTATTCCCGCTTCGAGAAGGCCGGCCTCCGGGTCGCCGCCGCGAAGATGAAGCAGCTGTCGCGCGCCGAGGCCGAGGGCTTCTACGCCGTGCACCGCGAGCGCCCGTTCTTCAACGCGCTGGTGGAGTTCATGATCAGCGGCCCGGTGATGATCCAGGTGCTCGAGGGCGAGGGCGCCATCGCGAAGAACCGCGAACTGATGGGCGCGACCAATCCGAAGGAGGCCGCCGCGGGCACGATCCGCGCCGACTTCGCGGACTCCATCGACGCCAACGCCGTGCACGGCTCGGACGCCGCCGAAACCGCCGCCGTCGAGATCGCGTACTTCTTCCCGTCGACGGACGTGTACGCCCGCTGATGTTCCCCGCCCCGGGTGGAGCCGGATCCGATCCGCGTCCATCCGGGGCAAGGCCTCCACTTTCCGATAGCCACGTGACCGAAGCGACCCACAAGCAGAACCTCCTGGACCTCGATCGCGCGGGGCTGGAAGCGTTTTTCGCCGACGAGCTCGGCGAGAAGCGCTTCCGCGCGCACCAGGTCATGAAGTGGATCCACCATCGCCACGTCACCGACTTCGACGGGATGACCGACCTCGGCAAGGCGCTGCGCGCGAAGCTGCAGGAGCGGGCGGAGGTCGTTGTGCCGCAGGTTCACTTCGACAAGGAGTCGGAGGACGGCACGCACAAGTGGCTGCTGGGCATGGATGGCCGGAACGCGATCGAGACGGTCTACATCCCGGACAAGGGCCGCGGCACGCTGTGCGTGTCCTCGCAGGTGGGCTGCGCGCTCAACTGCACCTTCTGCTCGACCGCCACCCAGGGCTTCAACCGCAACCTGTCGACCGCCGAGATCATCGGCCAGGTCTGGGTGGCCGCGAAGCACCTGGGCAACATTCCCCACAAGCAGCGCAGGCTGACCAACGTGGTGATGATGGGCATGGGCGAGCCGCTGGCCAACTTCGACAACGTCGTGCTTGCCATGAGCGTGATGCGCGACGACCTTGGCTACGGCCTGGCCAACAAGCGCGTGACGCTGTCGACCGCCGGCATGGTGCCGATGATCGACCGCCTGGCCGAGGAGAGCGACGTCTCGCTCGCGGTCTCGCTGCATGCGCCCAACGACGAGCTGCGCACGCAGCTGGTGCCGCTCAACAGGAAGTATCCGATCGCCCAGCTGATGGACGCCTGCGTGCGCTACGCGCTGCGCAAGAAGGGCGAGTCGGTCACCTTCGAATACACCCTCATGAAGGGCGTGAACGACCAGCCCGCGCACGCGCGCGAGCTGGTGCAGCTGCTGCGCGCGTTCGACCGTGCCGTGCAGATGAAGGACGCGGCCAAGATCAACCTGATCCCGTTCAACCCGTTCCCCGGCACCCGCTACGAGCGACCGGACGACCAGGCGATCCGCGCGTTCCAGAAGCAGCTCAACAACGCGGGGATGATCGCCCCGGTGCGCCGCACCCGCGGCGACGACATCGACGCGGCCTGCGGGCAGCTCAAGGGCCAGGTGGCCGACCGCACCCGCCGCCAGGCGGAGTTCCGCCGCCACCTCGAATCGACGGGCGGGGACAGCCATGCCGGGGCCTGATCGCGCCATCCTCCTGGTCTTCGTCGCCGCGCTGGTCCTGGCAGGGGGCTGTTCGCGGCTCACCTTCATCAAGCCGAGCGCCGCGCGCGGCGGGACCCAGCAGGTGGCGCCGAGCTACGACTTCAGCGGCGACCGCAGGGGCGGGGAGGCCGGCAGCGTGCGCTCGCACCTGCTTCGCGGCGAGCAGGCCCTGCAGCGCGGGCGCTTCGCCGAGGCCGGCGAGGAAGCCCGCAAGGCGCTGAAGCTCGACGACAGGAACGGGCTGGCGCACACCCTGCTTGCGCTCGCCCTGGAGGGGCAGGGCGATGCCGCGTCCGCCGGCGCGCACTACGCCCGCGCCGCCGAGCTGGCCCCGGGGTCGGGCGCGGCGCTGAACAACTACGGCGGCTGGCTGTGCCTCAACGGCCGCGCCGGGGAATCGCTGGCCTGGTTCGACCGGGCGCTGGCCGATCCGGACTACGCCACGCCGGCCTCCGCGCTTGCCAATGCCGGCGCCTGCGCGGAACGGGGCGGGCAGCCGGGGCGGGCCGAGCGGGACCTGCGCGCGGCCCTGGAGCTGGATCCGGTGAATCCCGTTGCACTCGAAGCGCTGGCGCGGCATCTTTACGGGCGGGGAGAGTACTTCGAGGCGCGTGCGTTCTCCCAGCGGCGCCTCGATGCGGGCCCGGCAACGGCCCCCGTCCTACTACTTGCGTCACAGATCGAAGAAATGCTCGGCGACAAGGCTGCCGCCGCTCGTTATGTTCAGCGCCTGCGGACGGAATTCCCGCACGCGCAGGCAGTGCTGCCCGGGGACAGCAGTTCACGATGATGCCGCCAGACCAAAACATGACCGACGCCAATCGGGGCTGCGGCGAGCGCCTCCGCATCGCACGCGAGGCCGCCGGCCTTTCCATCGAGGACGTCGCCACCCGGCTGAAGATGCCGGTGCGCGTGGTGCAGTCGCTGGAGGCCGAGGACTGGAGCCGGCTCGGCGCGCCGGTGTTCATCCGCGGCCAGCTCCGCAGCTATGGCCGCCTGCTCGGGCTCGCCACCGACACCGTGCATGCCGCCGCCGGCGTCGAGCCGGTCCGCCCGGTCGAGCTCAAGCCGCGGACCTACGTCCCGCGGATGCGCATCGTCGCCGAGCAGTCCGCGCGTCGCCTGGTCTACGTGGTCATCACCGCCGCGATCGCACTTCCGGTGTGGCTGGCCACCCAGCCGCACCTCGCCCCCGACACCGTCTCCGGCTCGCTCGACGTCCCCGTCGAGCTCCCGGGCGAACCCGCGCCGCGGAGCACGCGGGGGCCCACGCCGCTGGTGGCGTCGATGGCCCCGGTGTCGGCACGGTCCCCGGCGCCCGCCGCCGTCGGAGCCCCCGCGCTGGAACTGCGGGTGCTCGACGACAGCTGGGTCGAACTGGTCGCGCCCGACGGCCGCGTGGTCGAGCAGGGGCTGCTGCGCGCCGGTGAGACCCGCGGCTTCGCCAACGGCGAACTCGGCGCCGTCGTCCTCGGCAACGCCGGCCAGGTGCAGGTGCGCCGGAACGGCGTCGAGCAGGACCTCGCTCCCTACCTGCGGGCGAACATCGCCCGCTTTACGGTATCCTCTGACGGTTCGCTGGCACCCGTCGGCCACTGAGCCCGGCCAGCGGCCGCGGCGGCCCCGAGCGGGCCCAGCGCATGAAACCGGCGGCCCGTTCGCGGGCCGTTCCCTTTCCGGTGTCCGTCCGTCCGGCGACGGTGCGGCGCCCAGCATGATCGGAAGAACATGGCAGTAGACGAGTTGCTCGACGAGCACGAACAGGGCGAACGCGTACGCGAATGGATCCGCCAGAACGCAATCGGGGTCATCGGCGGGATCGCCGTGGCGCTGGTCCTGGTCTACGGATACGGCAAGTGGCAGGACCACCGCCAGGCCCAGCGCTTCGCGACCGGCGAGGCCTACGACGCCGTGGTGGAGACGATCGCCGCCGGCGACCTGGATGCGGCGCGGGCCCAGGCCACGGCCGCGGGGCTCGATGGCGGCGCGTACGGCACCCTGGTCGCGCTCGACCTGGCGGCTGCCGAGGTCGCCGCGGGCGACGCCGCGGCCGCGATCGAAACGCTGCAGGGCATCGGCGAGGTCGATCCGGTGCTGGCGCCCGTGGTCGCGCGCCGCCTGGCGGCGCTGCTGGTCGACGCCGGGCGCCACGACGATGCGCTGGCCGTCCTCGGCGACGCGTCCGATGCCGGCAGCCTGGAGGTCCGCGGCGACGCCGAATTCGCCGCCGGCCGGCCCGACAAGGCGCGCGAGGCCTACGCCGCCGCCCTGGCGGCGCTTGACGAGGCCGCCACCGGGCAGCGCCATATTCTCGGGATCAAGCTCATCGACGCCGGCGGTTCGCCGGCCAGCAACGGGGACCAGGCACCATGACCGCCGCACAGCGCACCCATCCCCGCCGCCTCGGTCGCCACGCCGGCCGGGCGATGCTCGTCCTCGCCTGCGTCGCCCTCGTGGCCGGCTGCAGCACCGTCCGCGGCTGGCTCGGCAAGGAAGAAAAGGTCGACACGGGTCCCGCCAAGCTCGTGGATTTCCAGGCGAGCGCGTCGCCCTCCCGGATCTGGACCGCCAAGGCGGGCAAGGGCGACGGCCATACCGGCGTCGCGCAGGGCCCGATGGTCGTGGACGGGCGCGTGTACGCGGCCGCGATCCGCGGCGGCGTCCGCGCGATCGACCTGCAGACCGGAAACACGCTGTGGCACCACGAGACCGACCTGCGCCTGTCCGGCGGGCCCGGTGCGGGCGACGGCCTCGTGGTCGCCGGCTCGCTCGACGGCGAGGTCGTGGCGCTGGACGCCGACAGCGGCTCCGAACTGTGGACCGCAAAGGTGCCCAACGAAGTGATCGCCCGTCCGGCGGTCGGCCAGGGCCTGGTCGTCGTGCGCTCCAACGACGGCCGCGTGACCGCGTTCGACGCCGCCACCGGCGAGCGTCGCTGGTTCTGGGTCCGCGAGCTGCCGTCGCTGACCGTGCGCGGCAACGCGCCCGTCACCCTGGCACCGGGCCTCGCCTTCGTGGGCACCGACGAGGGCGACCTCGCGGCGCTGTCGCTCACCGACGGGCGCGTGATGTGGGAGCAGCCGGTCGGCGTCCCCGACGGGCGCACCGAACTCGAACGCATGGCGGACGTCGATGGTGCCCCGGTGGTGGACGGCAACGTCGTCATCGCCAGCAGCTACAAGAACAGCACGGTCGCCTTCGAAGGCCCGAGCGGCCGCCCGCTGTGGGCGGCCGAGAGCGGCGGCCCGGGAGGCGTCGGCCTGGCGTCCGACCGTGTCGTGGTGAGCGACGCGGCGGGCACCGTGTGGGGCATCGACAAGTACGTCGGCACCTCCTACTGGCAGCAGCCGGCGCTCGCCCGGCGCCTGCTGTCGCCGGCCGCGGTCCACGGCGATTACGCCGTCGTCGGCGATCTCGACGGCTACCTGCACTGGCTGCGCCTCTCCGACGGCGAGTTCGCGGCCCGCGCGCGCGCCAGCCGCAAGGCGATCAGCGGGCGGCCGGCGGTCGCCGACGGCATCCTCGTGGTCCAGGACGTCGAAGGCGGCCTGAGCGCGTGGCGGATCGACTGACCCCCGCCCATGCTGCCACTGGTCGCCCTCGTCGGCCGCCCCAACGTGGGCAAGTCGACGCTCTTCAACGCCCTCACGCGAACGCGTGACGCGCTGGTGCACGACCAGCCCGGGGTGACCCGGGACCGCCACTACGGCGTCTGCCGCTTCGACGAGGGCCGGCCGTTCGCGCTCGTCGACACCGGCGGCATCGCTGACGGCGGCGCGCACCTGGTCGAGGGCGATCTTGCCGGCGCCACCGCGCGCCAGGCCCGGGCCGGCGCGGACGAGGCCGACCTGGTGCTGTTCGTGGTCGACGGACGCGAGGGCCCTTCCGCGGTCGACGACGAGATCCTCGCCTGGCTGCGCAAGTCGGCGAAGCCGACCTTCCTCGTGGTCAACAAGACCGACGGCCTGGACGCGCGCGCGGCGCTCGCCGACTTCTCCCGCTACGGCTTCCGCGACGTGCTGGCGGTCTCGTCCGCGCATCGGCAGGGACTGGACGACCTGGTGGAGGCCATCCGCGCCAGGCTGCCGGAGGAGGGCACGGCCGAGGTTCCCGACGACGACCCGACGCGCATCCGCATCGCCTTCATCGGCCGTCCGAACGTGGGCAAGTCGACCCTGGTCAACCGCATCCTCGGCGAGGAGCGGATGATCGCGTCCGACGTCGCGGGAACCACCCGCGACTCCATTTCCGCCGACCTGGAGCGCGACGGACGCCGCTACCGGCTGGTCGACACCGCCGGCATCCGCCGCAAGTCGCGCGTCGACGAGGCGGTGGAGACCTTCTCGATCATCAAGACCCTCGAGTCGATCGAGCAGTGCCAGGTCGCGGTGGTGCTGATCGATGCCCGCGAGGGCGTGACCGACCAGGACGCCAGCGTGCTCGGCGCGGTGCTCGACGCGGGCCGCGCGCTGGTGGTGGCGGTGAACAAGTGGGACGGGCTGGACACCTACCAGCGCGAGCAGGTCGAGGCGCTGCTGTCGCGCAAGCTCGCCTTCGTGCCCTGGGCGGAGGCCGTGCGCATCAGCGCGCTCCACGGCTCGGGGCTGCGCGAGCTGTTCCGCGCGATCCACCGTGCGCATGCATCGGCGACCCGCAGCTTCGGGACCGCCGAGGTCACGCGCGCGATCGAGATCGCGGTCGAGGCCAACCCGCCGCCGGTGGTCCGCGGCCACGCCGCCAAGCTGCGTTTCGCCCACCCCGGCGGCGAGAGCCCGCCGACGATCGTGGTCCACGGCACCCGTCTGCGCACGCTTCCAGACAGCTACCGGCGCTACCTGGAGAACTTCTTCCGCAAGCGCTTCAAGCTCGTCGGCACGCCGGTGCGCTTCGCGTTCAAGGAAGGCGACAACCCGTACAAGGACCGCAAGAACGTCCTGACCGAGCGCCAGGTGGCGAAGAAGAAGCGACTGGTCCGGCACGCCAAGCGCAGCAGGTGAACGGGCAGGGCACGACGCTGGGCCTGCTCGCCGGTGGCCGGGCGACGCGCCTGGACGGGGTCGACAAGGCCTGGCTTGCGAAGGGCGGCAGGCCGCAGGTGCTGAGGCTGGCGGAGCGCGTCCGCGGCGAGGTGGAGGACGTCCTGGTCTCCGCCAACCGCTCGCCGGGGCGCTACGCGGAGCATGGCCTGGCCGCGGTTCCCGACCGGCGTCCCGGACTCGGTCCGCTGGGCGGGCTCGACGCGCTGGCGGATGCCTGCACGACCCCGTGGCTGCTGACGCTCCCGGTGGACCTGGTCTCGGTCAATGACTGCCTGCTGCGCAGCCTGCGGGCGGCGGGCGGGGACGGGGCCTGGGCCGAGGACGACGACGGGCGGCAGCCCCTGGTCGCGCTCTGGAAGGTGTCCGCCCTGCGCGCCGCGCTGCCGGACGCGCTCGCATCCGGCGACCTCGCCGTGCAGGGCCTGCAGGCGCGCATGGCGATGTCCGGAGTCCGCTTTGCCGGCCTGCGCTTCGGCAATCTCAATACGCCGGCCGACGTCGCCGCCGCCGGTTTCACCATTCCCTGAACGGAGCTTGCCGACGGTGGCCGACAGGCGGCCGCCGCTTGGCGTAGGGTAGTGCCACCAGGTTGGAGCAGCGGCAGGAGTCGGGCGTGGATCGTGGATCGACGGTGGCGGAGATCACTCCGCGCGAGGCGCAGCGTCGCGTCGCGGCCGGGGAGGCCATCCTCGTGGACGTGCGCGAGGCGCACGAGCGCGAGCTCGGCATGGCCGAGGGCGCCCGCGCCATCCCGCGCGACGAGCTCGAGCGCGACTGCGCCTTCCACTTCCACGACCTCGACGCCGGCCTGCTGCTGATCTGCCAGAGCGGCGGGCGCTCGATGCTGGCGGCCGAAGCGCTCCAGCGGCAGGGCTACCGCAACGTGGGCTCGGTCCGCGGCGGCACCCTGCTGTGGGCGAGCGAGGGCCTGCCGATGGCGCGCCCGGACCCGTCCGCGCCGCCTCGCGACGAGGACTTCCACCAGCGCTACTCGCGCCACCTGCTGCTGCCCGAGATCGGCATGCGCGGCCAGAAGCGGCTGGAGGCCGCGCGCGTGCTGATGCTCGGCGCGGGCGGCCTGGGTTCGCCGGCCGCGTTCTACCTCGCCGCCGCCGGCGTGGGCGAGCTGCGCATCGTCGACGACGACGTGGTCGAACGCAGCAACCTGCAGCGACAGATCCTGCACGCCGACGCCGACATCGGCCTGCGGAAGGTGGACTCGGCCGAGGTCCGGCTGTCCGCGCTGAACCCGCGGACCAGGATCGATGCCGTCGCCGAGCGCGCGACCTCGGCCAACGTCGAGCGCCTGCTCGAGGGCGTGGACCTGGTGCTGGACGGCGCCGACAACTTCCCGGTGCGCTACCTCCTCAACGACGCCTGCGTCCACCTGCAGGTGCCGCTCGTCTACGGGGCGGTCCACCGCTTCGAGGGCCAGGTCAGCGTGTTCGACGCCGGCCGGCACCGCGGCGAGGCGCCCTGCTACCGCTGCCTGTTCCCCGAACCGCCGCCGCCGGGGGCCGCGCCCAACTGCAGCGAGGCCGGCGTGCTGGGCGTGCTGCCGGGCGTGGTCGGCATGCTGCAGGCGACCGAGGCGCTGAAGCTGCTGCTGAACGTGGGCGAGCCCCTGCGCGGCCGCTTGCTGCACTTCGATGCGCTCGGCATGCGTTTCCGGGAAACGCGCCTGACGCCCGACCCGGCGTGCCCTGTCTGTGCGCCGGGCACGCCGTTCCCCGGCTACATCGACTACCAGGCCTTCTGCGCCGGCTGACCGGTCGGCACGGGGCGGGCCGTGCGCCCGGCGTTCGCCCTGGCGGGGCGCGATCGGCGACAATGGCCGCTTTCCGCGCAGGACACAGGCATGTCCGAACCTCTCAGCGCCGCGCGCATCCTCGACGGCAGGCGCATCGCCGACGAACTGCTGGACGCGCTCCGGCTCCGCGTCGCCGGGCGCATCGCGGCCGGTCTCCCGCCGCCGGGGCTTGCGGTGGTCCTCGTCGGCGACAACCCGGCGTCTCGCTCCTACGTGCGCAACAAGCGCCGCGCCGCGGCGATCGTCGGCATCCGCGCCTTCGACCACGACCTGCCCGAGGGCACCACCGAAGCCGAGCTGCTGGACCTGGTCGACCGCCTCAACGCCGATCCGCGGGTCCACGGCATCCTGGTGCAGCTGCCGCTGCCCGGGATCCCGGACGCGACCCGCCTGATCCACCGGATCGATCCGCGCAAGGACGTCGACGGCTTCCACCCGGAGAACGTCGGCCACCTCGCGCTCCGCCAGTTCGGCCTGCGCCCCTGCACCCCGCGCGGCATCACCACCCTGCTGGCCTGGACCGACCGGCCGGTGCGGGGCCAGAGCGCGACCATCGTCGGGGTGAGCAACCACGTGGGGCGGCCGATGGCCCTGGAGCTGATGATCGCCGGCTGCACGGTGACCTGCTGCCACAGGTTCACGCCCCCGGAAGTGCTGCGCCGCCACGTCGGCGAGGCCGACATCCTGGTGGTGGCGGTGGGGCTGCCCGGGCTGATCCCGGGCGACTGGGTGAAGCCGGGCGCGGTGGTCATCGACGTCGGCATCAACCGGCTCGACGACGGCCGCCTGGTCGGCGACGTGGGCTTCGAGGCGGCGGCGCGGCGCGCGAGCTGGATCACGCCTGTGCCGGGCGGGGTGGGGCCGATGACCGTGGCCACCCTGATGCAGAACACGCTCGAGGCCGCCGAGGCCGCGGAGTCGGGCGGACGTGGCTGAGCGGCCCCATCCCCGGGAAGCGCCGTCTTGCCGGCGGTCGCGCCCAGCCGCGGCCGCCGGAGTACAATGACGTGCTTTACCACCACTGGCACGCCCATGCTGCGCATCCAGGCTGAAGCACTCACCTACGACGACGTCTCGCTCGTACCCGCGCACTCCACCGTCCTGCCCAAGGACGTGTCGCTCGCGACCCGCCTCACGCGCGACCTGCGCCTGAACATGCCGATC
>LSQX01290762.1_pt1 | contig 16191 bp, 14 predicted proteins | sample 654561 | NCBI WGS metagenome assembly LSQX01 (sample SAMN04489861, study PRJNA283612) | anaerobic digester metagenome | isolation source: 4 biogas reactors fed with cattle manure at either 37C or 55C with and... | place: Denmark: Kongens Lyngby | collected 2014 | reverse complement strand
GGTATATATAGCCCTGACGGCTCCGGAAACGAGCTTTATTTAACATTAGATGCAAAGGCATGTGAAGCAGCATATAACGCCCTAGGGTATAATAACGGCACGGTGGGAGTGTTCAATTATGAGACAGGAGAAATTCTATGCTTAGTAAGTAAACCCACATTTGATCCGATGAACGTGCCTAGCGATCCAGAGGACGGGATATTTTACAACAAGTTTGTACAAAGTAAAATGGTGCCTGGATCCATATTTAAATTGATAACTGCAGCTGCAGCGATTGATAACATTAAGACGCTTGAGGAATTCTCTTTTGATTGTGACGGTAGCAGCGAAGTGGAAGGTGATGTTATAAATTGCACATACGCTCATGGCACGGTTGATTTTAAGGAGGCTTTATCTAAATCATGTAACGGAGCATTTGGAGAACTTACAATTGAGCTTGGAGCAGATAAAATGCAGGATTACGTAGATAAAGCGGGACTGACCCAATCATATAACATAAATGGAATAAAAACTGAACCTAGTAGTTTTGAATTTCCTACTGATAATAATGTTCACCTAGCTTGGTCAGGCATCGGTCAACACAACGACTTAGTAAATCCTTGTGCAATGATGGTTTACGTCGGTGCCATAGCAAATGGTGGTGAAGCAGTAAAACCAAAGTTAATCAAAGAAAATAAATTTAGTTCCGACTCTTTGGGTTCTTATCTATCAAAAGAAACGGCTGATAGAATTAAAAGCATGATGAAAAACAACGTAGTTGAAACTTACGGTGAAGATAATTATCCAGGCTTAGATATGTATGCAAAATCAGGGACAGCTGAAAGTGGCAATGGGAAGGAAGCAAACGCGTGGTTTGTTGGTTTCATTGAAAATCAAGATCATCCTTACGCATTTGTTGTTTGCGTTGAAAATGGTGGAAGTGGTAGCTCCAGCGCGGGACCGGTGGCCAGAAAAACCCTTGAATCATTAATAAAGTAATAATACTTTAATAAATTGTAAATTGTTTTGTAATACTACTATGGTAGTATATCTATAAGAGGTAATTAAGATGAATATTTTAGTTTGCGATGACGACAAAGATATAGCTAAAGCAATAGAAATATACTTAATAAACGAAGGCTACAATGTGTTATTAGCTCATGATGGTCTTGAAGCAATTGAGATAGCTGAAAAGAAAGATTTGCACCTAATCATTATGGATATAATGATGCCTGGTCTTGATGGAATCCAAACTACCATGAGAATAAGAAAAGAAAAAAACATACCGATTATTATGCTATCTGCCAAATCAGAAGGATACGATAAAATTACGAGTCTTAACGTAGGCGCTGATGACTATATTACTAAGCCCTTTAATCCCCTTGAACTTATTGCGAGGGTAAAATCCCAGCTTAGAAGGTATACTGATTTTGGAAATATTGCCTCTAAAAACAAGGTTTTTGAGACAGGTGGACTCGTAATAGACGATGACAACAAATCAGTTACAGTTGAAGGGTATGAAGTTATAGTAACTCCTATAGAGTACGGGATACTAAAACTTTTAACTAAAAATGCAGGTAAAGTATTCTCGATGAGCCAGATATATGAGGCAGTATGGAATGAAGTAGCAATTAATCCAGAAAATACAGTAGCTGTTCACGTCAGAAGAATAAGAGAAAAAATCGAAATAAATACAAAAAATCCTAAATATTTAAAGGTGGTCTGGGGAATTGGTTACAAAATTGAGAAATTATAATAATGAATATTATAATCAGAGGATGGGTGCATGCATAATAATTTTTGTAATAAGCGTTACCGTGCTTGCAATTGCAATAATCGGGTTAATAACTCTTACTGAAGCTCAAGGGTGGCTTGATGACCATACGCTCAAAGTTAAGCTTATCGACATGAATGAGCCTGTAATTTTATCAAACTATATAAATGCCGTTTTAAGAAGATATCGGTGATTGCTCTAATTTCAGCAGTTTTAACCTGCGTATCATTTGTAGCTTCATTGGCTTTTGCTGGAAGCAGAGATGAAAATGGAGATATACGTTTAAATTGGTTTGATAAAATATTTGGAGAGATTCAGATTACAGCAATGATTGCTGTAGCAGTGACTGCTATATTGCTTACTGGAAACTATGCTTATAATTACTTTTATATGAGGCCAAACATTATTCTTAAAACGGAATATGCAATTTTTGACTATTTGCAAGAGGCAGAATCTTTTTATACATCATTTCTTGATATATGGATTGCAATAGGGGTTATGCTAGTAGCATCACTGTTTTGTTTGCTGATATTCATATCCTTGGTTAAAAAGGGGAAGGCCCGTAGCTTTACGAATTATACAATGATTGGAAGGTTGATAAAAACTATAGAGCGAAGCTTAAGTTACAAGGCATCGGTTTACTGGAAACTCTTAGCAATTTTAATAGTTGGCGCAGTATTGTCCTTCATTTCTTTTGAAACTTTGATTCTTGTAATAGTAATAATATTTATAATTCTTCCTAAAGCGATGGATAAATACTATGGAATAAAAGAAGCGATTAGACAGCTGCAACAAGGGAATCTTGATTACCAAATAGAAATAAAGGGAAAGAGCGAGCTAGACAAACTTTCATCAGATATTAACGATATATCGGATTCCATGAGGGGTGCTATAGAAAGTGAAACCAAGAATCAGAAAACTAAAACTCAGCTTATTTCTAATGTTTCTCATGACATAAAAACTCCACTAACCTCTATGATTACATATATTGACCTTTTAAAATTTGAAGGTCTTGATAGTGAAAATGCTGCTGAATACGTGAGAGTGATAGACGAAAAAACCCGCAGACTTAAAAAACTAACGGAAGATCTATTCGATGCAGCTAAGGCAAGTAGCGGTGACTTTCCAGTCGATTTAGTGGAAATAGATTTGTCTGCAATAGTGAATCAAAGCATAGGAGAAATGGATAACTATTTTGAACCTAAAGATTTAGAAATTGTATTTAATTCTCATATTGAAAACACTAAGGTGTACGCAGATGGTAGGCTGCTTTACAGAATTCTAGAGAATCTTTTAGTTAATGCGAGCAAGTATTCTATAGAAGGAAGCAGAATTTATATTGATATACACGAAGACAATAATGGATTTTTGAAGCTTATAATTAAAAACATTTCAAAAGCGCAACTAAATGTTACTGAAGAAGAATTGATGGAAAGATTCATGAGGGGCGATGAATCTAGAACCTCTGATGGAAGTGGACTTGGATTATCCATCGCGAAGGATTTAGCGTTACTTATCAGCGGCAAATTTGACATACATATCGACGGAGACTATTTTAAGGCTAATTTATATTTAAAAAAACAATTATAACAAAAAAACTGCCACCTTTATGGTAACAGTTTTTTTGGCTTGTATTCTATATTCTTTCAACTACTCTTAATAAATCAATGAAAATCCCATATCCCGTTTGTACTAAATCTGGATTATGTTCTATGATGCTTAACTTCCCCATGTAATCTGTAGTTATTTGGACCATAGAAGAAGTACCATCGATATTGGCTGTTAAGTCTGACTTATCAACTAAAGTAGGCCTTACGTAAGCGCTATCTTTGTCACCGTGGCATATTAGCTTAATAATCTTGTTATTTTCTTTAGCCTTCATTATATCGTCGTATGTAATATTCTCTATTCCAGTTCTATCAATATCGTTTGGAGTTATTCCTGCGTCCATAAGTACATTTAGAAGAGCTGTTAGCTTAGCTGCAGCATCATATCCTTCAACATCCATGGCAGGATCTGCTTCTATGAAACCGAGTTTTTTACCTTCCGTCATAATGTCGTTATAGTCTTTACCCTTTTCTAGTTCTTCTAATATGTAGTTTGTAGTTGTATTTAAAATACCGTCTACAGAAGTGACCGTACACATTTTTAATGTATCGTTAACTAGATTAAAGACAGGAGTGCCGTCCATAACAGTTGTTTCGTAGAAAAATTCACAATTGTTTTCTTTAGCCAGTTCTTTTAGCTCTTTAAAATACCATGCAATAGGACCTTTATTAGCTGTTATTACGTGCTTACCTCTGCGCAAGGCGGTTTTTATATGGTCTGAGGCAGGTTGGCCCGTCTTAATATTAAGTGGCGTAGCCTCAATTAGTACATCGTACTCGCCCTTTTCACAAAGCTCCATTGAAGTCATGTTAATTGGTGATTGGAACGAACCTGTTTTGTCATAGTTTTCTGTTATGCTTTCAAGGTGCAGGCCGCAAGGATTGTATAGTGCACCGTGAGTTCCCGTAACAATACCGGTGGTTACTATAGCTGTATCATAATTAACCAAAATGTTAACTCTTTCTGCATCTAATATTTTTGCAAAAGCTCTTGCTGCATTACCAAATCCAAGTATGGCAATTTTTAGGTTTTTACTCATCTTTTACCCCCTCGTAGTTGAATGAATCCATGAATCTAGTTTTAAATTTATTAATTTCGTGTAAGTGGTCTATCCTTGCTTTTGTCTTCTCATCTTCTATCTTACCTGTTCTAATATATTCATCTAAGACTTCGTAAGTAAAACCTAATTTTTCTTCATCAGTCATTCCGCTTAGTCCATCAATTGGTGTTTTTTCGACAAGTACGTGAGGAATATCTAAATATGTGCCGATTGTTCTGATTTCTTTTGTGGTGAAAAAAGCACAAGGGCTAAAGTCTCCTGCTGAATCACCATATCTAGTTGAATAACCAACCCAGTCTTCAGATAAGTTGCAAGTATTTGCTACTCTTCCATTAGTTGTTTGAGCTACAGCGTATAGCGTTGACATTCTGAGTCTAGCAGGAAGATTGAGCTTGCTGTCTTTGCTCATTTCACCTACTGCAGATTCAAGTTCTTTAACAAGTTCTTCATAGGCGTCGTTAATATTTACGGTGTATGACTTGATACCCAGGTGGCTAATTAGTAGTTTGGCCATATCTATGTCATCCTGCTTTCCTTTAGGCATGAGGATTCCAATTACGCGGTCTTTACCTAGAGCTTCGACTAAAAGGGCCGAAACTACTGAACTGTCTTTACCTCCGCTAATTCCTACTATGGCATTACAACCGTAGCCGTTTTCATAAAACCATTCCCTAATCCAAGAGACGGTAGCTTCAGTTGCTTTTTTAACATCAAATTCCATAATACTCCCCTTTCTGTATATAATACAATTATGTACTAATTTATGTAAAAGTGAAGAGAAAGTTGCTCCTGCGGTTGATGAAACTTAAATTATGATATATAATAATGAGGATTATTGTAAAGGAGATGTTGAATGAAAGATATATATATTACTCAACTTAAAACAGACCAAGAAATATTAGAGTTTTTCTTGGTTAAAAGCATATCTGTAAAACTAGGATCCAATAGAAAAAAGTATTTGGATTTGTTATTAGGTGATAGCTCAGGTGAGATAACCGCTAAGAAGTGGGATATTTCAGATGAAGAGCAATCTTCTATAGATAAAATAGCCGAAGGTGACATCGTAAAGGTTAAGTGCACCATAAATGAGTGGAAGGGCATGAAGCAGATGAGGGTTTCAAAAATAAGAAAATCCTCACCTACAGACGAGCTCGATATCAGGGATTTCTTTAAAGCAGCTCCTGAAAAATCAGAAGACATGTATGAATACCTGATTGGAATCTTTGAAGACTTTGAAGACTTGGAGCTTAAAAAGCTTTGTGTGGACCTATACACGGAGAATAGAGACAAACTGATGTATTACCCTGCGGCCAAGAAAAACCATCATGCTGAGTACGGTGGGCTCCTATACCACACAAAGAGAATGATGATGACAGGCGACTATATCTGTACGGTATATAAAAACTTAAATAGAGATCTTCTTTTATGTGGAGTTGCTATCCATGATATGGAAAAACTTAATGAGATTAACAGCGATGAAAGAGGCGTATCGAATGGTTATTCCTTTGAAGGCCAACTATTAGGTCATATTGTTCAGGGAATCAAAAGCATAGAGATAAAGGCATCTGAAATAGGAATGAGTAGAGAAAAGATAGTTATGTTAGAGCATATGATATTATCACATCATTATGAACCGGAATTTGGAAGTCCTAAAAAACCGTTATTTCCTGAAGCAGAAGTACTTCACTATTTAGACATTCTAGATGCTAGAATGTACGATATGGAAGACGCGCTTCAGAGCGTAGAACCTGGTGAATTTACAGATGGTGTTTGGACGTTGGATTATAGAAGATTGTATAAAGCTAAGTTTTAAGTGGAGGTAGACTTTTGATTAAATTAACTAAAGAAGTAAATGCTGTTATAAATGAGCTGGAAAAAAATGGATTTGAAGCATACGCGCATGGTAAATGTGTTAGGGAAAGCTTTTTAGGAGAAAAACCCTTAGATTGGGACTTGGCTACTAACGCTAGACTCGATAAACTAAAAGAGCTATTTCCAGAAGCGGAAACAATAAATAAAGATAGAGAAATTATCAGACTCACATATAATGAAAATACTGATGAGGATATGATTATTATAGACGTGCTGCCGTACGGAACAGCTGTAGAGGATAAGAATATAAAGTTCTATGATGATATAGAAAGTCAACTAAAAGAAGAAAGTTTTGTACTTAATTCAATGGCAGATAATCCTAACAGAAAGTTTTATGATACATATGACGCCAGAGGAGATATTAAAGCTAGGATAATCAAAACTATAGGAGAACCTAAGGAGGTGTTTAAGAAAACACCTGTTAAGATGTTTGAAGCAGTGGAATTAGCAGCTGAACTTGGTTTTGATATTGATAATGACGTTTACGAGGGGATAGTAGAAAACGTCGATTTACTAGATGATGACTCATTAGGATATGTAAGAAGATCTCTAGAAAGAATAATAGTTTCAGAGCATGCAGGACTGGGATTAAACGTATTGGCAGACACGGGGCTTTTAGGAACTGTTGTAGGTAAAGAGATCTACAAAGGAATGAGACCTTCTAATAGAAGTGATTATATAGGTTTATGCGAAGGAATAGATAAAACCAAAAAGGTTTCTGACAGGAGATTGGCTCTGTTCTATTATTGCTTTTCGCCGAAGAAAGCTCATGAAGCTATAGATAGACTTGATTACTCTGAAAAAACTAACGATAGACTTCATGACGCAATTCAAAGTCAAATTAAAATTAATTTTCTAGGAACTTTTGGAGAATTTAAACACTATTTATGCGAAAAAGGTTGGGATAGATATAACTATCTAAATAATGTTTCTAAGGCACAGAGAATAGTGTATGATTATCAGGCCACTAAAATAGAATCAAGACAATATTATGAAGCCGAAATCAAAAAAACTGGAGACCCAGTGTTTCCTGAAGATTTAGTGGTAGATGCTAACGATGTAATGGAAGCTGGATATGCGAACACAAAGGAAAGAGCTGATGAGTTACTAAGGTTAGTTGTGGAGAAAACACATGTTAAACCTAATAAAAACAATAGAGATGATTTGCTTAAAGAGCTTAAAAAATTAAGTAAAAGCAAGTTCGCTGTAGCTACTAGAAGAATTCACTGGATTAAATAGTATAAATGGAAATATTAACTGGGGAAATAACCGAGATTATTTATCACAATGAGGGTAATGGCTTTACTGTGGCAATCTTTGAAACAGATAAACAAGTAATTACAGTTACCGGTAATTTAGCATACGTAAATCCCGGAGCAGTATACGAGCTAGAAGGCAAATATAAGACTCACCAAAAATATGGTGAGCAATTTGCCTTTTATTCATTTGCAGAAATATTACCAGAAGATATTAGCGGTATCCAAGCGTTTTTATCATCGGGAGCAATAAATGGCATAGGGCCCAAAATGGCAGAGCAGCTTGTTGCGAAATACGGTGAAAACACATTGAATGTTTTAGAAAACAACCACATGGATTTACTTAAAATCAGAGGAATCGGTGCTAAAACTGCGGAAAAGATACATAACTCATATGTAATAAGAAAAGAATTTGCAGACATTGCCTTTGAACTTGAGAAGTGGGGAATCACAACAACGTATGCGCTGAAAATATATAAAGAATACGAAAGCAATGCTGTAAAAATTATAAAAGAAAACCCATATAGACTAGTCGAAGATATTTATGGAATTAGCTTTCATAAGGCTGATGAGATAGCCCAAAAATTAGGGGTTTCCAGGGAAAGTGAATACAGAGTAAAAAGCGGAATACTGTATTGCTTAAACCAATATATCGGCTCAGGAAATACATATGTGATTAAGGAAGTGCTTTTAGATAAAGCAGTAGAAGTATTAGATGTGTCAGGCGAGATAATAGAAGAAAATATCATAGCTCTTGCCTTTGATGGAACTATTCAAGTTGATGATTTAGAAGGTGCTTATGTTGTATATATTTCCAGCTATTATTATGCCGAAAAAAGGGTATGCAACAACTTAATAAGGCTAAAAGATGGCGTTGTCAAACCTATAAATTATGATCTAGATAATTTAATAGCAAAGGTTCAGATGGAAGCAAATATCAGCTTATCTGAAGAGCAGAAAAAAGCAGTTAAAAGTTCACTCAGAAGCAACGTGTCGGTTATTACAGGTGGCCCAGGAACTGGTAAAACAACAATTATTAATACAATTATTAAAATAGCAACCATATGTGATATTACACCAGCTATTGCAGCACCTACTGGAAGAGCTGCGAAAAGAATAACAGAGACATCAGGGTACGAAGCGTCAACTATTCACAGGCTTTTAGAATATCACTACTCTAATGATTCGGGAGAAGCTAAATTCTTAAAAAACAAGGATTCAATGTTAGGCCAAGATTTAATAATAGTAGATGAAGCATCTATGATAGACCTAATGCTTATGAATAGTCTTTTAGAAGCGATAAGCACGGGAGCTAGATTAATATTGGTAGGAGATTCCAATCAATTGCCATCTGTGGGAGCGGGAAATGTACTAAGAGATTTAATATTCAGTGAGTTCATTCCTACCATTAAACTAAATGAAATATTTAGGCAGGCGAAAGAAAGTTTAATTGTAGTTAATGCTCATCTTATAAACAAGGGGGAATATCCATCGTTTAACGAGAGGGATAAGGACTTCTTTTTAATTAATATTGACAATGAAAAAGATATGCTTGACAAGATAATTGAACTTGTTTCGGGTAGAATAGAAAACTACTATGATTTTGTCAACTCACCTTCTGACATACAGGTTTTGACACCTAGCAGGAAAGGAACCTTAGGAATACTCAATTTAAACAAAAGGCTCCAAGAAGTTTTAAATCCTAAGAAGGCAGGAAGAAACGAGAAATTATACGGGGATAAAATCTTTAGGGTTGGCGATAAAGTAATGCAGATAAGAAATGATTATCAAATCAAATGGAGAAAAGAAGGCAGCCTAGTAACCGGCGACGGAATATTTAACGGAGATATGGGGATAATCAAAGAAATTGACAAAGAAAACGATATAACAACCGTTATATTTGATGATGAAAAATATGTGAGCTATGAATCATCTCAATTAGATTTGCTCGAATTAGCATATGCTATAACCGTTCATAAAAGTCAAGGCAGTGAATTTCCAGCCGTAATAATGCCTATGACTTGGTTTCCCCCTATGCTAGCAACAAGAAACTTATTTTATACAGGTATTACAAGGGGTAAGAATTTAGTTACAATTGTCGGTTCCGAAAAAAGGATGAAAGCGATGATTGATAACAACAGAATAGAGAATAGGTGCTCAGGACTTGGAATTAGGCTAAAGAAAATTGATTTAATGGGTTTAAATATTTAAAGGTGTGTGATGGAACCTAAGAGAATGTGGGAAAAGTTAACTGAATCAATTTTCCCTAGTAGCATTTATTGTATTTGTTGCGGTAATATTATTGACGAATCAAGGCCCTATGCTCTTTGCAATGATTGCATGGAACATTTTAGATGGGCAAATGAAAAAACATGTATAAAATGCGGCAAATTGTTAAGTGAAAATAACATGAGAGATATATGTCATAACTGCCAGGAGAACATACATTATTTTGACAGAGGGTTCACCTGTGCTCAATATGGAATATATGAGAAAAGAGTGATTTTCAATTTAAAATATAAAAAGAAAACCTACTTGTCAAAAATCATAGCGGAGATCATGCATGATAGAATGTTGTTGGAAGAAATCAAATATGATATAGTTATCCCCGTACCAATACACAGGAAAAGACTCAAAAAAAGAGGATTTAACCAAGCAGAGCTGATTGCAAAATATTTTGCTAAACTTCAAAATAAACCTTTTAATAACAAATGCCTAGTAAGAGTAAAGCAAACAGATTTATCTAAGAAGCTTAATCCGGAAGAAAGAAGATTAAATCTCGTCGAAGCATTCAAAACAAGCAAGTATGATGAAGGCGACATCGAAGGACGAAATGTACTTGTAATAGATGATATTTATACCACCGGAGCTACAGCTGATGCAATAAGCCAAATACTTAAAAATGTAGGAGTGAAGAAAGTTTACTTCTTATCCTTTGTAGCTGGAGGAGATTTGATAAAATAGTAATTATGGAGCATATAGTGGCTGCTCATGTCTGTGGTTGAAAGTCCAAGCCAGTTACGGGCAAAAGGATCCACGTAAGCTGCCGCAAAGCGGCAGTGATCATGGCGTAGCTTAGAAGTAAGTCCTCCGGAAAATCCGGGTAAAGGCGAGTGTGGGGTCAAAGACCAGGTCAGGTGAGCAGCCACTATATGTTCTATTTTAGAAAGAGGTAAGTAATGCCTATTAAAACGAAAGCTTTAGATAAACACTTAGAATGGAAAGGTAAACTTGAGGTTGTTTCAAAAGCTGAAATTGAAACCATGGAGGATCTAGCCATTGCGTACACCCCAGGTGTTGCTGAGCCTTGCCTTGAAATTGAGATGGATGAAATGCTAGCCTATGATTATACAGGCAAGGGTAATTTGGTAGCAGTTATTACAGATGGAACTGCGGTGCTTGGCTTAGGAGATATAGGACCAAGTGCAAGTATGCCAGTTATGGAAGGTAAGTGTGCACTTTTTAAAAGATTTGCAGGAATAGATGCTATTCCCATATGCATAGACTCAAAGGATACTGATGAGATTGTAAATACTATAAGGCTTATCTCAAAGAGCTTTGGAGGAATTAATCTTGAGGATATAAGTGCACCTAGATGCTTTGAAATCGAAAGAAGATTAATAGAAGAATGCGACATTCCAGTATTTCATGATGATCAACATGGCACAGCGATAATCACCTCAGCTGGGGTATTAAACGCAATTAGGTATACGGGAAGAAGAAAAGGAAATCTCAAACTAGTTATAAACGGTGGAGGAGCTGCAGGCCTTTCTATAGCGAAACTATTTGTGCAAATGGGATTTGGGGACGTAATAATATGCGATATTAACGGTGCTATCTACGAAGGTTCTAAGTTTAATAACAGTGAGCAAGAAAAGGTGGCAAAGATAACAAATAAAGAAAATGCAAAAGGCAATCTAGCTGAAGTGATTAAAAACGCAGATGTATTTGTAGGTGTTTCCAGACCTAATTTAGTAAGCGAAGATATGATTAAGTCTATGGCGAAAAACCCTATTGTATTTTCAATGGCAAATCCTGTTCCTGAAATTATGCCAGATTTAGCGAAAAAAGCAGGAGCATGCATTGTGGGAACTGGAAGGTCTGATTATCCCAATCAAGTTAACAATGTTTTGGCCTTTCCAGGAATATTTAAGGGGTTATTGTCAGTAAAGGCAACAAGAGTTACTGACTCTATGAAGGTCGCTGCAGCCGAAGCATTGGCAAACGTAATAACAGACGAAGAGCTTAGCGATGTATATATTTTACCAGATGTTTTCAATGATAAAGTTGTAGAAGTTGTAGCTAAGGCAGTAGCCGATAAAGCAATTGAACTGGACCTTATTAGAAAGTAGGAGGCTCGTCATGGAATACAGGATTGAAAAAGACTCTATTGGTGAAATTAAAGTTCCAAAAGATGTTTACTGGGGAGCTCAAACTCAAAGAAGTTTTCAAAACTTTAGAATAGGGAAGAGGATGCCAAGTGAGGTAATAAAGGCGTTTGGTGTCTTGAAAAAAGCAGCAGCGCTGACTAATGCTACTTTGGGGATTCTTGAAGAAAACCGCGCTGAACTCATAGCTGAAGTTTGTGATGAAATAATTTCAGGAAAATTAAAAAAACATTTTCCACTTGTTGTTTATCAAACGGGAAGTGGTACCCAGAGCAACATGAATGTTAATGAAGTGGTTGCTAATAGAGGAAACGAAATAGCATCAGAGAAGCTATTGCATCCAAACGATCACGTAAATAAATCTCAAAGTTCAAATGACACTTTTCCAACTGCAATGCATATTTCTGCGTTGGTTACAATTAAAGATAAATTGTTTCCTGTTTGCGACGAGATGATAGAAACTCTTAGTAGGCTTGAAGAGGAAAATAAAGATATAATCAAAACAGGAAGAACACATCTTCAAGATGCGACTCCGCTTACACTAGGTCAGGAGATAAGCGGCTGGAAATCGATGGTCGTTCATGATAAAAAAATGATAGAAAGTACCTTGTGGCATTTAAGAGAATTGGCACTTGGAGGAACTGCAGTTGGCACGGGGCTAAACTCCCATAAGAATTTTGGTGAAATGGTTGCCCATGAAATAAGTGAGATAACGGGAGAAGAATTTGTCACTGCAGAAAATAAATTTCATAGCCTGACATCAAAAGACGCTTTAGTATTTACTCACGGGGCACTAAAAGCTTTAGCTGCGGACATGATGAAAATTGCCAATGACGTTAGGTGGCTAGCAAGTGGACCTAGGTGCGGAATCGGGGAGATAGAAATACCTGAAAATGAACCTGGGAGTTCAATTATGCCAGGCAAAGTAAATCCCACTCAATGCGAAGCAATGACCATGGTGTCGGTAAAAGTTATGGGTAATGATACTTCAATTGGAATAGCAGCTTCACAAGGAAATTTTCAGCTAAATGTATTCATGCCTTTGATAATAAATGACTTTTTAGAATCAGTAAAACTGCTAGCGAGTGCTATGAATTCATTAGATAAAAACTGCTTAACTGGTATAAAACCAAATATTAAAAAAATCAATGAAAACAATGATAAGTCTCTTATGATTGTAACGGCTCTTAATCCGTTTATAGGATACGAAAAGGCCGGCAATGTAGCGAAGAAGGCATTTAAAGAAAATATTTCATTAAAGGAAGCCGGAGTTGAACTTGGATATTTTAATAAAGAAGAGTATGATCGATGGGTAAAACTTGAGAACATGATTAGGCCAATAGGATAGAGGGTATGGCCATGCTTATCAAAATAGCCTCGGCTTATCTTATTGCTATTAATATAGCTTCCTTTATACTTATGGGGATTGATAAAAGAAAAGCAAAAAAGAAATTATGGAGAGTACCAGAAAAAACACTTTTTTTAACAGTTATAGTTGGTGGAGCTATGGGCGGCGTAGCGGGAATGTATGTATTTAAACATAAGACTAAGTATTGGTATTTTAAATATGGATACCCTATAATTCTTATAATGCAAGTGCTAGTACTCATATTTATAGATAGATACGGATTTTAAATAAGGGAATTCAAATATATTCTTGTTTTATGACGAGGATATATTTTTTTTACAATCCTTTGCAATTGGGTTACAATAGTATTAGATTAAACGAGGAGGGTGGATATGACTTTTCAAATAGTACATAATGATATAACCAAAATGAATTCGGATGTTATAGTAAACGCAGCAAACAATGAATTACGCCGAGGCTCTGGAGTATGCGGAGCTATATTTGCAGGGGCAAATGATCCAGGCCTTAAAAAAGAATGCGATTCATTAGCTCCTTGCAACGTAGGAGAAGCAGTTATTACTAAAGGATATAATTTAAAAGCTAAACATATTATCCATACGGTAGGACCCATTTGGCATGGTGGAAATGATAACGAAGAGATGTACTTAAGAAATGCTTACAAGAATTCGTTAGAATTAGCAAAGAAAAACGACTGTAAATCGATATCCTTTCCGCTTATCTCTTCAGGAGTATACGGATATCCAAAAGAAGAAGCCTTAGATGTCGCGATATCCACTATAAAAGAATTTATTATGGATAATGATATGGAAGTTAATCTTGTTGTGTTTGATAAAAAGGCAGTTAATTTAGGAGAGGAACTGACCAAAGATTTAGTTCACTATATAGATAAGTACTACGATAAAAATAAAGAATTAAATTACTCCTACGAAGAAGGCCTTTTAGTAGAAGAAGTTGATGTTAAATATTCGATTTCCTTTGATATAGATGAAGAGTCTTTAAATAAAAGTCAGAGCAGAAAGTTATCCGATTTATTGAAAAATCCGGTTGAGACATTTACAGATATGCTATTTAGATTAATAAATGAAAAGGGTTTTACTGATTTAGAAGTATATAAAAGAGCCAATATTGACAGAAGGCTTTTCTCAAAGATAAGAAGCAGTAAAAACTATAATCCAAATAAGCATACAATAATATCTCTAGCAATTTCCCTTGGCTTATCACTTGATGAAACTAAAGATTTACTGGGGAAGTGCGGATACGCTTTTTCTGACAATTTTAAGTCGGATGTGATAGTAATGTATTTTATCGAAAAAGAAAAATATGATATATTTAAAATAAATGGAGCTTTATTTTATTTTGGAGAAAAGACTTTGTAACGATTTAAATGTCCCTTGCAAAGCGACCATACCTATTTATTATACTGGTAATATATAAGTATAATAAACAAGGAGGTAAGGAAAATGAAAAAGGGCTTAACAGAATTGGTATTTATACTAGATAGATCGGGTTCCATGTCAGGATTAGAAAGTGATACTATTGGAGGCTTCAACTCTATGATCAAAAAACAGATCAAAACTGAAGGTGAAGCAAATGTTACTACTGTGCTGTTTGATGATAGGGTCGAAATTCTTCACGACAGAGAGGCAATAGAAAATGTAAGAGATATAGACCAAAGTCAATATTATGTCAGAGGGTGTACAGCGCTTTTAGATGCGGTGGGAACCACCATATGTAAAGTGAAAAACGTCCAGAAAAAACTGGATGAGAAATTGAAAGCTGATAAAATAATCTTTGTAATTACTACAGATGGCTATGAAAATTCAAGTAAAGAGTATTCCTGCTCAGGATTGAAACGACTGATTGAAAGGCAAAAAGAAAGATACGAATGGGAATTTGTATTTCTAGGCGCCAATATGGATGCCGTAGCAGAAGCTGAAAAGTTTGGAATATCAGCGGACAGATCAGCCACATATGTAAATGATAAAAAAGGTGTTGCAATGAGTTATAGATCAGTTTCAGACTTTGTGTGTGAATGCAGAACTTGCGACGAAAGGATTGACGGGTGTTGGAAAAAGGACATTGAAGAAGATACGGATAATAGGAAATAAAAAAATGGCAAAGACGAGAGTCTTTGCCATTAACTTTGCTATTAGTTTTTATCTCCTGGCAAAAATGGTGCTAAAGCTAATGCCATAGAACGAGGTGATAATGTTTGTAATCCTATTTTACCTGGACCGGAAATAACAGTGTTAAATAATCCTTCGCCACCTAATAAGAGGTTTTTTGCACCTTTTACAACGGTAACATCCATTGAACAAGTTCCAGACATGTACGCTAAATGGCCTGTGCTTACTACCATCTGTTGGCCAGCAGCTAAAGTATACTCTATAACAGCACCAGCAACCTCAATAAAGGCCATTCCGCTACCGCCTAATTTCTGCATAACAAAACCTTCTCCACCACCGAAACCTGCGCCGAGTTTTTTCTGGAAAAACACAGAAAATTCTACTGTTTGGTCACTAGCTAAGAATGCAGACTTTTGTACTACATAGTCTTCAGTGCTAACATTTATAGGTACTATAGAACCTGGGAAACTTGATAAAAATGCTATTTGAGCACCATTTCCCTTAGCTGTGTACACGTTTCTAAACATAGATTCTCCAGAAACCATTCTGCCTAGCATCTTTTTAGCTCCGCCGCCACTTGTTGACATTTCCATGTTTGGTGTCATCCAACCCATACTACCACTTTCGGTAATCATTGATTCGCCGGAATCCAATGTGCAAATTACAACTGGTAACTGTCCACCTTCAATTTTATATTGCATAGCCAACCTCCTTGAAAATTATATAATAACTTATTATTAATTATATAGTTAGTTGTGG
>LSQX01062091.1_pt2 | contig 16194 bp, 12 predicted proteins | sample 654561 | NCBI WGS metagenome assembly LSQX01 (sample SAMN04489861, study PRJNA283612) | anaerobic digester metagenome | isolation source: 4 biogas reactors fed with cattle manure at either 37C or 55C with and... | place: Denmark: Kongens Lyngby | collected 2014 | reverse complement strand
AGATGTGTATAAGAGACAGCCGCTCAACGGCGCTCTTTGGACGTTGGCGGTGGAAATGCAGTTTTATTTGATTTTCCCTTTCCTTGCACGGTCTTTTAGGCGCAGGCCGCTATTCACCTACGGCCTCATGGCGGGAACGGCTTGGGCTTTTAGGCTATACGCTCTGAGTTTACCCTCTCCGCAAATGTTTTTTAACCAGATGCCTGCCTTTTTGGACGTATACGCCAACGGCTTTGTGGCGGCTGTTGTTTATAAGGAACTGAAAGCCAAGGCCGATGAATCGCCTTGGATACGCAATTTGTTGTTATTTTCGTTTTTGGCTGCCGTGGCCGCCCTGTATTCCCTTGTTCTTAGGCAGGCGCAGCCCACGGACCATACCCTCATTCAGCAGGGGCAGATGCGTATCCGCTTTATGCAAAGCGTTTACTCCGCGGTGGTGCTGATTGCAGTTTCCTTGGGGCCGGGGCTTATTCGGGTGATTTTTGGCAATAAACTCACCTACTATTTGTCTTCGGTGTCCATGCAGTTTTATATTTATCACCAAGTGTTGGCGGTGCGATTGAAAAAATGGGGCATTCCCGCTTCCATTTACCCAAACCCAAACCAAGCAGGCGACAGGGTCTGGCAGCGCTCGTATACGGCGCTGAGCCTTCTGCTTGCCCTTTTGTTTGCCATTGCGCTGACTTACCTGTTTGAACGCCCCATATCCAAACGTCTGCGAAAGAAGTAATAATTGACATAGAAGGAGAATAAAATGCGACACGAACGACTAACCCGTTTTGCCTAAATGCTGGTCGAGTGTTCCTGCTCTTTGCAGCCTGGGGAAAAAATCCTGATTGAAGATAGGAGCATTCAGACTGAACTGACCGAAGCGCTGGTGGAGGCTGTTTACCGTGTGGGCGGTATACCCGTGGTGCGGTCCATTGACCTTGATATTGAGCGGGCCGTCATGATGGGCGCCACCAAGGAGCAGCTCATGTGGATGGCGGAAAATGATGCCAAGCGTATGCGGGAAGTGCAGGCCTATATTGGCATTCGCGGCGGCAACAACGCCATGTACAATGCCGATGTACCCCAAGAACAAAAGAAGCTGTACAGCACCTACTATAGTCAGCCTGTTCATTCCAAAATCAGGGTGCCACATACTAAGTGGGTGGCGCTGCGCTACCCCACGCCCGCCATGGCCCAGTCGGCAGGCATGAGCACCCGCCAGTTTGAAGACTATTATTTTGACGTGTGCATGCTGGACTATGAAAAAATGAGCCAAGCCATGAATCCTTTGGTGGAACTTATGAACCGCACCGACAAGGTACATATTGTGGGGCCGGGAACGGACCTGCGTTTTTCCATTAAGAACATTCCCGCTATCAAGTGCGATGGGCGTTTGAATGTACCCGACGGCGAGATATACACGGCGCCCGTCAAAGACTCCGTCCAAGGCGTGCTTTGCTACAATATACCCACCCTGTATCAGGGCGTGACGCATGAAAATATGCGCCTTGTGTTTGAAAAGGGCCGCATTGTGGAAGCCACTTCCAGCCAGACGGAGATTTTCAATCAGGTTTTGGACACCGACGAAGGCGCCAGGTACATTGGTGAATTCGCCATCGGCGTGAACCCCTATATCACCTTCCCCATAAAGGACACCTTGTTTGATGAAAAGATTGCCGGCTCTTTCCACTTTACGCCCGGCAACTGCTATGACGAAGCCTCCAACGGTAACAAGAGCGCTGTTCACTGGGATATGATTGTCAACCAAACCAAGGAATGGGGCGGCGGCGAAATGTATTTTGACGGCGTTTTAATCCGCAAGGACGGACGGTTTGTTTTACCCGAGTTAGAGGGGTTGAATCCGGAGAATTTGATGTAGGCGGAGAACTGAGAGCTTAGAGCTGAGTTTATTGTAAAACTATGTGGGCGGATTCAATATCCGCCCGCTTAAACACAAATTATCATTATTGCCAGTAAGCGAAACCACTAATAAAAAAGAATGAAAGATTCACAGGACAAAAAAATAATTAACGTTAGCATAAATGGTGTTTTTAACATGTCTGTGGGTACGGTTGTTACCTTTTACACGACTTACACGGACACTATTTGGGTTGGGGATGTTATTTGCGATAACGATGTTTGTTATACCGTTAAGGGATTTATTTTTCCAAATGGATACCCAAAATACCCAGGTCTAATTTCTGCGATAGTTGAAAGAGTGATACAGTAGGTTCAATAATTCTTCGCAACAACACAGAATCCCGTAGGGGCGGATTCAACATCCGCCCGATTTAACACAATTTATCATAAAAAAAGGGGCGCAACCGCCCCAAAGCTCTAAGATCTAAAATTCTAAGCTCTAACTCACAGTCCCATTTCCTTTTTCACTTCACCAAAGCACCTAACTGCAAAGTCTAAGTCCTCTTTTGTGTGTCCAGCGGAAACCTGTGTGCGAATTCTCGCCTTGCCCTTTGGCACAACGGGGAAGAAGAAGCCAACTACATACACGCCCTTTTCAAGCATACGTGCAGCAAATTCCTGTGCAACTACGGCATCTCCAAGCATTACAGGCACTATCGGGTGTGTGCTTTCGGGAACATTAAACCCAAGTTTGCCTAATTCTTTTCTGAAATATGCGGTGTTCTCATGCACCTTATCACGCAATGCGGTAGATTCGGTCAGCATATCGATAACCTTGATTGATGCGGCGCATATTGCTGGTGCCAATGTGTTTGAGAATAAATATGGTCTTGAACGCTGACGAAGCAGGTCAACGATTTCCTGCCTTGCGGCTGTGTAACCGCCCGATGCTCCGCCCATTGCCTTGCCCAATGTGCCAGTGATAATATCTACTCTGCCCAAAACTCCACAATGCTCATGTGTGCCCTTGCCATGCTCGCCCATGAAGCCTACTGCATGGCTATCGTCAACCATAACTAATGCGTCATACTCGTCTGCAAGGTCGCAAATTGCTTTTAGGTTGGCAATAAAACCGTCCATTGAAAACACACCGTCTGTGGCGATTAGCTTTATTCTTGCGCCTTTAGCTTCTTCGAGTTTCTCCCTTAAATCGCTCATATCGCTGTTTTTATAGCGGAAGCGTTGCGCCTTGCAAAGCCTTACACCGTCAATTATGCTTGCGTGATTCAATTCGTCTGAAATAATTGCATCTTCTGCTGTTAGAATTGTTTCGAACAAGCCTGTGTTTGCATCAAAGCAAGACGAATACAGTATGCAATCGTCCATTTCTAAGAAGTTTGAAATCTTTTTCTCTAATTGCTTGTGAATCTCTTGTGTTCCGCAAATAAAACGAACAGATGACAAGCCAAAGCCCCATTTGTCGTAGCTTGCTTTTGCCGCTTCTCGCACTTCTGGGTTGTTCGAAAGCCCCAAATAGTTGTTTGCGCACATATTAAGAACATTTTTTGTTGCGGTTGTATCAATTCTCGCCTTTTGAGGAGTTGTGATAACTCGCTCATTCTTATACATGCCTGCTTCACGAATAGAATTTAATTCATTTGTGAAAATCTCATACGCTTTTTTCATAATTCTTTTCCTCCTTTATTTTTGAATTATTCCTGCCAATCAAGCACTACTTTGCCGCTTTCGCCGCTGTTCATAGCCGCAAAGCCAAGCTCGAAATCTTTATAGCTGTATCTATGCGTTACAATGGGTGATAAATCAAGCCCTGCTTCAATCATAGCGCCCATCTTGTACCATGTTTCATACATCTTTCTGCCGTATATGCCTTGTAGGGTTAAGCCCTTGAAAATTACATCGTTCCAGTCTATTACAGTGCCGGGACCTGCTATTCCTAACAGCGCAACCTTGCCGCCATTTCGCATCGAGCCTAACATTTGATTTAGTGCTACGCCGTTTCCCGACATCTCAAGCCCCACATCAAAGCCCTCGATAATTTTTTGTTCTGCCATAACATCTTCCAACTTCTGCTTTGCAACATTTACGATTGCGGTTGCGCCCATTTGCTTTGCAAGATTTAGCCTGTATTCGTTTACATCGGTTACTACTACGCGCCTTGCTCCGTTTTGCCTGCAAATACCTGCCGCCATCATGCCTATGGGGCCAGCACCTGTTATTAAAACATCTTCGCCCACTACATCAAACATCAAGGCGGTGTGCGTTGCGTTTCCGAAAGCATCGAAGAACGAAATAATATCCTCATCAATGTCAAAACTTACAGGCACAACATTTGTTGCAGGAATGCAAAGATACTCGGCAAATGCACCATCTCTGTTTATGCCAACGCCATTTGTGTGCTTGCACCAATGCTCGTTGCCAGCCCTGCAATTTCTGCATTGACCGCAAACGATATGCCCCTCTCCGGAAACCCGTTCACCAATAGTATATCCCTTTACACCCTCGCCTAATTGTGCGATTTCACCAACATACTCATGTCCGATAACTACAGGCGGTACTAAATTCTTTTCGCTCCATGAATCCCAATTATAGATATGAACATCTGTTCCGCAGATAGCTGTTTTGTGAATTTTAATCAACACTTCACCCATTTTAGGTGTAGGAACAGGCACTTTTTGAATTTCAAGCCCCTTGCCTCTTTTAGTCTTTACGATTGCGTTCATCATTTTTTGCATAGATTTTTCCTCCATTACCCTTGTTTGCACTCCACTTGTAATTATACTACTAATTTTTGATTCTGCAATAATTTTTAGTTATATATTGAATAATAGTAGCTACAGCGATTTTTTGTGGTATTATAATCATCGGACAAAGAATGGAGATAATAAGGGAATGAAAGAGTTATTTGAATTGTTTGTATCGTTCATGAAGATAGGCGCCTTTACATTTGGCGGTGGCTNNCCTTTGGTGGTGGCTATGCAATGCTCCCGATCATACAAAAAGAGATTGTAGAAAAAAAGAAATGGTCTACAAATGAGGAAATCATAGACTGTTTTGCTATCGGCCAATGCACACCGGGGGTTATTGCCGTAAACACAGCTACATTTGTTGGTTATAAGGTAAAGGGCGTTTGGGGTGCGATTGTTGCCACTTTGGGAGTTATTATCCCCTCGATAGTTATAATCACGCTTATTTTTTCGATTTTAGCAGAGTTTTCTGATTCTCAGATAGTTATGCACGCATTTGGCGGAATTCGTGCCTGTGTATGCGCTTTAATACTTAGTTCGATAATAAAAATAGGCAAGAAAGCTATTGTGGACAAGCTAACACTTTGCGTATTTATCTTAGTTACGCTGTTTTCGCTGTTCGTGAACTTCCCAGTTGTAATAATAATTGTTGCATTTGGTTTATTGGGCTTTGGGCTTTCCTATACAAAGGCTTTCAAAAATAAGTTCAAGGAGGGCATAAGAGAATGATAGTGTTAGAACTCATTTACGAATTTTTCTTGACAGGTCTTTTCGCATTCGGCGGTGGGCTTGCAACATTGCCCTTCCTATACGATATGGGAGCAAGAACAGGCTGGTTTACAAACGAAGATATTTTGCGAATGATTGCGGTTTCCGAATCAACCCCTGGTGCGTTAGGTGTCAACATGGCTACATATGTTGGAATATTAACATTCGGAGTTGCAGGCGGAATAATAGCCTCGCTTGCGTTGGTACTTCCCTCTTTGATTACAATTTTGATTGTTATTAAGGTGTTGGACAAGTTCAAGACTTCTCCAAAGGTGCGAGCGGTATTCTACCTGTTGCGTCCTGCGACTATTGCATTGATAGTAATGGCTTTGTTAAGCGTTGCAAAGGTAACATTTTTTACTGTTGACTTGAAAGAAATTAACTCATTTGCAAGTTTTTTTTCCTCAGTAAACTATAAAACATTGATATTAGCGGCGCTGCTTTTTATTCCGATAACGAAATCAAAGCTACACCCAATAATATTTATTGCAATATCCGCAGTAATAGGAATAATATTTAGGCTTTGATATACATATTTATTAAAGCTATATCGCATAGTTTATAATAGCGCCCTAACTTGCGAAGCTAATTACAATTGTTTAAAATAATTATTGAATAAGTCGAAAAAAGACGAAATAATTGTTGACTTGCAAAATACAATGTGATATTATTAGATTGACTGTAAAAACAAGTTGCTGCATTGCAATTAGTTTGTTCTGTGGAAGGTGTTTCGGAAATATTCCGAGGCACTTTCTTCAGCTATAACTATTATTTTTATGGTCTTTTTTTCGACTTTCAATTTTACTTATTTGATTGACATAATATTATAGATGTGGTACTGTTAAGTGGGTTATTGTATAAATTATTACTGCATTTTTGCAGGTAGGAGAGATATAGATGAAAAAATATAAGCGAAATAAACGCGGCTTTACCTTGGTTGAAGTATCTATCGTTATTGCGATAATGGGTATTATAGCTGCGATATTGATTCCTCGCCTTTCGAACCTAAGCGAAGGCACAGGCGATAAAACAGCACTTGCAAACGCAAAATCCGCTCTTACAGCGTATAAGGCTCAATTCATAGAAGAAACTGCACCTTCCATCGTTATTTTTGTTCGTGGAGATGCAGGTTATTATATTTTTGGTTATAACTTTGGCGAGGGTGCATTACGTGTAAACCCAAATAAGTTCTTACAAGATCAAAATTATCCTTCAATGGATAACGCCGTGCTTGCAATGTTAGAACTGAAACTGAATGGTTCGATTTTTTCTTTGGATACCACAGAATCAATTCCGCCCGAGTATATAAATCTCACCGCACAAATGAGCAAAGAACTCGACTATGCCGTTATTTATCAAGGTAGGCTAATTGTGGGCGATTACGCCGAGCCTAAAGCAACTGCAAACAACGGCATGATGACGGAATACATTACTACTTTCAAATATTTAGTAGAGGGCGAATCGGGCTACATAACAAAGGAGATTTTACTTTCAAGCATTGAGGACTCCTCTACTCACTACGTGCCCGCCGACCCTGCACCATTAGGGGATAAATCTTTTGCATACTGGAAGTTAAGCGAAGTAAACAGCATGAACAGAAATGACCCGGCTTATGAGCTTTACGGAGGAGAAAAGTATCATCTTCCAAATGCAATGGTTACATATACAGCGGTATTTTTAGATGATGTACCACTGCAAGACCCCATTACAAACGAATATTTAATTCATAATAAAGAGCAACTTTTTTGGTTTAGAAATTCTATAAATGATATGTCTATTCCTAAGGATTCCAATGCAAAACTCGTTAGGGATATAATTCTTAACTCAAATCTGCTCAAAAACAACGGCACGCTAAACAATGGCGTATATACAATGTGGGGTGCCATAAGCGATTCGGAGGAGTTAGCATATTCGGGCATATTCAATGGCAACGGTCATAGCATTAGAGGACTTTATATCGATAAGCCCTTAAATCTGCGTGAGGGCTTGTTCGGATATGTTGACGGTGCAACATTCAAGGATTTAGGCATAGAGGATTCCTACATTCGCGGAAAAATGTATGTTGGAGCAATTGCAGGCTCTACGCTTACAGGCGGTGCTACTACTAAATTCTTGCGTTGCTTTAATGCAGGCGTAGTAAAATCTGCCAATACGATGGAAGAGGATTTAATCCCTGTAAACGGCTATGTTGGCGGAATTATAGGCTTTGTGAACACCTCTGCAACCTTGAACGATTGCAAAAACACAGGTTGGGTATTATCCGAGGGCGATGCACGCTACATTGGAGGTATTGTAGGCTATATAAGCAAAACTTCTACCACGATTGCGCTCCGCCGTTGTGAGAATAGCGGAACGGTTGGCGGATGTGTTTCAGAATACGCTTATACAGGCGGTATTGTTGGCGCTGTTTATAGCTCAGCCAACTTTGAGGACTGCAAAAATTCTGGTAAAGTTTATGCCGAGTCAAATGATGTTGGCGGAATTATCGGCATTGCAACTCAAGGCATTGATACTACGGCACAGCTAACAATTACTAAATGTGGCTCTACAGACGAAAGCAGGGTAAGCGGTATTCAAACCGTAGGCGGTGTAGTAGGTAGCATTAACAACGAACATACAACGATTTCTGGCGCATATAACATAGGCATGGTTAGCGGAACAGGAACGCACACAATCCTTGCGGTTGGCGGTATTGTAGGTCTAAGCGATTCACCTATCGAAATTGATTCTTCCTACAATAATGGAGCGATTACAAGCGCAGGCGATAATGTTGGTGGAATTATAGGAAGCTCAACTAACGAAACTGCTATAGCTACAACTTATAATTCGGGCGCAGTACAGGGCTTAGGGTATGTTGGCGGAATTATTGGCAATATGCAATCAGAATTTGCTCTTACTATTTCAAAATGTAATAATATGGGTAAGATTGGCGTAGAGATTCCTACAATTACTAATATAAATGTTGGTGGTATTGTGGGTTATTGCACTGCTCCATTAAATATAGAAATAAGCAATAATACAGGCAATATTGTTGGTTATCAGGCAGTTGGCGGTATAATAGGCAGGGTGGAAATCGCTGAATCGCATATTTCCTATTGCAAAAACACAGGCAATGTAATGTCCACCGACAACTATGCCGGTGGAATTGCTGGGTATTTGCGATTTGATTCCACGATTGATAGTTGCGCTAATGAGGGGAATATCACAGCTGGCTGGTTCTATGCAGGCGGTATTATCGGCTTCACATATACTGATACGATTGTTATCACAGTAAACAGCAGCTATAACTTAGGCATTATTAAGAGCTTAAGCTATTCGGGCGGAATAATCGCTTATGCTTGCAATGGAACAATCACCGTTACAGATTGCTACAACATCGGCTATAACTATGTTGCTCAACCCACCGGTAGAGGCGGCGGAATATTGGCTCATGTTCAAGACGAAGGGCTTACAACAACCGTTACAAACTGCTACTACATAATAGATAGCACGAATGCTACGGAAAAGGTTGCGCTTAGCTTTGCAGGCACACAAAAATCCGAGGAAGCGTTTAGCGATGATACAGTATTAACGCTTTTGAACGGCATAGACCCACAGCCAAAGTATTCGAGCCTACATTTCGTTGAGTTTAACCTTATTAGAACACTTGACGAGTTGGGAGAACCTTTGACATTCTTGTACCTGCATAATCTGCCCTTGATATTGGATATGTACCCCGATTCTGAGGGATGAGAGTAAAAAAACGGGCGAAAGCCCGTTTTTGATTGCGCATTAATGTTTGCCACAAAATATTGAACGGTTTAAGCGTGGCTATGACTTTCGAAGCATTGTACTTCTTTGCTTGCATATTGTCTTTAGCATACACCCACAAAAGTGAGCAGCAAAAAACGAGCAATCAGCCCGTTTTTGATTACGGTTTAGGTTATTGTGTATAGCGATGTTAGTTAAAATATGGTTGCACAATTTTTCCGAACGGTATAATATTGTTGTAATAAATATTATGGGAGAAAATTATGCTAACTGAACATACAATCAATTTGACGGTGAACTATTCTTTGGCTGATTGCTTTAATGCTATTATAGAAGCGGTATCTACTCTTAGTGGTTATTCTGTAAAGAGCAGTTCAGAGATAACTGGTGTAGTGATTGTTAAACATCATGGGCTTACGCTTGATGGCGGTGGCGCTACAATTACAATAGAACAAAAAACAGAGGGACAAACGGCTATTATGGTTCGTGGTGAAGTTGCTATCCCTTACTATCTTGCTAAAAGTAATTGCCGTAAATACGCAACAGAGATCGCCGAAGCATTGACGCTACGCTTGAAAAATGATTATAAACCTATTAAGCCGCAATCTCAAAAAGTTCAAAGTACAGCAGAGGAAAAGCTAAACGAACTACAAATGTTGCTTGATAAAAAGCTGATAACCGAACACGAATATGCAGTAAAGCGGCAACAGATTATAGATACGATTTAATTTAGAACTCGTATTACCATTTCCCCAGGAACACGAAGTACAGAGCGGAACGAACATTGCGACAGTAATCATTTACACTCTTGGCGACATTAACATTGCAGTAGCCAACACTTGGGGTGATACAACTTTCAGAGCATACATTATACTCCTTTGTGCAAATTGCCCTTGGCATACACGAACCCCATAAAAAAGCAGCAAAAAACGGGCAGTCGCCCGTTTTTTATGCTTTGCTTACTTAGGCTTGCTTGCGTTTTTTAATCATCAATCCAATACCTAAGCCCATTGCAGTAATCGCTACCAACACATAGGTTGCGCCGCCTGTTGCGGGACCTCCTGCGTTGTTGCTATTTTCCTGCGATGTTGGACTTTGCTGTGGTGCTTCGGTTTCCAATGGATTGTTGCCTTCTGAAGTTGCCGTTGGATTGCTTGTTTCAGTTGGCTTCTCGGTTGCTATCGGCTCATTCGTTGCAGAGGGCTTATTTGTTGCTGTCGGCTTTGCAGTAGGCTTTGCCGTTGGTTTAGCTGTTGGCTTTGGTGTTGGCTTGGGCGTTGCAGCAGGTTTAACATCAACACCAACGCTTGTAGATTCTGAGTAAATGCTTGAGCCATAGGTTAGCGTAGCTTTTACCGAAAAATCTCCGTTTGCCTGCACCTTTGCTTTGAAAATAATGTAGCCATCATATCCGTAGGTCAACTGTGCCGTATTGTTCTTGAAGTTGAAAATTTCAGTTTCGTCGGACATTCTGCACGAATCACCTACACAAATAGCTGTGTTTGCCTTCAAAATTTCGAGTGCAGAAATTCCACTTGAGGAAATCTTTAGATAAAAATTATCTTGTCCCTCTACTGCCTTATCAAAATCTTCCTTGCTGGGCGTAGAATAATCAACTTTAATGTAAATCGTGTCGCCCTGTTTGTATTCGTTTGAAATAGCTTCGCCATTCGCATTAACAGTTGAAACCTTTAACTTAAAGATATCCCCTGCGGCATTTGAATATGAAACGCTTGCGAACACAAATAGCATTGCAAACAACAATGAAATCGTCTTTTTTGATTTTGAAAACATATTTAACCTCCTATGCGTTTCAAGTTGTCTTTATGCTAACATACAGCATCAAAATATTACAAGCATAATTTAATGTAAATAGCGCTTGCATTTTCCTAAACTATGTTATATGCTTATATTGCTTCGGGGCGGGGTGAGAATCCCCACCGGCGGTAAAGCCCGCTAAAATTTTTCTGACGAGTCCGCAAGCAGTAGCACGAATCGGTGAGAACCCGATACCGACGGTATAGTCCGGATGAAAGAAGTATTATTGGTTGGCTTAGCTTTTGCTTGCTACCTTGTGTCGCCTCGAAAATATGCTTAGAGGTGATTTTTTATGCTAAAAAATTCAAACAAAACAAGATGGCTTGTTAATTGCGCCGCACTTTGCGCCATAGCTATAGTGCTTGTTTACTTGGTACATGTTCCAATTATACCCTCGGCACCCTTTTTGGAATACGACTTGGCAGATGTTCCAATATTTTTAGGCACATTTTTATACGGAACTCCCACAGGCTTAATGATTACATTCGTGGTTTGCGTGTTGCAGGGTATTTTGTTTTCACAGCAATCCGGAATTATTGGAATCATAATGCACATGATAGCGACAGGCGCATTCGTACTCGTATGCGGAGGCATTACAAAGCATAAGAACACGAATTCAACACGCTCTCTCGCTTTAGGCTTAGGAAGTGCCACGATGATTCTTTTGATGATTCCCCTAAACCTAATATTTACATCGTTTTTTGCCGCAAAGGTTCCTCTTGGTACTGCATTTATAGAAACCATGAAGGCATTTGTAACCTTCCCAAGCAATGCAAACGCTATTATCGTAGGTATTGTGGGTTTGGTTGTGTTTGCTGCATCATTCCTAATAATTTTGAAAGTTAGTAAGAGCGAGAATATTTTGCTAAAAAATATTATTGCTTCGGTTGTGTCGTTAGTGTTCGCCTTTTTGGTTGTTCTTCCGCTGAATATTATTTTCGGAAGCATAGTATTTCCAGATGGCATGGCAGGTATTGTGCCCTTGCTTTGGACGGCAGTAGTTCCTTTCAATGCAATAAAGGCAGTTGCTAACTCAGTGATTACATTTTTAGTGCTTGCGGCGTTAATGCGTACAAAGTTCGTGGCGGAATGCGCATAAAAGTCGATTGCATTAAATTTATAAATGTGTTATGATTAAATTTAATCTAACATAATCGGAGGAAATATCATGAAAAGAATCCGCATATTGCTATGCTTATCTATGGTTTTTGTTATGCTTATGGCATTTATAAACCCTGCTTTTGCGACAGAGGCTACCGAGCCAGAGGCAACTGATGTAGCCACGCAGGAGTCCGCACCGCCAGCATCGTCCGAGCCTGTAAACACATTTATGTATGGCATTGAAGATTTAATGCTTACTGTATATGTTCCGTCAAACTACACCACCGTAACGAAAGATACGCCCAGTGGTTCACAGGAATTCGTTGACCTCGACCTGTATGAGTATGAAGTGTTTTTACAGACTATGGAAGCGAACAATCAATTTCTCTATGCACAGGATATAAATTCGCTTGTTGAGATTTCCTTGTACGCTTGGGCCAGCCCTGAAAATATTCAGGATTTTCGTGAGTGCTTAGATTATGAGCTTAAAAAGATAGCTAAGGATTCTATGGAGAATTTCAACTCGCAAGGCGTGGTTACTTATAACGAGTATGAAATAAAGAAACTCGAGCATATTTCCTATATCACATTTGAGGGTACATATAATAACCCCGACTCAACCAATTTGCAGCATAGCTTTTTGGCGGTAAGCTATATTAAGGGCAATGAGATTCAGATTGAAATGCTTTCGAATGCTCCCTTTACAGACCAGCAAATAAGCGATATACATAAAATGCTTGAGAACTCGGTAACACCCGAATTTTCATCCAACCGTCTTTTGATGGAAACATTGAGATTTGTTGCGTTGGGCGCATTGGGTATTGCGCTAATCGTGGTTATATTAGTGTTTATTTCTTCGCAATCCAAGGTTAAGAAGATGGAGCGTGAGGCTTTGAGGCAGGCGAGAGAGCAAGAAGCACAACAAGAAGCAAGTACCGACTCAGAAATGTCTCCGCAACCAAAGCAAGATATAAAGATGGCTTATGATACCGATGACGAGGAAGAGCATGAAGCTCCTACCGAGCCGGTAGAAGAAGAAACGGATTCTACAGAATTAGACGCATAATTTTGATACTTAAATTAAGGGGGTAAGCCCCCTTTTTTGTTGTTATGGCAGGGAACAAGGGTATAGGGTTACACCCTTTCAAACAGTCGTAAAAGTCAATCGGGCGAACACATAGGTTCGCCCCTACTTTCCGATAACAACTAAGAGATGCAAATTTGGTTAAAAAGCGCGTTTCGCCGAAACAAGCTAAAAACGTATGCCGAAATGATTGTAGGGCCGTACCTGCGTGCGCGCCCGTTGTCAAAAAAACCAAACGGTGTATATTGCCTGTTCAAGAAATAATGGTGAAACGTTTCAGATGTTACATGGTACTTTCAACTTCTTGTCCGTATCCGCTCATGTGCAGGTTAAGATGGTGTATTTATTTTCTTGATTTTTCTCACGCTTGCCTATTAAAAATCTATGTGCTATACTGTTTTTTGCAGCGTTTTTATAAGCTGCTAATTTTATTAAAGAGGTTGAATATGATTAATTTATTGTTTGCAATGGGCGCAGATGCCGCAACAGGCATAAAGGGCTTTTTCCAACAAGCAAGCCCAATTCTTTTGATGGCTGCATTTGCAGTTGGTTTTTACTTTTTAGCTATTGCTCCGCAACGCAAGCGTGATAAGCAACTAAAGGCAATGATGGAAGCCCTAAAGCCGGGCGACAAGGTTCGCACAATAGGCGGAATCTACGGTGTTGTTCATCAAGTTAAGGAAGATATGGTTACTTTGGCAGTTGGTCCCGACAAGGTTAAAATCGTATTTGCAAAGGGCGCAATCGCAACCATTGAGGACGCAGAAGTCGAAAAAAGCCTTGAAGACGGTATAAGCAAATAACGGCTTTGCCCTAATTCTAAGAATGCTAAAACGCTTTTTGTTCTGCATATCTTTGGTGGTTCTTTGTATCGGAGTCGGTGCATGTACGGATATTCCCACAAGTGGAGATTTTAACAGCCTGCCTCCGATTACTTCTACTACTCAAAATACCCCCTCTCCTACTCACGACATTATCAATTACGAACAAGTTTCCGATGCTTTCGAAAAGGCTCTAAAAAGCGAGCTTATTTTGCTAAATAACTGGAGTATGGATTTAGGCTACGACGAGGCGGCATCAATAATACGCTCTGTAAATCGTTATGTTTTGAAGTACAAGCTATTAGAGGGTTTGTTAGAGGATGCAACAGAAGCCGCTTATGAGAATGCAAAAGCACAGCTAAACGTTTCTAATCTCACACTTCATACCGAAATATACTTCCCTAACTGGCAATACCTTGCTTCTGTTCTTCCAAATATTAAGGATGCGGACGAGCTTATGCACGTGTTATCACCAGAGTTCGAATTGAGTTCAAATGACGAAAAGTATTCGCTTACCGTTAAGGTTTATCCGCTTTCAATACTTGAATATGCGAATTATTATGCAGAGTCGGTATCTTTTGAGAAAAGCTCAAACGCTTATCTCGATGTTAGATTCACTTATGGCTATCTCAAAGCGGTTTATGATGAAAACGGCAAGTTCGCTTTAAAGGAATCGCATGATTATTCGTCTGCGTATCTCGATACCTTAGGCTTTCCGCTTATGAGCGTTTCGGATTTTAACGATACATGGGGGCAAGGACGCTCGAACAATACGAGAATGCACATGGGTACGGACATTAAAGAGGAAGAGGGCACAAAAATTTTGAGTTGCAGTGCAGGGCAAGTTGTGGCTGTGGGTACTGCCGCAATCCCCGGAAACTACGTGGTTGTTATAGATGAGTTTGGCTATGAGTTCCATTATTATCACTTGGTTGAGCCTACCACATACGTATCTGTTGGCGATACAGTAGCAAAGGGCGACATTTTGGGCGAGGTAGGCAACACAGGGAATAGCGATACTAATCATTTGCATTTAACGGTTGCAAGTCCTGAGGGCGAATTTATAAATCCCTATGATTTGTTGGTGTATTTGGCTGAGAAAAGCGAATAAAAAAGGCATAGCTTTTGCCATGCCAATAATATTGATTGTATCTACTGAACGATATACATTTGCTCTTCCTCATTATACACACAGGTGCGACCAGTGGCTAAATACTTTTCGTCTATTGGTTTACTGAATTTGCCGCTGCTTATTCCAACTATAATTTTAACCGTATCATCGCAAATAATGGGAATAGCCGCATTTGTTTCGCAATTTTTTATTTCTCCTAATGTTGCGCCGCTAGTAAATTCTATGGCGGTGCTTGGTTCATCATTAGGGTTATCGCTAAAGACATCACGGTTGAATAAAAAGCTGCTGTCCGAAATTTCATAAACTATCGCATTTGAACCGCTACACACAATACCTTTTCTATTATATGCATATGTGTCGAAAGTACAGTAAGAAATCCGTCCTATCGTGCCATAGTTTTCAATCACATTTGTTGAATATGTAAAATACACATCCTCTATTACATCAATAACTCCATAGTTAATTATACAAGGTGAATCACCATACCTAAACAATCCGCCCTTAATAGTCATATTAGAGTTTTTACCATTGTAAAATGAACCTGCATTATCGCCGGGGGCATCTAATAAGTCATCAATATTAATGTTCTCGCATATCACAGTTGAATCAGTGTTGTAAACGATATAGCACGACTTAGTACCGTATGTGCCTAAAAGACTTAAGTAGGAATTTTCTTCAAGGTGCAATAACCCACCATTCCTATTCTCTATTACATTACCTTTGCTTGCTAATATGTCTCCATCGTCGTTTCCATTCATAAGAACAATCCTTCCCCAGCGTTTATCCCTACCCGTAGACCTAATAAAGAAACTGCCTTCATCGATTAAAAAAACGGATGATACGTAGTTACCTGTGTTTGTGTATGAGTAAAATATTGAATTTTCCACTACATCTAGATGAACAGTTTTTCCTTTAGGTATTACAATAGGAAACAAATTAGGAGCATCCTCTGTTACCAAATCCTGCGTGAGTTTTATATATTCCAATGGCGATTTTTTATCTTCTATCAGCTTTTTAAAAGCTTTTATATCTCCGTCAAACTCTATCCATTCGCCGACATTTACTTCACAAACACCTTTTAGTGTGCCACATTCAGCATAAACT
>LSQX01297623.1_pt1 | contig 16196 bp, 11 predicted proteins | sample 654561 | NCBI WGS metagenome assembly LSQX01 (sample SAMN04489861, study PRJNA283612) | anaerobic digester metagenome | isolation source: 4 biogas reactors fed with cattle manure at either 37C or 55C with and... | place: Denmark: Kongens Lyngby | collected 2014 | reverse complement strand
GACGACGGCCAAGCCCAATGCAGTAGATAAAACGGCCACAGAATTGATGAAAATGCTCTAACCTGGATAATTCACGCGACAAGTCCGGCCCGGATGCAAGGCAGGCGGGGCGAAGCTGTATGGACATACTGCGAGCCCCGAATAACGCCGCAGACGGGTTGGAATCGTCGCGCCGAAGGGCAACAGGGATGAAAAATAAATTTTTATCCAAATATCCACATCATGCAGTGCAACAATAAGTAAAGATGTTTTCATCCATGTTGATGAATTATTCAGGCTAAACCGACACCCATTAAACACTCTCCCGGGCCTGTCTCTTGTGCTCTTTTCCCGCCGAGTTCCCGCCCCAAACATTTATGTTTTCATAAAAATATAAAACCTAAAAATAGCTTGCGTGTATATTTTCGACCTGGAACCATCAAATTTTAGCGTAAAAAAAATGGTCGAGCTTACTGGACAGCCAAAGAAACTGTTTTGCGTAGTTTCCCCCTCTGCCGCCGCCACGCTCTCTCCTTTACGCCCGCCTTGCTCAAGCCCCCATTGCGCGGGCTGCTTCCCTCCTGCGCCCGCTTCCCCCCATAGCCCGGCCATCCTGCCCCCCCGCAGCCGCGACCAGTCCAAGCCCTTCCTAGGCCGCCCCCATTGTGCCGCCGCTTCGCGGCCTCCCTTGCCCGGCCCACCATGGCGCGGCGCTTCGCGCCGCTATAGATGTCCCTCGCCGCTGGCGCGGCTCGGGGGATGGCCGCCCCCGCTTCGGCCACAGCCCCGCCGCTGGCGCGGCGTGGCGCGGCCTGCGCCGGGGGCTGGCCATTCCTCGCCCCGCCGTCATCCCGACACACTTCGTGGTCGGGATCCACGGCTGGGCTCCGGGTGGAACTCGCTCGCTGGCGCTCGCTCGCCTCCGCCTCGGCCAAGGGCCTCGGCGTTCACGCGGGCCTGTGCCCGCCTTCGGCAGGCAAAGCGGCCCGCGTGAGGAGCGGCGGCGGCCCGCCCGCCTTCCTGCCGCGCCGGAGAACCTGCCGCAAGGTTCCGCGCCCCGAAACGGGGCGGCCTCGGCACGCGCGCAATAATTAAGGTTCGTTAACCCGCTCGCCAGTTCTGAGATTTTCACTCATGTTGCGTTTTGGGTCATACTCCATATTTCTATCGTTGGGATTTGGGTTGAAATAATAAATCATTTGTAATGAGGTTCCACGCGATAACACCTCATAGAATAATGGTCCTCGAATTTTCCCATAATTGGCACTTATAATCCGCCCATCCATGTCTTTTTTCGTGCGTACACGGAAAAAGAAATTTTGGTCTTCTGCATACTCGCAGTTAACAGACTTAAGATCGGCCGATGTCGATGATTTCCAATTGCTCATATATCCATTTTCTGGGGCATAACGCGGCAATCGATAAACACTACCTTCTGTCCGCGGATTGTCAATTACCTCCTGAATGCCATCATCTTCATTGGAAAACGACAATGATAATGTGGCATTGTACATTTGAATTCCACTTTTTCGGGTTTCACCCAAAACGCAATCCAGAATGAAAATGAAATCGGGCGTTTCGCCAAGCCCATATGGCGCCACCCAATCCCCTTTAACAAAATCATACCCAACAGGTGAATTTGTTGCAGGAATATAAAACTCTCGAGGTCGCAATTTTTTTGCGTACATAGGGATAGGATGTTCAATTTTTCTTAGTACAGTTTCATATGTATTGTTCCATGGGAGCCAACGGCCCGCAATTGAATTGCTAAAGGCAACAGGGAGCGCATATGTCTTGTAGTAGCCATCCTTTGTGGCACTCCAATATACAACGCCGTTGCATGCGCCATGGAATACATATAAGCCGTTTGTGTCGGTTTGGCCCGTAATGTGTTGATGCGTTTCTGAGCCAGCGCCTGAACCTATCGGCTTAGAACGCATGAAGTTCGCACCGACCGTGGCATTAGTAACGGGTAAATGCGCCTCATCTTTAACCAATACCGTAAATGTCGCATCACTGACTCCACCATAGACGAATTGAACAGTTAAAACAATTCCACATATTACAGACAGGATTCTCATTTGAACTCTCCTTTATAAACAATATCATCATAAAGTAAGTAATTATATAAATATGCAACATCCCGATAATCGCCATGAAGCCATCTGCCGGACTCGCGAGCAGAGGGCCACAGTCCTCCATCGATAAATTCTGTCATCATGTCTATATTGCTGTCGAACACAAGAGGAACTGCGTTTCTGCCCGTAGCTCTGGATGTGGCGGGCATAGCTTCTGACAGGATTTTTGCTTTTACGAAACTGTTTTGGGCAATATCGCTTCCGTTTGTTGTATATATGCCTGCGTTATAAAATGGCTTGAAATATGAATATTGGCGCAACATATCATCTCGAAGAGATTCAGCCTGGGCCGGCGTTGTCGCTGTAATATATATGTTGTTGCTTGGGTCGAACACACCAATTGAATAGTCAGAATTAAAGCCCCAGCCGCCGTGTGAATCTACTCCCCACAGAATGTCGGGGATAGGACCGCCTTTAATCATTTCCTGGAAACACCATATATGTTGACCTGCCTGCCATAAACCCAGGATTGACTCTGGATCTGGTGGATTTGTAGGATTATTTTGCAAAACATCTTCGCCGCTAGAGTAGTAGTTGACTGCTTGCGATAAATTTCCGAAGCGATCTTTCCAAGTTAAGTCATTGCGTCCATCATCGGGATCATACTCCCATAGCCTGTGCCATTCAGACGCCCATAAACGATTTGTATAATTCCACCAATCAGGGGGGCACATTTCTTCTGGATATTGCATTGAAGAATTGTATGCCTCCATTGATACCGCTGCATCTATCATAAAATATTTTGCAGGCGCCAAGTCATTGTCTTTTATCGCAGCTGAAGCCAACATATTACCTAAGCTATGCGCGACAACATATAGCTGGCCAGGCAACTCGGATACTGCGATCGCAAAATTTGATGCAATGCATTGTGCGTTAAGAGCGTCCAAATGGTAATAGACCCCTGCGGGAAGTACGCCTCCCGCGTGATAGACCCATCGAGGAATACATCCAGCAGGCGCGCCACCTTCGCATCGATCTCCGCCAGCCGCTTTTGATGGGCCGAAGCCTCCGCCGTCGCGCGGTCCGCCCCATCGCGCCGCCATTCCTCGATCCGCCCCAGCATCAACTCCGCCCATTCGTCGGAAATCCCCACGCGCAGGAGTTCCCGCCGCATCTGCTGGGCAAGATATTCCTCGCGGATGTACCCCACCAGATCGCAGGAACCGAGTTTCTTTGCGCAACGGTAATAGTGATAGGTCTTGTGCCGCTCCACCGTCACCCAGGACCCGCACACCCGGCACCGCACGAAGCCCAGGAACGCCACCGGCTGCAATCCCTTCTTGGTGCGGTAGCGCCCCCGTCCGCGCTCCAGCAAGACCCGCTGGACGCGCTCGAAAAGCTCCACGGGGATAATGCGCTCGTGCGTACCCTCGTACTCGTCGCCCGCCCACGCGAAAAACCCGATGTAGAACCGATCCGAAAGAATCTGCGGAATCACGCTGCGGGCGATGGGCTTTTCCTGATGGCTCAAAAGCCCCCACTGCGTTGCCAATGCCACCATTTGGTCGTAGTTGTAGCGGCCTGTCGCATAGGTCTCGAACAATCGCCGGACCATCGGGGCTTTCTGCTGGTGCACTTCGATGGTCCGCAAGCGCGGTTCGTTCACATAGCCCAAAGGCGGCTTGTGCGGATAGACGCCCCGCCGAATCTTCTCCCGCATTCCTCGCCGCACATTCTCCGAAAGCGCATCCACATAATATTTCGACTGCCCGAACGCCATGTTCAGGACGAACTTGCCCTGCGGCGTGTTCTCAAACCAGAATGTCGGGAACTTCAACGCCGTGATTTTCCCCGTGTCCACCAGCCAGATGATTTTTCCGCCGTCCACGCTGTTGCGGGCGAGGCGGTCTGGATGCCACGCCAACAGCGCATCCGCTTCGCCCTTCTCCACCCTTAAAAGCATGTCGTTGAAGATCGGTCGCCCCGGCTCCTTCGCCGTCATGGACTCGACAAATTCGCGGACGATCACCAGCCCCTGTTTCTTTGCGTACTCGCGCAATTCGTTTCGCTGCGCATCAATCGAAAGAATCTGCCGCTCTTCATCGTCCGTGCTTTTCCGCGCGTATAGGAATACTTTCATTTTGCCCCCTCCTTGGCCTTGGTTTGCGCCCTGGCCTTTGTTTTCTCTGCTTCTGCGATGATTTTCTTGAAGCCCTTCACATCCGGCGTGGCAAGCGGTTGCAAGAGGATGTTTTTACCATCCGTGAAAATGGCGAACTTCGTACCCGTGCGCAGACCAATCACCTTCCGCGTCACCTCTGGAATCACAATCAGCCCCCGCGAAGAAAGCCGGGTCAATTCAAAGTGCATTCGCAGCCTCCTTTTATAAGATGATCTTATATATTCACTTTACCCGAGGAAGGAAACGCTGGCAAGGCGATTCCTGGAAATAATCTAAATTTAACGCGGACGGGATCGAACCGCTCCTGCCCGCGTGCGAAGAATGAGCGCCAAAGGGCAGGAAGTGGGGCGGCCTGGCCGCTACCGACGGCGGCAAGCGTAGCGCGCAGGGATGCACCCCCCTTCGGAACGGTCGGGCCAGAAATCCCGCCTTCGTCAAGACTTCGGCGGACAAGCCGACCCAGCCGCTCGGCGCGGCGGCCTTGCCGCACGCGCCGACCTCCCGACCCCGCAGGAACCCCCGCGCATCGCTTCCGCCGATCCGTGCCGCAACTCCTTGTACCCCAGCCTGAAAGTTCGCGCCTCCCGCGCTCGTCGCGCCGCCTCTGAACACGCTTGCCAAGCCCAAGGCATTGCCGCCGCCCCCGATCTGGCCGCCGGGAATAAGTGGTCGTCGCAAAGGGTGAGCAATAGGGGAAACCTCCCGCCGCGTCTGTGCGTGGAGTTTGTCGGCCCTTGGAAAAACTGGGCCGAAAAAAAGCCGAATCTAAAGTGGTCGGGGCGACTGGATTTGAACCAGCGACCTTTTGCACCCCAAGCAAACGCGCTACCAGGCTGCGCTACGCCCCGGCCAAAAAGGGGGAATCAACGCACCCGGATGTAGCATGATGGCGGGACCTCCGTCAACTCTTGGATGAGCCCCCGTTGAGATGCGCGCCCACTCTGCGCTTGCGCGTCACTCGGGTTCAGCTTACCTTCGCGCCATGATGCCAGTCGAACATGGCGAGCAAATGGATGCCAACCGCCAAGCCTCTCCGGCGGAACGCAAGAACCATGTTCCGCCGCGGCCCCGGCGCAAACCACGTCATATTCGCAGGCATTTGCATCCAAGGCCGCCCTCGGCGCAATCCACCTGGGTGCGTCTGGGCATTTCAGCTGCCGCCGCCGGCGTGCTGATTCTGGTGCTGCTGGCTCTGGCCATCAAATATGCCGAACGAGACTGGGCGCGCAAAAACCAGCAGGCCCACGCGTCGCGCGTCCGCCGCCCGGATCCGCCCACCCAGAGCCGGCCGAATGCTGAAAATGCGGCCGCTGGCTGGAGCTACACCCCACCCCACGGAGCCGCCGCAGCCACCCTCCAACACCTCTCGGGGGATGCCTTGATCCCCAACTGGTGGCTGATCCAAAGCCGCGGCCATTCCGCCCGCGAGCAATCCTATCTGGTGCTGGCCATGTTGCGCATGGCCATGGCCGCCGGCGGCGAAAGTGCCGCCATGAAAAACGATTTTGCCGCCGCCTACCTCCAGCAAAATCGCGTCAATGCGGCCACCCGGCAATTGCGCATGGCGCTTCAAATCGAGCCGGGGTTCGCCCCCGCCCTGTTCAATTCGGCGCTCTGCGCCACCGCGCAACGGCATCCCGCCGAGGCCTCGCGCCTGCTGGCCCAATATCTGGCGCAGCGTCCCAACGATGCCGCCGCCTACCGCCTGCAATCCATGTTGCTTACCCAGCTTGGCCAGCCCGAAGTCGCTCTCGATATCCTCGAGCGGTTTTTGCGGAATCAGCCGCCGGAGCAGCCGCTCTTCCTCGAAACCGCGGTTCTGGCCGCGCGTCTCGGCCAGAACACCAAAGCCCTGCTCTATCTCGAGACCTCTCTGGCCGGCAATCCCATTCAGTCGGTGGTGCGCACCTATCAATCGTCGGCCTTCCGCAACATCCGGCTCTCCGGTGTCGGAGATGCCCTGGCCGCCAAACTGGCCGCCCGGGCGCGCGTGGCCTTTTCCGCGCCCTTGCCCGTCGAGGAAATCCTCCCGTTGCGCGCCACCCCCGACGCCATGGTGCGCTGATCCTGTCCTCGCCCGGCCGGCGCCAAAAACCGGCCCGGATACGGGAGGGATAAAGATGAATCATTCAGGCCGGCGTCGCTCCGCGTGCACCCGATACCCCGGAGCGGGATACCTTGCCGGCGCCCCCGCCATATCCACGCAAATCATACCCTGACGGTCCGTCCGCCACACCCGGACATCGCGCGCGAACAACCGCTCGAGCAGAGCTTCATCCGGATGGCGCGATTCGCGGTGCTGCCCCGAACTGATCACGGCTTCGCGCGGACGCACGGCATCCAGCCAGAGCTCCGAGGTCGCGCTTTCATCGCCATGGCGCGCCACCAGCAGAACTGGCGCGGCCAGCTCCGCGCCGGACGCGATCAACTCCCGCTCCACCTCCTCGCCCGCGTCCGCCGTCAGCAGGATGGATGAGCCAAACCGGGCCACCCGCATCACCAGCGAGGCGTCATCCGCCCGCTTCATGGCCACCCCCGCCGGCGGCCAGAGCACCTCCCAATACATGGCGCCCGGCCAGTGCCCGGAATCGCCGCGCCGCACCCGGCGCACGGGAATCGCCCGCTCCTCCGCTTCGGCCACAATGGCCCGCATCAAGGGCGATGGCCATACCTCGGCCGGCACCCACAACTCCCGCACCGGAATCTCTTCCATGACCGCCTTCGTCGCGCCGATATGCGCGGCATCGGCATGGGTCAACACCAGCGCGTCCAAACGGTTCACGCCCTCGCGCCGCAACTGGCGCACCGTCTGGTAGTCATAAAAGATGGGGCCGGCATCAATCAGAATGCGCCGGGTGCGCGCCTGAACCAGCACCGCGTTGCCCTCGCCCACATCCAGCACGCTGACCCGGCACCGCTGCGCGTCATGCAAGGCCCACCCGCCGGCCAGCAGCGCCAGCACTAGCAAGCCGGCCGGCAGGGCCCCCTTGATCCGCCGCGCGATGATCGCCGCCGCCGCCAGCACCAGATACCATGCCACAATCCCGGCGGCGGGCGGTGTCCGCACAAACCAGTGCCCGCCCGGCACCCGGGCCGCCCAACTGATCAATGCCGCCAGCGCCTGCGCCCAGGCCCGGGCCGAATGATTGAATATTTCCGACACCACCCCGCCAAACGGCGCCGTGAGCAGACTCATCACCCCCGCCAGCAGGATGGCAAACGCCGAAGGGATCACCACCAGGTTCATGCCCAGCGCCACCGGCGAAACCATATTGAAAAAGAAAGCCGTCAGCGGCGCGGTGCCAATCCAGGCCGACACCGTCACCGTGCTATAGCGGGTCAGGCCCAGACACGCTTCTCGAAAACGGCGGCCCTCGGGCAATTCCTCGTGCGCCAACTGCCAGTCGTCGCGCCGGAAGGTCCGCACGGCCCAGGCGTCAAAGATCGGCTGGATGGCCAGCAACCCGGCCACAGCCGTAAACGACAGCAGAAACCCCAGATCCCCCATCTGCGCGGGGGAAACCACCAAAATCACCGACGCCGCCACCGCCAGAATGGACACCGCGTCGGGTTTGCGCCGCAGCATCGGCGCGGCCTGCACCAGCGAGGCCATCACGCAGGCCCGGATCGCGCTGGTGGCCGCGCCGGTCGCGATCGTATAACCCACCAGCAGGGGCGTCGCCAGCCAGAACCAGCGCGTCCGCGGCACGCGCAGCGAGCGCAATACCAGCATCACCAGCATGGTCACCATGCCCACGTGCGCCCCGGAAATCGCAAAAATATGCACCGTCCCCGTCGCGGCAAAATCACGACGCAGCAGGGTCGGCAAATCCTCGCGATAGCCCAGCAGCAGCGCCTGTAAAAGGCCGCGCTCCTCCGGATAGTCATCCAGCCCCCGCGCCAGAATATCGCGCGCCTTGCGCCGGAACGCCAGACAGGCGGCTTTGACCGGATTCCCCCGCCCCGTGTCCAGCAGATAGAACCGGTCCGGATCCACCACCGCCTGATTCTCCGGCAACGTAAACAGCCCCGACCGCCGCGGCACGGCGGGCCGCACCACGCCATGCATGTGCCAGCGTTCGCCGTAGCGGGGCAGGCGCCGCCCCTCCGGCTCGCCGCGCAGCACCACCCGGATCTTGTCATCAACCCGCTGCCAGTGCCCCTCGCGGTTGATCCCCTCCACCCGCGCGTGAACCACCGCCCCCGCCGCCTGCCCCGGACGCCCCGGACGCGGCACCGCGTCATCCGTAATCAACGCCACAAAGCGAATGTATTCCACCGGACGCGGCATGATAGCCCACAACGACATCCCCGGCTTCAGCGCCACCGACTGCGCCGCATGGGCCGCCACCAGTAAAAATAGCGCCGCCATCAGCCCGGCGGTCGAACTCCCGCGCCGCACCCACACAAACAGCGGCAGCAGCAGCAACGCCCCCGGCACCCAAAACCAGAGCATGGAAAACGGCACGCTGATCCCCACCACCGTGCCCGCAATCAGCACCATGGCCGTCCCCACCATCGCCCGGCGCCGCGGCGGGCGGACCCGCCCCCCTCCCCAGTGTGGTGCTTCTGCCAACCAATACTCCACGCCTGCCTCCTGCAACGGACAACGTCCCCCTTATACCCCCCGGACCGCCCAATCACAAGCCCCAACCAAAAAGGCCTCCGTCTCCGGAGGCCGCGGGGCAGGCAAAACTGGTGGAGGCGGCGGGAGTTGAACCCGCGTCCGCACAAGTGTTGCATCAGCGTCTACGCGCGTAGTCCATGTTTGAGTCTCGCCATGTCGTCTGCCCACGGACAGGCCAACGCCACCGCCAGCAACCTGTTGGGTCTCGCTTCCTTGCCCGGTTGCCCGGCTCGGTTGCCAGCCTGCTCATGACGCTCGGTTCCGTCCCGCAGGCACAGACGGGCGAACGTTCGCGGGCTTTAGGCCGCGAAGGCCAAGTCTTCGTTGGCTTTTGTGTTGTTTCCCGGGTGATTTACGAGGCCAACCGGGGTCCTCGGCGCGCGACCAATACTTCAACAGGCACGTCGAAACCGGTCGCCCCCGCAATCGTCAACCTACGACACCCCTCCGCCTTTTGCAAGCGCGATCCCATCCCAAAACCCCGTTTAAGCTGACGCTCCGCGCTCGGCTCCGGACATCCGACCACTCCGCCGGTCCGCCACCATGTTTTCCGGACAGCCCCCCCCACCGCCCATTTTTATTCACCCCCATGGGTTGACGAACACCGCAATGTGTGATAGGCAATGGTCAAGTCTGAGATTGGGGGGTTAGCTCAGTTGGTAGAGCGCCTGAATGGCATTCAGGAGGTCGGGAGTTCGAACCTCCTACCCTCCACCAATTCTCAGGCCGTGGCCGCGCGTCCGTTTTGGCGGACGCGTTTCGCTTTTCCACCGGTCGTCCCACCCGCTCTGGCCCCGCACGGAAGAACGGCGCAAGATCCGTCGTTTTTGCGTTCAACGGGATTGATTGTTCCCCGCAATTACAGTACAACCACTCACCATGGCTATGAAACCCAAATCCCGCGGCCTGGGCCGGGGACTCGACGCCCTGATTCAAGAGGGTGCCACCCGCCCGGAATCCGCCCCGACATCGGCGCGCAAGGCGCCGCCCGCCCGCAAACCCGCCCCCAAAAAAGTGGAATCGCAAGATGCCGTGCTCATGGTGCCCATCGCCAGCATCCGCAAAGGCCCGTGGCAGCCGCGCGCGCATTTCTCCGAGGAAGCCCTCAAGGAATTGGCCGACTCCATCCGTCTCAAGGGTGTGCTCGATCCCGTCTGGCTGCGCCCCAGCGGCGATGCCTACGAATTGATCGCCGGAGAACGCCGCTATCGCGCCGCCCAACTCGCCGGCCTCACCGAAATCCCCGCGCTGCTCCGCTCCGTCAGCGATCTCGAAGCGCGCGAAATGGCTCTCATCGAAAACCTCCAGCGCACCGACCTCAACCTGATCGAAGAAGCCGAAGGCTACCGCGACCTGATGCGCGAAGCCGGCCTCACCCAGGAGGAAGTAGGCCGCCGCATCGGCAAGGCGCGAGCCACCGTCGCCAACGCCCTGCGGTTGCTGGACCTGTCCGACTCCATCAAGCGCGCGCTGGCCGAAGGCGCTCTCACCGCCGGCCACGCCAAGGTTCTGCTGTCGGCCGAGGCCGCCCAGCGCGATCTCCTCGCCGCCCGCACCATCGCCCAGGGCCTCTCCGTCCGCGCGCTGGAAAAACTGGTGGCCGGCCTGCCGACCGGCGCCCGTCCCGCCCAAAAGAAGGCCCCCCCCTCCCCCGCTCCCGACAACCAGCAAACCCGGCACCTCAAGTTTCTGGCCAATCGCATCCAGCAGGAACTGGGCACCAAGGTTCTGCTCTCCCCAGCGCGAACCGGCTCCGACGGCAAACGCGAAATGGGGCGAATCGTCATCGAATATTTCGACAACGAAGACCTCTCCCGCCTGCTCGAAATGCTCAACCTGGGCGACCTCGTCTAACCCGGCGGGTCCACCGTGCAAAACGGGCGCGCAAACGACTGGTACGACCGGCGGCTCGAAGCCCAGGCGCGCTCCCATGACCAGACCCGGGCCGTCCTCTTCCTCCTGCGCTTCGCCCTCCTCTTTGCCCTAGCCGCGCTGTTCTGGAAAGCTGGCTGGTCGCGGGCGCTCGCCGAAGGCCTGCGCAACTCCCTGACCTTCCCCTTCGGCTGGGCCCTGCGCCACATGGCCTTTGTGGCCTTGGCCGTCTTCGGCTACGAAGCCATCCTCTTCCCCCTCTCCGTCCTGGCCGACTACTCCTTCGAGCGCGCGCACGACCGCTCCCAGGATGAGTTCGGCGACTGGCTGCGCGGGTTCCTCACAACCCTGCTGCTCGAAATCGTTCTGGTCACCGGCGCTTTCACCGCCCTCTATGCCCTGATGCGCCTGTTCCCCTCTGTCTGGTGGATCTGGGCCGCTGGCGGCTACGCGCTCATCGTGATGGGCCTCGGCGAGTGGGGCCCCTCGCACCTGCTGCCCCTGATGCGCCCCCCCGTCAACGCCGATGAATCCGCCGAACTGCTCGAGCAACTCCGGCAAATAGGCCGCGAGGCCGGCCTCGAAATCACCGGCGTGGCCTGGTGGAACTTCGACCACCAGGACCAGCTCGAGCACATCAGCCTCAACGGCATGGGCCGCCGCCGCCGCGTGGTCTTCTCCGAATGGGCTTGGAAACAGTTGGCCCCGCGCGAGCAACTTTTCCTGGCCGCGCGCCTGATGGCCTGGCATCGCCATCATCTCTCCTGGGCCGTGCAAGCCCTGCAACTGGCCTTGACGGCGCTGGCGCTGCTCGGCTCCGCCTTCATCGCCGACTCCGTCGCGCGCTACGTCGGCCTCGCCGGGGTCGCCTCGCCCGCCGCGTTTCCGTTTTGGGTCACCGCCCTCTTCGGCTGCGCCGCGCTGGCCGGCCTCTTTGCCCATGCCCTGGTGCGCCGTCTCGAGCTGCGCGCCGACCGCTTCGCCCTGCGACACGCTGGCGGACCCGACGCCCTCCAAACTCTCCTGCAGCAGGAGTTCAGCCGCCAGCCCTTCGCCGTCAGCGCGCCCTACTGGCAAACTCTTCTCCTGCGCCGCATGCCCACCCCCGCCCAGCGCCTGGACCACGCGGCCCGGGCCAACCCCTGACCCCGCCCTCCCCCCGCGCGAGAAGCCTCCATGATGCCGCAAATTGCGCTTGGCGGGGTGAAAGCCCGCTTGCTAGAGTTCCGCGCCATGAGGTCCCCCTTTCAACCGCCTCTTCAGGCTGTCCGCCAACTTATCGGAACCGGCATCGCCGTGCTGGCGTTCCTGGCCGCCCTGCCCGCCCCCGGGCAGACGCCCGCCGCACTCGCCCCCGGCCGGCAAGCCATGGCCGGCCGCCTGGCGGCGGCCGACGTCCTCGATGTGGCCGCCGACAGCCTGGCCTATGACGCCTCCGGCCGCTTTGTGGTCGCCCGCGGCAACGTCAAAATCACCAGCGGACAGGATTCCGTCTCGGCTGATTTCGCCCGGGTGGACACCATCGCCCGCACCGTCCACGCCCGCGGCAACATCGTCATCCACTATCGCGGCAACATCTGGCAGGGCGAAGAAGCCACCTATGACTTCCAGGCCGGCACCGGCGACTTCGGCGCGTTCACGGCCTCCTCCCCCCCCTGGCACATCACCGCCCGCGACTCCCGCCTCTCCCGCCCCAACCGGGTCGAACTGGACGGCGTCATGCTGACCACCTGCGAACCCGACCGCCCCGAATACTCGATCCGCGCGGCGTCCGGCAGCCTCGAGGACAACAACATCCTGCGCGCCAAACATCTGCGCTTCCAGCTCGGCCCCGTGCCCTTCTTCTATGTCCCCTATCTGCGCGCCAACCTCGAAGAACTCGCCAAATTCGAGTTCACCCCCGGCTACAGCTCAAGCATGGGCGCCTTCCTCCTCACCGCCTACAACCAGCCCCTCAACGATGTCTTCCGCAGCCGGACCCACTTCGACGTGCGTTCCCGGCGCGGTATCGGCCTCGGACAGGACCTCATCTGGAAAGACCGCGTCAACGCCACCCACGACGGCATGGCCCGGGCCTATTACGCCCACGACAACCGCCCCTGGAAAAACGAAGAGCAGCGCCTCGCGCGCGAAGAGCTCATCAACAAAGACCGCTACTGGCTCCAGCTCAAAGACCGCTACAACCTGACCGACCGCGACTACCTCATCACCGAACTCAACTACGTCAGCGACCCCTGGCTGCTCACCGACTTCTTCGACGACGAATATCAGAAGAACGTGCAGCCCGAAAACCGCCTCACCCTCGCCCACCGCGACAACCGCTACACCGCCGGGGTCGGCCTCAACATGCGCCTCAACGACTTCTACGGCAACGTCAACCGTCTCCCCGAAGCCTTCCTCAACTTCAACCGCCAACAAATTTTCGAAACACCCTTCTACTACGAAGGCGCCAACACCCTCAGCTATCTCGAGCGGGTTTACCCCTCCGGCAGCCCCCGCGACAAATACGACGCCTTCCGCTTCGACTCCTACAACATGGTTTATTGGCCCACCCGCCACTTCGGCTTCCTCTCCCTGATCCCCCGCGCCGGCTACCGCGGCACCTACTACTCCAAGACCCTCTCCCGCACCACCGTCACCAACATCGTCACCGTCACCAACGACCTCGGCGAAGTCATCGGCACCACCAACCAGGTGGCCACCCTCCTCAGCGAGGGCGGCGCCACCTGGCGCAACCTCCCGGAGATCGGCCTGGCCGCCTCCTTCAAGGCTTTCGGCAACCTCTACCGCGGACCCACCGGCCTCGAAGACGACGAAGACCTCCGCCACATTGCCGAGCCCTACGCCGATTACACCCTGCGCTTCGAGCCCAACACCCTGCCCGAAGACCTCTGGCAGTTCGACGGCGTGGACAAGCTCGACTACGCCAACGCCCTCTTCCTCGGCATGCGCAACTATCTCCAAACCAAGCGCCGCGGCGCCGCCCACAACCTGATCTACGCCGACGTCTTCACCACCCTCAACATGGACCCCGACGACGATGAAGAACGCCTCGGCAACATCGGCTTCAAAACCGAGTGGCGTCCGTGGTCCTGGCTCACCTGGGACTTCGACGGCATCTACGACACCCTCGATGACCGCATCCACACCTTCCACACCAGCGTCGGCGTGCGCGCCCCCGACCACTTCAACCTGAATGTGGACTACCGCTACAAATACAACACGCGCGACGTCATCGCCGGCGACCTCGAAATCCTGCCCGAGCAGCGCTGGTCCGGCCGCCTCTATGCCCGCCTCAATCTCGACGACTCCGAACTCGAAGAGCACTCCTACATGCTCATCCACCGCACGCGCTGCCTCGGCATCGGCCTCGGCCTGCGCATCCGCCCCAACGACAGCGCCGACGGCGAAGACAACTACACCGTCTGGCTCCGCCTGTGGCCGCTGGCCTTCCCCGGCTTCAGCAGCTCCCTCGGAGGCTGACCCGCCCCATGAGCACACCCTTCCTGGTCACCGGCGGCGCGGGTTTCATCGGCTCCAACCTCGTCCGCCATCTTGTCGGACAATCCGCCCGCGTGCGCGTCTTCGACAACCTCTCCACCGGCCGCCGCGCCAATCTCGAAGGCCTCGACGCCTCCATTGATTTCGTCCAGGCCGACCTGCGCGACCTCGACACCCTGCGCGCCGCCATGCGCGGCATCCGCCACGTCTTCCACCTCGGCGCCCTCGCCTCCGTGCAGGCCTCCGTGGACAACCCCGCCCTCACCCACGACATCAATCTCACCGGCACCCTCAACGTCCTGATCGCCGCCCGCGAGGCCGGCGCGCAACACGTCGTCCTCTCCTCCTCCGCCTCCGTTTACGGCGACAGCCCCGTCATGCCCAAGCGCGAAGACATGCTCCCCGAACCCCTCAGCGGCTACGCCCTCTCGAAGCTCGCCGGCGAGCACTACGCCAAAATCTTCCACTCCCTCTACGGCCTGCCCACCTACTCCCTCCGCTACTTCAACGTCTTCGGCCCCCGCCAGGACCCGGCCTCCGACTACGCCGCCGTCATCCCCCTCTTCATGCGGGCCTATGCCGACGGCCGCCAGCCCGCCATCCACGGCGACGGCACCCAAACTCGCGACTTCACCTACGTCGCCGACATCGTCGCCGCCAACCTCGCCTGCCTTGCCGCCCCGCCCGAAGCCGCCGGCAAAATCTACAACATCGCCTACGGCGACCGCGTCTCCATCCTCGACCTCGCCCGGCACATCGCCGGCCTCGCCGGCATGCCCTGCGCCCCCCGCTTCACCCCCCCCCGCCCCGGCGACATCCATGCATCGCAGGCCGACGCCGCCCTCGCCAGCCGCGCTCTCGCCTGGACCCCCCGGCACACCTTCGCCGACGGCCTCGCCGCCACCTGGCAGTGGTATAAAAAGAACACCCCCCCGCAAGATGCGCGTTGACACCCGCCCCCGCTCAGGCTACTGTGTGCCGCCAATATTCAAAAAACAGTCAGAGAAGTTATGAAGACAACCCAGCCCAAAGAATCTGAAATCCAGCGCCAGTGGTATCTCATTGATGCCGCCGACAAGCCCGCCGGGCGTCTCGCGGTGGACATCTGCCGCCTCTTGCGCGGCCGCGGCAAGCCGGATTACACCCCCCATATCGATATGGGTGATTTCGTCGTAGTCATCAACTCCGCCAAGGTTGCCCTCTCCGGCAACTCGAAGGAAGAGAAGAAAACCTACGCCAAATACACAGGCTACCGTGGCGGCCTCACCGAGACCCCCGCCGCCAAAATGCGCCTCAAAGACCCCAACTACATCCTCTTTCACGCCGTCAAGGGCATGCTCCCCAAAAACAACCTGAGCCGGCAGCACCTCAAGCGCCTCAAGCTCTATCCCTCCACCGAGCATCCCCACGCCGCGCAAAACCCCGCCCCCATCGGCTAATCCCGGAGAACCAACATGGCCACCAAACAAATCGAAATCGAATATCGCGCCACCGGCCGCCGCAAGACCGCCGTCGCCTGCGTCCGCATTTTCCAGGGCACCGGCAAAATCACCGTCAACGACCGCGAATTCGCCGAATACTTCCCCACCACCGACCTGCGCCTGACGGTCGAATCCCCCTTCAAGACCCTGGACCGCGCACGCGCCTTCGATGTCATCGCCACCTGCAAGGGCGGCGGCGTGGCCGCGCAAGCCGGCGCCATGCGCCATGGCATCTCTCGCGCCCTGCTGCAAGTCGATGAAAATTTCCGGCCCATTCTCAAAAAGGCCGGATTCCTCACGCGCGACCCCCGCATGAAAGAACGCAAAAAGCCCGGCCAGCCTGGCGCTCGCCGACGCTTCCAGTTCTCCAAGCGCTAATTCACCCACCAACCAAGCATTCCCGAGCGTGCCCACCCTGGTACGCTCGTTTTTTCTCCCCCTCCCTCCTCCTGCCGCACAACTGTAAACCTCACTAC
>LSQX01060309.1_pt1 | contig 16196 bp, 12 predicted proteins | sample 654561 | NCBI WGS metagenome assembly LSQX01 (sample SAMN04489861, study PRJNA283612) | anaerobic digester metagenome | isolation source: 4 biogas reactors fed with cattle manure at either 37C or 55C with and... | place: Denmark: Kongens Lyngby | collected 2014 | reverse complement strand
GTCGAGATCATCAACTAATGTGCAACCTGAGGAAAATGATGGAATACAGTATTGTGCAGATAATATTTGAACGGAGAATAATAAAATGAATAAGTAAAGTTTTTTCATTAGATGTAGTTTTAAATCATATTTAAATTGAATTAGAATAGGATTCTTCCAATTGAAGAATTCTTAAATGACTCCTAAATATATTAAGGAGCATTTTAGCGGGTCAGATAAAATCAGGCACTATTTCTTGAGAAATTGACCTAAGAAACACTAAAATTATAAAACTTAATGAAAATATAAAAATATTTATGAGGTCTTAAAAAAAATATAATTGATTCAATTTGAAAAAAATCAAAAAATACAGTGAATATTGACGTATAATACTTTATGCAACCTGTCTATGAAGTTACTTTAAAGTTCTTCTGAATTTTTTATAAGAAGTATTTCCTTTCAATCCTCCGAATCCGTTTTTTATTGGTTGTATGCGCATCAACACGAGTGATTTTAAATGAGTGGCATTTCTCTTGAAAATGAAAGAGGCTTCCTTATATAAACGCTAAAAGTGAGGTTGCAAATTCATCAAATTGTATCTTGAGACAGCAAATGACGCAGGTAAACTTGAAGCAATAAAATGCGCAGGTCGAACAATTTGCATTAAGGAAATTTACATGTTGTCAACATCGCGGTGAACATCCATTAAATCGGACAAAGCGAAAACGATAACTTTACCCGTGGGTGTTGTAAAAATTTTTTCGGAAGTCTTTCTTGTTTCGCCTCAGTAACAACGCTTCAATAGGACTTGCAATTTGCTTTTCGATTCCCGTACCACTTTCGGTGTAAACATAATCCGTTACCGTGGTGGTCAAATTCCAAACTGTAACTTTATAATTGTTTTCATAGAAATCGACTCTAAAGAGACCATTGAAAATATTAGTGGTATCCAAGTTTTTTGTAGGTTTGACATCCTCAAGTCCGGGTTTGTCATAATCCAACTCCATGTCGGTTATCCTTCCAAATATTGTATTTTCCGTACTGCATGTGATGGTCAATTTGTCGTTTTCTTCAATCACCTTTTCTATGGCATCTTTTAATTTTTCGGTAAAATAAGCATTCTGCCAAGTGATTCGTTTATTGTCAAGTTTAAAATTTCCCTATTGTGCAAATGAGGTAGTGCATAATAAAACCACCGCAATAAATAACAAATTTTTCATAGCTCATGAGATTTAAGTGAGATTTTTGAGTCGAATCTATAATTAAGATTAATTAAACAGTCGTATTCGTAACATCTCGTTTCCTATCATTTCAATAATCGTTTAAATCATCAAAATTTAAACAAGATAACATTCTTTATAAGTCGCAAATTAATAATTTATTAACACATTTCGCAATTTCTCTTTGATTTTTATAAATTCATTATTGCAAACTTTTTTGACATGTCCGTAAGTTTTGTATTCTGTATTTTTGCCAAAAATCTTTAAGCTATGAATCTCGCGTTGTACAATCCTTATGAGGACCTTATTTTTGATGCGCATTTTTGCTTCCTTTCCGGTGCATTGACTACTGAAAGCATGAGTGTTTTTCCTGAATGGGTATTGGAGCAATTCGGTTTCGGAGACGAACGCATCGAGGTGATGGATAAAATGAAAACCTATCGGTTTTCGGAATTGCGGCTTCCTGCCGCTCCGGAAGTGATTCAAAAATTCGAAGCATTGGATAAAACCTTCCGTACAGCCTTTGATTCGGGATACGAGGCAGTTGCGGCATTAGACGAAGAGATTATTTTCCAATGGTCGGGGCGCATTGTATACGGTTTAATTTATTTGGAATTAACGTATGAACGCAATCGCTTGCTGCGAGAAGGAAAAGAATTTACGCTTTCTCCCTATCTGAAACGCCGCTTCACCCTTTTTCACCTGATGATGCAATCCTTGATTGCTCCGGTTAAATTTAAAGGACGCAAACCGTGGAGTATCGTGGTTTTTCCGTTGAAGTTTTCCGCAGATATTTTTACTTACCGCGATGATACGGTCAATTTATTATTTCAGATGGGTGTAAACGGTTTTGGGATGATTGTCTGTTTTCAAGACAATGGCGCACTGAAGGACAAGATGGCAGGAACTTTAGCCAAAATGCAGGGGTATGTGTTGCATCCCTTGCAATTTGAAGAACTTTATGCACATTTTCATTATTTGGATTATATCCTGCAACAAAAACCGGAATATCGATTTGAAGAAACCGATGAGGCACTGTATGTAGAGGCTGTAGAAATGAAACCCAAAGACGGGCGGCCGCTTTTCGGTCATTGGGATGATAATATTTTTGCACAACTGCTTTCAAATTATTGGAGTGTGTACGGCATTGAAAGAGAAGATATTTTGCAATTTCAGAAACCGCGATTGAGTTATTTGGAAAATCCCTATACCACAGAATTTGTCGATCCGGAAAGCATCACCTTGCCGTATTGACAGCAATAAAGGAGCATTAGTTTTGTTTAGAAAGTGAGTCCTTATGCACCCATACATCCAAATACTTTTGTGCGATTTTGAGGTAATGGTGTTCGCGTTCCACAAACGCACGGGCATTTTTTGAAATGTGGTGAATCTTCTCGGGATTTTCAATGAGCATTTCCAATTGGGAAACCAAACGTTGAACATCTGCAACGGCATTGATACAAACTTGGTTTACATCGAGGTTGTAAAAATCTAAAAACTCGGATTCGGCTCCGGTAAAAACGACTTTTCCCTTTGCCATGGCTTCTAAAGCATTGTAACCCTGATCAAACGAATACACTTGATCCAACAGAATGTGTGCGGCATTGTATTTTTCAATATACGTGTCGTAGGGAAGGTTTTCGGCAGTTATAATTTCAATGCGGTTTTTGTATTTTTTACGGATTATGTCCAGAGCAGCTTCAAAAAAATCATTGCCTTTTCTGTAATAATTTCCGCGATTGATGCCGTGGAATATTTTAATTTTATTACGGGTGTCCATCGGAATATAAGGCAATTTGTCTGTATTAACAGGATTTGGAATCAGTCCTTTGTATTTTTGGTGATGGAGGAGTGACAAATGGTAATCCATATCCGAGGCGATGACGCCGTCTATTTTGTCAAATACAAACTGATGGAGCGAAACAAAAGGAGGCGTGAGGTATTTTAAATCGCCTGCCATGGCTTTTTCGGAAACGCGCCCTTCCAAAAAAGGTTGCAAAATGGAGTAGCGGATTTTACGTTCATAAGCAAATTTGATGCTGCTATGATCTGCGCCACAAGAAAGTAAAAACAGCTTTTTATTCGCTTTTCTGAGATAATCAATCATCGCTTTTTCATATTCGGGAAGTAGAGCAAACGGACTTTCGTTGATGAGTTGCACCACGTCATACCCTTGTAATTGAGCGGCGTGTTTGAAAAATTGGCGTTTGACAGAAATTGAGGTAATATCATTCCCGGTGAGTTTGTATATTCCGACTTTGATTTTTTTAGACACTCCGGCGTTGTACTTTTTATTTAATAAGATGTCGGAATCAAATTTTTTAAAATCATCGCCTGTGGAAATCAATGTGACCTGATGACCGAGCGCCTGCAAACCTTCTTTTAAAGAATTGTGTAACCGACTGTATTCACCGACTAAAAGGATTTTCATGCTTTCTGTTGAAATGTTTCCCGATGCAAAACAGAAAAACTTATCTTTGTTTTTGTTTTCAAATTTACTATAATTCACTCAATGCCTTTGCGAACTCCCAAAAAAGTATGTTTGGTTGCGATTTCTCTCGCCCGCGGTGGCGCAGAACGTTCTACTGCGTTGCTTTCTCAGTTGTTGGAACAACGCGGCTTTGATGTGCATTTGGTAGTTCTTAATGACAAAGTGGATTATGAGTTTTCGGGCAAGTTGTTCAATCTCGGGAAATTAAAAATACAAAAAGACAAGTTGCCACATCGGTTTCTAAGATTTCAAAAATTGCGACAGTACTTCCTTCGTGAAAAGTTTGATTGGATTATCGACAACCGTACCCGACCCGTAGCGATGAAAGAATGGTATTATTTGAATTATATCTACCGTGGATTTCGCGTGGTATATGTAGTTCGAAGTGGCAATTTGGCCGAATACCTTCCGAAACATTCGCGGGTTTCCAAACAAATAATCAAGCGCGCCGAACGCATTGTCGGCGTGTCCAAGCATATCGCTTCTGAAATAAACACCACCTACAATACGGACAAGGCAGTGACGATTTACAATCCGGTGGAGTCCCTTCCCACACTTGAAAAAACAGCTAAAACGGAACCGTATATCTTATTTGTAGGAAGGTTGGTGGAGGCGGTGAAGAATTTTTCGCTATTGTTTGAAGCGTATCAAAAATCTGAATTGCCGCATAAAAACATCCGTTTGAAAGTTGTAGGTTCCGGTCCGGATTTGGAGCAGTTGCGTGCGAAGGTTTTAGACCTCGGCCTATCTGAAAAAGTAGCTTTTATTCCGTTTACTTCCCAAATTTACCCGTTTTACCAACAGGCATTGTTTACCGTCTTAAGCAGTCGTTACGAAGGATTTCCGCGGGTGTTGATTGAATCCCTTTCCGTGGGTACGCCCGTTGTTTCGGTGGATTGCATTAGCGGCCCCGGGGAAATTATCAAAAATGAACAAAACGGTTTGCTCGTCCCCAATTACGATGCAAACGCATTAGCGACCGCAATGAATCGTTTGGTTGAAGACAAAAAATTATACGAGATTTGTAAATCGAACAGTCAATCGTCCGTGGCACATTTGTCCGTCACTGCGATTGCCGACCAATGGGAGAAACTCTTAGCATCATGAAACACCCTGATTTTAGCAATGCCACTGTGTTGAGCATTCCGAAAATAAGCGATCCGGACGGACGCGGAAACCTTTCTGTAATCGAAAAAGACACCATCCCGTTTGTCATCAAGCGAGTGTATTATTTGTATGATGTTCCTAGCACTTCCACGCGCGGCGGTCATGCGCACAAAACCTTGCAACAGTTTCTCATCGCTTTAAGCGGTAGTTTTGATGTGGTATTGGATAACGGCAAAGAACGTATCAGCATTACGTTAAATCGGCCGGATAGGGGGTTGTTAATTCCAAACGGAATTTGGCGGGAATTGGAAAATTTTTCTTCCGGGGCGGTTTGCTTATCGCTTGTCAGCGCGGAATACGATGAAAATGATTACATCCGCGAGTACGAAGAATATCTTAACTTTAAAAAGGACTGAGTCGGATTCCGACTTTTTCGCTTGCCCGTTTGATTTTTCGCATCCAACGAATGCCGAATCCGGGGAGTTTTAATAGGAAATTTTGTTTGCTGTTGAGATTGGTTTTGTCAAGTGCAGCGATTAATTGTTTGAAATCCGTTGTATTTCCCGATTCTTTCGCCAACAATGCCAAGGAAAAACGATTGAGATCCAAAAATTTTTTAAGCGCTTTATGGTGCATTTCTTCTTTCTCAAATTTTTTAAAATTCAAGCGTTGCTCCAATGCGATAGGTCGGTATGACAAACTGCCGGCATTGTATGTATAGGTACTGAGCATTTCGGATGTAAAAACAATCTGGTGATGCAGTCCGATGCGAATCCATAAATCGGTGTCTTCCCCACTTTTTATGGAAGTGTCAAAGGTTCCAACTTGATCAAACACTTCTTTTTTAATCACTACTGCCGATGTGTGAATGATGGAGCGTTTCAGACTGTTTTCAAAATAATCCAAGGGGGTGGGCGCTGTCGGTAATTGAAAATTGTAAACTGCCGGTTGTGGTTTTTTACGTTGATTTTCTACGTAAATAGCAGTAGCAAATACCCCGTGATTTGGAAATTTTGCAATAGCTTTGGCTTGCTTTTTTAAATAATCCGGATTCCAAAGGTCATCGGCATCCAAAAAGGCAATGAATTTTCCATTTGCATGAGCGATGCCCGTATTTCGTGCTGCGGCAGCTCCGGCATTTTCCTGAGAAATCAACCGCAACTTGTTATTTTTGAATGTACGAACAACAGCTTCACTGTTATCGGTGGTACCGTCATTGACTACGAGAACTTCATAATCGTCAAAAGTTTGAGCAAATACACTTTTCAGGGTGCGGGCAATTGCCTTTTCTTTGTTGTAAAGCGGAATGACAATAGAAAATTTAGGCATGTCCTTTCTTTTTTAGAAGCATATAATAGCGTAAACGGTACAAATCAAACCAAAATAAATTGGGGCGGTTGGAGCGGAAGTTGCGTTCCATGCGTTTCTTGAATAATGAAACAAAAGCAATAAAACCGGAGCACAGTCCGAATTTTTTTATTCTTTTATAAGTTTTCTGCAACGGACGCACGTTGTCTTCCAGCAGGTTTTTATTTTCCAAGATTACCGTAGTTTCCACCGCTTGCAATGCTTTTTTTACAAACTGTTCCGATGGTTCCAATCCTTTGTGAATCACCGGATTGTCTATATGATGAACATGCACTTTTAATGCTTTTAATCGGTATGAAAAATAGTTGTCCAAGCCATACAGGTGATCGTGTATGTCATTGACTTCGAGAAAGAGTTCCTTGCGAATCAACAAGTTTTGCGAAATAATCACATAGGGAGTTTTCATGCGTTCATCAACAGGTTTGGCTTCGCGTTTGTTTCCGTAAACCCATCGCAGCATACGATCCCGTTCGGGTGGGGTGGAATCGTAAACAATTCCGCCAAAAATGACATCCGTATACGGAGTAACGGCATTTTTGTATTTTTTTAAAAAATCATTGTTTTTCGGCAATACATCCGAATCTAGAAACAACAGCCATCGCGAACGCGCATCTTCAGCCATTTTTGAACGCAAAGCGGTTCTTCCGTGATTTATTTCCAAGCGTTTGTAAATCACTTCCGGAAATTTTTCAACCTTTTTGTTTTCTTCCAAATAATTCGTGGAGCCGTCTTCATAAACTCGGATTTCAATTGGTTCGGAGAGTTCGTTAATTTGCGCGACCAACCTTTTTACTAACGGAAAAACATTGTAATTGTAAACCGGAATTAAAATGGAAAGTACCATGAAAACGCTTGCTTTAAAATGCTAAAATACGGTATTCTTTTTATGAGATTAAAAAAACTTAATTTTGAAGTTGTATTTTCGTAAAAACGGGTTGTTCATGCGCTTGATTGTTTTAGTTGTTTTTCTAATTGGAGTTTCTGCTTCTGCACAAGAGGCAGCATGGTTTTATTTTCGTGCCAAAGACACGAGTTTCCTGCCCACATTTAAAAAAAAAGGCGATTATCTTCACTATACGGGAACGGACTCCAAACTTGCCGATGTGCTGAAAAACTATAAAATTCAGACTTTTAAAAAAACCTGGAAGCACGCCAAGCGTGAAAATTTGAAAAAGACCTTTTTTGTCATTGCCGACAAGGCATCGTTAAAAGAAGATTTGCTGAAAAATGCTTCCCATGTGTTTGAATACGGCGAGCGCATTGCCGAAGCAGATAAAAAAATTTTTGAGCCCAACGATTATGGCCTGACGAGTACCATAGGCGAAAACAAAGGCGCACAGGTCAATTTGGATTATTACGATTTTCTCGGTGTTCCCCAGGCGTGGTATTATACGACAGGTTCTCGGGATGTCATCATCGGAATTTCAGACGGCACCATCGATACGCTCGACATTGAATTTGCAGGAAAATCCAAAATTATCCGTTCATCACAGTTGGTCGATGGACACGGATATTCTGTGGCAGCCACAGCAGCGGCGCAAGGAAACAACGGCTACGGAATTCCGGGAATTTGTTACGATTGCAGTATATATTCAACGCATTATTCCAATTGGGATACGTTGGAACAATTGGTAGAACTATCCCGATTGGGTGCAAAAGTGATTAATTGCAGTTGGGGCATCACACGTTATTATCAAACCGCACAAGATGCCATTTATGAAATGTTGGAAAACGGAACGGTGGTAGTTGCCATCGGTCATAATTTGCCATTCTTAGAAAGCCAAGGAAATGTTTATTACTATCCCGCATCCTATGACGGCGTGATTGCCGTATCTTCCGCAACACACCGTTATGCAGATTATCGGGAGAACATTAAAATCGAAATGCCCAAAAATCTCTATTATGTAGAGAATATCCGCTATTACGTAGGACGCACCGCCGGATTTAAAGACAACGACACGACACAACTACCGCATTTGTATCCGGTGAGCATCAAGAATCTCAACGATAAAATTGATATTGTGGCACCTTCGGTCGGGCTTTTTCGATATGGCGAATTGGCACTTAACGATACCATTGCCATGAGCGAATTCAACCAAACGTCGGGAGTCGCTCCGTTGATAACCGGAACCATCGGGCTGATGTTTTCACTGTATCCCTGTCTTCCGGCAGACGAAGTGGAGAGCATAATCAAACTCACATCGACCAACATCGATGCCATTGAAGCAAATAAACCCTACAAAGGCTTGTACGGAGCAGGCATGTTACACACAGGGCGTGCCGTGAAGATGGTTCACGATATGTTTTCGGAAGGAGAAGTGGTAAAAATTGAAAATCAATTTTTTGAGCGTTGGAACTTTAAATTGACCTCCCATGCGCCCGTGCAAATGCAGTATCAGGAGTTTACCGAAAGTGCGCAACTGAACTTGGTTTCCAAACGCCAAATTGTACTCGGCGAAAATACGGTACTCAAACCCAATGCAGAAGGCGGAATGCATTTAAAAATCGAACCCGGATTGAAAAAAGAATGTGAATTAAGGTTGAGAGAGTAAGAATTCAAATGAAGCTTAAATTGTTGTTTTTTTATTATAATAATGGGGCTTATTTTAGGTAAATAGTCGCAGGAAATTCATCGGCGACGAACTTTCATTTATTTGTCCTTAATTTTCAAAATGAATTTAGATACGTTTTTGTATCTTAGCGCCTTTAAAAAAATAGCTTATTGCGCCCCGGTTAAAGTTCCCCGCCTTTACGTGCAACAATCGGTCAATGAAACCAAAGCGTTATTTTTTTGATTTAAAGCAATAGAAACACATAAAATAATTAAACTAATCAAAAATAATTTAAAGTGAAAGTTACAAAGATTTGCTGCATCGGAGCAGGATACGTAGGAGGGCCTACGATGTCGGTTTTAGCACAGAAAAATCCTGATATTCAGGTTACTGTAGTCGATATTAATCAACAGCGTATCGATGCTTGGAATCATTCGGATTTAGACGGTTTGCCAATTTATGAACCCGGACTCAAAGAAGTAGTTGCCGAGGCTCGGAATCGAAACTTGTTTTTCAGTACAGAGGTGGAAAAAGCGATTGACGAAGCCGAGATGATATTTATTTCGGTGAATACGCCAACCAAAACATACGGAAAAGGAAAGGGGATGGCGGCGGATTTGAAATTTGTCGAGTTGTCGGCAAGACAAATTGCCCGTGTTGCAAAGTCCGATAAAATTGTAGTAGAAAAATCGACCTTGCCGGTAAGAACGGCGCAAGCGATAAAAAATATATTGGACAACACCGGAAACGGAGTGAAGTTTCAGATTCTCTCCAATCCGGAATTCCTTGCCGAAGGTACTGCCATTGATGATTTAGTCAACCCGGATCGCGTGTTGATCGGAGGAGAAGAAACTCCGGAAGGACAAGAAGCCATGGAAGCTTTGGTTGCCATTTACAACACGTGGATTCCGAGAGAACGCATCATCACGACCAACGTATGGTCATCGGAATTGTCAAAACTTACGGCGAATGCATTTTTGGCACAGCGCGTTTCTTCCATCAATGCCATTTCGGAATTGTGTGAAGCCACCGGCGCCGATGTGGACGAAGTAGCGCGCGCCATTGGAACAGACAGCCGAATCGGACCGAAATTCCTAAAAGCTTCAGTCGGTTTTGGAGGTTCTTGTTTTCAAAAAGACATTCTCAATCTCGTCTATATTTCCAAATCATTGGGATTGAATGCTGTGGCAGATTATTGGGAGCAGGTCATCATTATGAACGACCACCAAAAAAGACGTTTTGCCGAAAATATCGTCAGTACGTTGTACAATACAGTTTCCGGAAAGAAAATTGCATTTTTGGGATGGGCGTTTAAAAAAGATACCAACGACACACGCGAGTCTGCTGCGATTTATGTAGCCGATGAATTGCTGAACGAAGAAGCGGAAATTACGGTTTACGACCCCAAAGTTCCCGAAGAAAGCATTTATGCCGATTTGGATTTTCTTGGCACCCGTTCGCCCGAAGAAAACAGAAGATTGGTAAAAGTAGTAAACGACCCTTATGAAGCGACAGCCGATGCGCATGCAATTGCAATTTTGACAGAATGGGACGAGTTTAAAACGTACGATTGGAATCGGATTTATGAAAATATGATGAAACCGGCATTCTTGTTTGACGGAAGAAAACTCCTCGAAAATAAAAAACTTGACGAACTTGGGTTTAAGTACTACGCCATAGGAAGAGGAAACAGCAAGATGGAATAAAAAACCAATTCAAAATTTAATCTAATGGCAAAAAAAGCATTGGTTACGGGTGCGGCGGGCTTTATCGGATTTTATATCTGTAAAGACCTCTTGGAATCCGGTTATGAAGTCATCGGACTGGATAACATAAATGCTTATTACGATGTCAACCTGAAATATGCCCGGTTAGCACAACTGGGCATTGACAAACAGGCTGCTGCCGAATTTAACGCGATGAGCCATTCTTCCCATTACGGAAACCGTTTTGGGTTTGTTCGTATGAATTTGGAAGACCGTACGGAACTGCCCACACTTTTTAAAAACTACAAGTTTGATGTGGTGATTAATATGGCAGCTCAGGCAGGCGTACGTTACAGTTTGGAAAATCCGATGGCTTATGTGGACAGCAATGTTGTGGGATTTGTCAACTTGTTGGAATGTTGCCGACATGCCGACGTAAAAAGATTGATTTACGCCAGCAGTTCGAGCGTATACGGAAATTCCGACGAAGTTCCGTTTACCACACAACAGCAGGTAGATTACCCGATTAGTTTGTATGCTGCAACCAAGAAGAGCAACGAATTGATGGCATACACCTACAGCCATTTGTACAATATTCAAACAATTGGCTTGCGTTTTTTCACCGTTTACGGACCGTGGGGCAGACCCGATATGGCGATGTTCCTGTTTACCGATGCCATCTTGAATGACAAGCCGGTGAAAGTGTTTAACAACGGCGATTTGTCCAGAGATTTCACTTACATTGATGATATTGTAAAAGGAATTTTGCTGATTGTAGAAGATGACGATGCGGCTGAAAAATATCAGTTGTTCAATATCGGCAACAGCAAGCCCGTTCAGTTGTTGGAATTTATCGAAGAAATCGAAAAAGCAACAGGCAGACCAGCCCAAAAGATAATGATGCCAATGCAACCCGGAGATGTCAACCAAACCTGGGCAGATATAGAAGACTTACGAAAAAAATATGGCTACAACCCTGATTTTTCGGTCAAAGAAGGAGTACAGCATTTTGTGGAATGGTATAAGGAGTATTATAAAGAAGTATAATGAAAACTCTTTTATTTGTCGAAATTTTTTTTCAAACACTTGAAAAAAATAATATAAGATATGTTCACTGGAAAAGTAACTTAAATCTCCACAACGCACTTTTAGGAGATGATGATTTAGATATTCTTGTACATCCAGAGGATCAAGAAAAGTTAGAAAATATTTTCAAGGACCTTGATATAATACGAGGATATTCAGAAAAAGATGTTTGGCAGAAGAACATCTATCATTATTATGGGGTAGATGAAGAAACCTCACAGATAATTCACATTCATTTGCATTATGCCTTACCGGTAGGCTATGATTATAATAAGAATTTTACACTACCTATTACAAATGAAGTTCTTGAAACTCGGGAAAAGTTATACAATGTGTATATTTCAAGTCCGGAGTACGAATATGTTATTTTAATAATCCGAATTTTAATAAAGAATTCTTTAACACCATTTTTACTTTCTTCTCCTAAAACACAGATAAAATTATTTAAAGGAGTCAAAATTGTTTCAGGATATACTCTTGATGAATTCCTGTATTTAAAAGAAAAGGTAAATCGCGAGAAGTTAAACAAAATATTAAATAACAATCTACCGGAAATAGGATATGATTTTTTTGAGACTTGTGAAAATACTATTATCCGAAATAACTCTTTATTAACATTCTTAAAAACAGCATATAAGCTAAAACGTAAATTAAAACAATATCAAGATAAAACAGAACTTAATTCATTCCTTCTATCGTTTTACCGTATAAACAAGAATAGAGTATTAAAAATAAAAAATAAAATCTTTCCGGGTAAAATTAAAGGAACCAAACTACCAGAAAATGGTGGACGAATTTTTGCCTTTATAGGAGGAGACGGAGCGGGAAAATCAACGAATATTTCTAAACTGAAAAAGAACCTGTCCAAGACCTTTAAAACAGCTTCTATCCATATAGGAAAACCGCCTAAAAGTTTTGCAGGACGATTATTGTATTATGCCTCTCGAATACTTAATATTCTTGGGCTAAAAGAAATAGCAAGTAATTTAATGTACTTACGTCTTGCCATAGATAGAAAACGTGCATTTGTAAAGGCGGAAAAATTAAGAAAAAAAGGTGTTGTCGTTATTCTTGACCGGATTCCAACAGATAATATTACTGCAATGGATAGTCCCAGAATAAACAAAAGCAAATATCCGAGACTTGCACGTTTCGAAAGAAACAAATATAAGGCAATCAGAGGAGTGGATTCATTATTCGTTATGAAGTTGAATCCGGAAATCGCATTAAAGAGAAGACCCGAAGACAATCCGGATATGTTGCGTATTCGTTCAGGGCAGGTATGGGAAAATAGCTGGGATTTTGAATATCAAATTGTTACCGACACAGGAGAATTGAATTTTGAACAAGTTGAAAGAAGAATCTTAATAAATGCTTGGCAGAGCTTGGTCAAGCCGTATAAAAAAGTAGAACTTATAGGGATAAGCGGAGTAGGAAAAAGTACTTTGACTGCAATACTTGACAATAAATTTGGTAATGTGAAATTTCTTTTTTCACTAAAGGACTATCCGGGTTTAGCATTACAAACAGCTTTTAGGTTTCCTAAAGGATTATATAGCATTTTAAGACCAAATAGAAGTAATTTGAAATCAAGGCTTAAGTATAGAATTTATTATCAACAATTGATTTTAAACAAAATTATTTCAAGAAATCAATTTACGCACTCTAATTATTTTTTAGATCAAAGTATAATTTTCCATTTGGCATTAGGCTTGAAGGAAGGCTGTATTACAAAGGAATATTTCTTAAAGAATATAAATAAAACAGTACCCTTTTTTGATTTTGTTGTTTATTTATACGCACCTAAAGAAGTTTTATTTAAAAGAGTTAAAAACAGAGAGAATCAAGGAATTGGAAGAGCAAAAGATATGACTTATGAAAAGTTTGAAGTTTTCTACGAAGAGTATGAGAAAGCCTTTGCAGTTTTGGAAGAAACCGATTTAAAATTATTAAAAATAGATACTTCTGAATATTCCCCTGAAGAGATATTAGATATAATAGAAAATCATATCGAATGACAAATATCAGAAATAAAACTATCTCAGGATTTTTTTGGACATTTTTGCAAAAGATAGGCTCACAAGGCATCTCTTTTGTAATTATGATTTTTTTGGCAAGGTTATTAGTGCCGGAAGATTTCGGGTTAATAGCAATGTTAAGTGTATTCTTGCAAATTAGTCAGAATGTTGTTACCGGAGGTTTCAATCAGGCTTTAATTCAAAAATTAGATGTAGATGAAGTTGATTATTCCTCAGTTTTTTATATTAATGTAATAGTTAGTGGTTTAATATATATACTGCTTTTTATAACAGCTCCGTTGGTAGCAGAATTTTACAATCAGCCTTTATTGACAAGTTTATTGCGTGTGTTGAGTTTAACTTTTGTTATTAATGCTTTTTCATTGGTGCAGGAAACAAAAATAGTAAACGATTTAGACTTTAAGAAACTTACTATTATTCAAATCCCTTCAACATTATTAGGTGGGCTTGTTGCTTTACTTATGGCTTATTATGATTTTGGGGTATGGAGTATTGTAGGGTTGCAAATTTCGACTCGTTTAACTTATGCTATACAATTATGGTATTATGCAAAGTGGAAGCCTTTGTTTGTTTTTGAATTTCAACGTGTAAAGACACTTTTTAATTTTGGAGGAAGAATGCTGTTTTCTACTATTCTGACTTCTGTTTACTCTAATATCATCGTTATTATTATAGGGAAGTTTTACCCTGCCAGTCAAGTAGGTCTTTACTATAATGCGAAAACAATGGCTTTAACCCCTTCTACGACAATTAAATCAATTGCAGACTCGGTTACATTTCCAACTTTTTCAAAATTACAAAATGAAAATGAGAAGTTAAAAGTTGCTTATAAAAAGGTGATGCAGGTTCTTATGTTTTGGATGTTGCCTGTTTTTACGTTTTCAGCAATTATGGCAGAACCTTTGTTTCGATTAGTTTTGGGAGAAAAATGGGTGCCGGCTGTATCTTATTTTCGTTGGTTATGTATTATTGCAGTTTTATTGCCTTTAGTTAATTATAATCTTAATATTCTAAAAATAAAAGGCGAGGCAAAATTGTTTTTAAAATTACAAATTTATAGAAGGATATTAACTATATTAGGGTTAATAATAATTTTATTCTTTTCCTTTGGAGTAGCAGGATTACTTTTTGTAGAAAGTCTTTCTTATTTGGTTTCTTTTATATGCTTTAGTCATATTTCAGGAAAATTTATAGGTTATAAAATGAAAGAGCAGATTTTGAACAAAATACCTATGTTGATGATATTATTGGTAACCGGTTTTATATTATACTTATTGACAACTTATATAAAAGCAGAAAATGATTTGTTGAATATATTATTAAGTTTTTTTGTTGGTTTTGGATTTTATTTAGGTATGTCAAGGCTTTTTAAATTTCAGGAATTTACGGATAGTGTAATGATTTTTAGAAGTTTTGTAACTCGCTTTAGAATAAAAAAATCATAAGTATATTTTTATTTTTTTAGCTAATACAGTTAATATGGCAGTGTATATAATAATATTATTAGTTTCACTATTTTTATTTCCTGGAAAATATAGTATGTATAGTCCAGAGTATAACTTTACATTATGTACTATGTATATAGTGTTATTAGTGTACTATTTATTTCGGCAAAAGGCATATTTTAAAAACTGGTTGCGTATTGATGTATTATTTTTATTAGGATATACCATTGTACATTTTCAGATTCCCTTTCTATTAACGTTTGACATTGAACCGCTGATGGGAAATAGAGTTTTAATAAATAAAGGGTTAATAAACTATGCGACTTGGATGAGTTTAGTGGCAATAAACCTATGGATAATAGGATATTCGTTGGTAATTAAAGAAAGAATAAAACAGAGTAAAAACCGAAATGACAATAATTTTAAAGTTAATTATGTTCTTTTTGATACTTTGCTTTTACTTTCTTTTTTTCTTTTTGTTGGTGTTGTTGGAAGCCCTTTTTTGATTGATAGAGTTTATGATGGAGGAAGAAGCTGGGGAGAGGGTGCTAATTATGCTAATCTAATGTTGAGAATTCTTCTTTACCTTAGAATAGCCTATTTTTTTAAAGATGTACCTAAACAAATTTCGGTAAGTCAGCTTTTCATAAGGTTGTTAAAATATAGGATATTTGCATTTGTATTGATTAGCTACTTCTTACTTTTTTTAAGAGTAGGAGACCGAGGTCCTGTGATGGCTATATTATTTATTGTTGCCGGACTCTACGTGCTGTATATACGTCCAATTTCTTTTTCAAGATTGATTTTATTTAGTTTTTTAGGAGCTTTTGTAATGACACTGATTGCTTTTGGTAGAAGTAGAGAGGCTCAAGGTAATAGCAATGTAATAGAGAGAGGCTACTCTGCGTATATGTCAGCAGAGAATAAGGTTAATTTTACGGAAGAATTGGCAAGTTCCGTTAGAATGCAATATTATGCTATTGAATTAGTTCCAGACCATCATCCTTATTTATATGGTGTTTCTTTCTTTTCACAAATATTTAGTATTATTCCTTTTGGCTCATTCGTTTTAAAAGATATCTTAGGTATTCCTGTTACGTATTATGCTTCATCTACGTTTTTGAATATTGTAATACAAGGAGAGAATTATGATTCGGGTATGGGAACAGAAATTTTAGCTGATATTTATATAAACTTTGGGTT
>LSQX01354731.1_pt1 | contig 16197 bp, 21 predicted proteins | sample 654561 | NCBI WGS metagenome assembly LSQX01 (sample SAMN04489861, study PRJNA283612) | anaerobic digester metagenome | isolation source: 4 biogas reactors fed with cattle manure at either 37C or 55C with and... | place: Denmark: Kongens Lyngby | collected 2014 | reverse complement strand
GTTCGAATCCTGACGGGCGCGCCATTTTAAAATATCGACTGCAACGAGGGTTGCAGTCTTTTTTTATTTTTCTTTAAACTGAAAACCAGAAGGCCTATTGGGCAAAATTGGGTAAAAACTGTATGTATGGAGAAACTAGGAATGGTGAAAGGAGCGAGATCCATGAATCCGCCAAAAAGGAAATCGTGCCAAATATTTTGGATCTAGTCAAGCTCGAAGCTGTAGATGAAGTCAAGGCAGCGATGGAGGATTTTGGGTCAAGGTTATATTTAAAAAGACCGGGGTTCCGGTCTTTTCAAATATGGATTTTGGCTTCCCATTCACTGAAAAAGTCTTTGAGACTAGATTTGCTTTTATGCCGTTGGCGACCTTGGATCCTGCCATAATCAGGATAGAAAGTGTTTTTACTGGTGTCTGCTCCCCAATTATTTGTGTATACTTCTAGGTGTAAGCCGCTGTATTTGGTCAAAAGCTGGCAGAACCTGTCGATGATACCAGCTTCCCTAATATTGCGGACAAAAGTGATGTTAAACTGATCATAAACAGTTCCCATGGCACAGTTGATGGGAGTTTTTTCTTTCGGGTAAGAAACCAATTCAAATTTATCAATGTAGGGTTCCATAGATTTAGGAAGCTGAACCTTGCCCATGTTAGATAGATTGATGGTGGTAGCGCTGCCAAAGCGTTTGTAGATCTGCTGAGTAAACTTGTTCTTGATAAACAGCGGCACAAGCTTAAGCGGAAGCCGCTCAAACCGAATCGAAGTGCCTAATGCAAGCATCAACTGCAGGTGTTCTTGGGTAAGGTTTTCCTGCAACTGCTTTTCAGTAAGGTTTATGATATCTTCAAGTTTTTTATTAGGCGACATTTCTGCAATAATGCGGGTGCCGACATAGAAATTTCGCAGTGTTATTGAGGGAAATATTCGGCGCAGATTGACTGGAATGCCGACAATAATAGGGTCAGTAACGTTTTTATGTTTAGATTCTTCGAGGTATATGGCTTGAATCAGAAGTGATGTAATAAACACTGTCAGAGTTGTACCTATGGCTTTGGCACGCTTAATTAAAGCAGAGGCGGGAACCATAATCTGGGTAGTATGGTGGCCATAGGGATCGAACAGAGTTCCTTCAATGATGTGGGGTGTCTCAATATCCAGTCTGCCTATGGCTACTTTTTGATAATATTTGCGATAGCTGTCCTCAGCTTCAAGCGGGACTGACATACTTTCCGGCAGCAGGATCATGTTTTCGTCTTTGACATCTTTCCCCATCAGAAGCAGATACTGGTACACCAGAGTTTTAAAGAATTCCAATGCTCCTAAACCATCAGTCAGGCCGTGAAAGATTTCCAGCGCAAAGCGGCGCTGGTAATAGATAATTCTCAGCAGATAGCCATTATTTTCATGAGGATCAATTACTGCACAGGGATACGTCTGTTCTGGTTGGACCTTTAACGGCTTCTGATTTTCATAAAGGTAATTCCAAAATAGACCGCTGCCCAGTTTCACTTTAAACATAGGAAAACGTTCAATTACAATGTCAGCAGCCTGCTGCAGAATTTCAGGATCTACTTCTTCTTTCAAGATCACAGCAACTCGAAATATGACTGAGTTCTTCTCACTGGTTACAGCGGGAAAAACTTTTGCATTGCTGTCAAGGCGATACCAGGTACTCATAAGCATGCCTCCTTACGGAGTAATCCAGTTAATTACCTATTCGATAAGTACCTAGGGTATTTCCTGCGACAAAAAGACCGTGCCAGGTATCAGCACGGTCGAAAGCAATCAAAGTTACAATTATTTTTACTGGCCAGCTGCCTTTTTCTTGAGTATTTTAAGTTCAGACTCTTGCTCGAACAGACGCTCATTGATAACTTCGAACTTGGCAGTTACTTTTTCGGCATGCTCATCGATCTTATTCGAAACAAGAGAGAGCATTGTTTTAATATCTTCCTGGAATTCTTCATTAACATTTAGCAGTTCCTCTTTAGTAACCATGTTTTGTTCGATGCAGTTCAACCTTTGTTCCATGTTGTCGAGTCGCTGTTCAACTGAATCAAGCCTCTGCTCAACCGAATCAAGCCGCTGTTCCATGGTATCGAGCCGCTGCTCTACGGAATCAAAACGGCTGTTCGCTTCCACTCTGAAGCTGTGGAGTTCGGAAAATATTTTGTCCAAAAGTGTTAGAATCTTTTCATCATTTTTCATCCGCAGGTCCCTACCTCGCCTCTACCTTATCACATTATAGTGTGTTTTAAAAGGCTTGCTATACTGCATTGACGAAGTGTTTTATCACTGCATCCAGCCTTTCTGCACTGTCCAGCAGCTTTTGCTTGATGCCGGGCTGCACGAGAATCGAATCCCAGTCGCCGCTGTTAAAGATACTAGAATCTATGGTTGTATCTGCATTGATGCTGATCATAAATCGATCCAAATTGAAGAGGGCAAAACAGCTGTTAATGCCTTGGTTTACATTGCACCAAACCACCCAGATTATTCGTTTAGAATCCTGGTATCTTGGTCTGCCGGAGTAGGTATTGTTAACTTGAAATCCTGTAAGGATTTGCTCAGCGGTCTCATACTCGGTGATCCTAATATCAATATCTGCTGCGGCTAACTGGGTGTTGGACAGATGATTTTTTAAGTGGATGGTTTTTCCACCTGCACGGGAATGGTCTGAATTCTGAATAATGATCCCGTTAGACTCACCTGTTAGAGCCTTGATACTTGCTTTGAACCGATTGACAAGCTCCTCCCGGCTGTTGGGCGTATATTCAAGCTGGTAAATCTCTTTAATACAGCGCTCGAATACGGGCTGCACTTTACTGTTGAAGAAGGTATCGCCATAAATGAGATACATAGCTTCCAGCGGCAGGGTATTCTCAGCAGGATAACTCAGCAGTCCCTGCTCTAGCCCATAGCTTACCATTGACTGGCGCAGTTCCAGCATCAGGTTTAGAACATAGGTGTTAATCTGATTATGCAGCTCCTTATCAAGCACAGCTTCCATCTTATTGTGGATCTTGATCCACAGGTCCAACAGGCTCGGCGAGTGACCGTACTTTTGGCGTAATGATCGAATAAAGAGCTCCCGTGTGGCCAGCTTTGAAGATGGGAACAGCTGGAAGCAGGCTGCTGCCTTCTTTTTTTAGAATGCCTTTGGCGATTAAACCAGCCAAAATTTCTTTTTCGTCATAGGAGAATTCACTGTTAGACTGATTAGCAAGCAGTAAGCCTAATATAAGACTGGCGGAGTGGCTGTCAAGCTCGTTAATGCGTGATGGAAAATGATAGTCATCCTGATAGCCGTAAAATCCCACCACTAAATCTCGTTCCGGAAGGCGGTAGGACTGCTGGTTGCGGTAAATGGAGATGAATCTCTGTTCTTCTGTATTCTCCCGAATTCCGCCGATGTACCACGGTTTGTTATAAGCAGGCAGCGTTCCGGGCATGTTTTTGAATGCGCTGGCCGCTGCGCGTTCGAGAACTGCATCAACAATGCTGTCGATAAATATCCAGCTTAAGAATTTCCAGTCAAAAGTATTACCGTAGAAATCTAGGTTCAGAATGTCTTCTTTAACACTTATGAGAACTTCATATGCTTGTGGTGCCAGCGAATCTCCCAAAGCCGTTATTTCGTCAAGGAGTTCATCAATCAGGCTGCGATCAAGGATAATTAGATCAGCAGCATAGGTACTCTGATTTACTGTCCTCAGCAGAGTGGCTTCCTCCAAAAGCTCAACCTCTTCTTCCATGTAGGGACGGGCGAGTCCGATTTCTCCACACAGCTCATCGATGGTAACAGACTTCTGTGCAGATGCAGATAGGATGTTTTTAGCCAGCTGCCTGCGCAGATATCCTTGAATATTCTCTGCAGGTCCATTTGTCCAGAATGTGATTGTATCAGGCATACAGCTTCTTTTCCCAGTTAAATGTGTCACCTTGGTTACACCCCTTTTCAATAATTGGCGTGCGTGATGGAGTCTGCGCTTGACAGTACCGGTGGGAATGCCAAGTTCCTCGGCAATTTCGCCGGTAGATTTATCTTCAAGGTAGTGTTTAATCATTATGCTGCGGTAGATCTTTGCCAGTCTGGAGAGCTCACGGTAGATTGCCCGTACGTCGTCACCATCGGCCAGCTGCTCATCGAGCTGTTCGATTTGGTTCACTGCCTGATGGTGAGGTGCCAGCACACCGGAAAGGCGGTGTAGCTTTTGTTTTTGGACATATTGGGCGTATTTTCTCCGGGCAATTGTCCAAAACCAGGCGTTAAAATGATGTGGTTGTGTGCCTTTTTTGAGCGCTTTTACCACTTCAAGCAGAATCTCCTGAGCCAGATCCTCCCCATCATAAATTGATCCGGTCCTTGCGCGGGCAAAGATATATACTTTTTCGATATAATCGTGATTGAGTTCCATTGTCAGACTCCTCAACGCATTTATTCAGCTGACACATTTTGTCCGGACAGGTGCAGCTTCACCCATATAGTGGGGTGTTACCTTGATGCGGTTCGCTAAAAATGTTTTCGTTTAGTTTGAACCTAAATCCTATCCCAAGTATTATTAATATTAAACAGCCCAAGGCGGGGAGCAGGGGGTGAACAGTTGGATTTAAAAGCAGAATTTGAACAAATAGTAACTGCCAACCAAGATTGGCTGTACAGATACATTCTCAGCATGGTCAAGAACAAGCAGACTGCAGAAGATCTGGTTCAAGAAGTATTTATCAGTGCTTATCGCAGCTGGGACTGCTATGAGGAACGGGGAAAGCTTAGGAATTGGCTGCGGATTATCGCCCGCAATATGGCTGTTCGCCACCTGCAGGCAGAGGATCGCCAGATGGTATCGATTTACGCGGATTTAGGCTCTGCTGACGATGATTTGTACATACTGGACACTTTAGCAGGTGCTGAATCCCCTGAACGGGATGCTTTTGACAGGGAGCTGCTGCAGCAGATATTAGCAGCGATTAATGAACTGCCTGATCACCAGCGTCAGGTTGTTTATTACCGCTACATACAGGATTTCAGTGTTAATATGACAGCCAAAATTACGAATCAGCCGGTAGGTTCAGTGAAATCAAAAAGTTATTACGGTTTAGCAAAGGTAAAAAACCGAATTGCCCAATACCTTGTGGAAGGAGGTTATATTATGAGCTGCAGAGAGAGTTATCCATTTTATTATCAATATGCTAAAGGAAAGATTGCGATTGAAGATCGGGTGAAGGTGGAGCGCCACATTGCTGTGTGCGATGACTGCAAAAGGATTGTTAGTTCGTTAGCAAGCTTGATTCCCCATATTGCTCCTGCGCAGGAGGATGAAAAGCGGCATATCTTGATTTCAATACCACTTCAGAATGGGCAGACCCTGACCTATTCAGAGTTCCGTGTGCCGATGCATGGTTTTTACGAACAAGCAAACTCGATTTTGACGCAAACAGCAGGCAGGATTCCAGAAGGAGAAAACTGGTTCAGCTGGGGATATGACTCAAACATGGAACTGCTTGGTGAATTCGATAATGAGGGCAATAAGATCGAATATGAAAGTTATCCTTACCCCCACAATCCCAGCATCACAAGAGTGGTCTACAAGTGCATGAAAAAGGTTTATCCGCTCCATACCATGGCCTCAGTGTTTCTGGAGAATCGAAGTTGGGTCAGAAGCACTCTGGAAGCTCCGAATCTGATGATCGGAGAATTGAGCAATACTCTTGATGATCATGCCAAATCCGGCCTTTATCTCGCGCTTCCCGGGAATGCTGAGAATATCCGGATTAAAAAAGGCAGTGGTGTAATCGACGCTGGACATTACAAGTTTGCTTATTCCGACCGCTATGTTACTGAAGATGAAACAATCAAACTGGAGTGCTCATATTTAATCTAAACCTCTTGACAAATAATTTTAATGTGGTATTTTAAAAGAAACATTTCAAAAAGCTGTGATGGGGAAGAGTACGATAAATATCCTTCCAGAGAGAAGAAGCCGGCGGCTGGAAGCTTCTTTAAGGCAATGTTTATTGGAAAACCACCCCGGAGCTGTTTGGCCGAATTCCCAGTAAGCCAAATCGGTTGAGCCGTTATCTCGCTAATTAAGGTGAACCAAGGATAATTTTTCTTGGTTAATCAGGGTGGAACCGCGGTATACTCGTCCCTATTATTGGGACGAGTTTTTGTTTTGTCTACAGAAGTAAATTTAATTGAAAGGCAAGGAGTGAAAACAGTGGAACTGATTAAACTGACATTACCAAATGGTGACATTAAAGAAGTAGAAGCAGGTACCACAATAGCAGATGTTGCTGCTTCCATCGGCAGCCGCTTGGCTAAAGCAGCTGTCTGCGGCCGGTTTAACGGCGAACTTAAAGATTTGCATACTGCCCTGACTGAAGACGGGGCGTTAGAGATTATCACTACCGAATCACCGGATGGTGTGGATGTCATGCGCCACACAGCCGCCCATATTATGGCACAAGCGGTGCAGCGGTTATGGCCCGGTACTCAGCTGGCGATCGGACCAACCATTCAGGATGGCTTTTATTATGATTTTGATATCGATCGCACTTTAAGTACAGATGATTTAGAGAAAATCGAAGCAGAGATGGCGAAAATTATTGCAGCGGACTATGAGATTACTCGTGAAGAGTTAGAACCTGAAGAAGCAGTTAGGTTATTTACAGAGCAGAACGCAGCCTACAAGCTGGAGTTAATCGAAGGACTGGATGAAAATATCAGTATTTACCGTCAGGCTGAATTCATGGATTTGTGCCGTGGTCCGCATCTTCCCAGCACCGGTAAGGTAAAGGCCTTTAAGCTGCTTAGCGTGGCCGGAGCGTATTGGCGCGGCGATTCGAAGAATAAAATGCTGCAGCGCATCTATGGAACAGCATTCTTTAAGAAATCTGAACTTGATGAATACCTGAAACGCCTAGAAGAAGCTGCCAAGCGTGATCACCGCAAACTTGGCCGCGAGCTGGATCTGTTCAGCCTAAGCGATGAAGGTCCCGGGTTCCCGTTCTTCCATCCAAAAGGCATGGTGCTCCGGAATTTGCTGGAAGATTTTTGGCGCGAAGAGCATGTCCGCCGCGGCTACAGTGAGATTAAGACCCCGATTATGCTGCGGGAAGAGCTGTGGCACCGCTCTGGACATTGGGATCACTACCAGGATAATATGTACTTCTCGGAGATAGACAGCAGTAAATTTGCGATCAAACCAATGAACTGTCCCGGCGGAATTCTAATGTACCAGCGCAAGCTCCATTCCTATCGCGATCTGCCGATCCGCATGGGCGAATTAGGCTTAGTGCACCGTCATGAGCTGTCGGGAACACTGCACGGACTGATGCGGGTGCGCTGCTTTACTCAAGATGATGCCCATATCTTTATGACACCAGAGCAGATCGAAGCGGAGATTATCGGAGTAATCGATCTGATCGATTATGTTTATAAAATATTTGGGTTCCCCTATCATGTGGAATTATCCACTAAGCCGGAAAACGCCATGGGCGATGATGAGATTTGGGAAGTTGCTACTAACGCTCTCAAACGGGCATTAGAGTCTAAAGGCTTAGATTACATCATCAACGAAGGTGATGGTGCATTCTACGGACCTAAGATTGACTTCCACCTGGAAGACTCCATCGGCAGAACTTGGCAGTGCGGTACTATTCAGTTAGACTTCATGCTGCCGGAGCGCTTTGATCTCAGCTATGTTGGTGAGGATGGGCATAAACATCGTCCTGTTATGCTTCATCGGGTTGTGTTCGGCAGTATTGAACGTTTTATCGCGATTCTGACCGAGCATTTTGCCGGTGCTTTCCCAACTTGGCTGGCACCAGTGCAGGTAAAGCTGATTCCGGTTGCGGAAGATCATGCGGCTTACGCTGAAGAAATCGCCCGGAAGCTGAGGGAGCAGGGAATTCGCTATGAGATTGATGATCGCGATGAGAAGATCGGCAAGCGGATTCGCGAAGCCCAGCTGCAGCAGGTCCCGTACATGCTTGTTTTAGGCAATAACGAGATTGCTGAAGGAAACATTTCCGTGCGCCACCGCCGCAGAGGCGATTTAGGCAAGAAGGATGTCGAGCAGTTTATCGAGGAGATTTCCCGGGAAATAAAAGAGAAGCAGTTAGACTAGCTGCGTTTAAATACTGGAGCTGATTGCCGTGGTGTTTTTGCGATCGGTGCGCTTTCGCATTCCGAATGAAGAGCAAAACCGCTTTCCATTTGATTTAACCAGTCGGTTGGTACCTGAGGTTATAGAGTTTCCAACGCCGGTGACATTCTTTGTCGGTGAGAATGGCTCAGGTAAATCAACGATTCTTGAAGCGATTGCCGCTAAAATTAATCTGCCTGCGATTGGCGGTGAAGCTGTTGCTTATGATCAAACGCTGGATTCGGTCCGGCAGCTGAATCAGCATATGCAGCTTATTTGGAACCGCCAATCGCACCGCGGTTTCTTTATGCGCAGTGAGGATTTCTTTAATTTCACCCGGGTAATGGCCCAGCTGATTAAAGAGCTGGACGCGGAAGCGGAAGCCATGGAGGATATTCTTACCGGATATGGACTGCAGTTAGCTCAGGGTACGATCCGCGGTCAGCGGCAGGCGTTGGTTAATAAGTACGGAGAAGATCTGCAGACAAAATCTCATGGTGAGAGCATTCTGCATGTGCTGTTGGAGCGAATTGTGCCTGGCGGTATTTATCTTTTGGATGAGCCGGAAACACCATTTTCCCCTCAAAGGCTGCTGTCTTTGCTGTCACTGATCAAGCAGATGGCGGAAACAGGAAACTGCCAGTTTATTATCGCGACTCATTCTCCCATACTTTTAGCTCTGCCGGGAGCAGTGATTTACAGCTTTGATGAAGAACCAATCTGCATTAGGGAATATGAAGATCTTGACCATGTGCGGTTAACGCGGGATTTTCTCAATGCGCCGGCAGCATTTCTCCGGGATTTATAAAGAAAGGCGAGGAAACAGCTCCTCGCTTATTTTTTATCAAAATCTTTAAGTTGGATGTTTAAGGCATTGATGGATATCTGCAGCTCTCTAATCAGCAAGGCCAGAGATAGCAGGAGCAGCAGGAGGCTTAAGCCAAAAATGTAGTTAGCCGGTATACCCATGCCGGCGAAGATTAAGAACATGCTGACCACACAGAAGAAAAAGCTCATAGCTCCAAAGATCTGCATATACTTAATGATCGCAATTCGCTGCTGCAGGTTGTGAATCTGCCCGGAAAGGATGTCGCTGGGAGTTTTTTGGTACTCGGAGTGGAGTTCGCGGACAAGTCCTGCTAGAGTAATAAAGCGGTTTGTATAGGCAAGCATTAACAGCGATATCGCCGGAAACAGCAGAGCCGGAGTAGTCAGGTCAATGATCTCACGCATGGTAAACCCTCCTAAAGGCCATTTTTGTGACTTAATTATAGCAGTTAATGGATATAATACAAGCCCAGTGGCATGATTTTACAGGCACTAGGCTTATTTTTTTACTTAGGTATTGTTATTATCGTCATTATTGTTGTTATTGCCGTTGATATTGTTGTCGGCGGTATCGTTACTTTCGTTATCGCTGCCGGGCGCGGGTGGTTCTGCTTCCGGCGTCATTTCTTCAGCAGGCTGCTGTTCGGTCTCAGGTGCCGGTTCAGGTCCAGGCTCCGGTTCCGGTACCTGCGGCTGTTCAGAAGGAGTTTGGGAAGGAGAAGGTAAGGCCGGCTGTTGAGCTGCCGGCGCTCTTTGACTTGTCTGCTGTTCTGCTGTGGGTTTCGGTTCGGGCTGTTCTTCCTGATGCTGTAAATTGATCACTTTTTCCATACCGTCTTTCAATTGAAAGCGCAGATCGATATTACGTAATTTATCAGCGCTGATACCTTCCTGTTTAAGCACGGCTTGAATTAAGGCTAATGGCTCGCTATCTCCAAGAGAGGGCATGTTTTGAACAAGTGATTGCACCTGCTGTAGGGCAGGGTCTCCTTCAACCCGCTCGACCTTACCGTCGGGGTTCGCTCGGCGGACGGAAACAAAGGTTTCATCATCTGTTGGTTTTTCGTAGTCCATCTCAATTTGAGCTGCATCGGTCAGCTCCAGTGCCAGCTGAAATCGACTGATCTGCTCTAGTGAATTCGCCCCACCTGGAATTTGGGTCTGCAGTGGTCCGGGTGATAAGCGATTCTGACCATACACTACCAGCCCAGCGAGGACGGGAATGATGATCAAAATGGGAATGAATCTTTTAAATTCCACTGAGCTGTTGCCTCCTTTTGGTGCTATTTGTTTTCACAGTTAGTCTATCCAGCTCGAGACCTGATCACAGTGGAATTATTCGCCATACAATTAATTACGTGATAACGAAAACGTTTATTGGGAACAGATGCTGTGGTATAATTAGTTAGTGAAAAAGTTATGAAAGTGGAGGATAAAACTAATGCTGTTGAATACCACCCCAGCTAGGTATTTTTTAATTATTGTCGGCTCAATCTCGCTTGGGTTTGGCTTGGTCGGCATCGTGCTTCCTATCCTGCCAACAACACCGTTCCTGCTGTTATCAGCGTTCTGCTACCTGCGTGGATCGAAAAAACTCTACAATTGGCTGATTAATCATCAAGTGTTTGGCAGCTACATTAGAAACTATATCACTCAAAGAGCTATCCCCAGGCGAGCCAGGATCGTTGCCCTTATGCTGCTGTGGGTATCACTGGGAGCCTGCATATTATTATTTTTGGACAAGCTGTATTTAAAATTATTACTGATTATAATTGGTGCAGCAGTTAGTGCTCATCTGCTTAGATTAAAAACAATATAAATTTAGCTGTACTTTTGGGTTTTTTTGCTGATATAGACCCGACCTTTAGTGTCCAATACCATCAGCATTACTTCCTGCAGGACCTCGATTTGGTTAATATTTAACTGCTCTAAAACCCACGTTTCGGTTAATTGGTTCTCCCTGAGGTTGTCCTGCAGGATGTTTCCATCCTCGATTAAGACGGTCGGCATACCTTCATAAGGGGTGGGGGTTCCCAAGTCTGCTGGAGTTATTGGTCTGGCTTGAGATTTAGGGATAATGCTGATTTGGCCGTTAGGTTCGAGAATGGCAAACTCAATGTCATGAGGATTGGGGTAGTTTTTCAGTCTCAGTTCGAACATCAGATCATCAATATTGAATCTTGTCTTCCGCAGCATATTATTCAGGATCTGTCCATCTTTAACTAAGATAATGGGTTCCTCTTGAATTAACCTGCGAAAGCGGGGATTGAGCAATCCAAAATGGGCGATGATAATATGCAGCATACCAAGGGTAGCAATGGTAATCATTGGACCAATCAGGTTATCATTATTATTGGCGAGCGGATTAGCGGCAATGCTCCCAATGGTAATGGAAATAACAAAGTCAATCAGGGTTAAACGGCCGATTAAACGCTGCCCCATCAGCTTAGTGATTAACAGCAGCCAGAGAAACATAACGAACGCCCGCAGAATCCAAGCCCAAACACTAAGGGTAGCATGCTGCCCCTGCCAAAAATTCATATAATTACCTCGATTCCACTAACAGTTTTGATTAGCTTATGCAGCTAACGCGCTCCTATACCCTCATAATCAAAAAGCGGTCTTGGTTTTGATGTATAAACTGAAATTATTAAGAGAATGTTAATAGTGAAAGATCTAGGAAGGAGCGTGATTATGCCGAAACGGAAATTAGATGAGCAGGAAAAAAGTCGTAAGAATTTGCTTCAGCAGATCCGCCATACAGAGGATCGGATTCGCGATGCTGAAATTGCTATGGAAAATGAACCGATGTCGCCTGATAGGATGCAGGAATTAAAGGAAAAAAATGATAATAGGAGGATGAGTATCGAGCAGAAAAAAGACGAGCTTTAGTTCAAACAGCCTTAGTGCTTGTGGCTTCTACAAGCGGCTAAGGCTGTTGTGCTTTAATTATAACCTTGGGCGACTTTCTCTAGTCCATCCTTATCAAGCAGGATAATTTTGCGGTGACCTTCTAGTTTAATCAGATTTTGTTCTTGAAATACGCCTAGTTTGCGGCTTAAAGTTTCCTGGCTCATTCCCAACTGGGAAGCAAGATCGCCCTTAGTCATTGGCAGAACAATTTCAATTTCAGTATCGAATAACTCTAACAGTGCTTGTGCTAAGCGCTCTTCTACAGAGCTGAGGCTGATAGCTTCTATTCGGGTTTCCAGTTTTTCCAATCTTTGACTGAGCTCATCAATTATTTTAAAAGATATGATGGGGTTCTTAGCCATCAGTTCTTTCAACTTGGCACCTTCGATCACACACATGGTTGAATCTTCCAGCACCTGGGCATTGTCAGTCAGCGGCATGGAGCTGAATAAAGAAAGTTCTCCCATAAAATCTCCCGGTCCAAGGATGCGGATTACCTGCTCTTTGCCGTTAGGGTTTATTCTTGTAATCCGGACTTTTCCTGTATGGAGAACATAGAGCTTCCCCCCTTGGTCTCCAGCTGTATATACCATTTCACCTTTTTGATAGTTCCGGGCTTCGGTAATTGCGGCTATCTCCAGCATCTCTTCGAAGCTCACACTGCTGAAAATCGGCACTGTTTTAATGCAGCTGGTATGCTTGTTTGGATGGTCGCATTGGCGCACAAACAGCCCTCCTCCAAATCGTTTGAAATCAGATAAGGATTCCTCATTCACCATTGATTGACCTGCCAGATTCAGCTGCTAATCGATTTTAACAAGATTATTACTTGCACCAGCAGGCATTAGCTGCCTTGAAGCAGAATGATAATCAGGATACCCAAAGGAGTTGAATAGGGTGGATAAGCGGCTTCAGTTAACAATTGAAGAACAGCGGCAGCTGATCAAGTCGGTTCAGGATTTTTTCCTAAGAGAACAGGACCAGGAGATTGGTGATTTGGCAGCCATGCTGATTATTGATTTTATGATCAAGCAGCTGGGTCCAGTGTATTACAATCGAGGTATTCAGGATGCGATTAAAGTCATGGGTGATAAGCTGGATGATCTCTACGGGCTGCAGATCTGGTCCTAATTTATGGAGGTTGATTTAAGTTGCAGAAATATGTGCGGGCTGCTTTAATAGCAGCAGTTTATGTTGTGTTAGTTTATATACTTCATCCCTTTAGTTTTGGACCGCTTCAGTTTCGGGCAGCTGAAGCTTTAACAGTACTGCCGATCATATATCCAGAAGCAGTTCCAGGTGTGTTTGTAGGAGTTCTGCTGTCCAATATGCTTGGAGACGTGGGAATTTGGGATATTATTGGCGGCAGCTTGGTTTCACTGCTGGCAGCGTATGTAACTTACCGCTATCGCCATTCCTGGATTGCCTACGCATCACCAATTGTGCTGAACGCGTTTTTGATTAGTCTTTACCTGCATCTTATTTATGCCCAACCTTATTGGTTGGTAGTCGGCAGTATTGCCGTCAGCGAAGCAGTGGTTGTCCTTGGCTTGGGAATCCCACTGGTAAAACTGTTGCGGAAAATCGGATAAATGAAACAGTCACTAACCAGTGGCTGTTTTTTTGAAGGAGGAATAAGCATCAGCATGCAAGAATATTAAAAGGCAGGAAAAATGTTTTACACCACTTACAGAGGGGTTACAAAATGAACAAAAAGAAAATAAAGTTTTTAGTTTTTGCGCTAATACCTATTTTATTATTGGGGTATTTGGCCTTTAAAGGTTTAGAAGGCTCGGCAGCTTATTACTACACGATTAAAGAAGCAGCAGCGCTGGAATCAAATATGCAAAAGCTGCGGATCAAAGGTTCCCTGATTAAGGACAGTATAGAATACAAACCCGAAATTCCTCTGCTCACTTTTACCTTGAGTGACGAGGAGGAGCAGCTTACCGTTTATTATCAGGGTGTTTTACCAGATAATTTTTCCCATGCAGATGAGGTAATTGTCGAGGGACGGTTTAATGAACAGTGGGATTTTGCGGTGAGCAAGTTAATGCTCCAATGTCCATCGAAGTATGAAGCAGATGAATAAGCAGGACGTTGGCTTTGGACGGAGGCGCGGCAATGGGTGATATCTTAGCTGTTGAAAACGTGAGTAAACAGATTCAGGAAAAGATCATACTTGGTAACATTTCGTTTACTGCAGTAACTGGAGATCTCATTGCTATTACCGGCCCCAATGGTGCGGGAAAAACCACGCTGCTCAGAATGATAGCTGGATTAATGACGGTGACCGCTGGGCGGATTCTTTGGAATCAGGAGCAGTACGGTTTGGAACACGGCAGAATCGGTTACCTGTCCCATCAGCCGATGCTCTATGATTCCCTGTCTGTACTGGAAAACCTGAGTTTTTTTGCTAAGCTCTATAACTGCTATTCTCCCCAAAGCGTTCAGGAGATTTTAACTAGGGTTGGTTTGTGGTTAGCACGCTACGAACCTGCAGCAGTGCTGTCCCGCGGGATGCAGCAGCGGCTGGCAATTGCCCGAACTCTAGTCAGTACACCTCGTTTAATACTGTATGATGAGCCTTTCACTGGTTTGGATAGAGAAGGAAGGGAACTGCTGCTTGGTCTGTTAGCAGAAAATCAACCAAGAACTGTGCAGGTGCTGGTCACCCATGACCTTACCTTATTGGATGGATTGAAGTGTCGAGAAATCAAAATCGAGGGTGGGAAGATGGTAGAAGAAGGGGTTGCAAGTGACTGAATATGGACGCAAAATCTGGCTGCTCTACCTCAAAGACTTACGGACTGAGCTGAGCACACAGGATAACTTACTGTCTACTTTCGTTTTTGGGATCATGCTGGTGGTAATTTTCAGTTTTGCTTTTCAACTGGCTGATGTCCCGGTTGATCGGGCTTTAGCAGCGGTTTTATGGATCAGTGTTTTTTTCACTTCGACGTTAAGCCTGCAGCGTTCATTTGCCATTGAGCAGAAAAATGATGCGTTAAGTGCGCTTCTGCTGGCGGTAGGTGATCGTGGGGCAGTTTTTTTAGCTAAAATGCTTTCAAATTTAACTTCGCTGCTTTTGCTGGAGCTGATCCTTGTTCCCCTGGCTTGGGTACTGATCAATGTTCAATCTGCTGGACCAACCCAGTTTGGACTGCTGATAGGGGTGCTGTTTCTCGGCAGTTGGGGTTTAGCTGCGGTGGGAACGCTGATTAACGGAATGACAGTTCAGCTGGCTAATGCGCGGCTGCTGTTTCCGATTCTGCTCTTTCCCCTGCTGATACCAATCTTAATTGGAGGAGTTCTCTGCGTTTCTGCTGCGTTGAACTACAGCACTGGTTCAGTAAAAGGGTGGCTTTATCTTCTGCTCTGTTTTGATTTGATTTATACGGTGGTACCATTTGTTCTATTTGATTTGATACTGGAGGGCTGAACTCAATGCTGGAAAAATTGAAGCGTTTGCATTTCTGGGTTTTATGTTTTTTGATGCCGGCAAATCTATACCTGATTTTTTTCTATGCCCCGGTTGAAAGGACAATGGGAGTTGTCCAGAAGGTGTTTTATGTGCATGTAGCTTGTGCCTGGATTGGCATGCTGGCTTTTGTAGTAGTTTTTGCTGCTAGTATCAGGTATTTGCTTAAGGGGGATGAAGTCAGCAGTCGCCTCGCCCTTGCTTCAGCTGAAATTGGGACGGTTTTCATATCATGCGTCTTGCTGACTGGTCCTTTGTGGGCAAAACCAGTCTGGAATACCTGGTGGACATGGGACCCTCGTTTAACTACTACAGTAGTGATGTGGTTTATGTATCTGGCTTATATCATTCTTCAAAGTGGAGGCCGCAGCGAAAACCGCCGCAGGTATGCGGCTGTTTATGGAATAGTCGCTTTTATTAATGTGCCTTTAGTCTTTTTTTCTGCACGATGGTGGCGTTCGATTCATCCAGTAGTAATTACTGCTGTTGAATTCGGACTGTCTGGACCGATGAAAACTACTCTGTTCTGTACCTTAGCGACCTTTTCTTTAATCTATTGTTATTTTCTAGTGCTGCGGTATCGGAGCCTTACTCTAGCTGAACAGATCAATCAATTAAAGGGGGCAGGGCAATGACCTTTTTGGTTGTGGCTTACTCGATTGTGTGGCTGCTGATCATGGGCTATACGGTGTTTTTGCACAGACACCAGAACAAGCTGGAAAAGCGCTTGGCTGTTTTAGAGGAAATGGAGAACAAATAGCGATCAAAATACTGAGCTGCTGCCTTATTTGGCAGCAGCTCAGTCTATGTGTGCCTGGCATGCTTAC
>LSQX01004916.1_pt1 | contig 16200 bp, 16 predicted proteins | sample 654561 | NCBI WGS metagenome assembly LSQX01 (sample SAMN04489861, study PRJNA283612) | anaerobic digester metagenome | isolation source: 4 biogas reactors fed with cattle manure at either 37C or 55C with and... | place: Denmark: Kongens Lyngby | collected 2014 | reverse complement strand
AATTTTACAAAAGAAACGCAAGGTGAGAAAATATAATTAGATAAAATAGATAAAGAAAAGGGTATGATAGTGGTTACAAATACTTTACAGACACATCAGGATAGGAATTTCAGATATCAGCAATTGTATGATCTTATGGATCAAATGAGCCTTCAAGGTCTTTTATTAAGTGGCGATGGCATTATTAAATTTGTTAATGGTGAATATGCTTCTGGTTGGGGGGTGTATGCCCTAATTCCTCGCTATGGTGATCCGGTCTTGTTCCAAGGCAGTGTGGAAAGGGCATATGTTCTCACTCCTGTCTATAAGAATAAAAAAGATTATTGGATCCAAGATATCCGTCTTTTTTATCTACCAAACATTGTGGAAGCTTTTGCTGAAAAAAAATTACTAAATGCAAAAATAGGCTTCAACTATAATAACATTCCTACAGGCTTGTTTTTAGCGTTAAAAGATGCCCTAAAGAAAGTGGAAATAGAAATAGTTGAGATTTCCAATGAGCTGAAGGAAATCACCATCAGAAAACAGGGCAATTACCTAAAAATTATAGAAGAAGCCGTTGATATTGTGGATACTTGTGTGCAGGAACTTCCGGAAATTCTACACACAGGAATGTATGAGTATGAAGTGAAAGCAGTAGTTGAAAGTATTATGACCGGACGAGGAGCGGATGGAACACTAATACTTCTAAATTCTGATAAAAATGATATTAGTAGTCCTGCAATCCCAACAGATCATGCGCCCAAAGCTCTTAGTAAAGGTGATTATTTAGTAGCGGAGCTTACTGTTAATTATCGAGGATGCTGGGTACAGAAAATTGCGATATATTCTTTTGGTGAGCCTGATGAGAAGGTCATGGATATGTTCCGCGTTGTGAATGAGTCAATTTGGCAAAGCATAAAAATGGTAAAACCTGGCGTTAATGCAAGAGATTTAATTAATGACATTGATGATCATATTGAAGCAAGGGGATATTTATCTCCGAGAAAAGGCTATTTATCAGGACCACAGGGTCATTTAAGTGGCTTTGATATGGATGAAGGGACGTTTAGTCCGGATAAAGATTTTATTTTAGATGAGGGTATGTTATTTGTACTTCATCCCGGTGCCGCACTGAAAGATTGGAAAGCAGGAAAAACAGCAATCTTTGGACCAGGAACTATGTTTCTTGTAACCAAGGATGGTGTTCGGAGCTTAAATCGTACTACAAATGAAATATATGTAATTGATAAATAGTTTAGGAGAAAAGATGGGGCATACTATTGTTGAAGTAAAAAATATTTATAAAGAATTTGGAGCCACTAAAGCATTAACAAATGTTTCTTTGGAGATTAAAAGTGGAGAAATTTGTGGCTTGATCGGTGAAAACGGATCAGGCAAATCAACTTTAAGTTCAATTATTGCTGGCATCCAGCCGCCTACACAGGGTGAAATGCTGAATGAGGGAGTTTATTATGCACCAACAAGCCCCATTGAAGCACAGCAAAAAGGAATTGCAATGATTGTACAGGAGGCTGGTACAATTCCTAACATTTCTATAACGGACAATATTTATGCTGGAAAAGAGCAATATTATTTGAAGGGTATTTTTATCAATAAAAAGAAAATGACCATTGATGCAAAAAAAGCCTTAGAAAAAATTGGTATAACAAATTTTGATCCCAGAGCCTCTTTAAATACTTTAAGTCAGGAAGATCGCAAGATCATAGAGATCGCAAGAGCTATGGATGAAGATCCGAAACTATTGATTGTAGATGAAACAACAACCGCACTTTCTTTACATGGCCGTGAAGTGCTTTACAAGATAATGGAAAAAATGCGCGACGAGGATAAATCTGTCATCTTTATTTCACATGATATTGATGAGGTATTGGCAATTTGTGACAGTGTTGTGATATTAAGAGACGGACAAATAGTTGGTAAGTTATCAAAAGAAGAAATGAATCCAAATATTATCAGAAAGATGATGGTTGGTCGAGAGATAAGAGGGGATTATTATCGCGGAGATTTTGATCGAACCATTAGTGATCAGGTGGTTTTAGAGGGCCGACATATTACTACTGAGAAAAAACTTCGAGACATTTATCTTACTCTTCACAAGGGCGAAATTCTAGGCATCGGAGGATTGACGGAAAGCGGTATACATGACCTAGGCCGTGTTCTTTTTGGAATTCAAAAACCTATAGAAGGTAGTGTTATCTTAAAAAAAGGAGAAAAGAACTATGTAATAAAAAACCCTTGGAGTTCTGTGAGGCATGGTATCGGTTATGTTTCAAAAAATAGAGATGAGGAAGCTTTATTGTTATCAACAACTATCAAAAACAATATAGTACTGGCATCTTTGCGAAAAATCAGTAAAAGGGGGATTGTTTGGAGCTCCAAGGAAAAGCCTATGGCACAGAAAGAAATTGAAAAATTAAGTATTAAATGCAAAAGTATGGATGATAATGTTAACACACTTTCTGGTGGGAATAAACAGAAAGTTGTTTTCGGAAAATGGCTAGCCACGGAAGCAGAGGTTTTGATCTTGGATTGCCCAACCCGTGGTGTGGATATCGGTGTAAAAGGTGCCATGTATTCGTTGATAGAAGAATTGAAAAAAGAAGGCAAATCTATTGTTATGATTTCTGAGGAGCTTCCGGAGTTAATTGGCATGAGTGATCGCATTATGATTATAAAAAATGGAAAGGTAGCAAAAGAATTTTTGCGTAGCCAAAAACTTACTGAACACGATATTATTGGATTTATGATTTAAAGGAAAATAAACGTGAAGGGTTTTATTAAAAAGAACTTAAATATTGTTACTCCCATTTTAGGCCTCATTCTTGTTGTGATGATTTTTGGCATCGCTACCCAAGGAAAAATCTTTGTCAGTAGAAATCTCCAAACCATTTTGAATCAATCTTATTCATTGGTACTGTTGTCGGTCGGAATTATTTTCATTTTTTCCCATGGAGGCATTGATTTTTCTTGTGCATCGGTTATGGCTTTTGCTGCTTTGATTTCAGGACTGTTGATGAATCAGGGTGTGCCGATTGTCATCTGTGCCTTCATATGTATTTTAGTGGGAACCCTTTGTTCTGTTATAACAGGAACCTTAACAGTAACTTTTGGGGTTCCGGCTTTTATTTCCTCTATATGCATGATGAATATCTGTCGAGGCATCGTTATGGCAGTTATCGCGACCACACCGGTTAACATAGAGGCAAATGTAGAAACTTTCAAAGCTTGGCCTGCAAAGATTGTTGTTTTGATAATTATGTTTATTATTACTGCATTTATCCTCAGTAAGACTTTGTTGGGAAAATATAATAAAGCAATTGGCGAAAATGCGATCGCAACCGAGCAATCTGGTATTAGTGTTAAGAAATATCGGCTTCTGGCCTATATGGTAAGTGGAATTTGTGTGGGGGTTGCGGCATTTTTTCTGCTTTGTAGAACCGGTCGCGTATCTACAGGATTTGCAAATGGACTTCAATTGGAAGTTATTGTTGCCCTGATGCTTGGCGGACTTNNTATTATTAGTGCTATTGTAGGACCAGTTATTATCACATTGATCGGCAATGGGTTAGTTATTCTAGGGATGGATAATTTAATGGTTGAAGGTGTTAAAGGCTTGGTATTTCTGGCAGTGGTATTTGTGAATTATCGAGGAAGTTCAGAATACTTTACCGCCTTTTTTTTAAAACGTTTGGGTTTCAGCAGTAAAGTTGGAGGCGCTGTTTAGATAAAGAAATGATAAAAATAGGAGGTAATTTCAAGATGAGGAAGTTAACAAAGATTATCGCAGTATTATTGACGGTCATATTGGTTACAGGAACATTAGTAGCTTGTAGTGGCGGAACATCAACGGAATCTGGGTTGGAAACTAATGGCAGCGAGCCAACAAAAATGGGGGTTATCCTTACATTTACCGAAAACGCATATGGGCGTACTGTTAAAAAGTATTTGGATGCCATCGGTAAGGAGCTAAATTTTCAGTTTCAATATGCAGCAGCTCAAGAAACCGAAGAAATGCTTAAAGCACTGGAAAACTATGCAGCAGCAGGCGTAAAAGGCATTATTTCCATGCCGACCTTTAACACAGAAGAAGAGGTTAAATTTTGTGAAGAACATGGAATTTATTATGCAATCTGTGGTTCTGCAATAAACAAGGAAGACCTTTATGCTAAGGTTAAAGGCAACAAATACTTTGCAGGAGCAGTCGGAAACGATGATGCAGCATCTACCTATGGTATGGTTAAAGTTTTGGCCGAAAAATACAGTGTGAAAAAGCTTGGACTTCTTTCTCTTCCCATGGGAACATCGAACATGCATGATGGGCGTTATGAAGGTGTCCAAAAAGCAAGGGAAGAACTGAATTTGGAAGAGTACCAAGAAGGTCTTGCGTACAACCTAACGGAGACTGCTCAAAATATGGTTGCTCAGTACCCAGAGTTGGATGCAATAATCGCTTTGGCAGGCGGAATTGAGGAATGCATGCAGCCTATCATAACAGCAGGGAAACAAGATACTATGAAATTTGCGGGATTCCGTGAAGAAACTGGAGCTGAATCCTTATTTGAAACCGGTGCACTTGCTGTTCTTGGTGTTGGTACTCCGACCAATGCAATTTTTGCATTTATTAATCTGCACAATGCAATGAATGGCACTCCATTAGCGCCTGCTGATGGTGAGAAGTGCAACTATGAACTAGATACGATCTATGTTTCTGATGTAGAAGACTATTTAGCTTATGTTCGGGGTGCTATGGAAAAAAATCCATATACTATTGATCAGATCAAAGAACATTTGGTGGTTTTTAATCCTGACGCTACATATGATAATTTCATAGCGCTTATGGATAATTACACATTAGATTATTTAAAGAGTAATCAGTAGTTGACAAACTTTTAGCAAACTCTCCTGTAGACTTTGGCGGGTCTGCAGGAGAGTTTCAATGGCTCTTTTTGTACAAGGGCTTTCCTGAAAGGACAAAATATTCCGTGAAGCAGAATAGAGTGAAAAAGATATTTTTAAACATTATTAAAACAATTGCTTTACTGGTTGTGGTATATATTTTGTTTTTCGTATTATCTAAGTTAACTACGGGAAGCAGCTTTGGGACATGGAATAGTTTTAGTATTATTCTTCAACAATCTATGTTAAATGCATTGGTTGGTTGGGCGATGTCGTTTAATATGCTGAATAAAAGATGGGATTTTTCAGTTGGCTCCATTATTATTCTTGGCGGCATTGTTGGTGCAAATCTTGCCCAAAGCCTTGAATGGGGACCGTGGGGAGCACTGTTTTTCTGTCTGATTATATGTATGGTTCTTGGTTTTATCAATGGCATAGTACAGATCGGAATTGCGGCGCCAACACTTGTTACAAGTTTTGGTTTGTTGATGGTATATGAGACGGTAGAAACCATTGTCTTTGGTGGCCGCGGAGCTCATGTTACGGTTGGAAGTAGTATGACCATGTTAGGACAAACACCTTGGATATTTGTTATAGGAAGTGTCTTTGCAGCAATTCATTTTGTAATTTATACTTTTACAAAATTTGGCTATAATAATCGTTCACTGTCCAATAATTTATCAGTTGCAAAAAGCATTGGTATAAGTGAAAATAAAGACATTTTTCTTTCTTATATCTTTTGTGGTTTTTTTGCAGGGGCGGCGGCAGTTGTATATATGTCTTTTCGCGGCGCCGTAGAAGTAAGTGTAAATATGGGCACTGCCAATATTGTATTTGAGGCAATGCTCCCAGTATTTATCGGCATGTTTATTGCACGATATTCGCACATTACTGTTGGTATTTATGTTGGGTCATTGACCGTAAAAATCTTGACTGCCGGACTAATGGCTATTGGATTAAGTTCAACTTTGCAGACCGTAGCTAATGGAATCCTTCTTTTTGTCATAATTGCTTATTCTTCCAATCAGGAAAAAATTAGACAACACTTCTTAACAAAAAAAACAAAGCAATCCCTAAAAGACATAGAAGAAGTATAGATTTTTGAACATTATTTAGGAGAACTTAACAATGGGTTTAAAAAGAACTCCTTTGGGAGGCAGATTTTTATATCCTGTGTCAGATGCAGAATTAGAGCGCAGATGGGGATTAATAAGAGCAATTATGAAAAAAACAGGGGTCGACCTTCTGATTGTTCAAAATGAGGGTCAGGATCTTGGCGGGTATGTAAGATGGTTGAGCGATATACCGGCCGGATACCCGGTGACAATTATTTTTCAAATGAATGATGGTATGATCATGATAAATTCAAGCGGGGTTACCAGACCTCTCCCTCCTGAGTTTATGAGAAGAGGGATTAGCAAAGCAATCGGAAGACCATATTTTCGAACAGTGAATCCAACAAACGAAGTAGATGCGGAAGTTGTTGTTGAAGAAGTGAAAAAAACTGGCAAAAAAAATATTGGTTTGGTTAATTTGGGGCGTATGCACGCAAGCTTTTATATAGCATTAACTAGAGGATTGTCAAAGTGTAATTTTGTGGATATTACGGACGAGATTGATTGTATAAAAGCTGTAAAATCAGCCGAGGAGTTAGAGGTAGCACAGGCAGTTTGTGATCTTGAAGATGAGGTAATGGCCGCTGTTCCGTATATGATCAGGCCGGGACGCAGAGAATTAGATGTTCGAAATGACATTCATGATATGTGTCTTCGATTAGGTGCGGAAGGTCAGTTCTTTCTTACGGTCTCGTCTAGCCCAATGAATACCATTTGCGGACAGATTCCACTTCTTTATGAAGGAAAAATAATTCAGGAAAATGAAAACATTTCCGTTTTGATTGAATCATCTGGCCCAGGGGGGTTTTTTGCAGAACTGCAGAGAACGGTCTGCACGGGAGAGCCATCTGAACAGTTGATGTTTGCATGGGAAAAGGCTGTTGAGGTACAAAAGATTTGTGCAACGATGCTAGTTCCAGGTGGTGATCCAACTGAAGTGTTTGGTGCTTTGAATCAATTTTTAGAGAGTAATGGGTTTGCTCAAGAAGAACGCCTATTTGCTCATGGACAAGGGTATGATCTTATTGAGCGTCCCGCCTTGATGCCCGGGGAGACAATGAAATTTGTTGAAAATATGTTTATCACGCTACATCCAGCGGTCGTTAATCAATTTGCAATGTGTACTTGCGCAGATAATTTTCTTATTACCAAGAAAGGTGGAATGAGATTACATAAGACTCCCCAAGATATATTTATAGCGGAATAATCTACGGCGTCTAATCCTGCTCCGGCGATCTCTTTGTCTTGCAAAGCTTTAATCAGTGCTTTCTCGTCCACCACACCACTACGAGCGATGTTGATCAGATACGCGGTCTTTTTCATGGCTCGCAGCTCTTTTTCGCCGATCATCTTGTCTGTTTCCGGGGTGAGAGGAATGGCCAAAACTCTCATGCCCAATCGCTTGCACTTTTGGGCAATGCAGGTGCCAACCGTACCTAAGCCGATGATGCCCACCGTCTTGTCAAAAGACTCTTCGGATTCAAGCTCTTCCCCGAGTGGCAGACCTCAGTTGCGAAACCATTCTTTCTTCCGTTGATATTCACCCAAGGCCGGAAGACTGCGAAGGAAAGAAAAGATAAATGCAATAACGTGATCGGAAATAGGAGGCCCGTGGATACCCTTAATAGCTGAGATCTTAATATCCAGATTCCGCAGTTCGGACTTCATGATTCCGTCCACCCCGGCGGTAAATGCCTGTATCCACTTCAAGCTGGGAGCTCTTTGACAAAACGTCACGGTCTTTTGATCGACGAACGGCCATGTAATTAAGGCATCGACATCATTTGTCTTATTGATCAGATCGTCGCTGCTAAAGGCCACGATGACCTCGGTTCCCGGCAGGGCCTGCCTAATTTTATCAGCCAGTTTGTCACCAAATAGGTTGTTTACGTCTAAAATCGCCAACTTTCTTAATATCATCGCGACCTCCTTTTTCCGTATAGGTGGATTAAGAACGAACTGTTAGGGTGTTTGAATAATCTCCTGCGGGGTCTTGGTGATCAACTCGGCCCCGCCTGCCCTGATCCGATAATTATCGGTGCTGCTGGCGCCAATCTTTTCGCTGTGGGCACCGGCATGGACGGCGATCTTTCCTCGCGCCGATAGCCTCGGCTGGCCAGAAATTGATTCCCGGCCTCATATATTTGCGCCGGATCGGCCCCCGGCTTCATCATATCCGCCATCAGTTTTTGCGCTTGGCGCGAAGTTTCATATGCCGCCTGCAGTTCTCTGCCGGGCTCCCCGAGACTCCAGATTCGTCCGACTTCGCCAAAATATCCCCCTGCTCCGCTGACCTCAATCAAACAAGTGATCATATCTCCGGGCTCGATTTTGCGATTGGCAAAAATCCGGCCAAACATGACCGATTTCACCGGGTCACTGCCCACTATGATATTTTGCTCCTCTGAACCCCAACCCTGAGCCAACTTGATCAGATCACTGCGGATTTCATACTCATAACGACCGGGGCGGATAAAACGTGGCAGCTCTGCGGCGATTCGATCATGAAGTTCAATGGTCTCCATGATGACCGCCCATTCATCCGGGCTCTTTACCGCTTTAATTTCATCCACCATATCGGTGGCGTCAACTATTTCAACCCCACCGATTGTTTCCGTGACATACCGGTAAAAGGATGCCGACATCGAGTCCAGACAAACAAATCCGATTCTTTTGAAATTATTGTCTTTGATGTACTTAACCGCAGCCTCTGCCGCATATGTGCGAGTATAATTCATGGTCTGCACATAGGGGGCGGTAATTGCCCGCTTGATGCCCCGTGGAGTCCAAAACGGTGAAAACCCGGCATTGGAATTAGGTGAACCATGTGTGATCACAGTCATCTCGGCATTGAGGGGGAATAAAACGACCGTTCCGTAGCGATTGGCTGGCAGATCGATAAAATAACGCACATAACCCGCAAGTGCGCCACCAATATTCTGCATGACAATACAGTCGATCGCCTGCAACTTCATGGCTTTTCTCACTGAATCCCATCGTCTCTCCGGTTCCCTAGTGAAAATACCCGTGGTGAACCGTTCAAGTCTGTTTTCGTTCATAACCAATATCCTCCACTTTCTTGCATTTAATCTGTCTTTTAATCAATTATTGCGGTTCACATACGCACGACTCCGTCACGGCGCAAGTATCGAGCAACATGGGCATAGCAAATAATATTTCATCGGTCAATGCTTTTACAGTAAAATTACTGAAAAATTTTCATCAACCAATTGAGTTTTTGTGTAGTTTAGCTATATAATTACAACCAGGATTGTATGCGCCATCCTGTTCTCTGCATCTTGATGATACAGATTGAAAACAAGAGGGGGGGGATCGTTATGAGCGAAATCAAAAAAGGCACACCCAAACGCGGCGTTTCTGTTTACAGTTACTGCCGGCTTCTCGGTGTCAGCATGACCTTGGAAGATTGCTTTAAGGACATTTATGACACAGGTTCAACCTGCTTCGAACTGCTGACCAGCCATGTTGAGAATTATCCGAATCCGTCGCCGGCTTGGGTCGACAAGTACTGGCGCTTATGCGAAAAGTACCAGCTTCAACCCGGTGAACTGGGACATTGGTCAGAAACGCATTTGCGCCGCGGACCGCGGTTATCCGATGACGAAATTCTCGAGCAGCTGATCCGCGATTTCAAACTGGCCAATCTTCTGGGCTTTACCACCATGCGGACCAAAATTACCACAATTAACGAATTCTGCGATCCGGAGCCCGGCTGGGAAAAATACATCGAGCGGGCTTTGCCATATGCGGAAAAATACAACGTCCGCATGTGCACCGAGGTTCATCGGCCGACCACATTAAGAAGGCAGCATATTTTTGACTACCTTGAGTTTATCGAGCGGACCGGCACCGAACACTTCGGTTTCAATGTTGATTTCGGCACCTTCCAGAATCGGCCGATTCCGGGCGCCACAGGCTCTTTTGCCGAAAGAGATCTGAAGTGTCTTGAAGACTACAGCAAGCCGGAAGATGTCTTGGCCGTGTTGCCGTACGCATATGCCTGCCACGCCAAATTCAATTATATTGATGAAAACTTCGAAGAAAAAACCATTCCTTACCGGGAGGTTTTGGAAATCATGGTCAATAACGGCTGGAGCGGCTTCCTCCTTTCGGAATATGAAGGGCCCCGCCGTGATGATTTTGCGTTCCTCGGCGATCAACTGCGTCGTCAGCACGTTATGCTAAGCCGAATTCTCGGTTACTGACTCTGGGGAGGTGTAAGTAAAGTGGTAGAACACGAAAGAATCCAATTAAGAGGTTTTCATAACACATACGATGAGAATGGTCGGGCCGATGGCTTTGAATTTTGTTTCCGTACCGGCTACTACAAAGGAATCTGGCTTTCTCAGTTTCGAGTCGGCGATGTGATTGTTGATGGAGAGGTTTTTCCCAAAGATACGATCATCTGGAATTTTTATGGTTATGACTACACTCGGGAAGAAATGTACGACCGCATGGATATTTACTGGCAGGTCAATGATCTGGCCACCGTCAAGGTTAAAAAGCCGGGTGGCTTGACTCAGGGCTATCACGATGTGGATGTCCAGATCGGCTGGGTCTGCAACTATAACAGTGAACCGGAAAAGGAATTCGATGGCAGCGGGCTGGGTAACGCCGTCGGTATGTTCGGCGGCGCGACCAACATGCGGCGAATGCTGCTGGTAAGATAGACAACTGAAATTACAGCGTAACAACTGATCCCCCTTCAAGGAAGTTTCTCAACTTCTTTGAAGGGGGTTTAATAAGTTCAAATAAAAAACAACATCAGCTCAACAGGTTCTTCAAGAATTTATAATCCATTTCGGCGGCGACGATGGCCTCCCCGGCAAGGTTTTTGCCGATATGATAGTACTCGCGTTCGTTGACAAATGCGGCATTGTCTTGTGTTTCAACAGCAGCATCGCGCAGGTCTTCCCAATCGATCAGTCCTATTCCAAGCTCCACGTTCCAGTTGCGGGAATTGTACATCAGTGCAGCCGCTTGGGCCGGAAATTTGGGCGGTCCGCCGGCTTTCAGGACATCATCGGCCAGCATTTTGGCCAGCGCCATATATTGTTGTGGGAAATGCTCATATTCTGCTTCTGTTTGCGCAATTTTATCGCACTCTTTAACGTGAATGATCGGGAAACGGCCCGGATACTTACGAACATACGCCGCACAGTCAATACCGGCCATCTGACCCCAGCCGACGTCAAACTCAAAACCGACGAGGTCGGGATCGGTATTTTGGATCAAAATATCGTAGGCGCGTGTGTCCTCGACTTTAATGAATTCATTGGAGTGATTGTGATACAGCGTCTTGAGGCCGAAGCGGGCGGTGTTGCGGCCAATATCATTCAGTTGCTGGGCAATTTGTTCCAGCTCTTCCCGGGTACTCGGATGGCCATGGAGCGAAGTCACCGTAAAGCGTGCCCCCATTGTCTGACCAAACGCCAATTCTTCATCGGTCTTCAGACCCATCACCGAAATAACGTCAAGTCCGAGATCCTGGACAAAGGCTTTAAATTCCGTTGTTGTGAGCCCATCTTTAAAATCGGAAATTAATTCCACACCATCATAACCTAAGCCGGCCAAACATTTCAGCGCCGGAAGCAATCCTGCACGCTCCTGACGGATCATCGAATAAATCTGCGCATATACTTTCCCCATATTGTTTTCCTTTCTGTTTAAAACCTGCTTTTGCTGTCGAATCTTATGTTCTTATTTTCGGCCACCTGACAGGTGAATGTCAAGTTTTATTTATAGTTTTATATATGTGCTTTCAAAAATCCCAAAAAGCATCGATCAACCGGTTTTCATTGGTGTATTCGCGCATACAGTGAATCATGATCTTGAGTAATTTCGCCGTGCCGCAGACCGCAGTTGCAAGGCAAAATCACGGTTCGGCCTTGTGTTAACATCACCATGCTCATTTTGTTTCCCCTTTTTTGACAGATATGGCGCCGACAGCGCAATCCAGGGCGACCTGCCTCAAAACACTTTCCTCGGCCTGCATAGCGGCCGGCAAAACGTCGATGCGGTCTTCGACGAAATTCAAGGCGAAAAGAGTGGGGTAAAACTCGACGCAAAGACCACAGCGGATGCAATAATCCATGATTTCAACCTTCATTTCAGATGCCCTCCCGAACATAAGCAGTCGCTTGATCAGCACAAACCACACCTAAGGTAACGGCGACAGTGCTCAGACTGCACACAGTATAACACCACCGGTCTGGAAACTGAATTGCCAATAAAAAGAGGGTATTTCGGGGAAAGAGCCCTCCATACCCTCTTAAGATTTCTGCTCGGCTGACAATGTTGATTCTTAGTCTTTAATAAAATCTTCTCTGCTCAGTGATGTAACCGCCCCGGTCTCGAGGTATTCATCGATGGTATCGGCGTTGACAAAAACGTTTACGGCAGGATTCTCATACCTATTCGAGTATCTGCCATCCATAACGCCTTCAGCTATTTCAAGGAAATCAGCGATGGTTGCATCAATTCCTCCTGTGAGGACGGTTCCCCGCAGGGGAGCTTCATTTTTGCCCGAAGCCTTAATCGGCCCGTGGAGCTCAGTACCGCCATTAACGGTGAAAATCCCAAGTTTTTCATAGTTCTTAACCGGAGAGCTGACACCGGTAAAATAGTTGTTGACACCAAGTGCCGGTGATGCGTTAACGGTCAGATAGAGTTGGATTTCAGGATTGGTCGTGTAGATGTTTTCGGCTGCGGATACGCCGGCTTCTACCGATTCCGCAGTTACATCAAAAACCTTGACCAGTTTAATCTTGGGATTATGCTTACTGAGATTGTCGATAATGGTCTGGCCTTGAATTTTAACGACTTCCGTGCTGTCCATCGTGAGCAGCGCAGCCGGCACCGAACCTTCGGCGGCATCCGGAAATGTTTCGTCAACCCATTTGGAAGCCAAGTAAACTTCATCCAGAGCCAAGAGGCGATCGTCGGCGAACATGCCTGCGTCAAAGTCGGCCAGCCTCTGAACAAAAGCGATGACTTTGATCCCGGCGTCCATTGCCTGCTTGGCAACCGCATCCAGCGGGCCCGGTGCTACCGCCCAAATGATGATTACGTCAACACCTTCTGCAATGTAGTTTTCCACCGCCGTAATCTGAGTCTGAGGGTTAAACTCACCGCTCGTGAATTTCGTAACCCAGCCGGCGGCTTGGAATCCTTTCTCATAAGCTCCTTTTAAAGCCTGAAAGAAGTCATTGTTCAAACCAATCATGACAAAGGCCACCGTTTTAGGTTTGGCAGGTTCCGTGGTCTGCTCGGCAGGTTTTGTGGTCTGCTCGGCAGGCTTCGTGGTCTGCTGCGGAGACGGCGACTGCGTTGTGGTTTCGGGCGTCGCACAGCCGGCGATAGCCAACAACATGACCAGAATCAAGACAAAACTAATGATCTTTTTCATTTCTTACTCCTCCAAATTTATTCTCAACACTTTTGTGTGCGTTGGACACCTTCTTATCAAATTATGCATCCCGATTGCTCAGATAAATCGACACCAGCATGATCAGTCCCTTGGCGATGTATTGCGGGTAGGTTCCCAAGCCAACCAATTGCATGCCGTTAGAGAGCACGCCTAAAATGAAAACAGCAACGATCACTTTCCACAAAGTACCCTCGCCGCCTTTGAGAGCAACACCACCCAAAACACAGGCCGTGATGCCGGTAAATGTCAGATCGGGTCCCATGGTAGAATCGGCCGAACCGGATCTGGCCGTCAACAGAATGGCCGTAATGCCCACCAAAATACCGGCCAGAATATACGCCGCATATTTGATGGGCCAAACGTTCAAACCCGCCAGCCGGGCGGCTTCAGGATTGTCACCGACGGCATACATCTGTCGGCCAATGTAGGTTTTGTGCAAGATATAGCCGATGATCAGCAAAACAACCAGGGTTATGATGCCGTTCAGCGGCAGCCAGCCGCCGATCCGGCCCTGGCCGATATACATAAAGTCGACCGGCAGTGCATTAAAGGTTTTTGAGTTGCTGATCAAATAGGATATGCCTTGAAAAACAGCCATCGTTCCCAAGGAAACAATCATGGTGTGACTCCGCAAGACTTTTGACATGTAGCCATTAAAGAGCGAGAGGACAACACAAACCAGAATACCCAAAATAAGGGCGACCCAGATCGGCAGTATTTCCTCTTTGATGGCTTTGCCCACAATGACCGCGACAACCGAGATTTGATAGCCGATCGACAGATCAATGCCGCCGATGATCATTAAAATCAAAACGGCGGCAGACATGACCGCGATGTGAAAGTTTTGCACAAGAATGTTCGTCAGATTCAGTTGGGTGAAGAACCTATCATTCAACAGCGAAAAAACCAGAACAAGAACTGCCAACAGAATCGGCAATGATAGGTTGGACAAGACCGATTTTAATCTGGAGGTTTTCATTAACTCAAATTCCTTTCCCTCGACAGCAGGTTGCCATCGGAGCCTGATGCCAATAACAAGACTTTCTCCTGAGAAAAATCATTTCGTTCAAGGATACCGGTTTGTTTGCCTTCATGAAGGACCACGATGCGGTCGGACATACCCAGCAGTTCTTCCATATCCGATGAAACCATCAGAATTGACCTGCCCTGTTTGGTCAGATCAACCATGATTGAGTAGATTTCGTAACGAGCGCCTACGTCAATGCCACGGGTTGGTTCGTCAAAGATCAGAATATCAGGCTCGATCGCCAGCATTTTGGCAACCACGACCTTTTGCTGATTGCCGCCGGACAGATTCAAAACCAATTGTCGCAAAGAAGGCGTTCTGATATCCAGCAGGTCACGATATTCTTCTGCCAGCAGCATTTCCTGTTTTTTATTAACAGATAACCCACGGCTCACTTTTTTGAGGTTGGAGATGGATATGTTCCAATAAATTGGTTTTTCCAAAAAGCAACCTTGAAATTTGCGGTCCTCCGGAATAATGCCGATGCCGGCTTTCAAGGCTTCACTGGGTGATTTATGGGCGAGTTGTTGACCGCGGACGGTTATGGCGCCTGAGGTTTTGGGGGCAGCACCGAATATGAGATGCATCAGCTCGGTCCGGCCGGCACCGATCAAACCGGCAAAGCCGAGAATTTCACCCCGGCGCAAATCAAAGTTAATATCCCTGACACCGTTCCCGCTAAGGTTTTCGACCTTCATCAGAATTTCCTCGCCGGCCTGGACTCTGGGTGGAAACTGGTTGGATAACTCACGGCCGACCATCAGTTGAATTAACCTACCCTTGTCAACATCATGAATATCCATCGTGTCGACATAGTAGCCGTCCCGCAGGACCGTGACGCGATCGCAGATTTCAAACAACTCGTCCAGACGGTGGGAAATATAGATAACGGTTACACCTTCAGCCTTCAATCGCCGAATGACCTCAAACAACAATTGTTGTTCTTCAACCGTAATGGCCGCGGTCGGTTCATCCATGATAATGATGCGAGCCTTCTTGACCACGGCCTTGGCGATCTCAACAATTTGCCGATTGGCAATTGAAAGATCACGAATCAGATCGTCCGGCAAAACGGAGCAATTGAACTCGCTCAGTAATTTTGCGGCTTCTTTTTGAAGCGCGCGATCGTCGATTTGCCAGTTTTTCTGATGATCAAGAGTTCCTAGGAAAATATTGTCGGCGACCGTTAAAGCGTCGAATTGAATCAATTCCTGATAGACCACGGAAATGCCTTTTTCCAACGCCAAGCGCGGATTCAAACCGGTATATTCCTGTCCGTCGAGAACAATGCAACCGGCATCAGGCGTGATTGCTCCGGAAATGACCTTGATCAATGTCGATTTTCCGGCACCGTTTTCACCGACGATGGCGTGCACCTCACCCGGGGAAAAAGAAACACTGACATCGTTCAGCGCCACGACACCCGGATAGTATTTTGTGATCCCTTTTAGCGAAAGTTCGTTCAAGAAAATTAATCCTTCTTTGGCTGATTTCCTTCTCAGATGTTATCATGTTTCTGATCCTTTTTCAATTTTAAGAGCATTCTGGGTTCCATATTGCGGATTCCATATATCCTCAGATTTTATTCAATATTTCGTTTTTGTTCGATATCTGACTCGGCCTGCCGGTAATTGATGGTTTTACACAGATACACCACGCTCCCCGTCGCCCAATAAATAAAAGTCGTTGAAACCTATTACGTCGCCCAA
>LSQX01234843.1_pt3 | contig 16203 bp, 29 predicted proteins | sample 654561 | NCBI WGS metagenome assembly LSQX01 (sample SAMN04489861, study PRJNA283612) | anaerobic digester metagenome | isolation source: 4 biogas reactors fed with cattle manure at either 37C or 55C with and... | place: Denmark: Kongens Lyngby | collected 2014 | reverse complement strand
CACACCTCCAGTCTGTCTTTAGTCTTATTTCAGGAATATTGGTTACAAGATCTAAATAGTTAATAAAATCTACTCTGCTTACAAAATCCTTGGGAGGAGGAACCCGAACGATCACAAATATTTCATCCTTAAATATTTTACTAATTTCTGACACAACGCTTCTCCTACTTCCTTTTGCGCATTATGTTCCGGTTACATATCATAACATAATTATACAACAAAAAAAGAAAAAAGTAAAGGAAAAAATTGGAAGGGCCTATAAGGAACAAAATTATAGTAATATATTTTTAGGAAAAAATCGTCATCGTCATCATCGGTCATCATCGTCATCGTCGTCGTCGCCGAGAAAGAGGGGGAGAGGAAGAGATCTGGAAAAATTTGGGGGGCCAAATGAGAAAGGAAATGAGGAAATATTTGTCGAGGGGTCCTAGTATGGTGAGGAAAGATATCTTAAATCTTTCCGAGCCCACCCCATCTCCGTAAGTCCTGAACCCATAAGGGCAGGCAGGAGAAGAAAGGAGGGATCGTCATGATGACGATCAACAAGTATCCCACTACTGGGAAAGGAGGTAACATCATGTTACCAACAGACGGATGCAATAGCATCCCGCAGGTATCCATTGATCAGCTCAATGGGTATCGTAGTCTCTTTGTCGGGCTGGAGAAGCTCGGGCTCTCCAGCGATCAGGTCGCAGCGCTTGCATACGAGCGCTACAACACCTGCGCCAGAGTTCTCAGGGAGCATCTCGTGCTTCTTGAAGACTTTGTCAATGCAGGCGAGCAGCTTCATGCTGACGAAGAACGTGCTATAAACACGTTCTTCGTCAAGCATACCAAGCTGGTGCTGGATCTCCTACGGTTATGGGAGGTTCCACACCAGATTATGAAGATCGGGGGATGCTCTGTACTTGCTCTCGGGGAGAAGCTGCATCCCCACCTACTCTTCGAACTGGATACAAACCAGCTCGAAGATACCAAGAAAGAGGAGGTGAAGCCCATGGAGATCAAGATGGATGTTGTTGCGCTTTGCGAAAGTTGTGGGAGAAAATCTCATAGCAAAATGCTACAAGAGGACATTGACATGATGGATAAGCTGGGGCACGTTCTCCGCAGCAAAAACGGGACAATCATTGTCCTTACGGACGGCTGTCCCGACTGCGAGCCTTTCTAAAATCGGCAAAGGCCGAAACCTAGGGAGGAGCAATCCTCCCGATGGTCGCAGTGTAATGCACTGCCTGATGAGGCCAAAGGTCCATCAGTAGGGTGGTAGCCCCACCCAGAAAGGAGGTCTTCATAATGAAGATTATCATGACGAAAGGTGAGATCAGTGCGGTGAAGGGGTTGATGGACAAACTCGGTATTGACTTTAGTATCCTCTCTTTCAGCAACTTAGAAATGGAAACCAAATACGCCTCTATCAAGATCGAAGGTGACGAAGTTGTTGCAGACGTCAATCCAGAATACTACAAGGACATCGTCGACTTTACTGCACAAGTAGTTAGTGGTTTTAAGAATCTCCCTTGGGACAAGATTGTTAAGAACATCGGAGGGAGATTCTTTGCGCGACTGGCCAAAGCATGGAAGTACTTAGACAAAGCATGGCAAGAACTGATCAAAGCAGACTTCGACTCCGCAGTAGACAAATTCTTAAATACTCCTGAGGTCGAGGCATTGGACGATGAACTAGAGAAGAAAGCCAAGACCATCGAGCAAAAATGGGGGTGTCAGTTGTAGGGGGCTTTGTGCCCCCTTTTAAGCTTCTCCAGAAAAAACTGGGGGAGTTTAAGAGGGTGCATAATGCATCCTAAAGAAAATACTTTGAAGGAGGAGTTTAAAATGACAAAGTTCGAAATCATTGGGTCGGAATTTCAAAAGGAGGCTGCCAGCGAAAGGGAAGCAAGGGAACACACGCAATGGCAATGGAAACTTTCCGCTTCATAAGAGAATATGAGTCTGATAAGCAAGCTGCAGCTTCGAGAGAGGAGGTGAATTTGTTGGTCTTTGCTATTAAATGCAGGAATGGTTTTGTTTTGGTCAACCTAAAAAACCAAACAACAAAACCTATATCGACTCTAAAAGAGGTTCTGAAATACACTAGTGATATCAGGTAACTAGTGATATCAGAGTCTCTTCAACAGCGAGGATTAGGTGGGGTGAGAAGCCCACCACAAAGCAATATCAAGGGGTGAAGTCAATGATTTTGTAAGGCCGAAACCTAGGAAAGGAAAACCTTTTCGATGGTCGCAGTGTAATGCACTGCCTGATGAGGCCAAAGGTCCATCAGTAGGGTGGTAGCCCCACCCAGAAAGGAGGCAATATCATGAAAATAACATTAACCAAAGAAGAAAGATTGGCGTTCAGAGAGTTGGTGGATTGTCTGGGAGTAAACCCAGACATCATTTTCCCACCCCGCAACGATGCCCTATTGAATAAGGTTGTGATCACAACATACTCAACAACTGTCTCTTCCCCTCTTGAGGATACACTAGAGCTGGAAACCGAGTATGTCAAAGATGTGGTAGATCTCGTCATATCCGCCATATGGGGGCTCAAGGGCATCCCTTGGTTCTTGGCCCTTAAGAAACTACTAGGGTTCCAGGTCTTCGGTCATCTCATCAAAGCCTGGAAACACCTGGTGAAAGCATTTGAAATATTAGCACCAGAATTCGATAAGCGATTCGAAAAGTTCGCAGCAATCCCCGAGGTCAAAATCTTTGGGGAAGACATGGATATGTATATTGAAGATTTCGCCAAGAAGTGGGGCACGTCCTAAGTGCCTAAGGGGGTTTTATGCCCCCTTTTAAGTCTCTCTAAGGGGAGGCTTAGAAGGGTGCATAAGCATCCCTAAATAAAAAAAAGGAGGTAAAAAAAAGGGGGGATTTGACTGCCTCGAATCCTAAACCGGTGAGAATACCGGCTGTAATATTGCGGGGAAGTTCCGCAACGCTTTTTCTCGGGCGGACACAGAGAAAAAACATAAATAAAAGAATAAAAGGAGGAAATATTATGAAGTTTGTAGAACTAGCAGTAGAGTTTCAAAAGAATTCGGAGACCCCGGCAGAAGCACTGTCCCGAATGAAGGTCAGCTGCGAAATCTGTTCCACGAAGGGTCTTAACCTTAGCTGCAATAACTGCAAAGTTAAGACCTTTCACGAAATTGTTATGGAGGCATTCAGGCTGGACCAGGAATTTAGGCTGGACCAGGAACGCCGAAAAATTTCTGCAACAAAGGAAGAATGAATGAAAAGGTTGGCAACGCCGCTAGGGAAGGTGCTAGGCAATCACCTTAAAAGGCCCAAGGAAAGGAGAATGTCTTATGAAAAAATTAGTGAAGGTTCTTATCATCATTTACTTGGCGGTGCTGGTTGCAGGGATTGCAGGGAAGGTGATTGAAGTCACTAATCCTCGTTACCGCGCAGCCAAGGAAGTGGCCATTGAGATCTATCGGGAGACCGGTAGTTCTGACCAAGCCATTAAAGCCTGGTACGATTTCCTGCATTAAAAACCAATGAGGAAGGAGGTTTATTATGGCACTCAATAACAAGTTAATCAATGTCGCACCAGAAAACATGCCCAAATTTATGGGTATAAGAAAGGAGGTGTTAGTTACTGGAGGCGACAAACACGACGGATTTCGCCGTAGTTTTTTATCTAAAAACAAAACCAATCGATCAAGAATATACAAACTCGGCAAAATCAACAAAAAAAGAAACCAACAAAAAAGGAGAAATCTGATGGGGTGAAACTTAATCACGACTAAAAAGGAGGCAGACACCATAAAGAATTAAGGTTAATCAGGAAAAACGGAAAGAGGTTAGTCCGATTGTAGCGTCTAGATTCCCTGAAAGGAGGTGAGGCCTATGTAACACACCCCAAGTTGTTGTAGGAGTTGAAGAAATGGTAGAGCCAGAAAGAAGGGATGCAGCCATGGGTTCATTCCCGGTGGCTTGTGCCACCAGTATTGGCAAGTGTCGGAATACTGCATCAAGCTGCAGCAAAGTCCCAAAAGAACCAGCAGTTCCGGGGAGAGACCAAGTCCCCGCCCGCCACCGTGTATAAAAATAGATACACGGCTATGGCGCGGCAAAAAAAAAAAAAAAAAAAAAAANNAAAAAGGAGAGAGAGGAATGAAAATGAACTGGAAAAAAACCCTGGGAAGCTTGAGCAAGACAATAAACTGGAAGGAATTAAACTGGAAGGAATTAAAAGAAAAAGAGGTGTTGACAACGATCAAGTCGCTCGTGGTGAGCGGCAGCATTCTGAAAGGAGGTGTTGACTTAGTAAAGTCGATAGGAGTCATTGCAGCGGAAGCGGGAACAGTTGTCGCAGCAGGGGCCTTTGTTTCACTAATGGGAATGCAGGCCCTATTTGTAAAAGTTATTGATAAATATTTCAGAAAATATCTCCTAAATAACACTATTGACGAAGCAACAAAGAGGGCATTAAAAATAGTAGTTGCTTCGTCTGCAGTAGCAAAAAGCGGGGAAAATTCTGTAGAATCCGTAGAAAAATTTATAAAAGAAACCATAAAAGAACTGAAAAAGATTGATTTCCAGCTAGCCGAAAAGCTGGAAAGAGAAATTAACCTGTTTTAAGTGCTCCTAATCATTGAAGAAAGGAGGTGATTAAAACCATTTAACCTTGGTAAGGTAACCAGACCCCTGGTGGGGTCTTTTTTTATTACTCAAAAAAATTTTTTTTGTCAGCCATGAGCCACGACTCATGGCAAAAAAAGTAAGGAGGTATTTCAAATGGCAATGATTCGATTAGAGGGATTGAAAGACCGTTTGCAAGTGGAGGCGCTCAGAGAAAGACTGGGTGCTGGCATTACAGCCACTTCTACACTGAAAGACGGCAGACCTGGCTTTGAGTTAATCTTAAGGCCGGGAAGGGGAGATAACAAAATAATCTACGAAGGGAGGCTGAAGTATCCAATGTTTGTTCAAGGTAAGCTAGTATATCCCATAACAAACGTTTACGGATGCCTCTGTGATTTCAAGGAAGAGGGAATCCAGGCAATTACCCTCAAGAAATCACGGGGAGTTATAGTCGACAGAAAGACCTACGCCAAGATTGACCAAATTTTAATGGCGGTCTTAAGGCGACATCTGTTGGCAAAGCTTTTGGGTGTAGAGCTTTCGTTCAAAACCTCCGTTAGGGGTGTTACTTTAACCGACGTGTATGTCGTAAAGAACCCTGGACTGTGGGGTCGTCAATCGTGTGACGACTTCCAATGGAGCGACGAGGCACTGGCCAAACTCGCTGATCTCAGGAACAACCCAGAAGAAGGCAAGCGCGGACTGTATAAAGTCTGCAAGAATTGCCTTCACAGAGACTACTGTGGTCTCTGCTTACAGATTAAAGCAAACCGTAAGCGGGTTGCTGAGCAGCCTGCTGAGGTTGCTATATAAAAAACATGAAAGGAGATGTTGTGGTAATGAGATCAAAAGTGGTAGACATTGGCAGCTTTGTCGTCGTCCCGGAGCGCATAGCTCTGGGAAAACGGGTAGAAGAGGTAATTGGATCAGTAACCAATATCTCCTACCCGAGTGGTGAAAAGGACTTCGCTTATGTCGAGGTCCTTTTCTTCAACAATGAGACCAGGTGGTATCCCGAATATGCCGTCTACACTCAGAAGGAGAAGTTCCTAATAAAACTTGTCGGGATGGAACAGCCCCTGAAAGCGCTCAGCATACTGGGAAAGCTTGTACAATTGCGCAAACTTCAGCCAGTATATGTTCCCGAGCCTCAGGGAGAATGGGTCAACGGGCAGTTTATGCTCGTTGAGTCTGAGAAAACCGAAGAGGAAGAAACCTCCCTCCCCCCCTCTGGGGGGGGAGGGGGGGAGTCTTTTCCTCCCAAGGAAAAGAAAGAAAAGGAGGTGAAAGAAATAGATTTAAAACAACTAACAGATATGGTCCCAGATTTTGAAGACATAGTACAAGAGGATCCGGAAAATACTCTACTACCAAAAGAAGAAGCTAAATTCACAAAAGCTACTCCAAATATCGCGGTAATGCTTATAGGAAGGATAGGATTACAAAGAAGTTTTACTCTAGCAAATATCATAGTATGGTTTAACGGTAAGATATATTACAATAATCGTTTAAACAAATCTCTATACAATTCCAACCAGTATATTAAACTCGAATTCTCTGTTAGGAAAGAAGAATATGTGGCAATAGCAAAGAGTGCAAAAGAACTATACAAACAAGGTAAGGTGTTTGACTTTGTATCCTTTGAGGAAGTAAAGAACTTTCTCAAAGAAATAAAGAAAAATAAAAAGGGGGAAACAAAATGTTAAAAAGTAAAAACCAAGGAGTGTTGTTTGAAGTGAAGAAGATGAGCAATGCACAGTTTAATATATTGCTCAGATTCGAATGTTTTTACCATGTCAAGGTAAACTGGGAAAGCATTCGAGGGGCGATTTCGCCCTACGACGAGGCGTACAAAAAGATTGCGGCCCTAATTAAGGCCGCACAGGAAGGCACAATAGTTAAGCGAGCAAAACCTGCCAACTATTATGCCAAAAGGAAAGCAGCATTAGAAGTTCTTGCTGCGAAGCAAAAAAGGGGGAGCTTAGTCTCCCCCTCAATTAATGAAGAAAGGAGCGTTACCAAAATATCTAGAAATGATGCCAAAGGTAAAGTTACTTCTTTGGAGCTCACGATGAAAAATGGTCATCTAGAACTGTCTGAAAAGAAATAAAAAAGGGGGAGCTTAGTCTCCCCCTCCTCAATTATTTTATTGAAAGGAGGATTTCTATGCGTATCAATGAAGTGAAGATTATTTCTTATTTAACTTCTTTAGGATTAATTCCTAAAGATATAATTTTCCGGAAAGGTAATCGTTGGGCAAGTGTCACGTATCCTGGTCCATATCCAATTCATATTGTCTATATTGATAAGAAAATAAGAATAGGTGAGGCTAGTAGGAAAATCACTTGCGAATTAATTAAAAAAGAATTTGGTTATAGTAATGAACTAATGTTGTTTTTGTTTGTATTATTTCACGAAATTGGCCATTGTTATGTAAAGAGTGCAGGTAATAAGATAAAGAATAATCCATCTAAATTGCGTTTTCTAAAACTTGTATATAGCTTTTTAAAAGAAACTAATTTAGAAAACAAAGATGAGTGGATAATGTTAACAGAGCAGGCCTATCGAAGATTAAAAGAAGAAAGATATTGTGATTTATATGCTATTAAAAAGATGAAAGAATTATTTGAAAAAGAAAGGAGATTAAGGCAAAATGAATACCAAAAAAGTAATGGGCTTCGAAAATCTGAAACGTTGTAAGGATTGTGGTGGTAAATGTTGTAAGAATTTTCCAGGAGCCTATTTCCCAGGAGACTATGGCTTTGAGGAAATAACAGTTGAGAATTTACTTAAGATGTTCCGAACAGGTAAAATCGCTGTTGATTGGTGGTTTGGTAGTTTAAGAGGTATTCCAGAAGACGAAATAGATAGCTTAGGCTTAGTCTATTATATTAGACCAAAAAGAAAAGGTGTTGAGGCTTTAGTGGATTTTGACTTTATTGGAGATTATACTTGTATATTTTTAGCTTCTGATGGATGTGAATTACCTTTTCACCAAAGACCTCTTAATTGTCGCATGCTTAAACCAGGAGAAAAAGAAGGAGAACGTTGTCGTGTTGATAATAATTATACTAAAGAAGGTGCTGTTATTGCCTGGATTCCTTATCAAGACATAATAAAAGAAGCTATAATATCATATGAAAAGGAGAGAAACCATGAGTAAGGGGCCTTCGGCCCAAACGTTCTTGAGGAGTAAAGGGCCTTCGGCCCAAATGTTCCTGAGGAATAAGGGGCCTTCGGCCCAAAGAAATACGATCCATGAGGCTCAAATCAAAATTTTCTATATGAAAGAGCAAAGGAGGATGAACAATGAAAGATAATTGTTATAACTGTTATGAATATTTACGGTGTGGTTGTGAATGCGAGAACATGGACGAAAAACAACCCTGTTGGCGGCCGGATTATGACCGCTTAATGAAGGCCTTTAGGTTAGCGGTTATGGGAGTGCTGACCTTTAGTAAGTTTATTTATGGTGATGATGAACTTGCTAAGACCATGGACCACTATTTAGAAAAAGCAAAGGAGGAAGAAATATTATAATTATAAATGGAGTATGCAAAAACCCGGGGATTTTTCTTACTCAGCATTCATTTTTATAGTATAAATATTAGAAACTATGAAGAATATAAGAATATAAGTAGGTGATCTCTTTGACTAGAAAATTTAAAGACTATGTGGTATTTCTCCAAGACCAGGGTATAGAAGTCTATAACTGTATATCTGACCTTGTCCCTTTAATATATGAATGTGACAACAACGTAATAATGCTAGCAATTGAAGACCATAATCATGAAAAGAAAATAGAGAAACTGATTAAGAAATACGGAAAGAAAGATAAAGAGCTTATTTTAGACTACTTCGAAAAAGTGTTCTCTAAGATAACAGAAAACGAATTAAACTGTAAAAAGGGAAAGAAACAGGTCTCTGGGAGAGAGGGCCCTAGGCCCCAAGCGATTCGAAGACTAAAAAATTTCCTCTTTCCCTTATTCATATTTCCCTTATTCATACACTTATTTACTTACTATATTTCCTCTATTTACTTCCCCTATTTACTTACTATATCGATTTATTCATAGATCGATTTATTCATAACTTATCTATTTGCTGTATTGACTTACCATATTGATTTATATATGTAACAAGGGTAATATATTTGGTATAATATAAGTAAGTAGTTATTATACCATTAAAGAAAGGAGTAAATTATGGGTGTTGCTGTTTTTAGCAAAATGACTGGAGTTTATTTATTGCATGTTTATTTATTACATGAAGTAAAGGATTATGATGGAAAATCTATTAAGATGGTTTTTAACCCATATAAAGATATTATTGTAATACCAGTTCCTTCAGAGCTTATAATGGATGAAGAAAAATTAAATTTATTAAAAAAACACTGGGAGGAAGTAACGTGAATGTTGCTATTTTTGATACTAAACTCAAAATTTATATGTTTGATAAGAGTAACGGGAAAGATTATTATGAAGAATTAGAAGATTCATATCCTTTAAATAATAATATTATTATATTGCCAGTTTCTTTAGAATTTATATTAAAGAAAAAAAAGTTTATTTAATAGAAAATATTGAGGAGAAATAACATGGATATTATTATTTCTAATAAAAAACTTGGAGTTTGTTTATTATATGGAGGAAACCATCATAGAAGAACTATTCAAAGACTCTTTACTTTAAATAATAAAACTGTTATAATACCAGTTCCTTCAAAATCTACAATAAGTAAAGAAAAATTAAATTTAATAAAAAATGCTAGTGAGAAATAACATGCCTGTTATTACTTTTGGTAAAAAACTTAAAAAAACGAAAATTAATACTTGAAATATTTATGTATCCGTTATTAAGAGGATATAGAGGTGAGGTATAGAGGTGAGGACATTATCTTCAGTGAGGGAAAGCCTTGACAGCCAAAATTAGTGAGCTGTCAAGGCTTTTCTATATAAGAAAGAGAGGGAGATGATGTTATGTATGTGAGATTAAACAAAGAGGAGAGGCTATTTGAGGAGTATGTTAAAGCCAGGATAAAGAAAATTAAGAAACTTGATGGAGAAGAATATCCGGCTTTTAAAGTCTATGTTGACTTGTCGGATATTAAATCTTACGATGAGGTCTTAAACCCGACAGAAAACAAAATAACCCGTGTTGAATTCACTGGCGGATGGAGAAATCCAACAAAGAAAGAAGTGGAAGAAGCCCATGAGAAAAATGATAGTGGCTTCTTCGAAATGCTTGCAAACAACATGGGAAAAATACCAGTAGACACTCTTGAGGTTAATGTTCGTTATATTCCTTTAAAACAAAAAGGTGAATATAACGGCTATTATGGCTGGACAGGCGAAGTAGAGACAGTATCATTTATAAATAGAAACATGAACTGTCTTGCAAGAAAAATGGACGTAAGTCCTAATTTGCTCAAAGAACTCGAACCATATAATAATGCCAGAACCTGTTGCGAAGGTAGAATGAGATTTTTCAACGTTTCAAAACAATACTATGATGAACTGATTGGTGCTCTGGAGCAAATGCCTGGGAAAATATACTTTGATAAAGACGACCCTTATAGAAGTAATAACAATAAAATTTCTGTAAGATTTTTAGAATATAAATGCCCACATTATGACAAATGTGACGAAAGATTAAAATTAAAAAAATGGCCAGTAGTTCATATTCCCGCTCCTGGGCAAAGATATACTGAGGCAAAAACTGGTTTAGCCAGAGCAATAGCTTGTGCTGCTGCGGGTATCATTGCAAAAAGCATTGATCCAGCTTACCCAAACCGATATGGGGTTTATACAGCAAGAGGATATAGACCTCCATATCCGATTCAACAGGAATTGTTTCCTTCCTGTTGTAGCTGTGCCCTATATAAATATGTCAAAAGAGGAAACGAAGATGAGGAAGCAGATTTAAGACAACCAGGTTTACCGGAAATGAAGAATAGTTATCCTCAAATAGATTGGTGCAGATTTTATAAGAAATGGATAGAAGAAATTTCCGTAGCAAGATTCACATCAGGATATGATAAGAAAAGCATAAATAAAGCCTCACAGAGTAGCGCTTGTGAAGCTTATATGTGGAGAACTAAATATATAGCTTCCGCTACAGAGAATAAGTACAATCCAGCAAATACTGGATGGATTGCTTCATCAAAAGCGATAAAAGTTTTAGAAGATAACATTATTATCGCTATTGCTGCGGCAAACGATATACCACAAGAAAATGCACCAGCCATTCCACAAGTTGTTGAAGTTTTTCTACAGATATCTGATGAACTTGCAGAAAAACATAAAAAATTTAATACAAAAATAATAAAAGAGTAGAGGGGGGAGGATAATCCCCCCCTGCTCTTTTCTAAATGAATTTTTTAAATGAAAAGGAGGATTAATAATTATGAAAGCAGGACATTGTGAAAATAAACGCAGTAAAAAAGCAAAAAAAGCAAAAGGAAAATCTATAATTACAGATGAAGAAAGATATATTATAAGTAAATTAAGAGAGTTTGGATATATTGGAGAATTAATTAATGATTTAAATATTATAATTATCGACGAAAATAAAAACGTAAATGTCTTCGAAAAATCAATAATGAATGAAACAAACCGTTGTCACTGTTAGATTTGTTAAAAAGTTCTTTCTCGTTTTTATATTGTTAATGAGGACTAAAATTAAAAATATATATTTTATTGAGCACAGTCTAAATTTATAATTTAACAATTATTTAACATCCTCTCCCTACTGTGTGGGACGACCTCATCAGTCGTCCCCTCTCTTTTTTTTTGAAACAGAAAAGAAGAAATTCATTATGATGTTACCTGTTTGAGTTAATTGGGAGGATTGGAGGGTGAAACCATGAGTGCGTTATTTTACTATTGGTTCTGTATCCGGTGGTTATGGAAAAATCGGACATGGATTGACACCAGACAGAAATACAAGGCAATGAATCGGGACTATAGTAAGTGGTTATGGAACCGCAAAAGAAAACGAGGAAATGAGCTAAAAAGAATTAAACAAATGTTTAATAAAAGGAGGTGAATAAATGCAGTTGCAAACAGTATTAAAATTTATTTTTTTAATTGCTATTATCTTTATTTCATTATTTTTTTCTAAGAGTAAATTTGGAGATATCAAATTCGATTATAAAGGAAAACCATATATAAAACCATTAAAACCATATATAAAAAGAACAAGAGGAAAACACATTTTTCTTTAACTGATTATATGGCCTTTATACCATGGCTGCATCCCTTCTTTCTTTGGGCGCGGGGTAAAAAAGTCTCGCGCCCAAAAATAATTGATGACAATGTATTATAGTGTAGTAATATATAATAAATTGTAATACTGGAAGGAGGTTAACAATTGTTTGTTTCAGACTTAAATTCTTCTCGTTGTAAAGAATTATTAATAGATGACTTTTCCAAAATTATTAAAAGTAATTTTAGTATTTTTTCGCCACCGCCAACAATCCTTTGTGTTGGTACTGACCGTTCCACCGGTGACAGCTTAGGACCTTTTGTTGGAGAAATCTTAGTTAGGAATAATTATCCTGGACAGGTAATTGGTACTATACATAATCCTGTTCATGCAATAAACTTGGAAAAGACACTGATTGAAAATAACTACTTCACTAACGAAACAGTTATCGCAGTCGATGCCTGTTTGGGAAAGGCAGAAAATGTCGGAAAGATTTATTTCGAGAAGGGAAGTCTCCTTCCTGGAACAGGGGTAAACAAAAATCTTCCCAAGGTAGGAGACTTTCACATTATTGGAGTAGTAAACGTTAGCGGTTACGCAGGATACCTAGCTCTACAAAGCACCCGGCTCAGTTTGGTATTGAATATGGCAGAAATTATTGCCGGGTCTTTAGTGCATGCGTTTGAAAAGAAACATAGATTATGTAATACAGTATAATACTTTTTTAATCGTGCTAAATTAGGCTATATTGTAAAAGTTTTCTTAAAAAAAATAACATAATATCGAAGTCAATATCATTTATATATCATTAATGATATATATAATATAAATGGTATATATCATTAATGATTATCTATATTACATATCAATTATATATAATATATATTGATAAATATAATATATATCTATATGTAATAAAAAAACACCTTTTTATATGCATTACATATAAATAATAATATAGCATTTTATTGATATATATTATATATAGATAATATTCATATTATATGTTATAAATATTAAGAAATGGTTAAAAAAAGGAGGAGTTCCTTAATGTGCAACCCTCTCACAGAAAAATGTTATTCTTGCACAGAAGGAATTACTATTAGTGAAACCAGTGTTGTTTCAACTAGAATATGTTGTAATTGTGAATATTTTGAAGAAAAAGTTGAAGTATATAAAACTGGTATTTTACATACAAATCCTTGTTCACACTGCAGTAGATTTAATCGTTGTAAAAAACAACTGGTATCATATAAATTTCTCGATTAATATGTTGTAATTGCAAATATTCTGTTGACAGTGAAAAAAAATCCTGGTAAAATATAATTAAGAAATCCATATTATATTATTAAAGAGGTGAAAAAGTTACCACACGAATTTATTCGTGACATTAAATGAAAAATAAAAAAAGTCTTGATCTATTTGAGGCAAATAAAGAACTGGCATATTCATATGTATACAAGAGTAAAATTAAAATACCGGGATATGAACTTGAGGATTTGTTTCAAACAGCCCTATTAGGGTTGTGGAAAGCATGTTGTAATTATGATCCTAAAAGAAGCATGTTTTCCACATTTGCTACAAACTGTATAAAAAATGAACTGCTTATGGCTCGTCGAAAAGTTATTTCAAAGACGAGGATTAGCAATTTTGAATCATTAGATAAACTTATTGAAGAAAATAACCCTAATGGTAAATATACAAAGCATACACCATATGTCGAATCTTTTGAGGACTCAATAATCGAGTCTATTGACATAGATATGAATAATTGCTTAACAAATGAGGAGAAAGCAATCCTTTCTCTTAAAGGATACATGACTGAAAGCGAGATTTCAAAGCTTACAAAGCCTTGGAAACTCAAAAAAATAAAGAAAAAATTAAAAAAAATAACGGAGGACTCAGATGAGTAACAGCAAAGAAACACCTTTTGTTTCAGGTGTTTACGTAAAAGTAAAAGGAAAAACAAAAGATGTCCTTGAGTTGTCTGACGTAGAGTTTGTAAATTTATTAATAAATGAATTAAATGCTTTCAAAAATGAAAAAACACCCTCAGAGACATTAATACTGAGGGTTGTAGCCACATATTTTAATTTCATTAAAACCAATGAAGAAAATCCAGAAAAGAGAAATTATGCAAGAATTGCCGCTCTTCTTGCTCTTGAAAAGATGGGAAGACGTTTTGCCAAAGTAAAAGAAGAGTGGGATAAATGTATTAATAGCCTTGGTATTAATAATCTTGGGCTATAACGGGGTTTTGTCCCCGATAGCAAATAAAATATATTTTAAGGAGTGAAAATGTAATGATGAGTAAAGAAGAAAAAAAGGTAGAAAAGAAAGTAGAAAAGAAAGTAGAAAAGAAGGTAACTGCCAAGGATCGAGCTCTTCAACTAGGCATGGTCAACTTGAAGGTGGAGCGTCCATCGAGAGTGCAGAAGGAACGGTTCCCTAATACGCTAGCGAATGTTTCCTTCGAGCTGTTGATCAACAGCCAGATTGAGGCTACCGACGACGCCGGGAATGAACAAGCCGACCGGATCCGTATCAGTGGTGTCAAATTAGTAAAAACCGATATGGGCGAGCTCCGCGTCTATATGCCTCGTATTAACAATTTCTATCCGGTCGGGCAACTTGGCAGTGAACGCAACAAGTTCCTGTTTGAGGTTTATGAACAGGTCTCCAAACACTGGGCAATGTTGCCGGAGCTACCTGACATCGAAGACATAGAAATAGTCCAAGAAACTGAAGAAGAAGCAGTTATTGCCTAAACCTTATGGGAGAGAGGTTGTCTGCCTCTCTCCCCTTTTTTTATGTAAAAAAATAGCAAGGAGAGAAATATTGTATATAGTCATAAACACAGTAACAAGAAATTTTGATTACTTTTTGTCTTGTGACTCAAACAAAATAGCTCAAGAGCCATATATTGTTATATTTTGTAATTCTAATAAAATTAACTTGTTGTCGATGCTTGATATAGTAAAAAAAATTGAAAGCAATAATTACAATTTACTTGTAGGTACGGCTCTTTACTTGTTTAGTTTTTAAGCTAGGTAAAAAAACAAAAAAACTGTCCCGACGGTTACCAGCATTGTCCGACAGGGACAGCGAGGAGGTGAAGAAATGCTGGAGAATTACATCCGTGCCGGATACCCGGCCATCGCTATCACGACACCTGAGGAAGGACGGGCCCTTGACGAATGTCACCGTGTGGCCCGTGATCTTCAGATGTCAGTAGCCACCTGGAGTTCGACTCAGGGACTCCAGGTGGAGGAGACGAATCAGAGGGCGTCCATCTCTGATCCGGTGGCAGCGCTCCAAGCCGCCAGTAAATTACCTGAGAACACCCTGTATATTCTACTCGACTTTCATCCCTTCCTGCGGTCGCCGGACGTATGGCGATCCGCGAAGGATCAGTTTTCTGTTCAGAAGCAGCGAGGGATCGTTTACATCTTTGTATCCGTGCAGTTCGATCTCCCCCGTGAGCTTGAGCGGGAAATTGTTGTCACCTCGCTTCCGCTGCCGGACCGGAACGACCTGGAAGCGTTGCTCCGGCAGGTGGCGGAAGCGGCTGAGGTGGAAGTCCCAGAGGACACCGCTCCGGTGGTGGAGGCAGCGCTGGGACTGACGGTGACCGAGGCTGAAAATGCGTTTGCGTTATCGCTTGTGGTCGCTGGTTCTTTCTCCGCACCCGTAGTGGCCAGGGAAAAAGAACAGCTGGTGCGAAAATCTGGCGTCCTGGAGATCTACTCTCCGGATGCCAATATGGAGGCCGTTGGTGGGCTATCAGCGCTGAAAGAATATCTGCAACTTCGCGTTGCTGCCTTCAGCCCCGAGGCTCAGAAATACGGCCTGCCCGCTCCTCGTGGAGTTCTACTTTGTGGAATTCCCGGATGCGGGAAGTCACTTTGCGCCAAGGCACTGGCAGCAGAGTGGCAAAAACCGTTATTACGTCTTGACGCCGGGAAACTCTTTGGCTCCCTGGTCGGGGAATCTGAAGCGAATACCCGGCGTGCGCTTGAAGTTGCCGAAGCGGTGGCCCCTGCCATTCTCTGGCTCGACGAGCTAGAGAAGAGCCTCGCCGGAGTACAAAGTTCCGGCAAAACGGACTCCGGAGTTACAGCCCGAGTGTTCGGGACTTTCCTGACATGGCTTCAGGAAAAGAAAGCCCCGGTGTTCGTCATCGCCACTGCGAATGCGGTTGATCAGCTGCCTCCAGAGCTTCTCCGGAAGGGGCGATTCGACGAAACGTTTTTTGTTGACTTGCCGACCCCGGAAGAGCGAGCGGACATCTTCGCCGTCCAACTTCGGAAGCGCCACCGAGACCCCGAGAAGTTTGACATTCCCACTCTTGTCTCCGTGACCGAAAATTTCACCGGCGCGGAGATCGAAGAGGCCGTCGT
>LSQX01216719.1_pt1 | contig 16204 bp, 15 predicted proteins | sample 654561 | NCBI WGS metagenome assembly LSQX01 (sample SAMN04489861, study PRJNA283612) | anaerobic digester metagenome | isolation source: 4 biogas reactors fed with cattle manure at either 37C or 55C with and... | place: Denmark: Kongens Lyngby | collected 2014 | reverse complement strand
TCCCAAAGTGGTAACTTGGCTTCCCACGCGCGCAGGTGGCACCCACGCATGTGCAAGTTGTTGCACCAGCGTCTCACAGGCTTCCCTCGCGCGCAGGGGGCACCCCTCTTCCGCGGCCCCAGGAAGCCCTACAAGGCCCCGAAGTTCCCGGGGACGATAGATAACCCTCCCGGCCCGAGAGAGGCCCCCCAGAAGGCCGGAAAATGGCCCGCTTCGGTTGGCCGACGTTTGCGAACGCGCCAAAGTATCCTCCACTCCCTGCAGGAATACGACAAACTATGACGAACTATGACGCAACGAAAGGAGGGGAGGCGACCTGGAGCACAAAGACGAGGTGCTGACGACCCAGGAGGCCGCCCGCCTACTCAAGACCACACAGCGGACCATCTACCGGTGGATTGTGGCGGGTGTGCTCCCGGCGGCCAAGTTCGGGGGGAGGTGGCGCATAAGGCGGGTAGACGTGGAGCGGTTTTGGCAGCAGCGGGATAAGTGAGCAAGGAGGGGTTCACGTGACGTACTGGGACGTTCGGAAGCTGCGGGCCAAGATGGTCGAGCACGGCGACACGGTGGCGAGTCTGGCTGCCAAGTTGGGGCTGCACCGGAACACCCTCTCCAAGAGCCTCAACGGCAAGCGGGAGCTGCTCGTGGGCGAGCTGCTGAAGATTGCCGAGCTGTACCGGCTAGCGCCCGATGAGGTGGAGCGGATCTTTTTCCCCAGCTGGGCGACGAAGGAGGGCCATAGGTTTTGAACGTTAAGCTGACACCGCGCAGTAAGGACGGAAAAAGCTGGTCCGTCCGGATCGACCTGGGTTATGAGATGGTGACGGACCCCGAGACCGGCCAGAAGACCCGCCGGCGCAGGCAGAAACGGTTGACCCTGCGGGGGACGAAGAAGCAGGCACAGCAGCAGCTCACGGAAATTCTGGCTACCTTGCACAAGGGCGAGTATATCGAGCCGTCCAAGATGACGTTCGGTGAATGGCTAGACGAATGGCTTGAAACCGTGGTATCAGATAAGCGGCCCCGCACACGGGAGACGTATAAGGCCGAGATCGAGAACCATATAAAGCCGAAGCTGGGCGACATCCCGTTGCAGAAGCTCCAGGCGACGCACCTGCAACGGTACTACAACGAGGCGACTACCCTGGCCGGGAAACCGCTGTCGGCCGCCACCAAGGAGAAGCACCATATCATCATCCACTCGGCCCTGGAAGCGGCGGTGAAGCTGGGGCTGGTGGCCCGCAACGTCGCGAAGCTGGTGCCTAGCAAGCCGACGAAGCCCGACACACCGGAGGATGTGCTGCAAAACTGCTGGACCGCCGAAGAGGCCCGCCGGTTCCTCGCCAGCTTGCAGGATGAAAGCCTCCAGGTGCAAGCCTTCTACACCCTGGCCCTGGAAACGGGGATGAGGAAGGGCGAGCTGGCCGGCCTGAAGTGGACCGACATCGACTTTGAGGCCGGGACCGTGACGGTGGCCCGCACCCTGCTAAAGCCCGGCCGGGAGCCCGTGTTCGGCCCGCCGAAGAACGGCTTGCCTCGCACCATCGCGCTGTCCAAGGCGACGCTGCGGCTGTTGAAACGGCACCGGGCGCAACAGAACGAGCGGAAGCTGGCGAACCGCGACCAGTACCGGGACCACGGGCTGGTATTCGCCAAGGACTGGGAGGACATGAAGCGGGAGACCAACTCCCTGGGCGATCCGCTGCAGATAAACAACATCGCAGAACGGCAGTTTGACCCCCTACAGGAGAAGGCGGGGGTGCGGCGGATCAAGTTTCACGGTCTGCGGCACACCTGCGCGACCCTGGCCCTGGCGAACGGCTGGCAACCGCATGAGGTGCAACGGCTGCTAGGCCACAAGCGCGTGGAGATCACCCTGAGCATTTACGCCCACGTTCTACCGGACCGGCAGAAGGACATGGCCGAAAGCATGGCGGCGCTATTGCAGGGATAGAAAAAGGACGGCTGAAAGAAGCCGTCCCCCTTGCCCCGGCCCCATGGGTTGCCCACCCCGGCCGGGGCTTTTTTTGCCCATTGTGGCGGTGTGACCAAATCGTGACCAAATCGACCGGAAAGGATTTGGAAACCCGCGCCACGAAAGGCTCTTGCATAAGCTGGTGCCGAAGGAGGGAGTCGAACCCTCATGGGAGTAATCCCGGTCGATTTTGAGTCGACTGCGTCTGCCATTCCGCCACTTCGGCCAAACGCTAACGGTATTTTACCACAGTCTATCCGGCATGACAAGCTCGAGCGAGCGTGCACTACGGAAAAAATCTCAGTCCACAAAACTGACACAAGTGTCCTGCAAGACTCCTCTCCACGCTTAAGGACCCGTTGAGCATTGCGACGTCAATGGCCTCCTGACGAGTCTTTTTTCAGTCAGCAAGGTGGGTAACGACTTAGCCCGTCTTACGCAAGAAGGCGGATCCGTACATCCTTACGGATAACCCTGTGATGAGGGTGACGCCCGCTCATCGGACGTCACCCTGATTTATCTTAATGCCATTGCTCTAGACATCAGTTCCAAAAAGCAAGCGAGTCAACAGCAACTCCGTGGCCTCAGTCTGGGCCAGCTCTTTGACTTGCTGCCAGTCTCTGTCAAACAGAGCCACCACCAGCTCTTTTGATATGCCCAAGGACTCCGACAAGGCTTCGGCCAAACGCGCTTGTCCCATATCTCCGAGCGACTGCCAGTCCTGCTTCATGAGGGCTTCAGCCTCGGACGGAGTTGCTCCGGCCTCCAAGAGTCTGTTGTACAAAGTAACCTGAAATCCGTTGGCAACGGCTTTCCAATCACGTCTTATAAGGGCTCTTATCTGATCAGGTGTCAGCAGTCCTTTGACGATGTCACTCGCTCGCGACGCGATTTCATCGCGCGTTGCCGCACCTCGAGCCTTCACAAACACTGGAGTACCAAAGCGATCAGCCACAATATACACTGCGTCACCTTTGGCCAACGCATCCGCTTCGCTTAGTGTAGAGTTGCGATAGACCGTTACCGATGGAGCAAGTGTGAGGTCCCGCAAAGCATTCTCCGCAGTCCTGACGCTCATCACGTATCTGGCAGGATCAGCGTAATCGATTTCTCCTTCTACAACCTGAAGCCGTAGTATACCGTTTATGATGGCAGCGGCCTCCGCACGAGTCACTGGCTCGTTAGGACGTAGACGTCCTCTGTAGTACGGAGGCAGGATGTCCAACCTATCAGCAGCAGTGATGAAACGAGATGCCCAATGCGTGACGGGAATATCAGAGAAAGCGGTCTCTTCCATCTCTTGAGCTTCTATCACGTCATTGATATTCAATGCTCGCATAGCGACAGCGATGATCTCAGCGCGATTGACCTCTTGTTCGGGACGAAAAGTGCCGTCTTCATAGCCGTCGATAAGCTCGGCATCCCTCATGGCAGCTATATCGCTACTGGCCCAGTGCTGCCGCGCGTCCGAAAAACCATGGTCTGTTGAGGCTTTGGGCAATGCAAAGGCCCTTACCATCATCGTGGCCAATTCGGCCCTGGTAACGGTTTCGTTCGGGCGAAACGTGCCATCAGGATATCCGCCTACGATACCTTTGCTGGCCAACGCTATCACATGTTCACTCGCCCAGTTTCCTCCAAGATCCTTGAAGTCTTGGGCAGCGCCGACAAAGTGTCCGAAGGCCAATAGCAGCACTGTAGCGCACCCGACGAATACGGGATATATGCGCCGCATGTAGCAACCCCTTTCTTTATAACAGGAATCCGCACCGTGCCTGAAGTCGTCCTCATCGTAAGGAAAGCTTCGACAGCACATTGTTGTCGCCTTGCGGTAATGAAAGTCACTATTGTGAACTTATTCCGCGGTCCTATCGCATGAGTGGACGTATGATACGCCTGTCATTATACTGTATGTAGTAGCTAAAGCATTTTTCCAAATCTCAGGTGATTTGGAAAGCCTGACAGGCGGGGGATGGCGGTGCACAAGAAGGGCAAATTCATGTTGATCGACGGACACAGTCTACTCCATCGAGCCTTTTACGCTCTGCCCACCATGACGACATCTTCGGGCTTGCCCACAAACGCGGTTTATGGCTTTGCCACTATGCTCAACCGCCTTCTTGAAGATGAGCAGCCGGATTATGTCACAGTGGCCTTTGATTGTGCTGCGCCGACTTTTCGCCACGACGCCTTTGCTGACTACAAAGCCACTCGGCCTGCCATGGCTGAAGAGCTGCGCGTTCAAATACCGCTGGTACACGAGCTTGTGGAGGCATACAACCTCAACAGCCACCTGTTGGAAGGCTATGAGGCTGACGACATTATCGGTACCCTTGCCTTTCAAGCCCGCGAGGCCGGGTGTTCGGTCGTCATAGTCACGGGGGACAAGGATGCCCTTCAGCTGGTACGTGCCGGAATAGATGTGCTTATCACCAAACGGGGAATCACCGACATGGAGCGCTTCACTCCGGAAGTAGTCTTGAAGACCATGGGCATCACTCCGGAACAAATACCCGACTGGAAGGCACTGGTTGGCGACAAGTCCGATAATATCCCCGGGGTCGCGGGCATCGGAGCCAAGACGGCGACGAGACTCCTGCAAGAGTACCCGTCGCTTGAGGATATCCTGGCTACAGCCGATACGTTACCTGGCCGAGCGGGGCAAGCATTGCGTAACCACCGCGACACAGCGATTTTGAGCAAGAACCTGGCCACGATTGAGACGCAGGCACCGATCGCCATAGACTGGGAAGCTGCCCAATTTCGGCCTCCGCATGTCGACAGACTCACGGACTTGTTCACCAGACTCGAGGCTCGCTCTCTTCTCAATCAATTGCATCGTCGTTTCGGGGTGGAAGACCCGGAGAGCGACACACCTCGCCAGCTCTCTCTGGAGAAGATGGTAGAGGAGAAACCTCAGCGCGTAGTCAGAGTGGATAACGGCGATTGGCTTGAAGCCACGTCCGTTCTCCAAGACCCCATTTGCTTTTTCATTGTCCCGGCTGCCGACAATAGCCTGTTGTTTACGGTGTCTGACGCCGCGCATTTCCTGTGGGGGATCAGCGACACGCCCTCAGAATTCATGGCTTTTGTCACCTCGGGTCGACGCCTGTATACGCACGATCTAAAGTCACAGCTGACGATGGTGGCCGAAGCGGGTGAGAGCATCCCCGAACCAGCTGACGTTCAGACCATTGATGATCTTATGCTGGCATCCTATCTGACCGATCCTGCCCAAGATCACTCATTGGCTGGGATGGCCGAACTCCATGGCATAGAAATACCTGCCGTTCCGTCTGATGCCTCAAATACAGCTGACACAGCCCGAATCATCCAACGACACCACCATTTGCTACGTACCGTTCATCCCAGTCTGCTCAGGACTCTGGCCGATCGTCAACTTGATAGCCTGTTCCGTGACGTCGAGATGCCGCTTTCGGTCATCTTAGCCCACATGGAACGAGCAGGCATACGCGTCGATCGTCAACGTCTGGCCGAGATGTCAAAAGAGATGTCCGCCGAGATCGCTCAGCTTACCGATGCCATATACAGGGCCGCGGGGGTAGAGTTTAACATCAACTCGCCGAAACAGCTGGCGGAGATCTTGTTCGATCGCCTACAGCTGCCCACAATTCGCAGCACAAAGACCGGTCGCTCCACTTCAGCGGAAGTGCTGGAAGAATTAACGGACTATCACGAGTTGCCAGGGCTGATCCTGGACTATCGGCAGCTGGTGAAGCTTACAAACACCTACATCGACGCTCTGCCTACGCAGATCGACGAGCGGACGGGTCGCATTCACACGACGTTCAACCAGGCAATAACAGCCACGGGACGCCTATCCAGCACACATCCGAATCTGCAGAATATCCCTATCCGCACTGCCTTGGGACGCCAGATTAGGAGTTGTTTTGTACCCGAAGAAGGCGCCCTGCTCATTTCCGCGGACTACTCGCAGATAGAATTGCGGGTCTTGGCGCATCTGTCAGGCGACGAGAATCTGATCACCGCTTTCCTCGAAAACGTGGACATTCACACCAAGACTGCCGCAGAGGTATTTGAGATCCCTCCGGAGAGCGTGACTCCCGAGATGCGCAATGCCGCCAAGGCGATAAACTTCGGCATCGTCTATGGCATATCCAGCTTCGGATTGGCCCGGGGCACGGGTTTGACGCGCCAACAAGCCCAAACCTATATCGACAACTACTTCAAGCGTTATCCGAGAGTCAAGCTCCATATGGAAGAATCGGTCGCCATGGCGCGCACTAAGGGCTATGTGACAACCATCTTGGGCCGGCGACGCTACCTACCCGCCATAAAAAGCAGACGCTGGCACGAGCGCAGCTTCGCTGAACGCACCGCCATGAATACACCCATACAAGGATCCGCTGCTGATATTATCAAGTTGGCCATGATAAAGGTCTATTCCAGATTAGCAGCCGAGGGTCTTCAAACACGGATGCTATTGCAGGTCCACGATGAATTAGTCTTCGAAGCTCCACGGGATGAAGTCGAAAAGGCTGCCACAATCATCCGCGAGGAAATGGAGAGTGCTTTTCCACTGAGAGTACCCTTGGCAGTAGCCGTTGAGGCAGGGCCTAATTGGCTTGACACGAAAGAGATACGCTATGCCTGAACTACCTGAAGTAGAATGCATAAGACTCACGCTCCTTCCTCATATCCTGGACCGCTCAGTCATCTCCGTTGAAGTCCTATGGGAAAGGACTCTCTCCGGGATCTCATCGGCAGAGCTGCGTCACAAGTTGGTAAACGCTAGGTTCACCGATGCCGTCAGAAGGGGCAAATTCCTTGGCCTGGTCCTGCACACAGGAGGATATCTGGTCTTCCATCTGCGCATGACCGGCAAACTCACTGTGCAGCCCGTCATAGAAGAACGTGACAAGCACCTGCGAATGACGATCCTATTGGACAATGACCGCGAATTGCGCTTTGTCGATCAACGCAAGTTCGGTAAAGTCTCTTGGGCAGACGATGAAGAGGAATGGGTCCGGATTGCCGATGTTGGCATAGAGCCCTTGTCCGCGGATTTCACTCCGGAGGCTTTATCTACCATCTGCCGGGGAAAGAGGGCCCGGCTCAAAGCAGTGTTACTTGATCAGCGTCTAATCGCCGGTCTGGGCAACATCTACTGCGATGAAAGCCTTTTTCGAGCGCGTCTTCATCCTCAACGTCCGTGCGGCGATCTCAACGAGAATGAGATAGAACGACTGCACGCAGCAATACAATCGTCCCTAAGAAAAGCTTTGCAGAACGGAGGTACGACACTGCGTGACTATATGGATGGAGACGGACGTCCGGGAACCAACCAAAACCATCTGTTGGTCTATGGGCGGGCCGGTGAACCGTGCCCACGTTGCGGCCATGTTTTGGAGCGATTGAAGGTTGCCGGACGCGGTACAACGTTTTGTCCGCAGTGCCAGAAGTGATGCTTGTCTTAGGACTCACGGGAGGCATCGCCTCCGGTAAAAGCACTGTCGCCCGCATGCTCGCGTCTTTAGGAGCAGAAGTCATAGATGCAGACAGATTGGCGCGTGACGTGGTGGCTTTAGGAAGCGAAGCCTTGGCCGAAATCGTGAAGGAATTCGGGCCGTCGGTGCTCAATGCCGACGGTAGCCTGAATCGAGCAGCCCTGGGCAGGATTGTCTTTGCCGATCCGGCAAGACGCAAACGACTTGAGGAGATCACGCATCCTCGAATCCTAGAAGAGATGCGAAGACAGCTTCAGGTGATCAAAGCGCAGGGCGAGGCCACGCTCATCGTCCTCGACGTACCGTTGTTATTTGAGACACCTGAAATCCTGCCTCTGTGTGACTGCACGGCGGTGGTCTGGGTGCCCGAAGAGCTACAGGTTCATCGACTTATGCAACGGGATGGACTCTCACGCCCGGATGCCCTGCAACGCATTCGAGCTCAAATACCCCTCGATAGAAAACGGTATTTAGCCGATGTCGTAATTGACAACTCCGGCTCGCTGACGGCCACTCAATCTCAAGTCCGGAGCCTTTGGCTACGCCTCGTTGAAAAGAAATGCCAGACCAATGATGATGATTGAGGGGGGTTACTCCTTGCGAATCGCGTTGATTGCCCACGACAAGAAGAAATCCACCATGGTCGAGTTCTGTCTACGCCATCGGCCCAGTCTGAGCCTTTTTTCCCTGGTGGCCACCGGCACGACCGGGAAAATAATACAAGAAGCCACACAGCTTCCTGTGCAAAGAATGCTGTCAGGACCCTATGGAGGCGACCAACAGATCGGGGCAGAGGTAGCCGCAGGTCTCATCAATGCCGTCATATTCTTACGCGATCCTCTTACCGCCCAGCCCCACGAACCCGACATCACAGCCTTGTTGCGTGTGTGTGATGTACATAACGTACCGCTGGCCACCAATTTGGCCACGGCCGAGCTCATAGTGACTGAGCTCGCCGAGTTAGTGCGGACCGGAAGAGCGCTATAGACTGGCCCGCATACAGCGGGGATATCCCACCGGATGTGGTCCGTCCGGTGATTGAGAAGGGGAATACCGAGGCGTGTATGTGGGTCGTGCAGCGTCTCGCGAACGCGACGACTTCTGATGTGGCAACGGCATCGGGAAATAAGATCACGACATAGTGGAAGAGACTACGCTTACGGCTGTCGCCGCACAACGTCAAGTGTTTGACGACTTCCTGCCGATCATACGACGCAACAGCGCCATACGCTACGGCGGTTCAGCAAGACCCTACCGTCCATGGTACTCAAGGAAGGATTTCTCCGCCAATTGCAGAAAGCCCATGATGCCACCCAAATATCCTGATAAGCGTGCCGGACAATGAACGGGATCGATCTTGTCAGACCTCAAGAGTCTTCGAGAGTCGACGAAGCGCGGCGATCAACGTCGCCAGCTGCCGTTCTTCGGGATCAACGCCAAGACTGAGTGGACGAGCACTCTGGATCTGTATGGAAGTAACAGGCGTTGTCGCTCACACAGGGCCTTCCGAATAAGCATAGCTTGCCCAGGGGACAGTTACCGTCGTAAGAAGTGCAGGACCCCAAAAAGGTGCACAGGCGCTATGCAGGAGAGTGCCGGACAGCCCTGTCATCTTGCCAAACGGCGTCAGGTCTACTGCGCCTTGCACGCGCAACGCATGTGCCTGTCACGCTCTCAAGAAAAGAAGGGGCGACTGCTTGTGAGATGCGGAGACTGCGGCCGAGAGATTGCATTGGCTAAGGTGTGCCCGTACTGCGGTCACCGAAACAAGCCCGACTCTATTAACACCGAAGACACGGCAAAAAGACAGCCGCCCCGCGCCCGGGGTGTGTTCAGGGGAGCGGTTTCGTCGCACAGGAAGCAGATGCATAGGAGCCTGTTTGGCATCTTGCCAGCTATCATCCGTTATTTCACTGATCCGGATGTTCCTCACTGGCGCAAGCTAGCCATACTCCTTGGAGTGCTGTACGTGATCAGTCCGATTGATCTGATGCCTGGGGCTGCCTTCCCGTTGGTAGGATGGATTGATGACGCGTTTGTGGCTGCCTTCACTTGGAGACTGCTGCAAAACGAATTGGCCCGTAATGACAACGATCCATGAGCAAGAAGGCAGTAGACACCCGTTGGTCATACTTTTAAGGGAGGCTGGACCATTGAGATTTGGTTGTTGCATCAATCTGGGGTCGTTTGTGCCCCAGGTAGCCGGTGAAGCTAAAGCTCAGACAACGGCGGATGCAGTAGGGGAGTCCCTGCGTTTTTTGTCTGACGTCGGATACGATTTTGCTGAGTTCACCGTTGGGCTGGCCATGAATCCTCCGCAGGGCGACTTCGAGGCGTTGCTCGAGGCTGTCAGCACGGCGAAGTTGCCCGTATACGCCTTCAACAGCTTCATACCGCCCTCACTGCCTCTGATAGGTCCTGCGCGCGATCTCAAGGCTCTTGAGAAGTATGTAAAAGAGGCTTGCTCTCGCATAGCGCGCTTGGGCGGCCGTGTCATAGTCTTAGGCAGCGGTGCGGCTCGTCGCGCTCCGGAGGGGCTCAGCTCGGAGGAGACTCGGAAGCATTTGATGGAATTTCTGACTTTGGCAGGACAACATGCCTCTCCCTACGGGATTACGATTGTATTGGAGCCTCTCAACAAGAAGGAAACCAATCTCATACATCTGGTAAGTGACGCAGTGCGTGTAGTTCAGGAACTGAATATGGACAACGTCCGCGCCCTTGCCGATACCTATCATATGGAAATGGAAGGTGAATCGCCGGAAGTATTGGCTGATCTAGGAGCCTTCCTGAGCCACGTGCATGTGGCGGACACTGACCGACGCGCCCCTGGTACCGGGGATTACGATTACGATCTCCTCCGCGAATGCCTGGAAGCCGGCGGCTACTCCGGAGGCATCTCCGTTGAGTGCAAATGGGAGGATTTCAAAGCAGAAGCTCCTATAGCTCTGCGCACACTGCGTCAGGCGTGGTCCTGAAGAACCCTTTAATACATAGGAGGGTCGAATTATGAAGCTGTTGCTGAAGGCGGGTCATCATCATCGCTACTACGCTCCGGTTTGGGTTCCTGTGACGGAAAAAATCGCGGGACTCCCTAACGACTGGCAAGAGCTGATTGAAGCCGGTCATGGAACAGGAACGATAGCATGTCAGGATGTCACGCTACCGGCGCAAGTGGTCTCAACTCCCGAAGGGAAGTTCGTGGTTTTCATCGTGCCTTGGATGGAGGCCGGTAGTGAAAAGACCTGCGAGTTCGTTTCCGGCAAGGTCGATATGCCCGGAGTCAGGCTCATCGATAGGGCCGGGCGCCTCGAGCTACGCATACAAGATCGATGGTTCACGGAATATGTGTTTGAAGGCTATGCCAAGCCTTTCTGGGGCCCCATATCTGCTCCGGGCGTCGATGCTTCCATCACTCGGCTTGATCTAGAGACCCGGGAGCATCCGCACCAGAGATCGCTTTGGTTCTCGCATGGTGACGTTAACGGCGTAGACTGCTGGAATGAACCCGCAGAACGCCACGGCAAAGAAATCCACAAAGCGTTCTCTCATCGAACAGATGGTGCCGTCGTCGGCTTTTTCGCTTCGGAGAACACATGGACCGACTTCCACGGTCAGCCCCTTGTGGATGATCATCGCAGTATGGCCCTGTACAACCTTTGGGAAGGTCACAGAGTGATGGACTTGTCTATTACCCTGAAGGCCAACTACGGTCCCGTGACGCTGGGTGCGACAAAAGAAGCTGGACCCCTCGGTATACGCGTCGCTCCAGAGATGACCGTGAAAAACGGTGGCAAGATCACCAACGCCTACGGCGCGATCAATGAACAGGAATGTTGGGGCAAACGCTCTCCCTGGTGTGATTACTCGGGTACCGTGGAAGGACATCCCGTCGGCATAGCCATCTTCGATCACGTAGATAACGAAGATCATCCAACCTTCTGGCATGTCAGAGATTACGGCTTGTTTGCCGGGAACAACTTCCATTTCCTCGGTCAACGGCGTCTGGAATCCGGTGAAACGGTTACCTACCGCTACCGAGTGTTGTTCCACGCGGGAGACTGCGATCTGGCCCGGGTGGCGGCGCGATATCACGACTATGCCAATCCGATCAGAGTTGAGTTCAGCTCTTGACTTGATTCGCTATCACTCGTGATTCCGACGATGATCGCCGAGTTGCCCGGTTTCAAGCATCTCGGATGATGCTTTGCCAACCAATGACCGACATAGCCTGGAGTTCTTAACGGCTCCAGGCTATGCGGGGATGATAGAATGAGCTCAACGGAGACCGTCATCTTTGTTGAATGCCGAGATTGAGTCTACACGGACGCCAATCCACGACACCTCACCAAAGTACGGGCATGGGCTGGAATGCTTTTCACACACTCCCTATCCGACCGCTCGACGTCAAGTCCTTGAACACAGGCATTGCCGTCAAATCATACTGCGCAAGATTGCCTGATGATCATCGAAGCGTTCCGGCACGCCCATGTGGATTTGAATCTCACTCAGTCTTGTCGGATATTTGTCTATTCATAGTCCAGTCGTAAGTCTCCCGGCGCCATGGGGGATACCGCACGTCACCCGCGCGCTCGGCACTTCTTGTTTCTTGGAGTTCTTGGCGCGAATGACCCTGGAATCCAATTGCGGTGCCATTTCCCGGGGGGAAGTCTCGCATAAACAGCGAACCAATTACGCCGGACAGTCATTCTCGTAGTCAGAGAGGAGCGCGTTGACTGAATGACCCTCTACGAGACTCTTGCACGCTCTGCGGCTAAGGTTGCAGGCGGCATCTGTTTGCGCTATGAAGATACAACCTACTCCTATGAGCAGGTCTATATGATCGTCAATCGGCTCGGGCACTACCTACAACAGCAAGGCGTTCAGCCCGGCGACAGGGTAGCCCTGGTCCTTCCCAACACGCCGGCGTTTATTTTTGCCTACTTCGCGGTCACAGGAATCGGCGCCGTCGCCGTGCCCATCAATCCTGTTTGGACGGCGGATGAACTGAGTTTTGTCTTTCGCGATGCTCGCTGCCGTTTCGTCATAGCCGCCCCGCTGTCAAGCGTAACGGACGCTATATCCGGAATGGACATCCCGTACTTGTTAACCGCGGGTCCGCAAGCTCAGACTTGGGAAAGCATAGTCAAATCGGGAGATGACTCACCGCTCGAAGTTCCAATATGCGACACCGATCTAGCTGTCTTTATCTACACATCGGGCACTACCGGAAAGCCCAAGGGAGCCATGCTTACACATCGCAACTTGCTGCAGAACGTGGACTCCACCGTCAAAGCCATTGAAGTCCATGAGCAGGACGTCTTTTTGTGTGTACTGCCTCTGTTCCATTGCCTCGCAGCCACGGTGACCATGCTAGTTCCCTTAAGTCTAGGCGCTGAGATCATACTCATGGAGCAATTCGTTCCTCACGTTGTCGTAGCGGCTATCGCCAAATACCGCATCAGCGTACTGGTGGGTGTTCCCGCTATGTTCGTGGTTCTCACCTCGGCGAAAATTCCCCAGGATACTATGGCCAGCATACGTGTGTGCCTGTCCGGAGGAGCTCCGCTGCCTTTGGCTGTACTGGAGGGTTTTCAGCAGACTTACGGGATCCCCATCCGGGAAGGCTACGGCCTTTCCGAAGCCTCGCCGGTAGTGTCCGTAAACGTTCCACATCGAATAAAGCCGGGAACTGTCGGACCTCCGATTCCCGGTGTCAAAGTGCGAGTCGTCGATGAAGAAGGGCGCGATCTGCCTCCGGGCCAGCCCGGCGAATTGCTGGTACAGGGTGAGAACGTCATGGTGGGATACTTCGGGTTGCCGGAAGCCACCGCGGCAGCGCTTCGCGACGGTTGGCTTCACACCGGAGATATTGCCACGCTGGATGAGGACGGATATATCACTATCATCGATAGGTTGAAGGACATGATAATTGTCGGTGGACTAAAGGTATATCCGCGTGAAGTCGAGGAAGTCCTGTACGCTCATCCCAAGGTCAAAGAGGCTGCAGTCGTCGGAGTGTCCCACCCTATACGCGGTGAATCAGTCAAAGCCGTGGTCAGTGTCAAGCCCGGCGAGAGTCTAACAGCTTCCGAACTTCTCGTCTACTGCCGAGAACATCTGGCAAACTACAAAATACCCAAGACGATCACCTTTGTTGACGAGCTGCCCAAATCTTCGAACGGTAAGATTCTCCGTCGGATGCTGGTCGATGCCGAGGCCGAGCCGGCGGACGCTTCATTGCCGTAGTGTAGCTTGAATATTGACAGGGTCTCGTCCGTGGCATATACTCATATTGATCGACGTATGAACACTTGTTCATACGTCTGACGGGGGTGGGCCGCGTGAACGAGACCCTGATAGACAACAACCAGCAGCATCGGTGCTGCAGCCAGTGTCACGGACACGGTCATGACAAGACAACGTCTTACCGGGGACCTATCATTCGCCTTTCGGTAGGAGCGTTGTTTTTCCTTTCAGCCGCCTTGCTTCACGATCAGTGGAGTCTATGGCTGTATATGATCGCCTATTGTGTTCTTGGCGGTCCAACAATCAAACGGACTGTCTCCAGCATCAAAGCCGGAGAGTTTTTCAATGAGAGCACCTTGATGACCATAGCCACAACGGGTGCCATTGCCATCAAGGAGTATCCTGAAGCAGTGGCGGTGATGCTGTTTTACGAGATCGGGGAATTGCTGCAAGAAGCAGCGGCCGGTCGTTCCAGAAGGTCCATCAAATCCTTGATGGATGTACGTCCGGAATTCGCAAATCGCCTGGAATCGGACGGGACCATTACCGTCGTCGATCCCCAGCTTATTATGCCTGAGGATACGATTGTCATAAGACCGGGTGAGCGAATTCCGCTTGACGGAATTGTCAAGGAAGGGCTCTCGTTTGTTGACACCGCGGCCTTGACCGGCGAATCGATGCCGCGTCGAGTGGAACCGGGAAGCACTGTACTCGGCGGATTTGTCAACCAGACGGGTCTGCTGACGGTTGAGGTCACAGCCGACTATAACGACAGCACCGTAGCCCGCATCCTCAGGCTGATGGAAGAGGCCGAAGAGCGCAAAGCCCCGACAGAGCGCTTTATCTCCCGCTTCGCCCGTGTGTACACACCCGCCGTGGTCATTATGGCTGCCATGTTGGCGCTCGTTCCACCTCTGCTTTTTCATGCGAGTTGGCGGATTTGGAGCTACAGAGCTTTGTTGTTCCTGGTCGCCTCCTGCCCGTGCGCTTTGGTCATCTCGGTGCCCCTCGGTTTCTTCGCCGGCCTAGGAGCTGCTGCACGAAACGGCATACTGATCAAGGGTGCCAGTTTTCTTGAGGCACTTAACGACATCCGCACAGTGGCCTTGGACAAAACCGGCACGTTAACAGAGGGAGTCTTTTCTGTAAACCTGTTGGCGCCCCAGCCTGGGACATCAGCGGAAGAGCTATTGCGTTTGGCCGCATCGGCAGAGCAGCATTCGCTACATCCCATCGCTGAATCATTGCGCAAGGCATACGGCAAGCCCATCACGGAAGACGTCTCTGATTTGTCTGAGACCGCAGGGGAAGGGGTCACTTGTCGGATAGGCGGAGACGAAGTGGCAGTCGGTAATCTGCGCCTCATGTCACGCTTGGGGGTTGATGTCTCAGATACAACGGATGATGCAGCAGCTACAGTCGTTTATGTGGCGCGCAATGGGCAATACGTGGGACACATCGTGATCAGTGATCGTCTACGGTCGGATGCCTCAACAGCCATCGAGGATCTGCGTCAGCTGGGAATCAAGCGATTAGTCATGTTAACGGGTGACCGCATTTCAGTGGCCACCTCGATAGGAGAGCGCTTGGGTATTGACATCGTCAGGGCAGAGCTGCTTCCCCACGAAAAGGTGGCTCAACTTGACCAACTTAAGGCTGACACAGATGGGGGCGTGCTCTTCGCCGGTGACGGCCTGAATGACGCTCCGGTCCTGGCCCGAGCAGACATTGGCGTGGCTATGGGGGGGTTGGGCGCTGAAGCCGCGCTGGAGGCGGCTGATGTAGTGCTCATGAGCGATGAACCTTCCCGCCTTGCACAGGCGATATCGATCGCTCGGCGCACAAGGGTCGTTGTCTGGCAGAACATCATCGTGGCCTTTGCAGTGAAGGTGACCGTCTTGCTTTTAGGCGGGCTCGGCATGGCCAGTCTGTGGGAAGCCGTGTTTGCGGACGTGGGAGTAGCGCTCTTAGCGATAATCAATAGCTCGCGGATCATGATGAGGCCCTTTGTTAGACGTGCTATGAAAAGTCNNCGCCCACACGATGCGCGTGCGCGTTTCATCTCCGAGCACCTTGAAGATCTCAGAGACTCCGCCTACCCGCTCAAGATCCTCCTTGAGCTGATCGATGCGAGTCTCATCCGTCAGGAACTCATCACATAGATCAAGGGCTTTTGCTTCTTTGTACTCCATACCTTCTCTCCTTGAAACGCCGAAGCCGAGTCAGCGAATCGGATCATCGTCTATAATCATGGTGCTCTCGGCACCGGATGATGAAGGAAAACATCGCCGTTGCACAGTCAAGAGTGGTGAGCTGAGAGGACGGAAGGTGCCAAATGGACACTCCCGACCACATCTGTACAGCCACAACACACGCCTTGAGAGGACACGATGATCTGCTCGTCAAGACTATTGGACGGTTGTCTCAAAAACCAGCGCACACGATGAAGGACTAAGAAGCCGAGTCCTCAACGCTCGCGTCTCTGTTTCCG
>LSQX01369790.1_pt1 | contig 16208 bp, 39 predicted proteins | sample 654561 | NCBI WGS metagenome assembly LSQX01 (sample SAMN04489861, study PRJNA283612) | anaerobic digester metagenome | isolation source: 4 biogas reactors fed with cattle manure at either 37C or 55C with and... | place: Denmark: Kongens Lyngby | collected 2014 | reverse complement strand
AAGGAGCACAAAATGGTTGAGATTAAGAAAATGTATTCTGCAGTTGATGCAAATGAGCTTGTGGATTTGGTATCTAATTACAAAGTCTATGGGTACTTTGGGGACTCTGTTGACAAGGTTCTTGGGGCAGCATCAAGAGGAGAGTTGAAGCTACTAACCGGCATCCTTGAATCAAATCGTAGAGACCGTTTTGAAGGCGATCGAGTCCTTTACACCCTTTTCGGACTGGCTGTTGTTATTGAGGAGATTGATGTTACAAAAGAAGTTGTAAGGCTATGAAGATAAAAAGACCTGTTTGGGTAACCACTGTTGTTAACCCCTCTGGGGTCTTACCTCCTGAATATTTGGTAAAGGGGTATGATGCCTATATAGCCAGAGGGTATAAGGTTGAAATTAGGCCCTACTCAGAATCTAGTTGGAGGTATCAAATGTGGCACTGGGATACCCTTATCATTGAAGGTTATGCCCCAACTGTTGAAGATGCAAAAGAAAATGCAACCAAGGCATGGGATCATGAGATAGAAGTTCATTACTTGGACATTAAACCCTGTAAATATTGCAATGAAGAAACCACCTCTTTAATTTCTTCAACGGGGATAAAAGTAGGTGTAGATGCAGGGTCAAGAGGGGCAATCCTCAATATGCTTTATGGTGAAAATAAGTATGGGTTTGCTATTATTAATAACTGCCCTATGTGTGGGAGAAAATTATATGAAACTCAAGCCGATTGATTGGAGAGATCTTGCACCAGGAGCCAGCCATGCAACTATGGGTATGGGGTATGTTGCTATGATCACCGGGGAGGGATCCCGTTGGGATTGGATCGTATACGCTTCCGGATTTAAGGCCATGTATGGTACCCAACCATCCCTCAAGAGGGCCAAAGAGAGCTGTGAGGATGTCTTTTTTGGTAGGGTTCATGAGATTGTCGAGTGTGAACCTTTCTGTGAGTACTGTTATAAGTGCAAACCAATTCCCACCACCGACTTCACTACCGCGACAGTTTTTGGAAAGCCTTTTAATTCTATAGATGTAGATTATCCATTGGAATTTGGTACTGCCACTCTTAGTGTTTTTATTAAGTATTGTCCTATGTGTGGTAGGGATCTAAACCTGGAGACAGTTAATGAAGATAAAGAAAATTATTTGGGAAAAGAAAGCTGATTGCTTTGCAGCTATTTTGCCCATGGGGCATAAGGCTTGGATGGATGAAGTGGCCCCTGACAAATGGTCGTGGAGTATTGACCGCGGCTCTGAAGAACACATAGCCGACAGGTTTACCCCTGGAGTAGAAGTTGTTTATTTAGACACTGAGAAACTAACCTTTCAAGAAGCTAAAGATGCTTGCCAAAAGTTTTGGGAAGAGTATGTTGTGGACCAACTATTCGAGGAGAAGTAGTATGGATGAAGAGAAGTTGAGGCAATTGACGAATGATTATCTCGATAATATCTTGATGATGGAGGAGATGAGCCAATGGGCAGGAACTCACGCTGTTACTTTCTATACTTTTGATAGGAGACGTCGGGACCTTCATGATCAAATTGCCGATCTCGCCGGGGTGGATAGAAGTTCACTGTACGATATTCTTTCTAGTGCAGTATTTCCTAAATTCGATGGAGATAAGTATACCCACTACGAAACTGAAGAAGATTTCTATATCGCCGTCAGTGATGAAATTGCAAGGATTAAACGTCGTGAGAATAATTGAATATGTACTCTTGTCGGAATTTGATCCTTCTACTCTGAGTAAAAAAGTAAATGAGAGATTGGATAAAGGTTGGGAATTATATGGGTCTCCTGTAGTTACAACTACCGAAGTTAATCCTAAAGAACAACTTATCATCTTTGCACAAGCAATGGTAGGAGGTGTTTGATGAGGTGGAGAAAATTGATGGTAGATGGGGATATTAAAGAATATCCTGGCCTGGATAGTAAGGGGAATTTAAAATGTTTGATTTAAGTAAAGTGTTAACACCTGTAGACGCCTTCAACTTGCCTGAAAAAAGATTAGGTTGGACAAGTAAGGAACTCTCTTGGTTGAAGACAGATATGCAAGAGCAACTTCCCTATTGGGTAAGGTACGATGATGTGGATGAGGACTTTCCTTTTGTAGCTGAGGGTAGAAGAAATGGGAGATACTTTCATCCGGCACCTTACCCCTATTTGCAACATAGGTGGATGAGGGATAATGGTGTAGAAGTGGGTACTAAGGTACATCTTAATGAGCAGGCAGCAAAACAGAAGTTTGTATCAGCTGATACCATATTTGAAATAACTAAGATTGAAGAGAATTGCCTTCATTTGGATTCAGGCCTTAAAGTTAAATATAATGAATTGGAGATGGTCTATGAATCTAAATAAGAAAAGGGTTATATCTGCCGCTGATTTAACCCCCGGAGAAGATTATCCTGTACAGAAAGGCGATTATGGATATGCGGTTAATTTGTTGTTGCAAGAAGGTGTAATCAAGTATTCTATGCCTTCAAAGTTGGAAGGTATTGATCCCAGCTCAGAATACCCTTTCAAGGTTAATAACAATTCTTATAGGTATTTTTTACCGGCCCCTTATGAGGCTTGTCAGAAAGCTTGGTTGCGAGATAATAAAGTTAAGGTTGGGGACAGGGTTAAGATAATTCAGGATTTGAAAAGCCCTGAAGTCGTTGTTGATAAAATAGACTCCGACGGTATTTGGGTAAAGATCAAAGATGGTTACGGTGTTGCTTTTCGCATGGTACCTTACTTCTGTTTAGAGAAGTTAGAAGTCCCCGAGTATCGCAAGTACACCTCTGGTGAGATGAAGTCTTTGGTTGGGCAGGTAATTGAAAGAAAGGAACATGCTATCCTTAATAGCGCAGGGGATAGGTTTGTTGTGGTAGGCTTTTTTCCTCATGCAGTGGAAGGCAAGGAGATGATATCTATCCTTACTGAACATGGCATGTGCCGGTATAATTCCCTTCAGCTGAGTGAGTTGTTTGAGAGAGTTAATAGCGAAGGCAATAAAAGCCCCTGCCGAGTATTGATTGAGGAAACCCTTCCTTTCGGCGGAATGATAAGGGTTCCTTTCCAGGATGGTTACTTTCCAACCCCTTTGGGGGATAATAAGTGAAAAAGAGTGAACTGATGGAAGCAGTACAAGACATCCCGGAAGGAAAGGAAAAGCTGATAGAAATTTTAAAGTTGTTGTTCCCTGACAACACTTCTTACTCGAATGGCACCTCTTATTTTTACAAGAAAGATGGCACCGATGCAGCCCATGTCATTCATGGGGATCTCTTTCAAGGGTGTTTTGAAGGTAAAGCTTTGTTCTCCTTTTACATTGATACTGTGGTAGATGTTGACTATAGTGAATATTGTGCCCTTACATTTGAACTAGACAATAAAACCATTCTTAATTTGCCAACCTAAAACCTTTCTTATATTATATGTGAAGAGGTTACAGATGTATAAAATCAAAAAGGTCATTAGAAGTGTCGCCAACCCGTATAGGGATTTTGAGTTGCTGTATTATTATGGGTTTGGGAGACCCAATGGACAAGGAGTTGGTCCTTGTTCTTTTGATGCCCAGCAAGTAGAAGCTATAATAAATGCCCTTGAGGAAGCAGAATTCGTTGGATTTGGTTCTTCTCGTGTAGTGAGGTTTAGTTCTTCCCTTATTGAGAGGAACACAGGTATTCTTGATACCCTGTATCTTCACGATGAAAGAACAGGGCTCACTTGGGACATCACCTTCGCTTACAAAAACAATCAGATTGACGTTGAAATACGGGGAGAGGAAGTTTTTAGATTTTATTCCGCTGAGATTGTATTGAGACACTCTGGGCCTCTTCCCCTAGATACAGAGTACACAGTATCTGCTGAATTCGTAGCTAGTTTACAAGATAGTATTTGGAAGGTATATTAAATGAGGAAATTCACTGTTGTTGAATATGGAACAAAGAAGATGATGTCTTCTCCTGAAGCTAATTACATCTTTGACAAAGAAACTGGGGATATGCTGACTTGGGGGAAGACTAAGGATGAAGATGCCATTATGTTCCCAGCCCCTACCATTCTTGACCTGGAGATTACAACTATTTGTTCTGGGGTCTCTGGTGTCCTTTGCCCTTTCTGTTATAAGTCAAATAATCCCCGGGGACAGAATATGTCTTATGATACCTTCAAGAAGATCTTTGACAAGCTTCCCAGGAGCTTAACACAGATTGCATTTGGAGCTGACTCAAAAGGTCTGTCTAATCCAGATATGTTTGATATGATGCTATATGCGAGGGATAAGGGGGTCATACCAAACATTACTGTTGCCGAGCTAAATGAGGACACTGCATGCAAGCTTGCTTCTGTCTGTGGGGCCGTGGCTGTTAGTCGTTATGCTAATAAGGATGTATGTTACAACTCCATCCAGATGCTTACTGACCATGGTCTTGATCAAGTCAATATGCACTTTATGATTGCCGAGGAGACTTATGACCGAGCTTTAGAAACCATCAATGACATCAAAACAGATCCTCGGTTGGCAAAGTTGAACGCTATTGTCTTCTTGTCATTGAAGACCAAGGGAAGGGGAGAGAAAGGATTCACCCAACTTAGTCAAGATAAGTTTAACAGCCTTGTCAGGGTTTGTGAAGATAATGGTATCGGTTTTGGGTTTGATTCGTGTTCAGGAATCAAATACTTCTATAGTCTAACGGATGGTAAGTATGAACAGATGGCCCAGTACATCCAACCTTGTGAGAGTACTCTTGAGAGTTCTTATATTAATGTTGATGGAGAGTTTCATCCTTGTTCATTCACCGAAGGTACTGAAGGATGGGAAACGGGACTTTCAGTGGTTGATTGTGAGGACTTTGTGAAGGACATTTGGAACCATCCAAGGACCTGGGAATTTAGGGATAAGCTGTTGGCTACTACTTGCAAGAATAGGTTTGGTTGTCGTGAGTGTCCGATTTATAGGATTTAGCCATGGAAGAAGTTTATGTAGTTTTTTATAAGGATTATTGTACCGAAGAGTATTTTTTTAAAGATAAGGAAAATGCGATTGCTTTTGCCGAGGATTTGAATTCAATAAGTGATCATCCTGATTACAGTTGTCTTACAAAGTCCTTCTTTGAGGGTACAAATAGGTATATCACCTTTTATGTAAGTGTTGAAGTTAATTGCCCCCAAAATATTGTCACTGAATTCTTCGGGGTTCATGAAGGTCTTGCTGAAAGTGAGGCTACGGTATTTGTTGGGGATATAATAATATACAGCTTTGTGCAGGTGCCTTATATTAAAGGTGCTGATTTAAAAAAGATGGCTATTGACAAGTTTAAGAAAGCATTGGAAGGAACAAAGTGAAAGCCAACAGTTTAAGTATTTGTATTTCTGTACCCGAGCATCTGAAAAATAAAAATGGATTCTTTTGTAACAAGGATTGCCCATACTGTGTTTCGAAGATGACAGGATATGGGGAAACTGATGAAAATACCTTTTATGGTAAGTTGAACAAGGTAAGACATTTGGCAGAGATGTGTCAGGTAAATTCTGTAATCTTTACCGGTAAGTCTGAACCTCTTCTCAATATTGATATGCTTAAAAGGGTTTCTCCTCTCTTTAAAGATTTTCCTATGGAAATACAAACCAATGGGCTTCTTCTTACACAAGATAATATATCTAACCTATTCACGCATAATTTTGATACTATTGCTATTTCAATCGACAGCATGAAGCAAATGGAAAAGATTTTTGAAAAAGTTCCTTTGATCAGAAGCTTTGGAATGACTGTCAGACTTACCATTAACCTTGTACAAGACATTTTGGAAGCAGGAGACGTCCAGTTCTATCTAGACCTTTTAGAGGAAAACAATATCGATCAAGTATCTTTTAGGTCAATTGTAATTCCTACTTCAGCGGTTAACACGGAAGAAAGTATTAAAGCACAGACGTGGATTAAAAATAATATTGATCCTAATAGAGCCAATGTTTTTATGAATTCCTATTTGAAGATTCTAGAGGAGAGGGGAGTAAAGGTAAGAGACGTTCGTACAGGAGCATGGCAACACGCCATCTATATGTATAAGGGAATGTCTTGCATGGCTTTTCCCTATTGTGTCCAAGATCTTAATTCCGATGATGATATTAGAAGTCTAGTGTATTATGAAGATGGTCATTTGGCAACTACATGGTATGGATCAAACCACGGGAGAATTTTCTAGTATGAATCTAAAAGATGAATTGATCAGCCACGAATTGTATATTGAAGAAGAGTACTGGAATGATGCTGATAATCTTCCAAAGGCAATGGCTGATATGTATCGTTGGTTCTTAACCGAATATAAGGATCAATTGGATGCCGATATGGTTGAAGAGATTAACCAGTATATAGAGGAAGCAAATGAAGATCAGAAGTGGGTTCATCAGCAATAGTAGTTCATCCAGTTATCTTATACTGGGTATTAAATTAAGCCTTGAGACCTATGCCAGAATGATAGGCGGAAGTAATAAACTTATGGAAGATGCATCTTTATTTAGGGAAGATGCAATATTGGAAGTGCGCAGTAATCTAAAGAAGAGAACTTCGAAACTTCAGTATAAGGGATCTCCCGTAAAGGTAGTTGGTGAGCCTTATCAAACTTTAAGTTATGTTGTTGGAGTAGAGGATGAGAACATGGTAGAAAACGGTCCCTCTGTAGAAGATTACAAGGAAGGTCTTTCAAAATTACTATCCGGAGCTTTTGATACCAACATTTCACCTAATATAATTACCTGGCACGAGATTACATACCACACTTAGGGGCGGAGTTCAGAATGGTACCAACAGCGGATGAAGTAATTAAATTAAGGGATCAAACAGGTTGTGGTGTTATGGATTGTAAGAATGCCTTGGAGTGGGCAGATGGTGATTGGAATTATGCTATCGAGATTCTTAAGTCCATGTATCAGCCAGCGGCAAGAAACATTTATTTACACGAAACAGCAAAAGAAGAGTGGGAAAGGAAACAACATGTCAGAGTTTGAAAGATGGAAGCATGAGAAAAGTAGAGGTCCCAAAACTGTTACTATAAAAGAATATCACAATGGTAACGTTGTAGAATTTTTAGAGTGGGACATATTACAAGAAGGGTTCATTTCTAATGATCCCATTGAGCAGCTGATAAAGTTTGCAGATGATTGGTTGAGGGAAGAATGAAAGTAAGAGTTGGTGAAAAAGGGGACATTGTATTGGAGGAAGTATATAATCCCATCATCCTAGAAACAGAAGAGGGGAACAAACTTTCGGTTTGTATGAGAGATGATACTTTTGAAATTGGTTTTAAACCACTCAACAATCCCTGGTCCTGGCATCGGCCTGATGTTGAAAGCCGTCTTATACATAAAATCTGGGAGAGACCAAAATGAAGATCAGAAATGGTTTCGTAAGCAACAGTTCCAGCAGTTCTTTTATCATTTCTTATAGGGATATATGTGGGTTGTCTGAAGTGAAAGAAGTAGGGAATGTTATGTCTTTTGTTGAAGATACATATATTGATTACCCCGATTTTGCTTTTATCTTTGAAAGTGGCTCCTCTGGTGAGTGTGCTAAGATGTTGGTTTGTCCTGATGAAGAGATTAAACAATACATCAAAGAACACAAGCTATTTACTAGCAACAAAAGGTTTAATTATCTCCTGGAGAAAGTAATCCTCCTGGAACATCTAGAAGAGGAAGATTATGATTTTGCTGATGTGGTTTTGGCCGTTCAGAATCAAACTTTGGGTGTAATTAAAAGTTTGCTGGAAAAAGATAAGCCTTTGCAATTCACGGAGATACCACATTATATTACTTTTGACAACTCTTCTATTTACCCACATACCAAAAACAAGCTTGAGAAGTTTAAGAAGTTTGTTGGGAATAGAGGTGTCTTTGATCCTGCTTATGCCAAGTATGGGAGCATGACAGAAGAAGATTATGAGGAGTTTTGGGATGAAGATTAGAAATGGCTTCGTTAGTAATTCAAGCTCTAGCAGTTTTATTATAAGCATTCCAGAAGTTTACCGCGGCAGCAAGATTAAGACCAGGGGGAATTTGGACAAGCTTATTGAAAAGATAAAAATGGTTGCTGAAGAAAATGAATGGGGCTTTAATGTATACAAAGGGTATATGTTATTTTCAACTGCAATGGACAACTTTGATATGAAAGAATTTCTTAATAAAGAAGTAGGACATTATCTAACACCCTCATTGGACATTCCACAGCATGCTGGTTTTAAAGTATACTTCGATGAGCCTTTTTTGACTCCAGGTGGTGACCCCCCTAAGTATTCTTGTGCAATTCAAAATTTAAGATACATTGTAAACAACTGCTTTTGGGAAATGGACATGGATCCTTTTTACAGTAAAAATTAAGGTAGGAGTGTGTGTATGGAAGACGTTGATTTGTATGATGATTGGGATGATGAGTACGATGAAGACGAATTTTTTGAAGATTGGGGTGAAGAGGAGGATTGACATGGAGTTTGACAAAAGCAAGGTTTTGACATGCGTGACCGCCGACCAAGCAAAGGCCGGAGATGTGGGGTGGTTATCAGACACCCTCTCTGGCATAAGGGCCAAAGTTGAGAGAGGGGATGCCCCAGAAGAAATTGTTAGGGTATTGCCAGATGACTATATCCATAGATTCAAGCCCGAGGCTAATGCGCACATGCTCTTCTACCCGGCCCCCTACGAGTACCTTCAAGCCAAATGGGTGGAGGAAAATGAGCTGAAGGTCGGGGACAGTATCAGGATAACAAAAACATGGGAAGTTGGGGAAAATGGCTTCACCAATTCGGGAGGTCGGACTCTTGTGGGTAGAGTCTACACAGTCAACGAAATCAAGAAACAATATATCAGCGTAGAGGACCCAGGAGCCTTCATACCCTACTTCGCCATCGAGAAGGTCAAGGAGCCTGAGTACCTCCCCTTCGCCAATGCAGAGGAGTTTGCACCATATAGAGATATGTGGTTTAAAACAAAAGAAGGGGGTGATTCTTTTACAAGAAAAGTTGAAGAATATTGTTACGACGGAGTAAAGATAAGGGGGCAACATTTGAAATATATTTGTTTTCTTGATGAATATGTATTTGCAGACGACAACACACCTGCAGGAGTAAAGAATGAAAATTAGAAATGGCTTTGTCAGCAATAGTAGTACCAGCAGCTTTTGCCTCTTGGGCATCTGGATGGAAGATGAATGGTATGAGTCGTGTTGATATCTTATCAGAAATTATTGAGGATAGAAGATATGACTCCTTAATCGTTGGTTTGCTGAATAGCTACCAGGTGCAATTGGTTAGCGCTAGTGAAATGGAAGTGGAAGATGGTGAAGGCGCTGCGCGAGGTACTCAAGTTGCTTTCGGTAAGTTTGATGATATAGAAAAATTCTTAATTGTTTTCTTTCACGAACTTGGTCATACTTTGATGACTAGTAGCTTTGCTAGGTTACTAAAGTACAATACTTATCTAATCGAATTGGAGTGTTGGTATCTAGGCCTACACATGGCAAGAAAACATAACATTTTTTTCTCTGATGAAACCATCACTTGGGGTCTTAAGAAAGCAATGGCTTATGAGGGTAATGACGAAAGGGAGTTGGTAGATTGGGCTTGGGAAAAAAGGAAAGAAGAGCTTTTTAGGTGGAAAGATGCTGAGATATTGCAAACGGAGGGGTATCAAACATGGGCAAGGAAATAACAAAAACAACCAAGAGAAAGGTATTAGAAATCCACATAGCAAGTGTTCCTTGTTTAGCCATGACTTGGATTGTAACCTGGTTTTTTCAATTTGGCTTTCTATTGTTTGAATTTGAGAATTGGTTTACTAAAGCAGTATCCTATAATGCCTTTTACATTCAACCAATACTCACCCTTATATTTTCTGCTCTGGTAGGTGTGGGGTTCATTCAAATATGCGATATGGAAGAAGTACCAAGCATCAGAATTGTTGAGAAAACAAAAAAAGAATGGACAGAATAATCTTATATTATATGTGAGGTGATAATATGAAGGCAAGACATGGATTTGTTAGTAATAGTAGCTCTAGTAGTTTCATTGTGAAGTTCCCCGAGGAACTGGAAGATTATTCTATTAAGGAACTAAAAGAGCTATTGTTTAAGGATCTAGATCCCACTATTTTTTATGAAGGGGAAGATGCAAACTCTGTTATCTCAGAGTTGCTTAGGCGAGCAAAAAAGGTTGGGGGCACGTATTCTGGAGGAGTCTGCACCCCCCATAAAGGCGTGTGGATAGATGAGACCACCCCATACATTCTCCCCAATGAAGTGCACAACGAGATCAATAACAAGTATGACGAGATTAAAGATCTAGTAGTGGGTATTCAACAAATATTTCCTGAGGTTCATGGGTATGACATAATTGAAGTGGTACTACGACAAAGATTTTACAAATATGCCGAAGAGTACTTTAGGGGTGGTGAAGGATATTTGTACCATTTCGAGGTTGAAGACTACACCGTCCTAGGAAGGGCTTTAGCCAGCGTGGGCGGATTTAAGAACTTAACTCACTTGGAGAGTAGAGCTTAATTGTTACTTATTCACACAATACATGCTTTTCAAGAAAGATTGGCGTGATTGTATTGTTTTCAACAAGAAGACGCCTCAACCGAAGATTTAGGAGGTTTGATGTCTCATTATAAAATTATTCATAACGAGAATGCGATAAGGAGATTCCACTCGGAGGTGCTTACTCCTTTGAAGCCATTGGAAGTGCATTTTGTATCGTTGTCTGCAAGAAATAAATATCTTACAGCAGAAGAGAGGAAGGAGTTTGATCTTGGTAGAACTGAAATGTTCGCTAAGACTATTATCCACAAAGACGATGCAGATGAATATATCAAACACATTCGCCGGTTTGAGTGTAATGTGGCTGGCTATACCACAAGGAAAGGAAGCCCAATTCCTTCTAAGTGTTTGGTTTGCTATGCTAATATTTGTAATTCTAGTACTGTAGTGGCCCTCCAGAAATTCCAAAACCTCATTGCTGAGTATACTACTGAAGCAGTTGCTTTGAGTATGCAACCACCAAGGGCATGGGAGAGTAGGGCCCAGTTTGTTGATAGGATGAATAAAATCGATAACAATCTATTGACTTTTTACCAGAATAGTCATTCTTCTAAATACTGGATTGATATAGATATTGATCTTGACGAGAAGAAAGAAACTGATGTGGCCAATATTGGGCAATCTGTTGAAAGCTGTGGGTATGAAGTGACCCCCATGCATCTTATTGATACGAAGTCCGGGTATCACTTGTTGTTGCCTAAACATATCTTAAAAGACAACCCCTCTAAAATAGCAGTTAAGATTCAAGAAGTCTTGAAGGCCAAAGAGGCTGTCATCAACAAAAACCAAATGGTTCCATTGCCGGGAACTATTGCAGCTGGTCATAAGGTAAAGTTTTTGGAGTTAAAATGATAAAGTGGTTAGAAAGTAAGAATTGGAAGGGCAGGAAGGAACGAAGGAAGCCTTACAAAGGGGGAAAAGCGGTCGATCCTTCCTGCAGAAACCACGGTGGTTGTAATTGGTGTCTAGGTAATAGAATGCACTCTACAAAGAAGAGGGAACCTTATGAGTATTAGAATGGAAGATCAAAAGCCTTTAAAAACGAGACCTGGTATGGTTAAACCAGCATTTCCAATGCAGGAAGAAGAATACCTGTTTAAAAAGTGGGAAAGAAGTATTTTGGCTTTATCTCACTATTCAGGCATTGTGCAGAACGAGCTTATTTGGTATCCAGGGTTGGAAGAAGATTTAAATTACCTTAAAAAATCTTTTACCAAAGATATAGAAGAATTACAAAAAATTTGGGAAGAGATTATTTCTTTCGTGGAGCAGGTACTGCATGAAAATCAGTGAGTGTGATAAAACAAATGTATTTGGCAACCCCCTTAAAGTAGGGGGTATCTATGCAGATGCATTTTACAACATTTGGAGCTTAGTTGAAAATGAACAAGGTGATCTTGTTATTAAATATCACGATGATAGTATTGAGCCAGAACTAGTAACAGAAGAACATGATTTTTCAGCTGACTATTGCATAGGTTCTGCTGAAGAAACTCCAGAATTCTTGGGGTGGAGGTTGTGGGGATGATCAACAGGAATGACTTGGTGGTGTATCGGGGGAAGATTTGGCGCTGTGATTATGTAGATGAAGTCATCTCAGAGGGTCTGGGTGGGGGCCGGTATAAGGTGTTAGGCATCTCTAACAACGAAGGTGACCACATGGAAATTCATTATAATGCAGTTAAGCCCCTAGAATCTTATTTCGCTGAAAAAGCTATAGGGGATGTCCTCCCATGAAAATAAAAGATGAGAATGTATATCTCCCTTGGAAAGAAAAGAACCAGGATGATTGGTTAGGTATTTTGGTTTTTAATTATGCTGAGGCATGGGCCAACTTGATGGAAGCTCGCTTAGACCAAGGGTGTAAGTTAGAAGATATAGCAGAAGAGACCTCTAATGTAGCAAGTGATAGTTTCGGTGGGATTTCTAATTTTCAATTTTCAGCTTCCGAGGCGATTTTATACCACTGTTGGATTCATGGAGAAGATCTTAGAGAGTGGTTTAAAAAAAGATATAATGTTAAATAGAAATAATCTTTTCTTATATTATAGATGAGGTGATAATATGAAGACTCGAAAGGGATTTGTCAGCAACAGCTCAAGCAGCTCTTTCATTATTGGAGCTGCAAAAGTGCTGGATAAAGCTTGGGTTGAAGCCCTGCTGGACCGACATGACGATTGTAAGATTTTTACAAGAAAAGGTCTTGAGGCCCATGCTTTATACCATAAAGACTGGGACCTAGAATTGTGGAAAGATCATCTGATTATTAGAGCCCATACCAATGACGAAGAGGACTGTTGGGTTACCTTGCATGAAGGAGATGATTGCTTTTTAGTGGTGAATATTGGTCACAACGAAGAGGACGAGCCTTTTATCAGAGACAACTTCTACGGTCTTGATTATTCAATTGTGAATGAAAGGTATTTTGAAAAGAATTTTCCTGATTCTTATGATTTGCTTGAACTGTTGAAAGGAAAAGAAGGGCTTACTGAACCCCTTGCATATCGGTATGGGGTATCGAGGAACGGGTAATATGGAAACAAGCTTACATGTTTGTGTTGAGAAGAAGGTAAAGAATTGGACTTCGATGGAAAAGTGGCGGTTGAAGAAGGATACAAAATCCTATTATAAAGCCTACTGGGATAAGGATTTCTTTTCCACTTCCCACAAATCTTTTGTAGAGTTTATGTCTGGTAAAGGCAAAGAGGGGTTTACTCCGATCACTTCTCATCCTGGAGTTCCTGAAGACTTGTCAGATAAGGTAAGGAACTACTTTGAGAGTTGGGGGGTTGATGCACACTCACCTGCTTGGATCATGTTGTCTGAATTGCAGGCTTTTGACTGGGATGCTAAGGCTGTGCGATATGGATTTTTGACAGGAGATGACTATAAGAACCGACACGAGGAAGCTTGCTGGCCTGTGGATCCTAACTATTTCACTGAGGTATCATCAGATGAAATGGACAGATTGATCGCCGTAGGAGAGGAAAGGTTGCAGGATTATTGTTGCAAGACTACTTGGTTAGAACCTTATAGAGGTATGTTCCCGTGGTTGATGAGGGTGCTTAAAGAACTTGAAAATGAAACTGATCCAATTAGGTTGTTTTTCTGGTTGGATAATTAAGGAGGAACCATGAAACATAGACATGGTTTTGTAAGCAACAGTAGCTCTAGCAGCTTTATTGTATTGGATAATAATAAACTCAGACCTATTCCCCTTACACCTAATGGAGTATTAAGAATACCCAGAAGTAAGGATGCTGAAAGTGAGTTTGGTTGGGGCACTCCAAAGTGTAGTGACTTTGGCTCTAAGTTGAATTATGCTTATTTGCAAGTTCTATATGCAGATGACAATTCTCTTAAAGAGAAGCTCTTTAAAGTACTGAAGGCCCATTTAGGGCAAGGGGTTGTTATTGAAGAAAAATTGGTGTTGGAAGACCAGTACTTCGAATCAGAGGTTGAGGAAGATGCTTACTATGACGGAAATAGTATTGGTAGAATAGACTGGCAATCTACCTACTATAACAGTGCAGTTCCTGTCAAGCTGTTTTCTTCTGAAGAGAATCTTGATAATTTCCTCTTTAATCCTAAGAGCTATGTGGTGGTAGGATTTGAAGATGTTATTTACGAAACTGACTTCAATTCAATTGAAGGTGTAATATTAGACGAGAAGGAAATTGAAATTGAATGTTAAACAAGTTATAGTAATCAGAAAAGACCTTAACATGAGGAAGGGGAAATTGGCTGCACAAGCGGCGCATGCTTCCATGAAAGTCTTTTTTGATCGCATGACATATGCAGGAAAAAACGGTCGTGGGTTGGAAGAATACATCCTCACCGTGTCCGATGAAATGAAAGCCTGGGTTGATGGGGCTTTTACTAAAATTGTGGTATATGTGAATTCTGAAGAAGAGCTCGATGACTTGGCCACTCTCGCTTCTCACTATGGACTTCCTTGGGCTTTGATTGAGGATAATGGTTACACAGAATTTCGAGGAGTACATACAATCACAGCGTTAGCTGTTGGCCCAGCAGATGCTGATGCTGTAGATGTAGTAACGGGGCATTTACCTTTAATATGACTATAGAAGAGTACTATGAGAAATACTTCGAGAACTTCAACAGTGTAGCCGCTGCTGATGCTGACGAACATGTTATGACTGGTGAGGATACCATAATGTATTCTCGACTAGAATTTAAAGATTGTTTCTCGTCCAGAGAATACGAGGAAATAATGGAGTTAAGAAGGCAAGAGGATGCTCTTCTTCAACAAGCATTTGATACGCTATGGGGGCATTATGGTATTGAGATTTAGAGAAAGAATTACTAACAGAACCAAAGAGATTACTTTTGACAGTAAGCTGGTCCGAGAATGGGGTACCGGGGTCATAAATCACGATGGCCCTTCAAGACCCCAAATTCGAACATATGCATTAAGGGAAATAGATGGAAAGCCTCAAAAAACCTGGCTTGACTTTGTTGGTTACAAAAGATATTCTACGTGGTGGGCTCACGGGACAAAAGAAGGCCAGGAAGCTAATTACTTCACTTTAAAGGAACCTTCAGAACAAGGTTATATGTTTAACATTGCCACGTATGTTTGGAATCCAGATTATTTTGAAGTGTTTATCCTACAAGACGATGGAACATTGTATGAGGAGTTGAGATGACGTTACAAGAGTTGAGGGATAAAATCAAAAAAGAAGACTACATTTGGGTCCAGTTTGATGACGATGAAGCTGAAGGAATCTATAGGGCCACCGGGGAACTTGTTATTACTATAGATAAGTATCACGGGGAAACCGGTAGTGAACTTGAGCGCTTTTGTGAGGCCTCTGGTATTAGACTGCATGTTATCCACGCGTATGATCTATTGGGAAGGTTTCTTGATTTTGAAGAGTTGGGGGTTGATCGTACTGATCAAGTTCCTATGGGAGAAGAAATCATAGAGGTAATTAAAGGATTGCTATGACCTACGTAGAGCATTTTAAGTGGTTATGTAAGGCTTTCCCTCCCATGGGGGTAGTGCCTCTTCACTGGGAAATGGAGGGGTATTCAGTTCCTATTCCTCTTCTATTGCAACACACTGAGGCTAGCCCCGGGGACAAGCTTATATTCAAAGTGGAAGATTTGCCTGAGTGGAATTTTTATATGAGAATTCCCTACGAAAAAGAAACCACATACCTTGTAAGGGCTTTTACGAAGGTGAATGCTGGAGAAAAATTATTTTACCACGATTGGTATGGTAACTTGCAGGAATTGAAATCCTGGGAGAGAACCCTCTTACACAGAATGTTAAGGGATATTAAGTTTAACTTTGTCCTTGCTTGGTATAAAGAAAAATGGGGAGGATATCCTTCTTCTATTAAACATGCCTATTTTGAATGGTATGCAACCTGTCTTGGGGCAATATACAAGAACTTTATGGGGGATGTAAAAGGGTATACACCCAAGCCTTTCCTGGGGATAAAGTTGTTGTGGGAGTCTAGAAATGTTGAGTGGAATGCTTGGAAAAGGTATTAATTTTCTTATATTATATATAAAGAGGAGATACAGTGATGACCAAGACAATCAGAGCAGGAGTACTTGAGACCCTCAAAAAGAATCTTGAGAATGCCGTCATGGGTAATATGC
>LSQX01364035.1_pt1 | contig 16208 bp, 9 predicted proteins | sample 654561 | NCBI WGS metagenome assembly LSQX01 (sample SAMN04489861, study PRJNA283612) | anaerobic digester metagenome | isolation source: 4 biogas reactors fed with cattle manure at either 37C or 55C with and... | place: Denmark: Kongens Lyngby | collected 2014 | reverse complement strand
AGATGTGTATAAGAGACAGATATTACATTGATTTAATATTGCAATAATCCAACACATTCCTTGTAATATCATTATTGCGATTTATATAGAATCATTTCCGTGATATATTACATTATAATATATATTTAATGTGTTTCAAAGCATCAGGTAATAATTGCATTTCTTATGCTTTTTATTTTTATTGACAATTCCATATTCTCATTGTACATTTATATAAAGATAGAACCCGGATTAAAACGCTATAGTATTTGTAAAACTGGTCTTTTGACTTTTTTATATAATTGTATGGAAGGAGTAAAAATTCATGATTATTGTTATGAAACCGGAGTCAAAAGAAAATGATATCCGGGAAATATCCAAGGTCTTAGGCTCTCTTGGATTGGGCGTGCATGTATCAGAAGGTGCTGAAAGAACCATTATAGGGGTCATCGGAGACAAAAGGAAACTGAGCGATATACCTATAGAACTGATGTCAGGCGTTGAAAAGCTTGTACCTATAGTTGAGTCATACAAGCTTGCAGGCAAAACTTTCAAACCTGAAGCAAGTGTAGTGGATATAAACGGAGTAAAAATCGGAGGAAAAGAGCTTGTCCTTATGGCGGGTCCATGTGCAGTGGAGAGTCGTGAACAGATAATGACTGCTGCTCTTGAGGTTAAAAAATCAGGAGCCAAGTTTTTAAGAGGTGGAGCATTTAAGCCCAGAACATCTCCATACGCCTTTCAGGGACTTGAAGAAGAAGGTCTCAAATTATTAAAAGAAGCAAAGGACGCAACCGGTCTTCTGATAATTTCTGAAGTAACCTGTGAAAAAGCTGTTGAGGTAGCAGAAAAATATGTTGATATGTTTCAGGTAGGAGCCAGAAATGTTCAAAACTTTCAACTTTTAAGAGAAATCGGGCGCTCAAAAAAGCCTGTGCTTTTCAAAAGAGGTGCTTCAACCACCATTGATGAGTGGTTGAATGCTGCAGAATACATAATGAGCGAAGGCAATTACAATGTTGTACNNGAAAGAGGAATCCGTACTTTTGAAACTGCAACAAGAAACACTTTGGATATAAGTGCTGTTCCGGTTGTAAAACATCTTAGCCATCTTCCTGTTATAGTAGACCCGAGTCATGCAGCAGGAAAGTCCCAGTTTATTTCTCCTCTTTCAAAGGCAGCTATAGCCGCCGGAGCCGACGGTCTTATAATAGAAGTCCATCCCAATCCGAAATGCGCGCTGTCAGATGCTGCACAGCAATTATCTCCTGAAGAGTTTAACGAATTATGTAAAGATATCGAAAAAATTGCCGACATATTAGGAAGAGAGTTTAAATATGGCGGATAAAAAAGTATGCATAATAGGCTTGGGTCTTATAGGCGGCTCTTTAGCAAGAGCATTGAAAGAACGCTTGGCGGTAAACAGAATCATAGCAGTGGATATAAACGCCGAAAATCTGAATACCGCTATTAAAGAAGGGTATATAAAAGAAGGATATATACAGTTAAGCAGTTCAGTATATGATTCCGATATAATATTCATATGTACTCCAGTAAAAAGCGCTATAGAATATATCAAGCTTCTTCATAAACACGTTAAACCGGGATGCATACTGACAGATGTGGCAAGCACAAAAAACGAAATAACTGATTGCATCAATTTATTGGATAATCCGCCCTGCTTTGTAGGCGGTCACCCAATGGCTGGAACAGAAAAAACAGGTTTTTCTTCTGGCTTTGCACATTTATTCGAAAATGCATACTATATACTGACACCTGCAAAAAGCACCACTGAATCATCAATCAATACAATGACAGACTTGGTGGAAGGAATAGGTGCAATTCCTGTAAAGCTTGACGCACAAGAGCATGACAAAATAGCTGCAACTATAAGCCATATGCCTCATGTTATTGCATCAGCACTTGTAAATGTGGTACGAGAGTCGGGTTCGAATGATGCAAAAATGCAGTTACTTGCTGCCGGAGGATTCAAGGATATAACAAGAATAGCTTCTTCGAGTCCTCAAATGTGGGAAAATATTGTTCTTAGCAATAAAGAAAAAATTAAAACTGTTTTGGATAAATTTGTTGAGTCAATAGACAGGTTTATAGAATATATTGAAAATGACGATTCAAGCAGTATCTACAATTTCTTTGAGTCTGCCAAAAATTACAGGGATTCATTTTCAAACAGCAGAAGAGGCTTGCTACTTCCACTCAATGAAATTGTAGTAGATGTTATCGATAAACCCGGTATAATCGGTGAAATAGCTACACTTTTAGGCAAAAACAACATTAATATAAAAAACATAAATGTTTCAAACAGCAGAGAGTTTGAGCAGGGCTGTCTCAGGGTTACATTATCCGACCCGGACAGTATGTCGGCCGCATTTGCTTTACTGGCAGACAAAGGCTACAAGGTATATAATATTTAAATTCATACCTTATTAAAAGCAACAATTTGCTATTTAAAAGCTGCACTTACTCCGAAGGATTCAGACTCACACAATTACAGAAATGGGGGAATAAAGCGTGTTAATTGAGCAAAGAGATTCATTAAGAGGCGAGCTAACGGTACCCGGTGATAAGTCTATTTCTCACAGAGCCATCCTGTTCGGCTCTTTGGCCAAAGGAACTACTGAAGTTGACGGACTTTTAATGAGCGAAGACTGTCTGAGCACTATTGACTGTTTTAGAAAAATGCAGGTGAGTATAGAGATACTCTCCAACAACAAGGTCAAAATTCATGGCAACGGTCTTTTTGGATTAATGCCTCCTGCATCCACTTTAAATGCAGGAAGATCCGGAACAGCCCTAAGGCTTTTGGTAGGAGTATTATCAGGTCAACCCTTTAGTACCATGGTAACAAGAGATGAATCCTCACTTAGGAAACCTGTCGGCAAAGTAGTAAAACCTCTTAGGCATATGGGTGCCAACATCAGAGGTAGAGATGATGGGAATTTGTGTCCGCTGTCAATATCCTCATCGCAATTAAAGGGCATGACACATAACCTTTCACTTATGGAAACCTCTATTAAATCTCCGATTCTTATTGCAGGTCTTTATGCAGAAGGAGAAACCAAGGTTATTGAAGCTGTCAAATCGAGAGATCACTCAGAACTTATGTTGAATTATTTAGGAGCCGATATCAAAGTCAACGGGCTTGAAGTTACAAGCCGCAGAGCTGAGAACTTGTATGCAAAACGCATAGAAATTCCCGGTGATATTTCAATAGCTGCATATTTTATAACAGCTGGGCTTTTAGTGCCAAATTCCGATGTTACGATTAAAAATGTAGGCGTTAATCCAACACGAACAGGAATTATCGATGTATTTAAATCCATGGGGGCAAAAATAGAAATTCTTAACGAGCGCACAATCAGTAACGAAAAGGTTGCCGATATAAGAGTAATGTCTTCTTCCTTGGAAAGTACAACAGTTGAAGGTGATATTATACCAAGGCTTATTGATGAGATTCCTTTAATTGCTGTTGCTGCAACCATGGCAAAAGGAACAACCGTAATAAAGGATTTAAAGGGCTTTAAAATCAAAGAATCCAACAAAATCAAACTTCTGACTGTTGAGCTGTCCAAACTTGGAGCTTTGGTTCAGGAAACCGACGATGGACTGATAATACAAGGAGGAAAGCCACTAAAGGGAACTGTTATAGAAGGTCATAACGTTCCTTCCATAACAATGGCTTTATGCGTTGCAGGACTTATTGCAGAAGATGAAACAATGATTAGAAAAACTCAAATTCTTGATATAGTATACCCCGATTTCATTCCAGTGCTTAACAAGCTGTAGTAAATAAAATTTATTAAAAATAAGGTTTATTTAACAAAAAGCGAGGGATGTCAAGTTCCTCGCTTTTTGCTGGATTTCCTTTTCCTTCTTTTCCACTTTTCATTTACTGTTTATCAGCAGGGAATTTATCAATAATCCCCAGCAAATACCTTTTCATCAATGCATAGTCGGTAGAGTTTATGTCCCCGCTATTATCCACATCGCCAGCACTAAGATTAACCGAACTCTGATCCACCGTCCCAAGAAGACACCTTTTCAAAAGTGCATAATCCGTAGAGTTAACATCCCCGCTCCCGTTGAGATCGCCATAGATAATTTCCGGGTTTAAAGTTGATGGGCTTGGTGTAGATGTTGGTGTAGTCACAGGATGATGTGTTTTCTCAGGAATACTAATTCCTCCAAAATGCTTTATAATGCCCGCCAAAGCTCCTACAAAACCGGCATTGTAGTCAATTGCAACTTCTGTGTAATGGTATTCTACCACACTATCTAAAAATTTATCATCATTGTCCGGTCCGCCTATTAATGCACCCAACAGCAAATACTTTGCAGGTGCATAGTTGGCATTATCGGCATAACCCTGAGCGCCCTGGGCTGCTCTGTGGTGTGGGTGCTCGGACCAATTGCTTCCGTATCCTACAACATAGGACATGTTCATGGGATTATCTCCGAGTATATAGTCAATTTGAGACTTCGCAAAATCAAGGTACTTGCTGTCGGGATTCTGTTTATAATAAATAAGTGCAATCATTGATGACGAAGCTGCATACCTTAATACTCCCCAGTAGTGGACAAACCTCAAACCGCCAGGAGTTGTTTCAATTGAATTCATCCAATAATCCAGGTTGTACTCAATACCTCCTTTGTACACCGGATCCCCAGTGAGTTCGGCAAGTTTTAACAGTGCCGGAACATACATATCATCCCAACACATTGTCCATCTATGCTGCAGAGGGTCATTATTGTTCTGGTTCCGCTTTAACACGAACTCCTTTGCATCCTCAAGGTATGTACTGTCATTCGAAGCAATATATAACCATATTGCACCCCAGGCCAAGTCATCATATATGCTTGTCGACTGGTAAAAATACTGTCCATCGCCTCTGCCGGGATTGCCCTTTCCCATAGAATAAAGCTCTTTTGCCGCATTTAGGCACTTATTGGCATATGTAGCATCAATGTCTTTATAATTCAGATACATAAGAGCGAGTGCTGCCGATGTCTCTCCCAACACATCTGAAGCCGGATTGGATGCATCCGCTACACACTTTGTCTCCCTTTCCCCCACCTGAATCTCAGGCGACCCCCAATACTGATGGTCAAGCTCTCCGTCTCCTACCTGATAATAAAATGTGTTTGAATCGGGGTGGCTCTTAAGAAAATAATCAGTGAAGTACTTTAGCTGTTCAAGCATCTTTGCCTTCTCGCCAGTTGCATCAAAAACACCTTCAAACTCATACAAAGACCACCCCAGAACTGCTGCTGTATACCCTTGTGGCAAGCCGAACTTCACATGGTCTCCTGCATCGTGGTATCCTCCTGTCAGATCCAATCCAACATCACTTCCGTCAGAAGTATGACAGGCTCCTCTCCAGTCAAACTCATTGTTTACCGTTACGTCATTACCGCATTTGTTCGCATCATAGAAAATAATTGAATAATTTAGAGCTTTAGCATAGTCAAATTTACCCGCCGCATAGACATTGGTAAGAAAAAACACAGAAGCCGTCAGTGCAGCAATGCACAAACACGAGACAAATCTTTTCATAATTTTTCTTTTAATTTTCATATTCCTCCCCCTCATCAAAAGAAAATATATATTGAATGCGATAAAGGCTTTACATCGCACTTCAATTTCCTTTCATACACTTTAATTATATTTAATTTCTTTCCAATAATCAAATGCAATTAGTCAAATAGACCCATAGACTTTAGTACTAAATTTCACAATTTCACAAAGTAAAATTGACATCTCATGTTTATTCATATAGAATAAATATATAAATATACTTTTTGTTTTATGTAGACTTAAGAGTACTTTCACATTTTTTTCTAATTCTTCACATTATCTGAATTTAACAGGCTTACACTATATGTTTACTAATTTCACAATGCATTTAAACAACATTAGGTCACTCAAAGCAAGTTACTTTTCTGTTTCTTATTTACCTATTATTTTAACAGGAAGTGTAATTTATGAGTATAGCTTCTATTAAGCAACGCTATTTTAGTTTTAAAACTGAATATCTTTCTACCTTTAATAGAAAACTTGAATTTGCTGCCTGTATTATTATCAATATTGTTTTGTTTCTAATACAGATCATATGCACTGTAGAAGGAAGAGTTATTCTTGGGCAAATGCAGGCATTTCTTTCAATTTATTTGGCTTTCAGGTTCGGTCTTGGAGGAATGCTGATTGCCGTATTGTTTAATATTAAGGATTTTATAATTGTGACACATTCATATGTTCATACACAACTTTTTGCCTATTCTATAGGTATGATTTACACAATAATGTGTGCACTATGGGTAATGATAGTGGGAATAATGTCAATCAGACAGGAAAATCACAGAAGAGAGCTCAGTCGGCTTGCTGTCACCGATGACTTGACCGATGTATATAATCAGAGATATTTTCATTCGATACTTGACAGAGTCCTAAAAAGCTACGATTCTGTTGGATTGGTACTGGTTGATATTGATAATTTCCAAATGTATAACGACCTTTACGGGCACGATATGGGAGATATTGTCCTTAAAAACACTGCCAAGGTATTGAAATCCATCATCAGCGGCAAATCTACATTATACAGGTACGGTGGTGATGAATTTGCCATACTGATAAAAGACAAGGACATAAAGCTATTGGAATATGAAGCACGACGAATTAATGGGGAATTCGAAAAAATGAAAAAAATTATTTTTGATGACGGATCGTTAAATAAAATTACACTTTCAATAGGCTTATCAGAGTATCCGCACATATCAAGTAGCAAGGAAGAGCTTTTAACTCACGCAAATTCAGCACTTTATCAGGCAAAGAATCTGGGAGAAAGTAGAGTAAACTTTTATCAGGACATTATGCTTCAAATAAATAAAAATATGAAATCGGATGAGCAGATGATCGGAGTATTTAAAGGTTTGTTGAGTACCATAAACACAAAAGACAAGTATACCGTCGGACATTGTGAAAGGGTAGCTTCCTATGCTGCAATGATCGGAGAAGCCTTAGGGCTCGAATTAAAAGAAATTCAGTCTCTCCTTTATGCTGGTCTTTTACATGATATAGGTAAAATTGAATTGCCCAAAACCATTCTTAATAAGATAGGACGCCTCACAGATTATGAATTTGAGTTGGTACGTCAGCACCCAATTCATAGCGCAAATATTCTGGAACCTCTTTCAGGCAGAGACAAACTTATAGATTATGTAAAACACCATCATGAAAGATACGATGGAAAGGGCTATCCCGACGGTCTTGCAGGGGAAAACATCAGTCTTGGTGCAAGGATATTATGTGTTGCCGATTCATTTGACGCAATGATATCCGAACGACCTTACAGAAAAGGAATGTCTGTAGAAGATGCTCTAAGAGAGCTTGAGAAATGTTCTGGCTCACAGTTTGACCCCAAAATAACAGCATTGTTTATTACTCTCATGAAGAACAGAATGTCGATAAAATATAATTATAAAGTCGAATTTAACGGTACGTTGTTAGGACAACCTTCAACCAATAACGCATAAATACCTTTTTGGGAATAGTAGAAGTAAATGTTTCAGTATTCCTTAGAATACTGAAACATCACTTCTACTATTATTTTCGCTTAACGCTTATTTGTAAACAAATAGCGTTCTCGAAAAAGTAGAAGTAAATGTTTCAGTATTCCTTACCCCTAAACTTTTCGGTCATTCTGTATCCTAATACCATCAGGCTGTCGCTTAGGTGTACATTTTCTATAATAACATCATAGGAAAGTTTTAAATCCATAGGTGAGAAGTTCCATAAACCTTTGACCCCCATACGGGCTAACTTATCAGCCACATCTGGTGTCTGATCGTAAGGTACACAGAGCATTGCAATGTCTATTTCAAAATCTTTAACGAATTTCTCCGCACTGTCAAGGTGCATAATCTCTATACCCCTGATCTTTCTGCCTACCAAATCGGGGTTTGTATCAAAAATACCTATTATGTTGAAACCCCTTTTTTCAAAATTGGAATAGTTCGCAAGAGCCTGTCCCATATTGCCTGCACCTATAATAATAACATTAAACTTTTCATTTACTCCAAGAATATTGCCTATTTCCTTATACAAATATTCTACATTATATCCATATCCCTGCTGTCCAAATCCTCCGAAACAATTTAAATCTTGACGGATTTGAGAAGCCGTAATTCCCATTCTCAAGCTTAATTCCTTTGAAGAAACCCTATCCATGTTCAACTTGAGCAAATCAGATAGATACCTGTAGTATCTGGGTAAACGCTTGATTACAGCCATAGAAATCTTCTTATCCAAACCCATTCACCCTCACCTCAAACTATTTATTTTGGTGTCCTTTGTATGTACTTTTTTGACTATTGTGCTATTCTTTTCAAAAAGTCAAAATACATGGTTCATCTGCTTATCTCAACATAATCAACCATTTTGATAGTAGCTTTAAGTTGCGTTATGATTATAACACCTTTGTTATTTTATTGTCAATATTGCTTGAAAGATTGAACTCTGCTACAATTGGATACGTTGATTTATTTTTTGAGGTGTAATTAATATGATTATTCTGAATTGCAATAATATAAGTCTTTCCTTTGGGGAAGACAAAATACTTGAGAATATATCCTTCAGTGCTCAGGAAAATGACAGGATAGGAGTCGTAGGCGTCAATGGAGCTGGCAAATCCACGCTGTTTAGAATTATAACAACGGACTACAAGCCAGACAGCGGCGAAATTCATATTGCCAAAAACACAAAGCTTGGCTACCTTGAGCAAAACTCTGGACTTGATTCCTCAAAAAGTATTCTTGATGAAATTATGTCAGTCTACTCTTATCTTATTGATATGGAAGCACGCATCAAACAACTTGAAAAATTTATAAGCTTAGAGAAAAATGAAGAGCTTTTAAACTCATATATGAAGGAGTACGATAGATTAATCGAACAGTTTTCCCGCATGGGAGGATATGAATATCCCGGAAGAGCAAAAGGAGTTTTAAAGGGTCTGGGATTTGCTGAGCATGAGTTCAGCCTAAACATTAAAATATTGAGCGGAGGTCAGAAAACCAGGCTTGCATTGGCAAAACTCCTGCTTTCAGAACCTGGCATTCTGCTTTTGGATGAGCCTACAAATCATCTTGATATTAGTGCAATAGAATGGCTGGAGGACTTTCTTTCGAGCTATAAAAAATGTGTTATGATTATATCCCATGATAGATTTTTCCTCAATAAAATCACAAATAAAACCCTTGAGATTGAAAATTGTGAGTGCAAGCTATATAACTGCAACTATTCGGCATATATCAAGCAAAAATCCCAAGACAGGGAATTACAGCAACGGCACTATGAAAACCAGCAAAAGGAAATATCCAGAATGCAGGCATTTATTGAACAGCAAAAAAGATGGAATCGGGAAAAGAATATTATAGCAGCCGAAAGCAGGCAAAAAGCAATAGACCGAATGGAAAAAATAGATCGTCCAAAATACGCACCCGACAAAATAAATTTTAAATTTAGAAGCAGTATAACAAGTGGAAAAGATGTGCTCTTTGTTGAAAACATGTCAAAAGAGTACCCCGGAAAACCCCTTTTTGATAGTATAACCTTTAGAATGGAAAGAAATGAACGGGTTTTTATTTTAGGTCCAAACGGCTGTGGAAAATCCACTTTTCTTAAAATACTTGCAGGGAGGCTGAAAGAGACCGCAGGCAGTTTTGAATACGGTCATAATGTTGAACTTGGATATTACGACCAGGAGCAGGAGACATTGACTCTTGATAAAACAGTAATCGACGAGGTATGGGACTCAAACGAAAAGCTTACCCAGACAGAAATCAGAAATTCACTGGCAATGTTCCTGTTCAAAGGCGAGGATGTTTTTAAGCCCGTTTCAATATTGAGCGGTGGCGAGAAAAGCAGGGTATCCCTTTTGAAATTAATGCTTTCACGAGCTAACTTTCTTATTCTGGATGAACCCACAAATCATCTTGATATAAATTCAAGGGAAGTACTTGAGAACTCTCTGTCAGACTTTGACGGTACACTTCTTATCGTTTCTCATGACAGATACTTTATAGACAAACTGGCAACAAGAATTATTGAGCTTGATAAAAATCATTGTATTGACTATAAAGGTAATTATTCCGATTATCAGAGCTACAAGGCCGGATTAGGCAGTGTTTCTTCCGAAAGCAGTGAGGATACGGGCATATCTTACGCCAAGCTTGAGCACCTTGCTGTCAAGGAAGAAAGGGCTAAAAAACGCAGGCTTGAAAAGCAGCTAACCGATACAGAAAACGAAATAGCTTACATTGAAGACCATCTACAGACTATAAGTGAGCAAATGCAGCAGGAAGAAGTTTTAAGCGACCATGTGCGTCTCCTGGAGCTTAATAATGAACAGGATAAATTGAATAAAAGACTTGAAGAGCTATATGAACTCTGGGAAAAGCTTATGTGCTAATTTACGCACAATATCCGTACTGTATGAATACACTGATTATGATAAAAATATCATAATAAAGGAATGATGAGGAAGATGTGGTATACAGTACAGCCAGGTGATTCTCTGTATTTGCTTTCCCAAAGATTTGGAGTAACAATTGAACAAATAAAAAATGCCAATCAGCTTACAGGAAACACAATTTATATTGGACAAAATCTATATATACCTTCAGAAAGGCAAATTCCAACAATATACACCGTAAAAGCGGGCGACTCTTTATATCTCATCGCAGCAAGATATAATACAACGGTTGATAGTATTATGGCATTAAACAACCTGACCTCGACAGATCTGAGAATTGGTCAAAGGCTTACCATCCCATACTATACCGAAGTGGTTGTAAATGCGGTAACCGCAAATATCCGGAGAGGTCCCGGCACAAACTATGAAGTAATAACGCGTATGACAAGAAATGCAAAACTTCCTGTACTCGCATTCAGCCGTGACTGGTATAGAGTTCGTTTACATAACGGAAGAGACGGCTGGATATCCAAAAATATCGTAACCCGCAACGTTTACAGCGGAAGCAAGCCAGTTACCGGAGTTTTGGGTTTTTATACCCTTGAAGAGGGTCCTGCCCTCCCAAGCTCCTTCACATCCTTCTCCAATAATACTGGTTTGCTATCTGAAACTGGTCTTTTCATGTTCAGAATCAGTGCAAACAATCCGACTACCATTGAAAATTTCGGTGAGTTTACCGATCGTGATGTGGAAAACCTTGTGGCAATAGCCCACAGAAATAATGTAAAAATTCTTCCGGTGGTTCATAATCTCCTATACAGACCCGGCGGAACTACTCTTGCCAAAAATGTTGTAAAGGTATTGGTTTCAGACCCCCGGAACAGGCAAGCTTTTGCACTTAACCTGGTAAGGCTCATCGAAAGGTACGGCTTTGACGGAGTGAACATAGACATTGAGGATGTTTTTATTGAGGATAGCGACAACCTATCCCTGCTTTACGCAGAGGTAGGAGAAGTGCTCCGTCCAAGAGGATATTACTTCTCGGCTTCCATACCTGCGAGAGTTAGCGACCAACCGTTCAATCCGTTTTCTGACCCCTTCAATTACGCTGCAATAGGAAGGGCGGTAGATGAGTTTGTTGTCATGCTCTATAATGAGCATGGTTGGCCTGGAAGCGGTCCTGGTCCTGTGGTATCCATAGGCTGGATGGAAAGAGTTTTGAGATACACCATTACAAAGATGCCGAAGGAAAAAGTAGTAGGGGCAGTATCTGTCTTTGGGTTTGACTTTAATCTCACAACAGGGAGAAGTACTTACGCGTCTTACAGAATGGCTGTCGACCTTGCTCAAAGATACAACAAAGAGATTATATTTGACGAAAGAACCCAAACCCCTATGTTTGCCTATACAGACGCCCAAGGCAACGACCACGAGGTATGGTTTGAAAATGCAAGAAGCATATATGCCAAGATTCAATTGGCCAGGGAGCTTGGCATAAAAGGAATTGCCCTTTGGCGCTTGGGAATGGAAGACCCTGCCATTTGGACAATGTTAAGAGACCAGGTTGTAGTAAGAAAATTCTAAAAAGAGTCAGGGGACGGTTCTCCGACTCACTCGATTCACTTGGCACAATTCAAGTAAACTGATTGTGTAGCTAAGTGAATGCAGGCTTTTAGCCATACCACTTGCGTTAAGAAACTTGTGCCCCATAATAGAATTCAATTCATTTGAGTCAGTGAGTCAGAGAACCGTCCCCTGACTCATAAAGTAAAAAAACAATACAATAATATTTTATCATATTGTTTGCGACAATCCAATATTTTCAGAAATATTTAAAGGTTTACACACTATGTTTACTTATCACTATGCCATAAAGTACTTCTGTTAATAAAAAATGAATTTATTTCTCTACCCATTGAATCTTTCCCATATAAAACAATACTTCTTATTGACATGTCCATTATGCACCATTTAATCTTCTGCCACGTTCTATAACTGGAACAGCTCCCTTATCTCTTCCTCTCCAAGTTTTGTCAAAAGATTCTCGCCGGGTTTTATTATACTGTTTATTAGCCCTCTCTTTTTTTCCTGCAGCTTAAATATCTTCTCTTCAATAGTATCCTTTGTAATCATCTTAAATACCTGGACAGCCTTTGTCTGACCCATTCTATAGGCACGATCCGTTGCCTGGTCCTCCACCGCTGGATTCCACCACGGATCGTAATGTATAACCATGTCTGCTCCTGTCAGATTCAGACCGGTACCTCCTGCTTTTAATGATATAAGGAATATGGATTTTTCACCGGAATTAAACCTGTTTACCATATCTATTCTATCTCTGGCGTTTGTCGATCCATCAAGGTAAAAGTATGGTATACCGGAATTCTTAAGGTTTCTGCCAATAATTTCAAGCATGGCGGTAAACTGTGAAAACAGCAACACCCTATGTCCTGAATCAATTGAATTTTCAAGAAGCTCCTTTAGACTTTCCAATTTGCCGCTGGTACCATTGTAGCCCTCAATAAATGTTGCCGGATGACAGCAAATCTGCCTTAAACGGGTAAGAGCCGCAAGAATCTTTATTCTACTCTTTTCCATACCCTTTTGTTCAATTTCCGCAGCTATCTCTCCTTTTGCTTTTTTAAGATAGGCTATATACAGCTTTTTCTGTTCCAGAGACATATCTGCAACCATTTTACTTTCAATTTTATCCGGCAGTTCTTTTAAAACATCACCTTTCAGCCTTCTTAATACGAAAGGTTTGATAAACCTTGAAAGGGTTTTTAATGCTTCCTTGTCATTATTCCGTACAATAGGCTTTTCAAACTTTTCAACAAATTTATTATGATTTAGCAAATAGCCCGGCATAACAAAATCAAATATTGACCATAGCTCTGTCAAGCTGTTTTCAATCGGTGTCCCCGTAAGTGCAAAATAGCCTTTCGCCCTCAGACTCTTAACACTACTCGCATTTATAGTTTTCGGGTTTTTTATGTGCTGTGCTTCATCCACAAAAATGTATGAAAACTCTTTGTCTTTATACCTATCAATGTCCCTTTTAAGAGCTCCGTAAGAAGTAACTAAAATATCACTGTCACAAAAAGAATCCATCATTTTTATTCTCTCAGCTTTTATACCATGAACTACATTTACACGAAGCTCAGGTACAAATTTTGAAACCTCATCCTTCCAATTGTAAACAAGAGATGTTGGCGCCACAACCAGACAAGGTTTATTATTACCAATCTTCATCTCATCCTTTATAAAAGCAAGAACCTGAAGCGTCTTTCCAAGCCCCATGTCATCAGCAAGAATCCCCCCGAATCCATAATGCGAAAGAGTCTTAAGCCATTTAAAGCCAAACTTCTGGTATTCTCTCAATACTTGTTCAAGTCCGTCAACCGGTTCAAAACTCAAATCCTTAGGATTTGTGATTTCTTTTACAAGCTGCTCATACTTTTTATTTCTTTTAATGCTCTTTATCTTCTTATCATTGACATAGTTATCTATAAAAAGCGCTCTGTTGGCCGGAAGATTTACAATTCCGTCCTTGAAGCTTTTTGTATCAATACAAAGATCGTTTAAAAGCCCTGAAATATCATTAAGTTCTTTGTTGTTGAGGTTTAGTATTGAGCCGCTTTTCAGCCGGTAATACTTCTTTTTCTCCCGTATGGAATTAAGAAGCAAAGTCAGATCACCGTCATCGAAATCTTCCACATCAAAATCAAATTCCAGAAGATTTGATTCAGTATTGAGCCGTACCCCCAACTGAACTTTTCCAATACTCCTAACCTTAATCTCCTTAAACTCTTCCGAATAGTATACTTCAGCCATTTCTTTAAGTTTGTCTATATCATGATTTATAAACTCCACCAGATCTTCTTCATCCTGCATAATCAAAAAACCTTTATTCAGCACCATTCCTGCGGAATTTAAAAATCCTGTTATTTGCTCTTCCTGATCATAGTTCCTCATTAAAAGCATTGAATTATCATTGCCGCTGTGTTCATCAAAAGGATTTATTACCTTCTCTCCATAACAGAAATCAATCCTTGCACAAATGCCTTCATTGAACACATCAAAATAAACCTTCGGTATCAGAGTGCTTTCAATAATTTTTTCCTCTAACTGAGGATCAATTGTTACCCTGCAAGCCTTTTTTACATCACTGAAAAAACCTCTGAAAAAACTTTCCTGTTCCTGTTTGTCGATTCTGAAAACAGGTTTTTTCTTACGCTGACGGATACCGTGAATTTTTTCAATAAGCCTGGTCTTTTCCTTCGGAATTTTGTATATCGTATGCTTATATGGATTAAAGATATACTCAAAATCGCTGGTTAAAGGGGCAATTTTCTCATCCTCATTATAATTAGCTTCAAGAAGCATCAGCCCTTCTTTTTCCTCAAGCTTGATATTTATGTCAAAGTCATCGTATATTCTTAATTCAGATACATAGTCACCAAAAAAATTTATGGGTTGTTTCCTGTTCTTAACAAGTTCAAAATACCTTTTTAAGTTATCTTCAAAAAGCATTACGGTATTTTTATTGAAAATACTTAAAGTATCATAATAATATGGGTACAAAAAATTACTCCGGTTTTTTTCACTTCTGTAGAGGTCACTTATAAAATCCAGAAGTTCTTTATCGAATCCGTCAAAATAAACTTCTGACGGATCAAGTGTAAATTTTTTCCCGAATATGGTTATACGACCTTTGTCCAATGAATCCAAAAAGTCCGGAATGCTTTTAATAATATAAGGCCTGTCTATGCCAACTTTCAATTGAAGCTCTATATACGGCAAATTCATGGATCTACCGGAAGTAAGGGAATTGCTAATCCACAAACTGGCTTTTGTTTTGTACTTCTTTACCAAACCAACACCCAGCTCTGACAAAGGTAAAACACCTCTGAAAGGGTCTGAAAATATATCCATTTGCTCATTATCTTCATCAAAAAATCTATTGGCATAATTCATAACAGCTATAACATGTTTACATGCTCCAAAATATGAATTATATGCTTCACACTCGCAAGAGTAACTTTTCAGAGAACCGCTTTTGTTGAACTCAATAAACACATTGTAGTCATATGTGCCCTCAACAACAGCATGTATTGTATTATCGTCTTCGTAATACTCGAATTCCAATATCTTACTTACCAACGTTACACCACGCTTATACACGCTTACATTTGGTGTAAGGCTTCTTATAAAGCTATCTGAAAAACCTCTCATTTTTATCCCACACTTACCTTTCTGTGTTAAATTCACCATTGTCAAACATCATTCGACACTATATATGGATATCATTAATGATACTACCATATAATTTATTGTCTTTCAATATACTGTTGGAAAGTAACATAATTAACAATAAATACCCACGCAACAAAATTATGCATTCCTTGCCATGCTGCAAAAAGCAAGTAATACCTATTATGTAAAACACTTCATAAGCATAATTTATTTTTTTTCTAAATAACTCACTAATATCTGTGCAAAATTTTTCCAGGCCTTATTTCTTCAACCTTACAGTACTTATCCTGATAGCCGTACACACTGACTATCCTGCCCACGTGACCTATAGCTTATCACTTGTGAGCCTGTACAGTCAAACACTCCTATGCTGTTAAACTCTGAAAAAGAAAATTTATATTATTTGTTACATTTTTAAACTTGAGCATGTATTAATTAATAGATAAGATAATTACTTACTGGCTCAACTTTCCCACTTATAGTATT
>LSQX01074483.1_pt1 | contig 16211 bp, 15 predicted proteins | sample 654561 | NCBI WGS metagenome assembly LSQX01 (sample SAMN04489861, study PRJNA283612) | anaerobic digester metagenome | isolation source: 4 biogas reactors fed with cattle manure at either 37C or 55C with and... | place: Denmark: Kongens Lyngby | collected 2014 | reverse complement strand
GGTGCATCATTTACCCGGTTAGTTCAACGACGGTTTTTATGAAAAAACATACCGAAGAGATACAGCGTTACTATGATCGCCAGGCTGAGAAGTTGATAGACTGAGTTGTTTTATCCTATGAGATAGGGAGGTGTTTTTTTTGAGAGGTGTGACCCATGCCACGGTTGGGGTTGCCGTTCACCTACTTGCGGCTCCCATTCTGTCGGAGGATGTGACGGCGGTTACCGTTGGTGCGGCGGCCCTGGGTTCCCTGATCCCTGATCTTGACCATCCCGGTTCCATGTTGAGCCGGGCGGTTACGCCGGTTTTGTCCGGGTTCAGGATCGGGCAGCTTTTGGCTGGGTTGCTGTTGATCTGGTTGTCGTGGTTTCTGAGTCTTGATCCGGCGTTTATTGGTATTGGGATATTTCTTTCATTAATGGTCCTTGTTCCTCACCGGGGGGTGACGCACTCCCTGGCGGGCGTAGTGGTGGCGGGGGTTTTGGCTTATTTCTTTGCCCCGCAGTATATGCTGGCGTTTCTGACCGGTTATGTGTTGCACCTTGTTGCTGATATGGCTACCGGCGGGGTGCCGCTTTTGTGGCCGAAGGAGAAGAACGTTGTTTTGATGTTTGCCAGGACCGGGGGATTGATTGACCGGGTTTGTTTTATCTTGGCGGCAATTATAATTGTTCACAAAGTTTGGCAGCTGGTATTGGGGGTGTTCTTTTGATTGAGCGAGAGAGACGATAACGCAACCTATTGGAGCAAGCGCAAGAAAAAAGAAGCCACTACAAACGGTAGGATGTATTGTTACGCCAGGGAAAGGCTTGCCGCTACCAAGCCGGGGACGCTGGACCATAGAATTTGGCAGCATATATCGAGGGAACTTGGCAAGCTGATTTCAGAAGGGGGTAGCAAGTAGCTGGTCCCTGTTTATGTTGTTAGTTGGTGGAGAAATTGCAGATCCGCTTGTTTTAAACCAATTAATGTTACAGAGGGAGGTGACAGGTAGTGCGTAATATGGTGCGCGTTATTTTTGTCTTGTTGTTGGTGCTCTTCGTAGTGCAGCCTTTTGCGGTGGTCTTTGCCGCCAACGGGGATGAAAACCCTTGGGAGGAAATGAACCCGATTGTTCAGTTGATAAATAAGGTGGTTGGTTTTCTTAGCTTTATTGCGGGAAGCATATTTACTATTGTGTTTGTTATCTATGGCTTCAAGCTGGCGGGGTCGGCTGGCAACCCTACCGCGAGAGCTAACGCTATTACCGGCCTCTGGTGGACTGGTTTGGGGGCGCTGGTGTCGTTTGGCTCGAAGTTTATAGTGAGCCTGTTGACTGGTGTATCTAAAGGGGTTGGCTGATTGTGTTTTTGGGGGCGCTTTATTTATGCCGGGCATGAGTAAAGTGCCCTTTTTGTTTATTAATGAGGAGGTTTGGTTATGACGCGATACAAGGTTCCCCAGGACTTGAACGAGGAAGAAAAGCTTATCGGTGGCGTAGCGTCTTTGAGACAGGCGGCTTATGTCATTCTTGGTGGCGGCATCGGGCTGCTTATCGCTTATTTTGTGCCGGCGGACATGAGTGTTAAGGCAACCATTTTCTCTATTCCTGTGGCTGCCGGCATAGCTCTCGGGTTTCTGAAGATCAAAGACATTAACCTGGACAACTATATATTGTTAAGAATCAAGTTTGCCATGTCGCGGAAAGCCTTCAGGTATGAGCGAAAGGAGAGGGTGTGGTGAATTATTTAAGTTTGATTCCGTTTGTCGTGTTAATAGCTTTTGGAGGGTATTTCTATTACCGTTATAAAAAGCAGGAGTCTCCTACTGAGGAGGAGCCTACAACTGTTCAGGAGCTTTTGGGTATCAGCGATATAAGCAACGGGGTTATCTCTGTCGGTAACAGGCATTGTAAGATACTGGCGGTAGGTTCCATCAACTATCATTTGATGTCGGAACATGAGCAAGACCTGGTGGACAGCATTTTTGCGAGCCTCTTGGCTTCTTTGAATTTTCCGATCCAGATTTATGTCCAGACCAGGCTGCTTGACTTGTCCGGGGCTATAGAAGAGTTGAGCAGGGACATCCAGAAAGCGCCGGAAAACCTGAAGCCGTATGGTCAGAAGTTGAAAGATTATCTCCAGGAATGGATCAGGGTTCGTTCCGTTATGCTGAGAAACCCTTATGTGGTTATAATCTGCGACAACGACAATGCGACTGAGGCAAGAAGGGAGCTTGAGCACCGCCAGCAGCTTGTGATTGAGGGGCTGTCTCGCTGCGGGCTGCCTACCCGTCCTTTGGACGACAATGAGATCGCCGAGCTGTTTTATGCGATCTATAATTCCAAAACACGGGCCTTGATTGCTCCTTTGAAGAATACCAACAGTCCATTGTATGTAAGGAGGAAAGAAGATGGGCTTGTTTCCGCTTAGAAAAAAAAAGGTCGAGAAGCCTGCGGAGCTGAACCTGGAGGGCGGGGTTCCGACCATAAACGATATTATCGTTTCCGATGGGGTGACTATCCATGAGGACCACATCAGGATCGGCGAGAGGTTTGTGCGCTCCTATTTTGTGGTGCAGTATCCCAACGAGGTTTACGTGACCTGGCTGGAAGATGTATTCAAGATGGGTGATATTGACGTGACTTTTCATATTTATCCCGGAGAGAACCATGCCGTGATCAAGGAGCTGACGCACAGGATCACCCAGTACGAATCTCAGCTCATGATTGAAAGGAAGAAGGGGGATATTTATAACATTTCGCTTTTGGAGCAGCGTATCCAGGACGCCTGGGATTTGAGGGACAATATACAATTGAACCGGGATAAGATGTTCTATGTGGCGATACAGATGCTCATTTCCGCCGAGTCCCTTGAGGAGCTGAACCGCAAGGGGCGTATGCTGGAAGAGCGTCTTGGCGGCAAAGCAACCTATGTCCGTCAATGTTTCCTGCGCCAGATGGACGGCTTCAGAAGCATTGCGCCTCTTGGCAGGAATTATATCTCCGACAACTACCGGAACTTTAACCTGGGGGCTGCTGTGTCATTGTTTCCCTTCAACAATGCTGAACTGACCCATACTGGAGGGATTCTCTTAGGCACGAACAAGTTTACCGGGGCTCCCGTGCTTTTCAACAACTTCATCGGGCCGCCCATTCTGATCAATCATAATATCGCCGTTTTCGGGGCCGGCGGCAGCGGCAAGTCCAGTTTCGTGAAGCTGTTCGTGGCGAGATCCGCCGTGTCCGGTATTCGCTCGGTGATCATTGATCCTGACGGGGAGTATGACCTGTTGGTGGATATGCTGAAAGGCGTCATAATTCGCTTCGAGAATGATCAGCCGGCTATGATTAACCCCTTTGACCTGGAGGAAGAGGTCTTAAAGGACGGAACCAGGACTGTCAACCTGATCGAGAAAATCCTTGAGATGAAGGCCCTGATAAGCGTGATGACGGAAGGCTCCGGGAGTAAACTGACCCCGGAAGAGCTCTCCATCGTGGAGACGGTTCTGAAGGAAGAGTATGTTTCCCGGGGGATAAGCGACGATCCTGCTTCTTTGTATGAGCCGCACACAGATCCCGACATGATCGGCCTGAAGAAGAAGGATATGCCGACACTGAGCAGCTTCTACGAAAGGCTGCAGAGGTATCATCCTGGGAGCAGGCTGTTGCAGCTGCTTAAACCCTTCCTGAAGGGCGGAACTCTTGGGATATTTGACGGCTCTTCCCAGGTGCAGATCAAGGATGCTTCGGTGGTATGTTTTGACGTGTCGCGCCTGGAGGAGAAGTTCATGCGTCCCCTGGCGATGCACGTGGTGTTGCAGTGGACCTGGGAGAAGTTTATCAAGAAGAATCCTCATGTGAAGAAGCATGTGATTGTGGATGAAGCATGGCATTTCATGAAGTACGAGGACTCGGCGAATTTCTTGGAAAACATGAGCCGCCGGGGAAGGAAGCGGGTAGCCGGTCTTATTACTGCTACCCAGAGTTTTTATGAGTTTACTGAAACCCAGCAGGGTAAGAGCGTTCTGACCAACGCGGCCACCATGTTGCTCATGAAGCAGTCCCCGACGGATTACGAAACCATCAAGAAACTTTTAAGTTTGTCCGAAGGGGAGATGGGTCTGGTTAAGGTTCTGCGACAGCGCGAAGGTTTATTGCGGATCGGCGATAGATCCGCAGCAATCAATATTGTAGCGATGCCCTTTGAGATGGAGCTGATCCAGACGGGTGTTTCGGCGATGAAGGGCCAGGGTGTTGCGTGATGATGCCTTTTTTTGGAGAGTTCTCAGTAGAAGGGTGGTGAGACTGAAGTGGGCAGGAAAATTGCAGTAATTGCTTTACTGTCGGTGCTGATTTTATCCTTGTTTGCAGGTGTTGTTGCCGGAGCAGATGGAGAAGAAAGTGTCGAAAACACGTTGGTAGAAAAGATGGAGGAGCATGATCCGGACAAATACGTGGATGAGGAAGGGAACCGGCTTTCTTATTTTGAGCGCAACTTGGCCCGGGTCATGTGGAAGTTCATGCTGGCCGTGGTGAAGCTGTTCCGTTTGGACGCCATCGAGACGCTGATTTTTTCCAGCTCGGTAAAAACGGAAACGGGTGTTTTCCAATCTCATGATGCTCCCGAGGTTGGAGGAATATTTTACGCCGAGGAGTGGGAGAAAATCATCAAGCCCGGTTATATCCTGTTCAGGAACATAGCTTTGGCCCTGCTTGGTATCTCTGTGGTTTGGGGCGGCATGAAAATTGCTACCAAATCGAGCAGTCCGGTGGGCCGGGCGGAGATCAAGGAAATGTTTATAGACTGGATAGTTACTGCGGTAGGTATAGGGATTATGCTTACCCTGGTTATATTCGTGATGGACATAAACAGCGCTCTTGTGGCGGGAATCGGGAAGCTGATAGATCCGGGCTTGATTTCCAGCTTCGGTGAAGGTGATAGCACGCTTGTTACTATGCGGTTGACGGAATCCTTCGAGACTGGCAGCTGGTTTTTTACCTTTTTTGCGTATCTGTATATGACTATCTTGATTGTGTATTTTAACTTTTTGTACCTGCTCAGAAAATTTTTGATTATGGTTTTGATTATTGTTGGCCCCCTGGTGCTCTGGTCCTGGTCGAAAGGGCACCAGACTTCCTTGTGGGTTTGGGCTTCCGAGGTTGTCAGCAATATTTTGATGCAGTCGGCTCACGCCCTGGTGTTTGTTGTGTATTTCAATATTGCCGCTCATGCTACCAGGGGTTTCATGGGATCGCCGATAGGCAAAACCCTGTTGCTGTTGATGCTGGTGCCGGCAGCCACGCTTCTTCGGAGCCTGATCACCGGCTGGTTCGGTATTATTGGCCTTAACGAGGAGAAAACCGCCGGTGGCGTGTTTGGCGGCGTGACTGGAGGAGTGGCGGCCCTGGCCGGTATCGGCGGCGGCATTATCGGTGCCTTTACGTCTAGGGGCGGCGGCGGTTCCGGCGGTGCCAGGGGGCAAGGCTCCTGGGATAGAGGAGAGGAAAGCGGCAAGTATGGTAAGGCAGGTTCTATTGCGAGTAAAACTCTTGGCGTTACCGGGGCGGTGGCCGGAGGCGTCTTGGGTGCTGCTGCGGCCCCGGTGTTTTCTTCCTTTGGTGCTGGCAGCGCTGGAGAGAAGCTTGCTAGCGCGGGCAGGGACTTTGGCAAGGCTGCGGGAGCTCCCTTTGAGGCCCTTGGTTCGTATATCGACGAAAAGGTGTCTGGAGCCGTGAGCGACAGTGGCGGTAGCGACGTCGATGACGGCGTTGGTTCTGGCGGTTCCGGCGGTTCGGGTTCCAGGCCGTCGGGTTCCGGTGGGCGCGGCCGTTCTGGAGGTTTTACTGCTGCTGGCGGTTCGCCTCCGCCTGCTTCGGCGGGTGCTCTTCCGGCGTTTGATGCCGGAGCGACAGATTTTCCTGTTGAGGACTTTCCTGTGGAGCCATCCGGGGAAGCTTTTGACGATGCTTCTGGGGAGACGTCCGGGGAGTCGCCTTCTACGGGAGGTCGGAATGTTCCGCCTCCGGGAGGCGATTCTTCTCCAAGGGGTCGTCCCGGCCGGGGTTCCTCAAGCGGTCCCGGCAATAACCCCGATATTTTTGGCGGTATGGAAAATAGGATGGAAAATAGGGGAGAGTAGCTGTGAGCAAGGGGCCTTGTCCTTTTTTTAGGGGCGGGTCCCTTTTTTGTGAGGGGTGAAATAAATGGCTAAGCTTAAGATGGGCTGCGGGAAGGGTTGCAGGAAGTATCTGTTGCTGGCGTTTCTGGCCTTTTTCCTTGGGGTGGTTGTGTATTCAGCCTGGCTTACGATGATCGAAGCCGTGGTTAGTGTTTTTAACCCGGAACGGCATGGCGGTTCCGTTGAAGAGTTGACCCCTCTTGAGAAAGAGATATACGAAAGAAAAGAAACGTATCTTTCCGCCGCCAGGAAGGTAAACAGGGAGCTTGAGGACACCGTGGCGAGACCCTACTGTTTGGGCTGGGGTGTTCTTGCGTCTCTTGACTTCATGGCTGACGATAACGAGTACTGGGGGGAAGAGCTGGCGGAAATGCTGGCCCCGGAAGTGACTTTTGAGCAGAAGGGCCGGACGGTTACGGTTTATCATAGGTTTTTCCCAGGGAAAGATAATGAAAGCTCTCGGCCGGTAAATATGACTGTGGCTGATCCTGTTGGAACCAGTGACGAACAGCAGCACCAAGATTATGACCTGGCCGATTTTACCGTTAAGTCAACAGTACAGGACTCTGAGACGGTCATATCCGAAGTGGACACTTACAAGGGCAGATATATTTTTCATTACAAAAAGGTGAGGGAAGAAGTCGTAACTTTACTGGAAGAGGATCTTGTCCTTGAGGTTACTGTTACCGAAAAGTATGTTTTGGATGATATGGAGTATATCGAGAACTGGTCCAGGCTTGCCAAAGCGGTGAGGCTCCGCTACGGGAATGTGGACGTTGATCCGCCCGTTGGCGACGTTATCTTTGCCGAGGAATGGGGTAAAGGTTTTGAGCGGGGAGAGATTTCTTGGAATGTTCTTGATAAGACTATAACTTTGGCTGATTACGAGGGCGTCACCGGGGTTGCTCTGGTGAGCGAAACGGGCTATGTCTGGCCGGTGGAGGGTTATACGGATATATCTTCACCTTTTGGCATCTTCAGGAACATCCCCAGCATCGGGGTTCGCGGGATTCATAAGGGCATAGATATACCTGCTCCCATTGGCACTCCTGCCTTGGCGGTAATAGACGGCAAGGTTGAGAGGGTTTTTGAAACCGTTGGTGGCGGGAAGCAGTTGGTTCTTCGCGGTGTTGATAACAATATTTACTTGTATGCTCACCTGAACAGCTGGCAAGCCTTCTCGGGTGCCGTTGTGAAGGCCGGTGACGTGATCGCTTATGTGGGGATGACGGGAAGCAGGGTGACGGGTCCTCATTTACATTTTGAGGCCCATGTGGAAGGAGCGCCTATAGATCCGCTTATGTACTGCGGTTGGAAGTGAAATAATTAAAGATTCAAGAGGGAGGTGACGGGTGGTGCGTAATATGGTACGCGTTATTATTGTCTTGTTGCTGTCGATTCTTTTTTTGGTGCAGCCCCTTGGCGCGGTGTTTGCTTCCGGTAGCGATTATTTGAGTGTTTTGGCTGAAGATCAGGAGCCGGTTACCCTTGAGGATTTTGAGACTTGGGCGGCTAATTTGATGATTAGCGTTATAAGGTTCCTGCAGAATATTTCTCCTATCTTTGTTTTGCTGGTTATCTTTATTGGTGCAGGAATATTTATCGTGGGGGGGGTGTTTGGAAGCAGGAGCTTGAGGGGCACCGGTGCGTCCTGTATCCTGGCGGCGATCTTTGCCTTTATTATTATGAGAAACGCACCGGCTATAGTGCTTATGATTGAGAACCTGGTAGTTCGTTAGAAGTGTTTTTGCGTTGCGGGGCCGGGTGTTACGCCCGGCCTTTTTCTTATTTTATGAAGGTATAGGAAAGGTAGGTGAAGATTGTTGGTAAAAGTGTTGTTGGCTGTGAACCACCCTAAACTGGTGAATCAATTTATGGCTTGCTCGGAAATAACTGTTGCTGAGACAGGGGATGTGGTTTACCGGGAAGCTGTCCCCAAGGCAATTGAGCTGGAGAAGCCTGATGTTCTGGTTCTCTCTGCTTTCCTGGAGGGAGCTATCAGTTATAGGGAGATAATCTTTTTTGCCCGTCAAAACAATGTTCGGGTGATTTTTCTTGCCGGCAGCCTGGATGAAGATGACCCGTTGTTGTCGGAAGTGGTCAAGCTGGGTGTTTACGACATCGTGTTTAACCCGGCTACTTTTGGCAAAATCTTGAACCATATTCAGAATGCGGCACCTTTCAGCGCGGTATCCGGGTTTCTTAAGGACAGCGATCAGGTGGAGCTTCTGGAACCTGAAAAGCACCAGGCTAACGGCGATGTTGAAACTGAGAGCCAGCAGCAGAAAGCCGGTCTTTCGGGGATATTGGGGAAGATCAAAAAATTTAGTTTGGGGTGGGGGCGTATGAAGCAAAACAATCTCAAGGATTCTGAAAAAACTGTTGATGTTGTAAACGATGCTGCGGAAGGAGATGATGGCAAGGAGCTGGTAGCCAACGGCGACAAGGACGCTGCAGGCAAAGAAGCCGTTACGGTCAGCGAAGAGGCTGTTGAAAAAGAAACTGTTCCGGTCAGCAAGGAAGTTGTTGAAGAAGAAGCCATCGAAACGAAGGCTTTCCCGGGCAGCGAAGTAGTGACCGGCGCGGAGAGTATCTTTGGAGAAGCCGTTGAAGCGGAGACTGTTCCCGGCGATGAAGAGACCCCAGGCCATGATATTTTCTCGAATGGGGAAGAAGTTGCGGGCCATGACATTTTCGCCAATGGCGAAGAAGCCTCGGATCATGATATTTTCTCCGACAGGGAAGAGGTCGAAGGCGGGGATGTCTTTCCTGAGAGCGAAGAGGTCGCGGATGGAGAGGCTGTTCCGCTCGACGAAGAGCTTGTTGACGGGGAGGATTTGCCGGTCAGTGAAGAAGCGGCGGCCCAAAAAGCTGCTCCGGACGGGGAAAAGGCCGGGGAGCATGAGGTGTTCCCGGATGTTCACGTTGAAGGCGAGGACACCATTATAGAGCATAGGAAGCAGTATTACCAGCCGAGCTTGCTGGAGAAAAAGGCCCGGCGGAAAGAAGAGCCGGAGAGGAGAAGCCTGGTTGACGCCATCAAGAAAAACATTTTTGGGAAAAAGAGGCCCTTTGTTGTTTCCTGCTGGTCGCCTGCTTCGACAGGGAAAACCTTTGTGTCGGTAAACCTGGCGGCGGTGGCCGCCAAGCAGGAAAGGGTCATGCTGATTGACCTGGACCTTCAGGAGAGGGCTGTTTACACGTGGCTGAACATTTTTGCCGATGACGAGCCCGTGTATCCCCTTCTTATGGGAGAAGCGGTGAAAGGAATTAGCTCCAACGGCTTCAGCGTTTTTGGGGCTGATCCGAATAAGGCGGGCAAGGTATTTGCGGTACCCTATGACTTTATTTCTAATCTGCCGGAAGGCTTTGATTTTGTGGTGATTGACTTGCCCAGAGTGCTGGATGAATCCCTGTTCCATAATGTGCTTTTGGAGAGTGACGCTGTGCTGCTGGTGGCTGATCCTGACTTTCATCACTGTCTTCGCCTGCAGAGAAGTCTGAAGGGGTTCCCGGAGTATATCCTGGTTGCCAACAAGTTTACCTTTGTGAAAGCGCCATTTAGCTACAACGACCTATTCGGGAAAGAGCCGGCGGTCAAGATTCCCATCCTGCCGGGAGTTTATGACAGCATACTCTACGGGAAACCTTTGGTGGCCAGCAACCCTGACGTTTCCAAGCTGTTTTCTGTTCTGTACAGGAAGTTGGCGCAGGTGAAAATGAATGGCGGAATAGTCAAAGCGGGTGTTTGGGATGAAGCGGCTGATGCCGCAACATAAACCTTAAACAAAGAAAGTGCCCGGTGAAAAGCCGGGCCAATATTTAATCAAAAACTTTTGAGGAGGTTTTAAAAAAGTGGTTGAAAAGAAGAAAAGGAATACCGGTGTTGTGTTTTTGGTTTGCGCGATTGGTTTTGCGCTGGTGGCGGCTGTGTTGGTGGGGACCATGTTGAGTTCTTATACCAAAACCGCTCAGGTTTTGGTAGCGGTGGGTGACATCGGTCAGTACGAGAAGATCGATAGCTCTATGGTCGGTTATGTGTCGATGCCTGTTGCGGCTGTTCCTTCTGATGCTGTGACCAATCTTGATGAAGTTGAGGGTAAATATACCCAGGCCAGTTTGCTGAAGGATACTGTTATCCGCCAGGGGCATATTGCCGATGAAGTGAAGGGCGGCTTGCTGGCGGCGAAGCTGACTTACACGGAAGAGCCTGACATGAGGGCTTTTGCGCTGCCTTATGACGCTGTGGTATCCGTCGGCGGGAACGTCAGGAAAGAGGATAGGGTTGACCTGATCGCTTCTCTTAGCATAGCAGAGGGCCAGGTCCGGGAATCCAATGCCAAGATCATCGCCAGGAACGTTAGGGTTCTTGATGTGGTGAACAATGAGTCCGGCATTGCGTCGATAATTATTGCCGCGTCTCCCGAGCTGGTGGAAGAGCTGGTTTTCCTGTTGGAGAACGGCAAAGTGTATGCGTCCTTGAACCCGTATGATGCCGATACTGATGCGGCTTTGACCGATGGTTTCTATACTGTTGATAAATTTTTACGCAGGCACTTGACTGCGGGCCTGCCGGAAGCGCCCGTCCAGGAGCCTGTTCAGGAAGAAGAGTCTTCTGAGGAGCAGGATGATTAGATCCTGGAGCGAGAGCGCCAGTTAATCAAACGGGAAGGAGGTTATTAGGTGTTAAAAGTTATTCTGGTTGACGCAGAATACGATTGGGTTGATAAGTTTACGTCTGACGCTTTTTCGTCTGACAAATTGTCGGTTGTGGGTATTGCGACCAATCTCAAAGAAGCAATAGACCTGCTTGATGAACGCACTCCCGATCTGGTTCTGGTTGACAAATCCGTTGAGGACGGCCAGGGCTTGAGCGTTCTGGAGAAGCTTTCCCGGGAGTTTGAGCATGTCAGCATGTTTTTTACTACCCGGGACCGCACCGATGTTACGCTTCTTTGGAGAAAGGCGCAGTCGTTGGGGGCGGTGGATGTAATCTACAAGGACTACACCGTTACCGACGTGTTGAACGCTGCGGCGAAGTCTTTGTCGATGTACCAGCCTGTTCTTCAGCAGGAGGAGCAGGCTCCCCGTGTCGGTCTGGTGGAGAGCTTCAAGAGTGAAGCTATTGAGAGGCCGGGAAGAACGGTGAAAACAGACAAGGGCGGAATAGTGGTCCGCCAGGAAGTGATCACCGTTTACTCTCCGAAAGGCGGCGTGGGTAAAACCACCATTGCTTGTAACATGGCGGTAGCTTTTGCGGTGAATGAAGTTATTCCGCTAAAAGTTTGCCTGATCGACCTGGACGTGTCCTTTGGAAACTGCGAGACGGTTTTGCAGATTGAGCCGAAGGCTACCATTCTGGATTGGGACAAGTACGACATCGACCATTTTGATCACAAGCTGGTGAGCAAGCTGGTTACCCGGCACCAGTCGGGTCTTGATGTTGTTGTTGTTCCCCGCCGGGCGGAAGACTCGGCTCGCATCAACAGGGTGGAGAGAGACGGGACCCGCAAGGGCAAGGAGATCACCGAGAAGCTGATTAAGGTTTTGAGCAATTACTATGACGTGATTGTTATAGATGTCGGACCTTCTTTGAGGGAGGACAGCACTATCACGGCAATAGACAATTCCTCAAAAGTCTTGATCGTTGGAACATCGGACATACCTACCCTTCGGAACATTCTGGTTTGCAAGGACACCTTTGAAAACATTGGGGTAAATACGGGCAATTTGCGTATGGTGCTAAACAAGATACAGAAAAGTCACAACTTGAATATGCAATCGCTCTCCGAGATTATCCCGTATCCGGTGATCGGTAAGATTCCGGAGGACCCCATTGTTGATAATTTGGTCAGCGAAGGTAAACTGCCTTTTATTGATGCGCGGAAAAGCGCTTTTTCGGAGGCCATTGTTCAGACGGTGAATGCCATAATCCCTGTTTACCCGAAGAAAAAGCAGGGTTTTCTGGCGAGGATATTCGGCAGGTTACTGAGGAAGGGGGCGTGATGGCTGTATGAGCTTATTTGAGGAGAGAGCATCTAAGTTTGCCAACAGGGAAAGGTTGAAGAAAAACGAGCCCGTGATAGTAACGGAACCCGAAAAAGAAAGCGTAGATGCTCATGCTCTTGGTCGGATCGTTAGAGAGAAGCTGTTGTCGTCCGGGGACCCCAGCGTGATTTTCACGGAAGAGGGCAAAAAGGACCTTTTGCGTAAAATCTTCGAGCTGGTTTCGGAGACGCATCCTTATTTGACCAGGTTGCAGAAGAGCCAGCTGTCGGAGGATATTCTTGACGATATTACAGGTTACGGTCCTATCCAGGAATTGATCGAAGCGCCTGATGTGTCGGACATCCTGGTTAACCGTTATGACCGTATTTTCTACGAGAGGGATGGTAAAAAGTACCGCTCCGAGATTCAGTTCCGGGACGAGAAGCATCTTAGGAATGTTATCGAGAAGATTGTTTCCACGGTAGGTCGCCGGGTGGACGAGTCGTCAAGTATTGTTGACGCCCGTCTGCCCGACGGTTCCCGGATCAACGCCGTTGTTCCGCCTATAGCCATCAAGGGTGCTACGTTAACCATACGCCGTTTCAATCATCACGTTGATATAGACACCCTGATAAAGCAGGGTTCGATTACCAGGGATCAGGTTGATGTTTTGAGGTCTTTTGTGAGAAACAGGCTGAACATTATCATAAGCGGCGGGACGGGTACCGGCAAAACAACTTTTTTGAACATCCTGAGCCAGTTTATTCCCAAAGAAGAGCGGGTTATAGTGATCGAAGATCCTTCCGAGCTGAACCTGGAACGCTATCTGCCTGATGTTGTCCAGATGGAAGCGAGAGCGGCCAACGTGGAGGGCAAGGGAGAAGTCACCATGCAAATGCTGGTTGCCAATGCCTTGAGAATGAGGCCGGATCGCATTATTGTCGGTGAGTGCCGTCGTGGGGAAGCCTTTGATATGCTGCAGGCCATGAATACCGGCCATGAGGGGTCTTTGACCACCCTTCATGCCAACTCCCCGCAAGATGCGCTTTTCCGTTTGGAGAACATGGTTCTCATGGCGGGTTACAACCTGCCGGTGAATGTTATAAGGAGTTACGTGGCCAGCGCCATTCATATTGTGATCCAGTTGGGGCGGCTCCGGAACGGGTATCGTGTGGTTACGCACATAACTGAGGTTTGCGGCGACGGCGAAAAAATCTATACGGTAGATTTGTACCGGCGCGAAAATGGGCGGCTGCTGAAAGTCAGGGATTTCAGCGAGCGCATACAGAGATTGTTGGAGGAGGAACGTTAACCATGATAACTTTAGTGTCTTTAATGGTATTTTTTGCTCTGCTTTTTGTTTTTCTTTTCTTCAGGAGTCAAAAAGCGGAGCGTTCCCAGAGGGTTAGGCGTCTGCTGGGGGCAAGCGATGAACCTGTGCTCAAGGAGGAGGGTGAGTCTCCTCCTTGGCACAGCAAGCTTAACTTGTTTAACAAACTGGAGAGTTTCCTGCTGAGAGCGGGGATAAACGTCGCCGTGTATAGGTTTTTGGGGGTAGTGGTTGTCGTAGCGGCGTTTTTCTTTACCTTGGGGCTACTTATAACTCGCAGCATGTTTATCTCCATTCTGCTCGGTATGGCGGGAATATTCCTGGTGGGTATCTATGTGGCAAGGCAGAAAAACAAGCGTGCCCAGCTGATCGAGGGGCAGCTTGAAGATGTGGTTTCCTTGATGGCGAACAGTCTGCGGGCGGGGGCTTCTCTGGCGCAAGCCGTTAGTGATGTCGCCCAGGGAGTTGATGAGCCGTCCGCCTCGGAGTTCAAAAGGATCAACATGATGGTTGCCATGGGGGAGCCTGCTGCTGAAGCCTTGGCTCAGGTTGCCGATCAATTAAACAGTCAAGATCTTAAGATGGTGGCGACGGCCAGCCTTGTTTGTTCGCAATCGGGTGGGAATTTGCCTGAAATCCTGGATCGCTGCGCGGAAACCATTAGGGATCGCAAGGGCTTGCGTTCATCTTTGAAGGCTCTCACTGCGGAAGGCAAGCTGTCGGGCATAATCATCGGGATAATACCCTTTGTTGTGGCCGCAGCTATTTTGCTGATCAATCCGGGCTTTTTCGGGCCGATGCTTTCCAGTCCGACGGGCAGGATAGTGCTCATAGCTGCTTTTGGGATGATCTTTGTCGGTTGGTATTTTATTTTCAGGATCACCAGTCGTTTAGACTTTTAGGGGAGGTGAAGCGGTTTGATTTACTTGACGGGATTTTGTATCTTTGCCGCCATTGTTTTCACGGCTGTCTATGTTATTGACCGGCGCAGGAGTGCCAGCATGAAGCTTGCCACTATGCTGGGTGTCCGCACCTTCGATATGGATGCCGGGGAAGGTGTAAGGTTTAAGGGCGTAACTTCGTTGCTGGAGATACTTCGTAAAAGACTCGGGCCCCTTTTGCCGGGGATTGCCGTCGGCGAGTACAACCAAAAGCTGGAATGGGCCGGCAGGCCGTTTTCCCTTCGGGGGGAAGAGTTTTATATCATCAAACTGTTCTTGGGCTTAACGCCGCCTATTGTTGCGCCGTTGGTTGTGATTTTCGGGGCAAGTTCAATGACCATGCTTTTGCTGATACTTCTGGGTATAGCCGGGTTCCTTTTGCCTGATCTGTGGCTGTCTTCCAAGGTGCAAAACCGGCAGAAGGCTATCGAGAAAGAATTGTTGAGTTTTATAGACATCCTGGCGGTATGTGCCGATGCCGGCCTTAACTTGAGTGACGCCATAAAGAGAACGGTTGAGCACCAGGGGGGCGTTTTGAGCGGGGAGTTTGCCCGGGCTCTGAGGGAGATGGAGACGGGTAAAAGCAGGCACGAATCTCTTGAAGACCTGGGAAGCCGGTGCGGTGTGGATGAATTAGAGAGCCTTGTTCGTGCCATAAACCAGGCGGAACGTTACGGGACGCCTATAGCTTCGATGCTCAGGGAGCAGGCCAAATTGATGAGGGTTTTCCGCAGGAACAAAGCCCAGGAGATAGCGCAAACTGCCGGGGTTAAGATATTGGCCCCGGTTATTGTCTGCAACTTCCTGCCCCTGATTGTGATTCTTTTGGGCCCGGCTGTAATTACCCTGTCGCGCTCGTTGAATCTTTAGGTGGGAACCGCTCCTGCCGTTTGCCGGCGGGAGTTTTTAGGCTCTGATTCTAAATGGAGCATAGATAAATTATCGTGAAAGGGGGTGCAGGATATGTTGAAGCGTCTGTTTACTTGTGATTCTGGGGCGTCGGCGCTGGAGTACGGCATAATTGCCAGCCTGATCGCGATTGTTATTATCACAGCCGTTGGAGCGTTGGGTCGGGATTTGAGCACTGTTTTTGAAAACATCAGGAAAGGTTTGGTTCTTGAACCTTCCCCATAAGTGGTATTAAAAGAGTTGTAGATTAAGGCCTCCTGCTTTTAAAGTAGGGGGCCTTTTTTTTATGAGTGATCCTTTTTTGGGCCCTTCGGGGTGCATTTCTCGAAAGTTTCGGGAAGTTTTTTGAAAAACGTGAGGGGAGGCGTTCACGGTTAAGAGATTAAAATCAAAGTATTTATTGTTGCTGCCGCTTTTGGCGGTACTCGTGATTGCTCTCTGTTTTGCGTGTTTGGCGGAACAGAAAGGTTGGCAAATTGAAGCTGGGGTGACAGGTTTGAATGTTGAATCGCCGGGGGTTAAGGAGAGGGTTGTGGAAGAGGAGAAGGCTGAAGCTCCTGGGGAGAAGTTGACTTTGCCGCCTCCGGGATTGGCTGCCGAACAGGAGCCTGAACCAAAACCTGAGCCTAAGCCGGAACCTAAACCCGTACCAAAGCCTGAGCTTAGACCGGAGCCTAAACCGGAACCGAAGCCGAAATCTGAGCCAAAGCCTGCGCCTAAGCTTGAGTCGAAGCCTGCACCGAAACCGGCGTTGCTGGAGATCGCTGACGGCAATTATCTCTTGGCCCTGGTGACCAAGCAGACAACTCTGGGGCGTTATGCTCCTTCTGACCTGATCAGGATTCCGAAGAGCATGAGACCGTCCCGGGAGCTGTATTTGCGAA
>LSQX01351047.1_pt4 | contig 16212 bp, 12 predicted proteins | sample 654561 | NCBI WGS metagenome assembly LSQX01 (sample SAMN04489861, study PRJNA283612) | anaerobic digester metagenome | isolation source: 4 biogas reactors fed with cattle manure at either 37C or 55C with and... | place: Denmark: Kongens Lyngby | collected 2014 | reverse complement strand
GGCGTGCACTCCATCGTGCGGACCCAGTGGAGTAGAGCGGCGGTCTCTGGGTTCTCGCACCGGACCCACCACAGGTCCTCCGTTGGGGGGACTTTGCGCAGCATTACGATCACTGGGTTGGTGTCGACTCCGGGAAAGGGGGAAGCCTGCGGCGCAAAGGTGACGGCGGCATCTATGCAATAGTTGCTGGCAATCCATCGCCAAAGCGGCTTTGCGAAAACCCCTTCGCATGTGTCGGCGGGTAGAATGAAGGCCAGTCGTCCGCTGGATTCAAGCCTCTGCAGGGCCGTTAGCAAGAAGAAGACGTGCAGGCCAGCTCTTCCGTCCAAGGCCCGCCCGATCACGCGCTTGGCGAGGTGCCGGCAATGGTCCTTGACCTCGATGGTAAGGCGGTGGTGACGAAGGTAGGGTGGGTTCGCAACGATTGCCGGGAAGAGGTCCGAAGGCGGATGGAGAACGAAATCACGCAACTCAACCAATGACAGGTCATTCGGTGTCAATCCGGTCTCCTGCGCCTCCTGGAGGGTCTCTGGGTCAATCTCCGTGCCGCGCAAGACGACTTGCCCTCCGGCATCGCCAAGCGAACGGGCCGCGCGAAAGAACGCGCCAGTCCCCACTGCAGGATCGAACAGCGTTTGGGCGCCGTCAGCCAGCACGTATGCCACCATCGCCTGGGCGACCCAGTCAGGGGTCCAGAACTGCCCCTTGCGGCGCAACGCTTCGCGGGCGGGGCCAGCGGAAGGCAGTCGGAACTGCACGCCAGCACTCATCTTGGCCTTCTCTCCTTGGCGACGCGCAGGATGGTTTCCAAGGCCTCTGCGCTGACCTCGAAGGATCCTCCGTCGAACCGCACATAAGGCAATACGTGTCCGTTCTTGTCAACGATGTGTTGAGCGATCAAGTTGGGCTCCTCGACCGACTCCCCCACGCGGTAGGCGTAATGGTAATAGACCTTGTATATCGGTTTGCTCGTCGTCGGCCCCCCAGGAGCCTGGAAGACTTGCGCGGTAGCCTCGATGGTTCCCGTCTGTACCAGTCTCTCTACCTCTGCGAGTGATATGCCGAAGGCCATGTCGTAGAAGATCTGCCATACGTGGATGGGCACGCCCGCCCCTGATTCCCACGCCTTGAGCGGCTCCCTGTCCTCCTCTTTGACGATTACCGTTGGGAGGACGGCGCCTTTCCTGAGCCCGAGTCTGCCGCCTAGACGAGCCATTGGCTTGAGCGAGGCGCCATAGTCTGGCATCTGCCCAGCTACCCACAGACTGTTCTCGCACTCCACCGCCAAGATCGCTCGGCCAAGAAGGACTTGCATTGGCGAGGCATCCTCGGGTGTGAAGGGTAGCTCTGCTTCGCCGCCAGCGGCGCGAACAGCCTCCATCACAATCCCCTCGTCGGCTTTCGCAAAGATGAGCAAGTCTGGCCTCTTGATATCCCCAAGCCCGGCCGCATCCAGGCGCTCAAAGTACAACTCGAAGGACCGAACGTCATTGTCTGGTGCCACGCTGCTGGGACCGTAAGGCAGCGCGAACAACTGTCCGGTATGATTTACAGCCTCGATAACGCGCCGCTCGCTCCACTCTCCCTGTTGCCAGCGCATGAGGAAGTCGCTGCCGCGTAGTCGTCGAGGATTGAGGAGGAAGTCTGACCAGGGCAAGTCGCAAACGCCGGTAAGCCAGAACTCAATATCTTCAACTGCAACGGTCAGTTCTCGATCGAAACTGGTCATCGGTTCTCCTCACGGGCGGGGCGGGGTGCTGATGCGCCGATGTCATTATACCACTTCCCCTTCCTCCGCGTCATGGCCTTCCCTGATATTGCGACCGGGAGGTTTACCCCCACCCTTTGACTTGCCCCTCTCCACTTGGTATAATCAGCATACGCTCTGGAGAGTCACCTCGGCTCTCCGTTTTGTGCCTGTGGGGGATAGGTTACTGCCATGCGTACGGCCCTGGTGGAGAAACTCCCGCGCCCCTTGCGCTGGCTCTATCCGGGCCTGCACATCAAACGCTGGTATGCCCTGATGCTGCTGGGCATTGCCTTGCTGAGCGTGGGGGTCTTGCTCCTTTTCAACCTGAACGTCTACGATCTCGTCGCCCTGGTGGGCCCGGGGAACGAGAAATGGGCCGGGGTGCTGGGGATCGTTCTGGGCCTGGCCGTCGTTGCCCTGGCGGTACGCGGAGTGGTACGCTCGATTGCCAAGACCTTCCTGCCCGCCGAGGAGGGCCGGCTGGTGGATATCATGCTCTCGCAGCGCCGCAGCGGGGGGCTGAACATGGTGGCCATCGGCGGCGGCACCGGCCTGGCCACGCTCCTGCGCGGGCTGAAGGTCTACACGGAGAACCTGTCGGCGGTCGTCACGGTGGCGGATGATGGCGGGAGCTCCGGGCGGTTGCGTGATGAGCTGGGTATTCTGCCCCCGGGGGACGTGCGCAACTGCCTGGTGGCCCTGGCCGACTCGGAGCCGCTCATGACCCGCCTATTTGAGTACCGCTTCGCCGAGGAGGGCGGCGAGTTGGGTGGGCACAGCTTCGGCAACCTGCTCATCGCCGCCTTGAGTGACATCAGCGGCAATTTTCTGCAGGCCCTGCGCGACAGCCGCAGCATTCTGGCCATTCACGGCCAGGTGTTACCCCCCACTCTGGAGCGGGTGACGCTCTGTGCCAAGCTCAAGCAGGGGGGGGAGGCCCGGGGCGAGACGGCGGTAGCGGCGGCCCACGGGGAAATTGAGTATGCCTACCTGGATCCTCCGGCGCCGGCAGCCTTGCCTGAGGCCGTGGAGGCCCTTCACCATGCGGACATGGTGGTCATCGGGCCGGGAAGCATCTACACGAGCATCATCCCGAACCTGCTGGTACCGCAGATCACGCAGACGCTGCGAGAGATCCGGGCGGCCCGGGTATACGTCTGTAATGTAATGACCCAGCCGGGAGAAACCGACAATTTCAGCGCCGTGGATCACGTACAGGCCATTCTGCAGCATGTGGATAACCAGCCCCTGTTTGACTATGTGCTGCTCAATACGCGTCGGCCCAGCGCAGAGGTGGTGGCCCGCTACGAGTCTGAGGGCGCCCAGTTCGTAGACCCAGATGAGAGAGGGATTGCGCGACTGGACATGATTCCGGTCTGTCGGGACCTGATTGCCGAGGGGAGCTGGGCACGGCATGATCCCGCCAAACTGGCCACGGCGATCATGCAGATAACGGCGGAACACAAGACAATGCGTTAGGACGGGCCACTCGCCCGTAACAATAGAGCATGGCGGGCGTGACGCCCGACCCACCAAACAACGGAGGAACTCACTTATGGCTACGAAAGTCGGTATTAATGGATTCGGTCGTATCGGTCGTCAGGTGTTCAAGGCTATCGTCGAGAACTTCAGCGACCAGATCGAGGTGGTGGCGGTCAATGACCTCACGGATAACGCCACCCTGACACACCTGCTGAAATACGACAGCATCTACGGTCGGTTCGAGGGCACCGTGGAGGCCACGGAGAACGCCCTGATCGTGGATGGCAAGTCCGTGACGGCGCTGGCGGAGAAGGACCCCGCCGCGCTGCCCTGGAAGGACCTGGGCGCCGAGATCGTTCTGGAGTCCACCGGGCGCTTCACCAACGCGGAGGATGCGAGCAAGCACCTCAGCGCCGGCGCCAAGAAAGTGATCATCTCCGCCCCGGCCAAGGGCGAGGGCGTGCGCACGATCGTTCTGGGCGTCAACGACGCGGACTATAACCCCGCCACGGACCACCTGGTGTCCAACGCCTCCTGCACCACCAACTGCCTGGCGCCGATGTGCAAGGTGCTCAACGACAAGTGGGGCATCACCCGCGGCTTCATGACCACCATTCACTCGTACACCAATGACCAGGTGATCTTGGACTTCCCGCACAAGGATCCCCGTCGGGCGCGCGCCGCGGCCCTGAATATGATCCCCACCACCACCGGGGCGGCCAAGGCCATCGGCCTGGTCATTCCTCAGCTCAAGGGCAGCCTGGACGGCTTCTCGATGCGCGTGCCCACCCCGACCGGCTCCTTCACCGATCTGGTGGCCGAGCTGCGCGATCCCATTGCCGGCGCCGACAAGGACGCCTGGATCGGCGAGGTCAATGCCGCTTTCGAGGCGGCCTCCAAGGACGCCACGCTCGGCAAGTACCTCCAGTATACCACCGACCCGATCGTGCTCCAGGACATCGTGGGTAGCAAGGCCTCCTGCATTGTGGACGCCGGCTGCACCAATGTCATGGGCGCCAACTTGGTCAAGGTCGGCGGCTGGTACGACAACGAGTGGGGGTACTCCAACCGCACCGCCGAGCTCATGGTCGCGATGGCCGAGAGCCTGTAGGGAGGCCCATCTGCGCTTCGACGCGGCCTGCAGACCGGCCGCGCTCAGGGCACCCTCCCTCGCAAGCGGGAGAGGGTGTGGGGCAGCTTGTGGAGATGGACTTGGCCGACGGCCGGGGACCGAGGCCATCTCTCTCTTTCTCAGGCCGGAGGGTCGTCGGTGCCTCCGGCCTGAGCGCGTATGAGAAGCAGGGATCTGGCTCCTGTACTTCAGAAGAGGACTGGCCTTCTCCGGTAGAGGTGGCCACCCCAGAACGGCAGGTTTCCTGCCCCCACCCGGCGAAGTAAGTCATTCCGCGTTGGTCAGACAGGGAGGTTGACTATCATGGACCGCAAGACCGTGGCTGAAGTTGAGATCTCCGGGCACACCATTCTCGTCCGCGTGGACTTCAACGTCCCTCTCAAGGACGGACAGATCACTGACGACACCCGCATCGTCGCGGCGCTGGATACCATCAATTACCTGCGCGAGCGGGGAGGGAAGGTGATTCTCTGCTCACACCTCGGCCGTCCCAAGGGCAAGCCCGACCCCCAACAGAGCCTGGCGCCTTGTGCCGCCGCGCTCTCGGCCAGGTTGGGCGCCCCGGTCCGGTTTGTTCCTGATTGCCTGGGCGAGGACGTGAGCAGCGCCGTCGCCGAGATGCTTCCCGGAGACGTCATCCTGCTGGAGAACACCCGTTTTTACCCCGGTGAGGAATCCAAGGAGGAGACCGAGATGCTGGCCTTCGCCAAGCAGCTCGCCGCGCCCGCGGACATGTTCGTCAACGATGCCTTCGGTTCCAGCCACCGCAAACACGCCTCGGTCTACGGCGTGACGCGCTTCCTCAGCCCTTGCGTGGGCGGCTTCCTGATCGAGAAGGAAGTCACGGCTCTTACGCGGCTCCTGCAGGCGCCGGAGCAGGGCTTTGTGGCGGTCATCGGCGGTGCCAAGGTGCAGGACAAGATCGGCACCATCAAGAGCCTGCTCACCAAGGTCGAGAAGTTGCTCATCGGGGGGGCCATGGCCTGGGCCTTCTTCAAGGCGCAAGGCAAGGAGATCGGCGGCTCGCTGTGCGACGACAAGAGCCTGGCCGCGGCCCGGGACATCATGGACACCATGGGCGAGTACCTGCCCAAGCTCTCGCTCCCCCAGGATGTGCACATGCAGAAGATTGACGAACCCTCCGAGACGGCACAGGTGGGGGCGGAGGAGATTCGTCCGGAATGGTCGGCGCTCGACATCGGCCCCCAGACTGGGGAGGCCTACGCGGCGGCGGTCCTGGCCGCCGAGAACGTCTTCTGGAACGGGCCGATGGGCAAGTTTGAGGAGCAGCCCTTCGACCAGGGCACGCTGACGGTCGCCAAGGCCGTTGCGGAGTGCCCCGGCTTCACGGTGGTCGGCGGGGGTGATTCGGTGGCGGCAATCACGCAGATGGGCGTGGCGGACCAGGTGGACCATGTCTCGACCGGCGGCGGCGCCAGCCTGGAGTTCATCGAGTTCGGCAGCTTGCCCGGCGTGGACGTGCTGGATAAGAAGTAGACCCGAACCTTGTGGGTGGAGTCATGTGAGGCAGGGACTCGACGGCGGGCGGCACTGAGGTACCGCCCCTACACTCGGAAACAAAAGAGCTGGAGGTTGACTATGCGTATCCCCATGATGGCTGGGAACTGGAAAATGAATTGCGATAACGACGAGGCCTGGGACCTCGCCAGCGCGGTGTGCGATGAGGTGGAGGATGTCGAGAACTGCCAGGTCGTGCTCTGCCCGCCCTTTACCGCCCTCTCCACCGTAGAGGAGGCGATCGAGGATACGGACTTGGCCCTGGGCGCTCAGAACCTGTACTGGGCCGAGAGTGGCGCTTTCACCGGCGAGGTCGCGGCCAAGATGCTGCTCTCCTGTGGCTGCGAGTATGTGATCGTCGGCCATTCCGAGCGCCGGGGGCGCTTCGGGGAGGCCCCGGAGACCGGCGAGCTGTTGACCGTCTTCGGCGACAACGACGCCACGGTGAACAAGAAAGTCTTGGCCGCGCTCGCCGCGGACCTGCGCCCCATTGTCTGCGTCGGTGAGACCATTGCCGAGCGGCAGGCGGGGCAGACAGACGCTCTGATTCGCGACCAGGTCAAGGCCGCCCTGGCGCACGTGAAGGCTCAGGATACCGAGGACGTCATCATCGCCTACGAACCGGTGTGGGCCATAGGGACCGGCGAGGTTTGCGACGCCAAGGAGGCCAACCGCGTCTGCGGATTGATTCGTGAGGTTCTTGGCGAGCGCTTCGGCCAGGAGTCGGCACAGGAGATGCTGGTGCTCTATGGTGGCAGCATGAAGCCCGATAACGTACGCGGGCTGATGGCGGAGGAGGAGATTGACGGGGGCCTAGTCGGCGGCGCCTCGCTGAAGGCCGAGTCCTTCGCTGAGTTGGTCCGTGCGGCTGCCGAGGAGAAGAGCGAGAGCTAGGCGAAGCGGACGCGGTCGCAGAAGCGGAGTTGAAGACCGCCCTCATCGTTTGGACGGGACTATTACACCTGCCTTCTGCCGAGACTAGGGGAACGGGGAGGTAGCCATGCATCTCCCGCACCAGAGAGAGCACGAGGAGTTTCACCCGCTGGGGATGGCCCAGCGCCAGCTCCGTGAGTCAGTCGAGCGCCTGGGTTTGCCGGACGAAATCCACGCCAAGCTGGCGCACTTCAAGCGCATCGTCGTGGTAGCCGTGCCCGCACGCATGGATAATGGCTGCCTAGAGGTCTTCACCGGCTACCGCGTGCAGCATTCCATGGAGCGCGGTCCCTGCAAGGGAGGCATGCGCTACCATCCCGCGGTAGACCTCGACGAAGTGTGCGCCCTGGCCATGCTGATGACCTGGAAGGCGGCGGTGGTCAACATCCCCTACGGAGGAGCCAAGGGCGGCGTAGACTGCGATCCGCAGCAACTCTCGCGCGGAGAACTGGAGCGCATCACCCGCCGCTTCACCTCGGAGCTGGTCGAGGTCATCGGCCCCGAGAAGGACATCCCCGCCCCGGACGTCGGCACCGATGCCGAGGTCATGGCCTGGATGATGGACACGTACAGCATGAATCGCGGCTTCGTGGTCCCTGGCGTGGTCACGGGCAAGCCACTGGCCATCGGCGGGTCCGCAGGACGCTCGGATGCCACCGGTCGCGGCTGCGTCTGCATCCTCGAACAGGCACTGGCTGCCATGGAGCGGCTCAGGCCCGGCCTGACGGTCGTCATCCAGGGCTTTGGGAAGGTGGGGCGAGCGACTGCCCGCCTGGCAGCACAGGCCGGCTTCCGGGTCGTCGCCGTCTCCGACGTCTGTGGCGCCACTCAGAACCCGCACGGGCTGGACATCGCAAAGCTCGAGGCCTACGCGGAGGAGCACGGCACCGTGGCCGGGTTCCCGGAGGGTGAAGACCTGGAGCGCGATCAGGTGCTGCTCTTGCCCTGCGACGTGCTCATCCCCGCCGCCCTGGAGGGCGCCCTAACGGGCGACAACGCGGAGCAGGTGCAGGCGAAGCTGATCCTCGAGGCGGCCAACGGCCCCACCACTGGCGAGGCGGAGGCGATTTTCGCCGAACGGTGCATCCCGGTAGTACCCGACATCCTGGCCAACGCGGGCGGCGTAACGATCTCCTACTTCGAGTGGGTCCAGGACCTGCAGGCCTACTTCTGGAGCGAGGAGGAGATCCACCAGAAGCTGTACCAGGTAATGACGCAGGCCTTCGGAGACGTGTACTGCATATCCGAGGAGAAGAAGCTGACCTTGCGCCAGGCGGCTCTCGATCTGGCGATCGGCCGCGTCGCCGAGGCGCAGGCCCTGAGGGGAATCTATCCCTAGGACAGTGGTTCCGCACGGGGCTAGATTGGCGCAGTCCCGGCCAGGTCCATCCTTACGAAGGGTGATACAGCCCGCCCATGCTCACTCTCACCCCCCGTGAACGCATGCTGCGGGTCATCCGCGGCCAGGACGTGGACCGCGTGCCGGTCACCATCAGCGTGGGCCCGCCCGGTCCGGCGCCTATTCCATCCTGGCAGCCTCTGCACGATCTAGTGGAGCGGTACGAGCTGGACTACGTCTCCGGCTTCGTGGGCCCGCGGAAGCCCCAGGTCAAGCCCTCCAGCGAGGTACAGCGGGACACCAACAACCCGGACTGGTATGAGCTGGTTACCACCTACCCCACGCCGCAGGGCGACCTCACCCAGATTACCCGTTGCAGCCGCTCCGGCAAGCCCGGCTACACCCTCAAGTACCTGATCGCCTCGGTGGAGGACGCACGCCGCTGGCTGTCGCTGCCCGATCCCGAGCCCCCGAACGTCGGGGGCTGGGCCGAGCGTCTCGCGCAGGCGGGAGACCGCGCGCTTCTGCGCGTGGGGATAGACCACCCCATGTACGAGATCAACTGGCGCACGGGCAGCGAGCTGTGGGCCTACTGGATGTATGACGAGCGGGAGCTGGTGGAGGAACTGGTGGACCGGGCTTTCAGGCGCGTGCTGCGCGACCTGCGACACTATATCGCCCACGGCTGCGGACCGCTGTTCGGCTGGGCGGGGCCGGAGCTCTGCATCCCGCCGCTGGCAAGGGTGCAGGACTTCCGGGACTTTGTGCAGCGCTATGATGAGCAGCTCTTTGCCGAGGTGCACAATGCCGGGGGGCTGGTCTGGGTACACTGCCACGGCAACATGGACCCCGTCCTGGAGGGCTTCATCGAGATGGGGGTGGACTGTCTCCACCCGATCGAGCCTCCGCCGGTGTGCACGGCGCCTCTGACCGACCTCAAGCGCCGCACCGCCGGACGCATGACTCTGGAGGGCGGAGTGGAGTCCTCCGCCTTCGAGCTACTGCCCCCAGAGGAGATGGCCGCCGTGGTGGAGGGGACGATGGCCGCAGGCAAACCCGGCGGGCGGTTCATCATCGCCCCCACCTCCTCCCCTGGCCATTGGCCACAGATGAGTTCACACATCGCCGAGAACTACCGGGTGTACGTTGAGACGGCCATGCGCCTGGCGCCGTATATGTAGGACGCCCCAGCGTCTGACCCGGCGGCCATCGGCGCTGATCCCCCGGTGGGCACCCGCGACCCGGCTAGGAAGGGCACTCCTCCCCTTCGCAGTGCTGGCAGACTGGTTTTCCGCAGGAGTCGCAAGTCGCGTAGTCCGCTGCCACGGGCATCCCACAGTGCCCGCATAGGGTCTCACTCTCTGTGGTCTTTGCCCTGCATCCACAACCGCAGCTTGCTCTTGGTTTCTTCTCACACGCCATGATTGACGCCTCCTTGACTCAGAACTAGTGGGCTATATGACGTCCGGCGCGCGCGACAGTTCATCCCGACGACTAGAACAAAATATCCAAAATATTGGGTGAGCTCTTGACAAGAAGCCCTACTTTCGAGTTATAATGTGGTTGTCGTGAATCGGCGCTGTCCGCGGACGGCGCCGCACTTGTTGTAACTTATGGAAAGGAGTGACGCCTGCCGCACACCGCAACGCTGCCTGGGGAGGTCCGTAGGAGGTAGGAGACGCAAATAGGCAGCCGCGCGGACAACTGGTTCGGCCCCCGTCGTAACCGGCCTGCTGTCTCTGGGCCCTCTCGCTAGTCCCGCCTCTCGTTCGCACGCATGTCCTCTTTTGTAGTTGGCATTTCACCTGGTTGTCCCCTGACCTTGGTTGCTGCCCGCGCGCCGGTGCGTCTGGCTGTCTTTACCGCAGCGCGCCCTCAAGATTTCCTCTCTGCCGAGCCTGGCTGGCTTGCCCATGTCTGTCCGAATGAATACTATGTTCGCAAAACTGAATAAGCACCGCACCTATCTGATCGCTTCCCTGGCCGCCGGCAGCCTGTTGCTGCTGGCCGCCAGCCTCATTGCCTTTGCTGATTCTGCTCCCGAACCGCCGACCCCGGCGGTCCATCCCCGGGCGGCCGTCCCCGAGCGGCTCTCCACCACACCACCCGCCAGCTCCTCGGCGGAGGTCTACGTGCTTCCTCTACCCTTCGACCCTCCGGCCAATCGTCTTCATGGGCATCCACTGGAGGGGGTCATCGCTGCCATCCGGACTGGCAAGTCCACCGAAACGCGCGACTGGGTGCTCCCGCTGCTGGTCAAGGCGCTGGCGGAGCCGATGCGCGTGTCTCGGATCACCGGCTACAGCAGCCGGGACGCCGATGGCGGCGGGCCGTATACTCGCTGGGGGACCCGGGTACGCTGGGGCATCTGCGCCGCGGATCCGCGCTACTGGGGACCGGGCAGCGTCATCTGGATGGGTGACCCGGTGAACCAGGTGCTGGTCGTGGAGGATACAGGAGGCGCCATCAAGGGCCGCCATCGGTTTGACGTCTGCTGTGGTGACAGCCGGGAGTCTTCCGCGCGCATTGGCCGGCGCAAAGCCAACTATGTGCCGCTATATGTAGCCCCGCCGACCTCACGCTGGGGCCACAAGCCAAAGAACTGGCAACCTCCTCTGCCGCCCGAGTATCACGCGGCAAAGAAGGCGGCCGCTGCGGCGACCTCTCCCGCCTCCGGCTCCGAGGCGAATCGGTGAGTCAGACGACGGCGGGGAGCTATCCCGTCACAGTGTCGGAAACCATCCGGGCGGCGCCTTCCAGCGCCGCCCGCTTGCTCTCTACACGCCTCCCATGTGCATTGCGCCCAGGGAGTTGATCATGCTGATGATCAGCCACACCAGCCCGCCGAGGATCGCGCAGTACCCCACCGTGATGACGAAGATCCAGCCTAGCACCTTCCCGCCCTTGGGCTCCCCCCGTGCCACCGCAATCATTGCGAAGACCAGTGCCAGCAGGAACAGGGGAGGGAAGATCACCGCCGCGCCCATGGCGGTGCGTAGCGCCGCGTAGCCCCACGGCTGCCCCTCCAGGCCAAAGGCAATCCGGCGGGTCCAGATGGACTTTGCCTGACGCCGCGCACCCGCTTGCGGCATGAGCGCGTCGGTGGCCAGCGCCGTCGGCACGGAGACCTGTGCCCTGGGTGGCACGGGAGGCGGCTCCTCCGGGGACAGGTCCACCACCAGCGTTTTCTCCTCGGAGGCCGGTGCGGCAGGGGTCCCATCAAGCAACGCGCCACAGGACCAGCAAGTCGGATTGCCGGCGGCGTTCTGCTTGCCGCAGGAGGGGCAGGGCCTGGTCAGGGCCTGCTGCACTACCCGTTTGCTGACGCGGCGAGCCATTGCCCCCCTATCTTTTCCGATACGCCTCTATGAGCTTCATATAGTAATCCACATTTTCAACCGGTATGTTGTACGGGATGTGGTTGCCGACGGCGTAGAAGTACCCCGGCAGCTTGCGGCCAATCTCGTAGCAGCGCTTTATTTCAGCCTCAATGGCCTCCCGACTTTTCATCAGCTCGCGGCAGTCCATGTTGCCTATGATCACATGCGTCTGCCCATAGTGCTCTGCTACGTACTCCAGGCTGGTCATCGGCTCGAAGATGAAGCCCTCCGCCCCTACGGTAGCGAGGTCGTCCACGAAACCGGTGTAGTCGCCGTCACTGCAGAAGATGACCTTCAGCCCCTTGGCGCGGATCGGCGCCCACAACCGCTCGTAACGCGGGAAGATGTACTTGCGGTACCAATCGGGATGGAAGACCGGCCCCGAGCTCCACACGATATCATCGTGGCACAGGAATACCGGCATGTCGGTCAGCAACCAGGCCTCGACATCACGCATGGAGATCTCTGTAAAGCCTTCCAGAATCTGGTCAAAGCGCACCGGGTCGTCCACGGCGGCTTCCATGAACATCTCCCAGCCGAAGGCCTTGATGGCCCACGTGAAGACCGTGTTGTAGATGCCGCCGGGGATGACCGCGTCCGACACCACCGACCGGGTGTTGTCCAGTTCAGCCTGGTGGACCGCCGCCTGCTCCTGCAGGTCGGGCAGACCGTACTCCTCCACGGGATTGAGTTCCAGCACCTCCTTCGAGCTGCGGAAACCGTCCACGTGCCCGCGCACATTAGCCTGGCCCTCGGAGTAGGTAGCGGTGCCCATCCAGGTCGAACGCCCCTGTTCCAGGCCCCAGCCCGTGGTCAGCCACATGAAGTCGTAATCCAGCTTGAGGTAGGTCTGCCGGCGGGCCTCCTCCCCCTCCACCGGATCATTGGGGTTCAGGCCGGTGAGGAACTTCATGTAGGCGGGGTGGTCCAGATATTCGGTCCGGGGGATCTCCGTTGGCATCTCCAGATTGATGGCTGCCAGGCCTCGTTCGTAGCTCATTGGCTTACACTCCTTGCTGTTGGCGGTCTCTTCGGGGCGGTGTGGGCTACTGGAGGGCCCCTCGGGCGGCGATGCGCCACACGTCCACCACCTGCTCCTCTGAGATCATCACCATCTCATTGTACAGGTTCAGGCACGTCAACGCCCGGGGCGGAATCACCCGCAGCTTATCCCCCACCTGGGGACGGGAGGAGAGTGGCCCGGTGTTCAGGTACCCGTGCTCATCGTTCAGCCGGTAAAAGACGCCCTCCGGCTCTCCCCAGAGCCAGCCAAACCCCTCACTCACTTGCCCCACCTGCGTGGCCAGGGCCTTACTCCCGGCGTCGCAGATAGCCCGCTCGGGGGTGGGCACGCTAACCACCGTAGTCAACACCGTGGCTGCCACCTCGCCCTCCGTACACACCCCCAGGTCTATCTGATTGCGGTCGTTGAGGGCGTAGGTTCCGGAGCGAATCTCGGTCAACCCACAATCCCGGGTATAGTATGGCGCTGTGGGCGTGCACCCCCCGCTGATGATCTCCACGTTGTGTCCCGCTTGCCGCAACCGCTCCGCTTGCTCGGACAGGAGCTGACACTCGACCCGCACGCACTCCTCCAGGGGAACGCCGGTATAGGCCCTCCCCGCGTAGGCAAACAACCCGCGAATCTCCAGCCCCGGCAGCGCCGCCACCTGCTCAGCCAGCGGTAGCAGCTCCTCGGGCTGCACCCCGCAGCGCTCCGCGCCCCCCTCCAGTTCCAGGATGACCCCGATCTCCAAACCCTCCGCGGCGAAAACCTCCGACAGCCCTCGCGCGCAGGCCACCGAATCCACCGCCACGGCCAGTCGCGGCACATAGCGGGCCAGCGCGGCCAGCCGCCGGACCTTCTGCGGCCCAACAATCTCATGGGCAATGAACAGGTCCTCAAACCCGGCCGCCGCAAACACCTCCGCCTCGCTTACCTTGGCGGCTGTGAGACCTCGCGCCCCCGCTCTCTGCTGCATGAGAGCGATCTGTGGGGTCTTGTGCGTCTTGATATGCGGGCGCAGGCTCAGGGCTGCGCTATCGGCCATGCGCTGCATGCGCTCGATATTCCCGGACAAGATGTCGAGATCCACCAGCAGGCAGGGCGTATCGAGATCATAAATGGACTGTCCGATCACGCAGGCAGAATCCATGGGTATCTTCCTTCCGAGGTAGCGTCCAAGAGTTCGCGCTTCGCGAGAGGAGTCCCTTCCCTCGCGTCAGTGTTCCGGATACAGACCCGGGGTCCGCCGCAGGTGAGAGAGTTTGCCTCTACCTTCGGACCTCGGGGCTGCTGGCCAGCCGCAGCGCATTCGCTACCACCGTCACTGAGCTCAGGGCCATGGCCGCTGCCGCGATCATGGGGTTGAGCAGACCCGCCACGGCCAACGGGATAGCGATCACGTTATAGAAGAAGGCCCAGAACAGGTTCTGTTTGATATGCCGCAGTGTGGCGCGGGAGAGACGGATGGCCCGCACCACTCCGCGCGGGTCTCCACTGACCAGAGTGATTTCTCCGGTCTCCTTGGCCAGGTCTGCGCCGGTCCCCAGGGCCAGGCCCAGGTCGGCCTGGGCCAGGGCCGGGGCGTCATTGATCCCATCCCCCACCATGGCCACCACCTCGCCGGCGGCCTGCAGACCCCGGATGAGGGCCACCTTGCCCTCCGGCAGCAACCCCGCGTGGATCTCCTCAATCCCCAATGCTTGACCAACAGCCGTCGCGGTGCGCTCATTATCCCCGGTAAGCATCACATTGCGCAGACCCAAGGCCTGCAACTCCTGGATGGCTTGGGCGGCCTGCTCTTTGGGGGCGTCCTGGAGCGCGATCAGCCCAATGGCCCGCCCCTCCACGGCCACCACTGAGACGGTCTGGCCCTGGGCCTGCAGAGGGGCCATCTGTTCCGTCGCTGGCTCCAGGGAGACGCCTCGCTCCTCCATCAGCCCGCGGCTTCCCACCAGCAGCGCACGGCCCTCGACCAGGCCCTCCACGCCTCGTCCCACCAGCGCGGAGAAACTCGTCACCGGGGGCAGCTCCCGCTCCTGTTCGCGGGCCCGGGCCGCAATGGCTTGCGCCAGAGGATGCTCTGAGCCCGCCTCCACCGCCCCGGCCAGGCGCAGCAGCTCCGACTCGCTGAGGTCGGCCTCCAGTGGAAACAGACCCGCCACCTCGGGACGCCCCTCGGTGAGGGTGCCAGTCTTGTCCCACACAATTACACTCAGTTGCCGCGCACGTTCCAGCGCTGCCGGATCGCGCAGGAGGATTCCCTGGCGCGCCCCCAGGCCGCTGCCGACCATCACCGCCGTGGGGGTCGCCAGCCCCAGCGCACAGGGACAGGCGATCACCAGCACCGCCACGGCGTTCACCAACGCCCGGCTGGCCCATTCCTGCGGCGTTGCGAGGTACCAGCCCAGGAAGGTCAGCCCGGCCAGCACCAGCACCGCAGGCACAAAATACGCCGCCACCAGGTCGGCCAGCCGCTGGATGGGAGGCTTGGTGCCCTGGGCCTCCTCCATCAGCTCGACAATCTGGCGCAGCACCGTCTCGGAGCCGACCCGGGTGGCCCGCACCTGGAGAAAACCTTGCTGGTTCAGGGTGGCGCCGATCACCTCGTCGCCCGGCGCCTTGTGCCGCGGCACGCTCTCACCGGTGAGCATGGACTCATCCACCGCACCCTCACCGCTTTCCACCACACCATCGGTGGGGATCTTCTCGCCAGGTCGCACCACGAACGTGTCGCCGGCCTGCAACTCCCCGACCGGGATTTCGACCTCCTGCCCCTCGCGCAGCGCACGCGCTTTCGGGGGGGCAAGCTCGAGCAGCCCGCGCAGCGCCCGTGAGGCCGCTCCTCGCGCTCGCATCTCCATCCAGCGGCCCAGGGTCACCAGCGTCAGGATCATCGCCGCGGTCTCGAAGTACAGAGGCTGGTCGCTGTGCGTCAAGACGACCGCGGCGCTGTAGAGGAAGGCGGTCAGCGAGCCCAGCGCGATGAGCACATCCATATTCGCCTGCAGGCGGCGGGCCGCCCAATACGAGTTCCGCAGGTACTGGTAGCCGACGATGAGCTGCACCGGCGTCGTCAGAAACAACAGCGCCCACTGCCGCCCCGGGTAGTCGGGGATCAGACTGAGAATCATCACCGGAATGCTAAGACCCAGCCCCAGGAAGAAGCAGTTGCGCTGGTAGCGGATGCGCTCGGCGGTGGCAGCCTCGTGCTCCTCCAGTTCCCGCTCCGCCTCCATCGGCACGCCCTCATAGCCCATCTCGCTGATCAGGTCCAGGAGCGCCTGCGGCTCGATCTCGTCAGGCTGATAATCCACCTCGGCCGTCTCGGCAGGGAAGTTGACGCTGGCCCGGGCCACGCCGGGGGTATTGCGCAACGTCCCCTCCAGACCTCCAGCACAAGCCGCGCAGTCCATGCCCCGAATCCGCAGGCGCAGATGGCGTAGCGGCTCCCCCCCGCCGACCGTCGCCCCATAGCCGGCGGCCTCCACCGTCTCGATAAGCTTCCGGGGATCGATAGCCTCCGGGTCATATTCGACGGCAGCCGTCTCCGCGGCGAAGTTGACGGTGGCGGCCGCGACCCCGGGGAGGTGCTGAAGTGCGCGCTCCACAGCCTGCGCACAGTTGGCGCAGTGCATTCCCTGGATGTGCAAACGGACCTTTTCCGTCGCCATG
>LSQX01192193.1_pt1 | contig 16213 bp, 14 predicted proteins | sample 654561 | NCBI WGS metagenome assembly LSQX01 (sample SAMN04489861, study PRJNA283612) | anaerobic digester metagenome | isolation source: 4 biogas reactors fed with cattle manure at either 37C or 55C with and... | place: Denmark: Kongens Lyngby | collected 2014 | reverse complement strand
ACTCATCCTTTTTGTTCAGCTGCTATCTTGTGCCATAATTTGGATACTGATATAATGCTCGCATGAAAAAGGAACAAAGTGACTTCGCTAAAAACCAAAAGATGGTTGATGAATACTTTAAAAAAAGAGGAGTTCCTGCTGACTTCTCTGGCCATAATCATAATCTTTACGACCAGACTCCGGAATCAGAAACTTCAGAGGAATTTCTAGCTCCAAATGGAGAGCATTTAGTCTCTCCGGACAGAGATGACCGGTCAATTTTTGACGATCCTGTTTCGGCAAAATCAGAGCAAGCAAGTGATAGCAAGTCTTTTATGCGCGGCAATGAGCGCACCTACTCACGCCGCAACAAGAGATTTTTCTCAGAGAACGGGGACGCAGATGACGAAGACGGATACGAATACGTTGAAGAGACATATCCGGAAGACGAATATGCCGAAGAGATATACTCGGGAAACGAATATGTTGAAGAAGCATATGACGAGGGAGAGTATCAAAATGACATGCAGAAGATACATGCAAAACCTCAAAATAATGCTGTTCATACCCGTGTTCGCGCAAAGAATAATGGCTATAAGGCAGATGAGCTATATTACAGTAATGATGCATCCAACTATATAACCGCAGTTGCAGCTAAGCAAAACTCTGATCAACGTAAACTGATCAGTATGACAAATGTTTTTTTGTACCTGATCTTATCTTTTGTCTGGTGGGATCTTTGGTTTCGTGTTTTTGTCCATAAGAATATAGACTTCCCTGGTTTATCCATTAATTTGTTTTTTAGTCTGTCTTTGGCCCTTCTGCTTACCTTCATTATCACGCTGTTCCCTAAACGTTGGTGGCGGCGTATTCTGGCCATACCACTAATAATTACGCTGATCTTTTTTGGGGCGCAATTTATTTATTACGCTTTTTTCCGCACTCTTTTCACATGGTTTTCCATGATGCGCGGTGCTCAAGTGGCAGAATTTGCCGGCGATGTTGTGCTAAAAATTTTGGCGAATATTCCGGTTTTGCTGCTGGCATTCGTGCCGCTGATTATCTTTTTCGCCAAGAATCCGATTGTTAACTTTCTTAAAGACAAAGGGATTATTCCGGAACATTACTTTGTTGAAGGCGGTACCTCTGAGAAGGGTACTATTTTTAAAAATGACAGAATTTTGACGCGACTGTTTCTTGTGACTGCGGCATTGGTTACTTTTACTTTCGCCCTATTGTTTGTCAATGTCGGAGACCGCTCGGTAAATTCTGCTTATGATCTGTATTATGAGACCAACGATCCGCTGGTTGCTTCCGGGAAGCTGGGGCTGATTACCGCCATGCGCATTGATCTCAGACATTTTCTTTTTACAAATGAAACTGATATCCCGATCGTAGATACCCTGCCTGAGGATGTCGTTATTAAGGACCCTGACACGGATCATGCAGGCACAGATACTAATATTACTGATCCTGTCGATGACCCTGAAGACCCTTCAGCTACCTTAGAACCTGAGCCGACAGTTGCTCCTCAGAAAGAGCATGTGTTCCCGATAGATTTTGCCACGATCAGCGCGTCTGAAAGCAATGATTCCCTGAGGAATATGGCTTTATATTTTAACGATATCGAGCCTAGTAAATCTAATGATCAAACCGGGATATTCAAAGGATACAATCTGATATTTATTACCGCTGAAAGTTATTCAGCATATTCCGCGGATCCGGATTTGACTCCTACACTCTGGCACATTCAGGAGAACGGGATAAAGTTCAATAATTTTTATAATCCAATCTGGGGAGTATCAACATCGGACGGCGAATATACAGGAATAACCGGCTTAGCTCCTAAGCCCGGTGTTTGGAGTCTAAGTAAATCCGCAGAAAATAATATGGCACTAACACCCGGGAATATGTTGCGGCGTCTTGGCTACTCTACGTCTGCCTGGCATAATCACACCTATACATATTACGGCAGAGACGTATCTCATCCAAATCTTGGTTATGACACCTATAAAGGTTTAGGAAACGGATTGGAAGTAAAGAAAACCTGGCCGGAGTCAGATCTGGAAATGATGGAACTTTGCTATGATGAATTTTCCGACACAGAACCGTTTCACGCTTATTTTATGACAGTGAGCGGTCACATGAATTACACATTCCGCGGTAACGCCATGGCGACAAAAAACCGGGACTATGTCAAAGATTTGCCCTACAACGAGGGCGGCAGGGCCTACATGGCAACTCAAATTGAGCTTGACAAAGCAATTGAATATCTCTTGCAGAGATTGCGTGAAGATGGTATAGCAGATCGTACTCTTATCGTGCTTAATGCTGATCATTATCCATATGGACTGGAAAAAGAGGATTATGACCAATTAGCAGGGAAGACTCTGGAAGAGAATTTCGAGATTTATCACAATTCTCTTATTATGTATGTTGACGGCAAGGAGCCAATGGTTGTTGATAAAGTGTGCTTTACTTTGGATATTTTACCTACAGTTTATAATTTGATGGACATTCCTTATGACTCCCGTTTGTTAATGGGCAGCGATGTTTTTTCTGAGAGAGAGCCTCTGGCTTTCTTTGTAAATCGCAGTTGGATAACAGACAAAGGCAGTTATAATGCAGTGACCAAAGAGTTTATACCGACACCGGGATCGACGCTTGAGGATCAGGAAGCCTATATTGAGAAAATTACACAAATCGTCCGCAATAAATTTAAATTTTCCACCCAAATTTTGGACTATGATTATTACGAGCGGGTTTTACCGGACAGTATCTGGGAGATAGTAAACAAAGACAGCGGTTATCCGCCGGACAGATAACAAGGCGATTCAGCCACTCGAAGGCAGCTATGCTATTAAGAAACGCAATTATTCCTGCTAATTTTCTGTAGAAGCTCGATCTTCTTTCCTTGCTTGGCGGCGCTTCTCAATCTCTTGCAGGCGCTTCTCATGCTCGGCTTCGTGATCGGCAGGGGAACGATCGAGCAAAGTTGGATCCTCCATATACTCGCTAAAGACTTTTAGACTCTTGGCCAGATAAAAGCCATCACTGATTCTTTCATCGATGGTTATCTTGAGATCTAATGTCTTACGCCATTCTACCTGGCCGTCCTGTCCTTTGTAAGGGGCATCATAAGTACGTCCAATGGTAATAAAAATAGAAGTGGAGCCAAGCTCATAAAGATGATGAAAAGGCGCGTCAGCTCCCAAAGTGCCGATGTGGGCGATATAGATTGACGAATACAGCGGGATGGCATCCTGAAGTTTTCTGGGCATGATTCCGTAAAAATCCATAAGCCTGGCAATCCAGAGTGCAAATTGTAAAAAAGAGCGCGGGAGTTTTGTTACTGCCTGGATCAGTTTATCGTCAGTTTTTTGCTCGCCGTCTTTGATCGAGTCCGTATTTTTTTTCATGCGCTCTGCAATGTCGTCGATAGTATCTTCCGGGCTCAATTTAACCTCGGCGATCGACTCCAAAGCATCGTCTGTCAGTTTGTTTTTAACGACGTATAGGATAGAGATATCGTTGTGATCGTAAAGGCGCCTGCCGGCAATAAAACGATTTATGTTCGGTCGTCTATATATTGTTTGCAGCAAGGCAGCGACAATAACATTGAATACAGTTACTCGCTTTCCTTGAGCGCGCTTCTCTTGAATGAAGTCTTGAATGACTTCAATATCGTAAGACTTAGAATAGTAGACAACAGCTTCATTGCGTTTACGCATAATGAAGGGAGTCATTCTAACAAGAGGATCTTCGCCCTTTACAAGCTTACCGTCATTTCTTTTCGTACTGAAAAATAACCCCATCTGTACACCTTTTCCCGTGACATCTCCAAACACCAACAAGAGCTTTATACCGATGAATTGATCCTTACCATAATATAGGATTATTCCCGCCGGCTCAAGTTAAGTTTGTAAAGTGATGGCAGAATCGGGAAGTGGGTCGTTAAATGGCTGTGTGTTTAATTATTCTGACATTGTGCCAGTTCGTGATGTTTGAGACGGAAAAACAAATCTAAAATACCTGCGTCCCGATAACGCTTAATTGTCGAGAGAGATTTGCCCATTAACAGCGCAGTCTCGCGCATGCTTAGCTGCTCAAAATATAAAGATACCAAAGTCTCACGATAAGCCGCATGTAATCTGGCAATATTATGAATTACCAGATTCAACAATTCCTTTCTCTGCCCCAAAAGATTATAAGTTTGTCTATAATCCCCTGAGACAGCGAGCTGACTCTTTCCATAAGACTGTCTTTTTTCTGCGGGAGCGCTCCGGTTGTCGTCTGGAAGGCAAGGCTGACTGCCGCAAAAATATTTTATTTCATCCTCGTAAAATGAAGACTGTAATGATGATTTATCTTCGATTTGGGCAGGCTTGTCCAAGATGATGTGCTCTTCTCTGATAAGCCAGTCTGACAGTTGTTTAATGCTCCTGCTCTCGTCAGTTAAAAAAGCGAGATAGCGGCGCAGCTCAGAGCAATCTGAAAAGGAAGTCACATATCCGGTATCGCTGTCTGCGCTTCCGGCGAATGTTGAAAAATCTGAATGCTGACCTGCTGCAGCTGCCTTTTCTCCTCCAAGCATTGTATAGCGATCTGTTTGTTTAATATTCGGCATATGATCCTCCTTCTTTAAGCGGCATTAAAGATAATTTTTGTCCGCAATATTTTGCCAAATTTGTAGTGTAAGACCAATACTAATAAATATTATTGTCAAATCGACAGATTAATATATTCAACAGTCACGAGTATCCGACAACTTACTACATCTGATAATGCAGGCGCTTACTTGTTGGCAGACGATGCTTTGAATGATACACGGATTTTTAAGTTTATATTAAAACTGTCAATATCTCTGCATTATTTGACAACGCCTCATAATAATGGCGGTTAGTGTATTTGAGGTTTAGACAGCAAACGAAAAACGGCGGTAACAATTGGCCCATTCAACCGGTTTACACATAAACTAATTTGACTTAAAATGTTCTGTGTGAAATTCTGAGTTTAAATATCAGTTGCAGTGCAAGGAGTAAAATTGAAAAAATGAGCAGGCAGAATAAATTGGTTACTCGAATATTAATTACTGTTTTGTCACTAATTATTATTTTGGGGGCTGCTGCGTCGTGCAGTCTTGTTCAGGAATCACAGGCATTTGAGAAAAAAGAAACAGAGCCTGTTGAAAGTAATACGGATTTTTTGCCGAGTGAACCTCCGACAGGATTAGAAGAAGACGAAGAAATTGAACAATCTGCCGGTTTTATTGCGGCTAATCCTGCTGACCTTGACATTCAAAAAGGTTCGGTGTCAACTTTTACTGCCAGAGACACTACAAAGAGCACTGATGGAACAGAGCCTGCTGCCGATTCAACACCGGAGCCTACGCCCACACCAAAACCTGTAACAGTTCTAAATTTTGGCTCCGGTAATGCCGGGGCGCCCTATACGATACGTGTCTTTCTCGACAAGCAAAAGATAATTGTTTACGGAACCAATTCCGATGGCCAAGAAGTGCCGATCAGGAGTATGGTCACTTCTACCGGCGTGAGAGGGAAAAGAACCCCTCAAACGGGAGAAAAAGGTTCCTTTAGATTAGGCGGGGGAGCCAGATGGGTTAAATTTTCTCTGATGGGGAGCACTACTTACCATCAATATGCCAAACAATTTACCGGCACAGATATCAACGGCAATAATATTGGCAGACACTTTTTCTTCCATTCCACTACTTACAAGGTTATGCGTGATCCTTCCTCTTTGGATAGAACTGCATATAACAGGCTTGGAGGTACAGCTTCATCGGGATGCATCCGCCTTAATGTGGCTGATGCGCGATTTATTTACGGTCTGCCCGGCGGCACAAAGGTAAAAATTCTGGCCAGCAGTTCCGGTTATAATCTAAAGGTCAACGGGCTGCCTAAATACACTATCTCTAAAGCTGAGCATAATGGCTGGGATCCTTACGATCCTGATCCGAATAATCGTTTTGGCAAAATTGTTTTGACTGCGCCGGGAATTAGCGGGCCCAAAACAATGGAGCTGACAGAAGGATATGCTGCGGCAGAGACTGCCGCTTTCGCTGTCAGCGGCGATCCGACACCTGGAGTCAAGGTTTCGGGCAATAAATCTATTACTTGGGATAATAGCAGTAAGAAATTGAAAATCGCCAAAGGGCTGACAGCGGGAACCTATGAAGTGACGCTTACGGCAGCAAGTTCCGCAGGTGAATCTGCAGCTGCTTTCAAACTGACTGTGCTTAAGCCGGAAACGACTGATACGATAAAACCTAGTGAGCCGACAACGCCGTCAACTAAAGATCCAAGTGAAACGACTACGACGCCGACGACTGAAGAGCCGACAACTGAAGAGCCGACGACTGCACCGGGAGCGCCAACCGAATCTGACGCGACCCCTTAACAGTTATTTACACTTGAACCTTAGCTGACGAGGAAGGCACAGCTGCAGAGCTTCGCTTCCGGGCGATTAATAGAACGGCTTCCGGAATAGTCCGGTCAAGCCGGTCGGTAACTTTGCTAAGTTAAGTGAAAAGTAAGCTTGGCTTTGAGGATAAATGGCCAGACAAGATACAAATTCAGATAAGAATACACGTGTTTTTATGAGACCGACTGATCTTTTGATTGCCGGTCTCATTTTGCTTTCAGCCGTGTCATTGTTTTTTGTCTTTAGATGCCAAAATAGGTCAACAGACAAAGAGGCTCATATATTTTTTGAAAATGAGCTGATCGCAGTTTTGCCGCTGACTGCCAAGGAAGAGAGAGATATAGTTTTTGAACAGTGCCCGGAAATAATATTGCGCCTTTATCAGGACGGCTCGATAGCTTTTGTTGAGTCCGACTGTCCTGACAAAGTTTGCATTAAGAGCGGGAAGATGTCAGAGGCCGGTGACTGGGCTGCTTGCCTGCCAAATCGTATGTTGGTGCGTATTGTCGGGCTTGATGAGGGGGACTGCCAAACCGTGGATTTAATCGGATGAACGATATGAGAGAGCCAAAGCATGTTGAAGATGCCGGTCCGGACCCAAACGATGGTTTAGGAGGTTCAATGCCGCCATCGCCAAATCCTGATATTGACAAGAAGAAATTTGTTTATTCTTCTCGGAATCTGGTTATGACCGCTATGCTTTTCGCTATGGCAATAGCACTTGGTCTTTTCGAAAATCTTCTGCCTCCGCTTCCTACACCGGTTCCGTTACGTTACGGGATGTCAAATATTGCTGTTATGTATGCTCTGTTGTTTCTTGGTGCCCCTGCCGCTTTTACAATTGCTGTTCTCAAAAGCGCTTTTGCTGTCATGACTAGAGGCTTGATTGCGGGATTGACAAGCCTGTCCGGCGGGCTTGTCTCAGTTACCTGCATGTATCTGCTAAACCGCTTGAGTGCCGGTAAGGCCAGCATAGTTGCTGTTGGCATGACCGGAGCAGTGACGCACAACTTGGGGCAGTATTTGTTCATTGTGATTATTGATTATCTGAGGCTTCCGGTTTTATCGATCTTACCCTTGCTTTTAGTCACCGGCGTGATTACCGGACTGCTGTCCGCGGTGTTGCTTAAGGCTGCGGAACCGGCTCTTAGGCGCCTTCATAATAAAACCGGAAAAATCTGATACAATAAATTATCTAATCATATCGCGATGGAGTTGAAGTTGAAGAAGTCTTTTTTTGTCAGATCGATGTCTGTATTTCTTTTACTGTTGCTGGCAGTTACCGGGGTCTCTTGTTCAGGCAAGGGTGAAGAGCTGACAAAAGACGGCGGTCTTCGTTTTGAACAAAACTTTATCGGTCCTTTCGACACAGTTACAACTCTGCTGGCATATTGTGATGACGAGGAAAGTTTTCAGCAGCTTGAGGAATTGGTGGGAGAGGACCTGGATCACTGCCACGCTCTGTTTGATTTTTTTGAAAATCATCCCGGTGTTAATAATATTAAGACGATTAATGATGAGGCCGGCAAGAGTGCGGTCAAGGTTGATCCTGTAATAATTGACTTTCTTGAGCAATGCAAATGGGCGGAGGAAATTACGGATGGCAGAGTGAATGTGGCCTTTGGCGCGGTACTTTCCATCTGGCATCGCGCGCGTACAGCGGGAGTGGAAAATCCATCAAAGGCGAGGCTTCCGGCTCAAGAGGAGCTCGAGCAGGCGAATCTGCATACTGATATCGAAAAACTGGAGATCGACAGGGAAGCGGGTACAGTTTATCTCTCCGACCCGCAAATGAGTCTTGATGTGGGTTCAGGCTCTAAGGGCTATGCCTGTGAACTGATAACAGAACACGCTAAGGAAGCCGGGTTTGATTCTTTTGTGATTTCCCTGGGAGGCAATGTCCGTTGTGTAGGGGTGAAGACAGATACAGGGGAGAAGTGGAATATAGGTGTTAAAAACCCGGATATTGAAGCAGAAAATAAGGTCTTGGATATATTATCTGTCTCTGATAAGGCAATTGTTACTTCCGGGGTATATGAGCGCTATTATACTGTAGAAGGAATACGCTATCATCATATTATTCATCCGGACACTTTGATGCCTTCCGAGTTTTTTGACTCTGTGACAATGATTGCTCCTGATGCGAAGCTTGCTGATGCCCTCACTACGGCTCTGCTTAATATGCCCCTGGAGGAAGGACAGGAACTGTTAGCGAAACTGGAAGGCTGTGAAGCACTCTGGATTAAGGATGGTCAACGTTTCATGACAGCAGGATATGATGCTCTGTTGGCCTCAGATTAGAGTAGAATAGAAAATATGAATTGTTCGCCGGCGATTAAACGCCGTGTAGATTGAAGGAGAAATTGATGCCAATTGTATTAACCGGATTGTTAGGAAATTTTGACCTGCGTGGTCTTTTAATAACTGTTTTGGTTCTGACTTTATCTTTATCGCTGCATGAGTTTTCTCATGGCTGGATGGCGCTGAAGATGGGTGACAGCACGGCAGCCGATGCCGGCCGCTTAACTTTAAATCCTTTAAAGCACCTCGACCCCGTCGGTTCAATAGTGTTTCTTGTCACGCAGCGGATCGGCTGGGCTAAGCCTGTGCCTGTCAACCCGGCCCGTTTTGACCGTAAGCGCTCCATGCGCGCCAGCCTTGCCTATGTCAGTATTGCAGGGCCGCTTTCCAATGTGATTTTAGCTTTTTTCAGTTATTTGCTGCTTCTGATAGTGATAACGATCTATCTGCTGATTAACAGCGGCGATGCTTCAGGCTTTACCACTATGAGTATCGCAGGCACTATTCAGGAGTTTCTGGTTTTGATGTTTTATGCGAATTTAACTCTGGCTGTCTTTAATCTGCTGCCCGTTCCGCCTTTGGACGGTTTTAAGGTTCTCGGTGCCGCCTTGCCGCAAAAGATATATTATAAAATACTGGAATATGAGCGCTATATCGGATTGGTTTTTATATTGCTGATTATTTTTGGCCGGGGCTTAATTTCCACGGTTATGGGCTGGATCATAAGCCCCATTGTCTGGCTGATACAGACTCCTTTGGATGCGCTGTTCAATTGGATCTGGGGCCTGATTTTCTGAGATGTTATGACTGTTGCCAACACACAAATCGATATCCGTTCTTTTGACGGTCCTTTCGATCTTCTCTACGAATTGATCGAGAAGAACCGCATGGATATCTATGATATTCAGATTGTGGAAATCACTGATCAATATCTCGCTGCCTTAAGAGAGCTGGAAACTTTAGATATGGATTTAGCCAGTGAGTTTCTGGTCATGGCGGCAACTTTGCTGCAGATTAAATCGAGAAGTCTTTTGCCTGACAAGAAATCTGTGGAGCTGTCTGTTGAAGATCCCAGAGATGAATTAGTCATTAAACTGCTGCGTTACCGGCGTTGTCGGGTGTTGGCGGTTCAGCTCAAAGAATCGTATGAGATATATAGCGATACCGTAATAAGACTCCCTGAAACAGCCGCCGACTTGGGTATTACGCAGGAATATGTCGAAGACAGGCTGGATTATGAAAAATTCCTTGGCGCTGTGCAAAACGTCGACAGCAGAAACCGCAGTAAATACCACGATCTGAGAAAAAGTTTGCGCTATCTGCTCAGGCGGGAGAGAGTATCTATCAAGGATAAAGTTAAGGAGATCCTGCGTCAGGTTTGGAAACGTCAAAAGGTTCTTTTTCACGATTTATTTCCTCCGCAAGACACCAGCAAGCTTGAGCAGGTGACCGGTTTTTTAGCTCTGCTGGAGCTGATGCGTCAGAACAGGATTACCGTCTTTCAGACAGTGCCTTACGGGGAAATGTTAATCGAGAAGGGCAGCCGCCTCAGTGAAGAGGATGTTATCAGCGGCATTGAGGTAGATGATGAAGAAGAGATGCAGTGATGAAGACGCTTAACTTGCGAGCAAGAGCCTGAATATGGTTTGAATGCGTATGTCCGATGCGACTGCGCCGGGATAATCTTAATTTGACGGTTTACAGCTTGCGCGGCCGGACAAATTGAAATCAAAGAGAGGTTATATGGAAGCTCACGATTTGCGACAAGAAAGTGAATTGATGTCAGCCCTGGAAGCTGTTTTGTTTGCGGCAGGTGATCCTTTGGAACTTGAACTGGCAGCTAGAATTCTCGAGCTGGATATGGAGCGGACATTAATACTGGTTGAGCAGCTGCAAAGAAAATACCAGCGTGACTGCCAATCAGGCCTCATGATCAGGATGATAAACAGCAAAATTCTTCTCTCAACCAAGCCTTCTTTGAAGGAGATGGTAAGCAGATTATATCGTCCTCAGAACAGACCTGCTCTCTCGCAGGCGAGTTATGAAACATTGGCAATTATCGCCTATAATCAACCCTGTACCAGAGCACAGGTGGAGGAAGTCAGAGGAGTGAACAGTGATGGAATTATTACGCGCCTGCTGGAGAGAAATCTCATCCGCGAAGAAGGTATTCTGGATCTTCCCGGTCGGCCTGCCGTTTTCTCCGTCACCGACCACTTCCTGATTGAATTCGGACTTAAATCAACCGAAGATCTGCCTGCTGCGGACTTTGTCATGTATAAAACCTTAGACGAACTGGATAAGCAGTTTCAATCTAAAATTGAGGAGAATGAAACGGATAGATGACGCACGCAATTGCCATTGACGGACTTTCCGGCGCCGGGAAAAGCACAGTATCAAAATTTTTGGCGCAGCGTTTGGGCATTCATTATTTGGATACCGGAGCCATGTACCGTTCTTTAGCCTATGCCGCCAAGCAAGACAGGATAGATCTCAGCCGGGAAGATCAGGTAAAAGACTGGCTGCCTGACTGCGGTTTGAAAATCTCGCTCAATAATCATGGGCAGAAGACTTTTATTCATAAAATGGATGTAAGCTCCCTTATTCGCTCACCGGAAATGTCGCGTCTTTCTTCAGAGATCAGCGCTCTGCCTCCTGTACGTCATTATTGTGCTGCAAAACAGCGGGAACTTGCGAATAGAACACCGTTGGTTCTGGATGGCAGAGATATCGGCAGCTTTGTCCTGCCAAATGCCGATTTCAAATTCTATCTGGACGCGACTGCTGAAGAAAGAGCGAAAAGACGTTATCTGCAGATGCAGAATAAGGCAGCTCCCGAAACAGAGCTCCAGAGTTTTGAGCAGGTATTGCGGGAGATCCGAAGCCGTGACTTAAATGACAGCAGTCGAGAATTAGCTCCGGCAGTGGCAGCAGAAGACTCAATTATAATTGACACGACGAAGCTTGATCTCGAACAGGTAGTTGAACGGATTGTATCCCTTATGCAGGAGAAAGCCGGCAAAGATGGGGATATCCGAAGTTTCTGGCATGATTATTTGGAGAGGGCGCGTGTATTGAACAATGGCAAAAACTAAGCAGGAAAAATATAAACAAAAAAACATTAAATACTATGACACTGTGCGCAAAAGTATTGTCAGAAAACCGATCGCCTATCTTCTCGGCGTCCCGGTGACAATTTTCTACCGCGTGAGCTTCGAAGGGATAGAAAACATTCCGGACAAGCCTTTTTTTCTCATGGCTAACCATCGCAGCATGTTGGACCTTATATCAGTTCAATATAAGCTTCCCCGCTGGGTTCATTGGATAGCGAAGAGATCATTGTTCGAAATTCCTGTTGTAGGCTGGTTTATCCGTCAATTGGGCGCTATACCTCTGGAGAGAGAGCAAAAAGACCCGGCAACCGTGCGCGCGGTTTTAAAACTGGCACGTGAAGGTTATAGCATCGGGATTTTTCCGCAAGGTACCAGAGTGAAGGACCAAGATCTGGATAAAGTCCTGCCGCATGGCAATGCGGCAAACCTGGCTGCTCGCGCCAAACTGCCTATTGTGCCGATGGTATTTGCCGAGCCCTGGAAGATATTTGGTAAGCAAAGAGTGATTATTGGTGAGCCTTTTTACATGCCTGAGCCACAAGACAAGCAAAATCGCAAGGAAGCATATAACCAAATCATGCTTGACATCATGCGCGGTGTTTTTCAGTTGGCTGATATTGACTGGAATCCGGAGTTGGATGTCTGCTCTGAGAATGATGAAAACCGGGAACACTAATAATGAAAGGGCCTCTGAATGCAGATAGAATTAGCTAAACATGCCGGATTTTGTCCCGGAGTGCGGCTCGCAGTTGAGGCAGCCTATCGGGCGGCTGAGGAGAAAAATGCCGAAGCTACCTGGATGCTGGGCGAGATTGTGCACAATCAGTTGGTAGTCGCTGAACTGACAGATAAGGGTCTGCAGCTGGCCAATGATGTAACGGAGATCCCTGCCGGCTCTAAGGTTATCATCCGGGCGCATGGAGTTTCTTTGTCCGTAATTTCAGAGCTGGAGGAGATGGGTTGTGAAATAATTGATCAGACCTGTCCTTTTGTCGTTAATGTCCAATCTCTGGCAGCCAGAGCTAAACGAGAGAATAAGGGTCTTATAATCACCGGCAATCCTGTTCATCCTGAAGTTAAGGGATTGGTCGGACACTATGGTTCTGATCCGATTATTATCAATAGTGTCGAAGAAGCCGAAGAAGTGATTATTCCGGACGGAGAATGGATCTTAGTTTCGCAAACCACTTTTTCCGCAAAACAGTTCTCATTAATATCAAAGATAATCATAAAGAAAATTGCAAAACTGGAAATATTTGATACAATATGTGTTACGGCTGCAAAAAGGCAAGAGGAGGCGTCTGATCTGGCAGCAAGATCTGACCTTGTCCTTGTTCTTGGCAGTTCCACCAGCTCAAACACAATGAAACTGATGGATGTATGCGCCAGCCAGTGCTCCAAAGTGTACCTGATTGAGAATCCTGAACAAATATCTATGCTGTTTACGCGGGATGATCTGGTACACCAAAAAATAGGTATTACTGCCGGGGCGTCCACGCCACAAGGCATGATCAGGGAGGTTATCCACAAGATGAGAGAACAGGAAGGTCTCGTAGCTCAGGAAGAGAAGGAGACAGCTCTTACGCATCAGCCACCAGAAGAGCAAGAATCCAAATCAGCTGAATCAGAAGAAATAAAGTCAGAAGAGACAGCTGTGCCGCTGGCAAAAGCTGCTGGAGAAGATGTTGTTGAAGTAACAGAGGAGTCTGAAGCCGTCAAGGATGAAACTGAGGAAACAGTTGAAAAAGCTGAAGATGCAGTTGAGGAAGCTGAAGTGCAAGCCGAAACGACAGACGAAGAGTCGGAAAGCAAGGCTGAGGTGACAGAAGATTCCCAAGATACGGCAGAAAAAGCAACAACTGAAACCGGAGATACGGAAGAGCCGGCTGAAATCGCAGCAGAAGCTGAAGCGGAAAAGGAATCGCAGGAAAATGCTGATGTTAGTTTTTCGGATTTAATCGACAGCATACCTACTTTGAAACGGGGCAGCATCGTAACCGGTGTAGTCGTCCGCAAAGATGACAGCTATGTTTATGTCGATGTTAAGGATAAATCTGAAGGACGGATACCTCTAAAGGAATTTGAAAGTGATCCTGAGTATGATTTGGAATCCGCAGTTGAAAATCATGCGGAGATGGAAGTTTATGTGCGCAGTATCCGCAACACCGATATGGGTAAGGAGATAATGCTCTCAAAAGCCAGAGTTGATTTCTCTAAGCATAAAGCTCAGATCGAAAAAGCATTTAACGAAAAAACACCGGTGACGGTTAAGGTTGTTAACATTGTCAGAGACGGCGTAATCTGCGCTTACGGCAGTGTTGATATCTATGTACACAGGACGCAGCTTGAACTTAATATTGTCGAAGATCTGGAGCCGTACCGCGGCCGGACTTTTGACATTCTGATTACTCAGTTTGATGCTGACAGAAAGCGTCCTAAAGTCGCTGGCTCGAGACGCTCACTATTGCAGCGCGAACGCCGCAAGATGGCCGATGATCTCTGGGATAATATCGAAATTGACAAAGTCTATACAGGAACTGTCAGAAATCTTACAGATTTCGGGGCTTTCGTTGATATTGGAGGCGTAGACGGACTGGTTCATATCAGCGAACTTTCTTGGAAGCGCATTAAACACCCCAGCGAAGTCGTCAATGTCGGAGATAAAATTGAGGTCATTGTTAAAGACTTTGACCGCAAGGACAAGAGAATATCACTGGGTTACCGACGGGAGGAAAATGATCCTTATCTGAATATTGAAGAAAAGTTCCCGGTTGGTTCAATTGTTCGCGGTATTGTAGTGCGCATGTTTAATTTTGGAGCATTTATTGAGATTGCGCCCGGTGTTGACGCCCTCTGTCATATTTCTCAAATCTCTGACTATCGCCTGAATCGCCCCAATGATGTGCTCGAAGTCGGTATGGAAGTTGATGCGCGTGTTCTGGAAGTTTCAAACGAAACCAGACGTATCAGCATCAGCATCCGCGAAGTTGAACCGATCAATCCTTCGGAAGAAGTTCGTGCTGAGATAGAAGCGCGCCAAAAGAGCCGTCAGGATAGAGACGGCAAACCACAGCGCGATAAACGTGAACGCCGTGGGAAAGGACGCCCGAGCAAAGAAGAGCCTGAATCAACCAGTTATATTGATACTCATACTCCGACTTCCATTGGCGATCTTGCCAGTATTTCAGCAGTAACAGATGGCGGCGCCGAGCTGCTTGATATGCTGAAGGGCGATAAAGAGAAAAGAGCGGATGAAGCGAAGGCGGCAAAAAAGGAAAATGATGCCAAGGCTGAGGACGCTGTAGAAGCTAAGGCTGAGAAAGCTGAAGAAGCGCCTGAAGCTGATGTGGAAGAAGTCAAGGCTGAGGAAGCTGAAGAAGCGCCTGAAGCTGATGTGGAAGAAGCCAAGGCCGAGGAAGCCGAAGAAGCGCCTGAAGCTGAAGCGGAAGAAGTCAAGGCCGAGGAAGCCGAAGAAGCTCCGGAAGCTGAGGCTGAAGAAGCAAAAGCTGAGGAAGCTGAAGATAAAAAGGCCAAGAAAACGAAAGAGACAAGTAAAGAGTAAATTGCGATTATCAAACAGAAAAGAGGAGCCGCTGAGGGACACTTCACAAAAAGAAGTGTCCCTTGAACGTTTTTAAGACAGTTGGATATGATTATTTGTAGTAATAATAATTATAAGGAAAGAGCCACTATGAAAACGTTATTCGAAGAATCCGATGGAACATATAAAACGCAGAACAATTATCTTATATCAGACTTAGTTTTATCGACTGAAACGGAGTTGTCCCTGGGTAAATACGCCATGATACACAGAGCGTATTTAGAGCAACATAAACGAATAGTTGACAATAACCTTTTAGCGTCAGGAAAGCTAGATGAATATCTTTACGAAATTGAGCAAACCGCTCTTGTGAAATTAAAGAATATAACTAAACAGATCGCTATTAAACAAGGCGTAACGGAATTGCTAAAAGTAAAAGACCAAATACAATGGGTGCGATTGATAAACAATATTAAAAATCAAGCAGAAGAAATTATATTTAGTGAACTAATCTACAAATAGCATTAAATGGCTGGAAGCAAGAGCTTCTCGCCATTTATAATTACAAAAGCAATGACTTTTAGCATGCTAATGGATAAATCACGGATTAAAAATTTGATGATCGCTAGTTGTCCTATCCAAAGAAAAGAAGATTTTCAAGAAAATCAAACGTAAACCATCTGACACGGTTTTTGGTGTTATTCCTTTTGGAAAGCTAATCCAAATTTGTCCCAGTCAGGCTTTTCTAAGCTCTGGAACCCACTATTTAGCATTTTTTGAATTGCTATCACTTGTTCCCACTTGATCACGAAGAGCATTTTTTAAACAATGATGT
>LSQX01094483.1_pt1 | contig 16216 bp, 14 predicted proteins | sample 654561 | NCBI WGS metagenome assembly LSQX01 (sample SAMN04489861, study PRJNA283612) | anaerobic digester metagenome | isolation source: 4 biogas reactors fed with cattle manure at either 37C or 55C with and... | place: Denmark: Kongens Lyngby | collected 2014 | reverse complement strand
AGCACAAACAGCTAATATACCATTGATATTTGAAAGCGCGGCAGCTATAGATTTAGCTGACAGGAATGTATCGGAAGCTGTTCAAGTAAGTGTAAACCCTAAAGTTATAGAAACTCCTAATATATCAGCAGTTGCTAAAAATGGCATTGAAGTAATTGTAAAGGCTAGGGTAACGGTAAGAGCCAATATTGAAAGACTGGTAGGTGGGGCTGGAGAAGAAACAATCATTGCCAGAGTTGGCGAAGGTATTGTAACTACTGTTGGTTCTTCTATATCTCACTCAGATGTATTAGAAAATCCTGATAGTATATCTACAACAGTACTTGCTAAAGGTTTAGATTCTGGAACAGCTTTTGAAATATTATCAATTGATATTGCAGATGTAGATATAGGAAGAAATATAGGTGCGAAACTTCAAATGGAACAAGCAGATGCTGATAAGAAGATTGCACAAGCAAAAGCTGAAGAAAGAAGGGCAATGGCAGTAGCTAAGGAACAAGAAATGATTGCTGAAGTCCAAGCCATGAGAGCAAAAGTAGTAGAAGCAGAATCGCAGGTACCATTGGCATTAGCTACAGCTTTAAAGGAAGGTAATATGGGTGCAATGGATTATTATAATATGAAAAATGTATTAGCAGATACAGATATGAGGGATTCTATTTCTAAAGCAACTAAAGAAGATAACAATAAATTGTAGGATGTGATTAAATGGAACGACTGATAATTCTTGTTATCTGGGCTATAGGAGCCGCTGTTATTAGAAGTGCTAATAATAAAAACAACGAGGGGAAAACCAAAAAAAGAACAACTCAACCAAAAAGAAAAAATGTTTTTGGCACATTTATGGAAAACTTAGAAAAAGAAATGCAAAATGAAAAAGAAATGCAAAGGTTAGAACGACCGACACAATCAACACAATCAGCACAACCGTCACAACCATCCATGTTTTCAGATCTGCCAACAAAGGCTCCAACAAAGCCAAAAGCGCCACCTAAACCTGTAGGTTTAGAAATTGATGCTATTGGTGGAGACGAGGAAATAGAAGGAATTAAGGAAGCTGGTATTTATAAAGGATCAAGGTATAACAATATCGATTTTGACTTAAAGAGAGACTTATTAAAAGGTATTATTTATTCTGAGATTTTGTCAGAACCTAAGAGTTTAAGAAATATGAAGAGAAGAGGATAACTTTTAGTCAACTAACTATCCATATTCTTGCCGGTCAGGCAGCCGGATTTTTGCTTATGGTTATAATACAATCCATAAAGGGTCAAAGCCCTCTATATTTAACATCTGCTTTTGGAGCGACTCCCGCATTGAAAGGTATTATTGAAGGAATTGCAGAAAGTTTTGCCAGTCTGCTAAAAGTATTTAGCGGCATGTCAAAGATAAATATAATAAAAAAGAGCCGATTGCTTTTTTGGGATATGCAAACGGACTTATTTACAAAGTAGCGTTAATTATGATGCTTGATAATGAGCCCGAAACGTGTAAAATATATATCAAAGAATGAAACAGGAGGAACGAAATGGGTATATTTGATGAGATTGCCCATGTAGCATTGATAGTACATAATTATAGGCAGGCCAAAGCTTTTTATGTAGACACACTGGGATTCAGCGTTATCAGAGAGAATTATCGTGAGCATGAGAGCGATTGGAAATTGGATCTAAGCAGCGGCAATTGCGAACTGGAGATATTCGGAAAATCCGACGTACCTGAACGCCCAGGCGGTCCGGAACTGTGCGGATACAGACATCTGGCATTTCGTGTTGCAGATGTTAACAAGGCAATAGAGAAGCTTGCAGAAAGGGGCGTTGTCTGTGATCCGGTACGTATTGACGCCTATACCCATAACGGACTTACATTTCTGAGAGATCCGGAAGGGAATGTTATAGAACTTCATGAATAAAAAAATGTCAGCGAAAGAATAGAAGCGGGGTAGAATGGGTGAAAAATCGGAAAACAGCAGGACAGGTTACGATGAAACATATTGCGGAACGGGCGAATACGAGCATAAACACTGTTTCAAAGGCTCTAAGGAATCATCCGCAGGTTTCAAATAAAAAGAAACAGGAAATACTGGAGCTTGTAAGAGAAATGGGGTACATACCCAATATTACCGCAAGAACACTACGTCAACAAAAATCATACTTGCTTGGTATGGTGGTCGGTGATAATACGAACCCTTACTTTGCGACAATGATTAAAACCGTACAGATGAAGCTAAAGGAATACAACTATTCTCTTGTAACTTTCAACAATTATGAGAACATTGAGGATGAACTGCGCTTCGCAACTGAACTGTGCGGACTAAGGGTGGCGGGGGTGTTGCTTTCGCCAGCAATGGGCAATAAGAAGAGTGCTGAACTGCTAAAGAGAAATAACATACCATATGTTTTTATCAACAGAGCGCCAGAGAACACCCTGGATCCATATGTTATGGCGGATGACGAACTGGCGGCTTATCTTGCAACAAAGCATCTTATTGAGAATAAAAAGGAAAGAATACTCTTTTTGAACTTCTATGAAGGATTTGTTACATCAAAAATGAGATGCCTGGGGTATATGAGAGCTCTCAGAGAGAGCGGAATGGAAGACGAATACGCATGGATAGTCAGTAGCTGCACCGATCGCAAGGACGGATACGATACCATGCAAGCGTTGCTGAGAACGCACAAACCACCGTTTTCGGTATTGTGCTTCAGTGACTATATAGCCATTGGCGCAATGTCCGCAATTAAGGAAGCCGGATATGATATTCCTGCTGATATTGCTGTTATGGGAATAGACGATGCTGAAGAAATGCTGAATGGGGCACTGGGCTTGTCCAGTATAAAGATACCCGTTGCAGATATCGCCGAATTTGCGGTCAAGATACTCAATGAAGAAATAGCAAATGAAAGTGGTTCGGAAGTGGAAAAGAAAGTAGCACAGCAGGTTCTGCTTGCCCCGACATTGAGTATCAGACGTTCTACGGCAAGTCATATATAATGCAAGTAAAATTTGAGTCTATAGTTTCATTAGAAGAGAAACTAAAGTTTAATGGTATTGAATCTTGATTTACCTCTAATGCCATTTGTTTTGTAATTTTAGTAAAGTGAGAAATCGGATCATCAAATTCTTTTTCCAAATCATCTACATAAACAAGAGTATTTAGGGAAGCCATTTCAATGGCTTTGTCGATTTTTTCATTTAGCAAGTGTCAAAGACCCGTCAAGCAGGTGAAAAAAGCTATTGACGCTAAGATAAAACAATGGTAAAATATAATTATTCAGAAATATACAATACAAAGTTAACGTTAATTTACATTGCATTGTAAATTTAAAGACGTTGTTACATGTGAGATAACGCAGATTTAGGTAGCTTTAAAATAATAGGTAAAAACATAAAAAGTTTATAGCTCAAAGAGAATCTGCAAATTTTTTACACTTAAAAGTTAACGATAACTTTAATTTTGAGTGAATAAAAGATGTAATCTGTAAGCATTATTAACAATACACGATCCCTGATGGGTTTTCGCGATAAATATTAATCAAAAAAGGAGAAATACGCATGGGAAGAAAGAAAATTCGTCTTGCTATTGCCGGTGTTGGCAACTGTAGCAAGTCCCTTGTTGAAGGGTTGTTTTTTTATAAGGATGAGAAGGTAGCAGAAGAGGTTGGTGGCCTCATGCACTACAATCTGGGTGAATATGTACCAAGTGACATCCAGGTAGTTTGCGGCTTTGATGTGGATATAAAGAAAGTAGGTAAGGATGTTAGTGAAGCTATCTCAGCCTGGCCTAACGTTGCTTATAAAATATGTGATGTTCCCTTCCTCGATGCACCTGTCTTTATGGGTCCCGTACTTGATGGTGCTCCTGAACATCTTCAGCATTATTATGGCAAGGACTATTTCACTATTTCCGATCAGAAGCCTGTAGACGCAGCTGAGATCTTCAAGCAGTACAAGGTTGACGTAGTTCTTATCAACTTGCCAACCGGAAGCCATGATTCAGCACGTTACTACATGGAAGCAGCAAAAAAAGCACACGTCGGCGTTGTAAACGGCATTCCTGAACTTCTGGCCTCTGATCCCGAAGTTGCAAAGGGCTGCAAAGAAGCCGGTATACCTATCCTTGGTGATGACTGGAAGAGCCAGATTGGTGCAACAATCGTCCATCGCGCTCTTGCTAAGCTGTTCGAGGATCGCGGAATCCGTATCGACAAGTCCTATCAGCTCAACTATGCAGGTAACACTGACTTCATCAACTTGGTAATGCGTGGCGAGACCAAGCATGTTACCAAGCATGATGCCATCAGCAGCATACTGAAGAGGAAGGATACTCCTGTGGCTCCAGGCTTCGCTTTTGTTGACAACCAGGGCGACCAGAAGACCGCTTATATCTTGATCGAAGGCGCCAAGTTCGGAAATGCTCCCGTTAAGCTCCAGCTCCATCTGGAAGTCGAAGATTCACCTAACAGTGCCGGTATCAGCATCGATGCAGTACGTTGCTGCAAGCTGGCTCTTGACAGGGGCTTAGCAGGCTCAATAGATGCTCCTTCTTCTTACTTCTTCAAGCATCCTCCCGTACAACACCCAGATGATATCTGCCACGATTTGGTAGAAGAGTTCATTAAGGGTTAATTTGCGGAACATAAACATTAAATAATACTAAGAAAGTGGTTGGTAGTCGTGAATATCATTGATATTGTTGTAATCGGAACCATACTGAAGGAAAAGATTTACTTTGCAGACGGCAGGGTTGTTGGTCCAGTTATCGGCAGCCCAGTTGCGTATTCGAGTACAGTAATGGCTGCACAGGGTACCAAGGTTGGCGTAGTTACCTTTTATGGTTATGACATGCCCGACATCATAGGTGAACTGGATGTATTGGATCAGCGCAATGTAATACCATATGCATTCACAACTACCAATCGTCTTTTATATCGTGATAATGGGGATAAGTACGTTGAATATATATATCGTACTCCCAAAATCAGATATGAGGATATATGTGAAGATTATCTTAAGTGCAAGTTCTTTAAGATATGCCCTATGGATTATGAAGTAGACTTGGATCTTATCAAAAAGCTGCATGCTGATGGCAAGGTAGTATTTGTTGATCTCGGAGGTTATGGAGGAGCTACCAGCGATATCAGGTATTCAGTTGATACAATGTATGGTAAAAATATAATTGAAACGATCTGTAATAATTGCACCATAGTCAAAGCAAGTGCAGAGGATCTGGCAAGCATATTCCCCGGAAGAACACTAGAGGAAGCCGCCGACAGCCTCGTCGCATCAGGTGCAAAGACCGTGGTAGTGACTTGCGGAGGAAAGGGTGCATTCTATAAATTGGGAGCAGCAGCTCCAGTTTATTATAAGCCCTTTATTGCTCACAGTGAAGAACCGCACGGACAGCTGGATTTTACAGGTGCGGGCGACTCCTTCGGAGCAGGATTCATGGCTTCCTATGTTCAGTATCAGGATATCGATAGAGCTGTGCAGAACGGCAATGCCACTGCATCGTTGGTCATCCAGCGTTCCGGCGGCTGCACTTTCAACAGAATGCCTAGCAGAGAGCGTATTGATAAAAGGCTTGCGACCGGCGAGTAAATAAGTCAGGTTTTCCTGTACACAGTAAATCGGATTACATTAGATTTTTTGCTTACGGTCAATCCAACACATAAACAGCAAAATGGACAATAGGTTGCAAGGCTATTATCCTATAATATAACTATAAAGTTTCCTTGCAAAGACTATTATACGAGGAGGATTAACAATGCGTCAAATAGGTATAGGTATCATAGGTGCCGGTTCCATTGCCGAAATAGGTCATTGCCCTTCAATCGAGGCTCTGCCCAACGCAAAACTCGCTGCCCTTTGTGACAGCAACAAAGAGATTCTGGAAAGAATGACAAAGAAGTGGAATCCAGAGAAGTCTTACTCTGATTACAATGCAATGCTCGAGGACAAGAATGTAGAAGTAGTTATCGTTAGCACTCCTAACCGTTACCATGCACAGCAGGCAATAGATGCCATGCGCGCTAAGAAGCATGTAATAGTTGAAAAGCCTTTCGCATGCACCCACGAGGAAGCATGGAAAATGGTTGAAGTTGCACGTGAGGAATGCGTATTCCTTATGGCTGGTACCAATCAGCGTTTCTGGGAACAGAACAGGATTGCACGTCAGCTGATCGACGATGGTTTCATCGGCGAACCTCGTATGGGCCGCTCATCATTGCATGAGGGCTGGGGTCTGTACCATGAGCAGCTTGCATTCACCAAGTTCCGGGCTAACCCCTTTGAGGCCGGTGCCGGTGCTCTGTTTGATCTTGGTGCACATCGAGCTGACCTGCTGGTATTCCTGATGAATTCCATGCCTAAGCGTGTTATTGGTATTATTAAGCGTCAGTGCACTCCTACTGAGTACACATTACTTGATGATTCTTTCTGGATTATGATAGAATTTGAGAATGGTGCTACTGGTGTCATCAGCGGCGACAGATATAGTCCTGCAGTATCCAATATTTCTGAAGTTTACGGCAGTGAAGGAACTATATTCACCGGTTCAGAAGCAACCAACCCCTTCCAGAGTGCTCCTCTTGCTGTATTTACCAATAAGGATTTTAAACAGACTGAACTGCCTGAAATTGTTAAGGAATATCGTTATCCTCAGCTCTTCTGGTCTGAAGATATCATGCAGCCCAACGGCAATGTTCCCAAGCGTTGGGTACCTATTTATCCCAAACGCGGTTGGGCATATAAGTCCATGCTCGAGCATTTTCTTGATTGCGTAGAAAAGGACAAGGAGCCCTCTCTTTCTCCCGAGGTCAGCGCTATCGTTACCGATGTTCTTATCGGTGCATACAAGTCAATGGAGACCAGTTCTTGGGTTGATATACCTCTTAAGGATAATTACATCATACCGTTATATAATGCACCTGAACTTAAATAAAAATCTTTATGTGTCATAATTTCACGAAAAGTGAAAAATATTATAATAGGAGAAAAGAAAAATGAAAAAAATGTTAGCAATTCTCTTGGTAGTTGCGATGATGCTAGGCGTAGTAGCCTGCGATTCACAACAGCCCAAAGCACCTCCTGCAGATGCAGGAAAGGAATACCTTGTAGGTTTCACTTATCCTACCGCTAATAACGAGTTCTGGACCAATTGCTACAATGTTGTTAACGACGCCGCTAGTGCTCTCGGTGTAACAATGATGTCTGAAGACTGCAACAATGACCAGGCTGAACAGCTGACAGATGTCGAAGCTATGTTGTCTGCAGGCATTGATGCTCTCATACTTGCCCCCCAGGATGCATCTGTATGCCCCGGGATACTGTCTGCATGCAAGGAAAAGGGCGTTCCTGCAGTAGTAATTGACCGTTGGCCTGGTGACGATTTGAAGGCAAGCGAAGATTACGTTTGCTTCATAGGGCCTAACGACCAGGTTGCTGGTTACGGTATCACTATGAACCTCATCGATGGCGGCTGCAAGAATATAGTCGGTATCGGCGGATTCCAGAACACCTCAGTTGCTGAAGGCCGTTATGCCGGTCTGAAGCAGGCAATCGAAGAGCATAACGATATCACTCTGCTTCAGTATGAATGGGCAGGCGAGAACTCCGAGGACGGCGATGAGTACATGCGTAACCTGCTGACCGCTCATCCCGAGCTGGACGGTGTATGGTGCTACAATGACTCTCTTGCTCTTGCAGCAGTTAACGTACTAAAAGAGAATAACCGCAGCGAAGTTAAGGTCGGCGGCATGGATCTGCTGGGACCTGCCATCACCTCCATGGAAAATGGCGAGCTCTGGTCTTCCACCGGTGGTCACTATTATATGCCTGGTTTTGCACTCTGCGTACTCTATGATGTAATGAACGGCATCGAGTATGAAGGCGAAGCAAAGATTCTGTTGGACCTGCTGAACGTCAACGGCGGAAATCTGGAAGAGTTCAAGGCCAAGTATCAGAGCGGCGCAGAGGCAATTGACTGGAAAGCCAACTGCAGGACCAATAACCCCGATGCTTCCTACACTTTCGAGCTTTCTCTTGACTAATCCTGATGTTTCTGTCAAACTAATAACCATAGTAGCGACCCAGCCTGTGGGTCAGGTCGCTACTGTATTTTATGAGACAAACCATATTGCAATACAATTCAGAATTTAGCATTTAAGTATATAAAAATACAAAGACAACGTATGAAGAGGAGGATATATCTTGGAATCGATTCTTGTATTTAAAGGTATGAAGAAATATTTTCCCGGAACAAAAGCTTTGGATTGGAATGAAAATGATACTATAGAGATATATCCAGGAGAAATACACGGGCTTGTTGGCGAAAATGGTGCTGGAAAATCAACCCTTTTTCAGATATTGATGGGTATCTATACTCGTACCGAAGGCGAGATAATCTACAATGGTGAACCATTCAACTCGATAAATGCGCATTACGCAGAAGATCATGGTATATCCATTATTATGCAGCAACCCAACTTTGCACATAACATGACTGTTGCTGAGAATATCTTTATGAGCCGCGACAGCATGTTTAAAAATTCGTTCGGATTTATTGATTGGAAAAAAATGAATGCAGCCGCGAGAGATGTACTTGACGAATTAAGCTATACGAATATAGATCCAAAGGCAACTGTGGGTGAATTACCATTTGAAGCCCGCAAACAGGTAGAAATAGCTCGTGCATTCTCCAGCAATCCGAAAGTACTGCTGGTGGATGAGACTTCTGCTGCAGTATCAAAGGAATCAGTTGTAGGACTTTACAGGTTGCTGAGAAAGAAACGTGATGAAGGCATCGCGATAATGTATATTTCTCATTTTATTGATGAAGTGCATAACCTATGTGATAGAGTCAGTATACTGCGCGATGGTCAACTCGTTGCAAAAATGAAGATGGATGAAAGTGTCACAGAAGATGTGATTATCAAAAATATGGTAGGTCGGGATATATCCAGCTCCAGTTACAGAAGTGATGACAACAGTTCTATAACCGATATAATTCTTGAAACAAAGGGTTTGTCGGGCGGAAAAGAAAAGGACTTTGATAAAATCGACCTCGCGGTTCACAAGGCAGAAATAGTAGGCATAGCCGGTATTGGCGGATGCGGATCAAGTGAATTTGGACGTGCACTTTTTGGGTATTCTCCGATAACGTCCGGTGAAATCTTCTATAAGGGCAAATCAGTAACTTTCAAAAATCCAACGGAAGCAGTCAAGAATAAGATTGGGTATATACCAAAGGACAGAGATCTGGAAGGTCTGGTCCTGATGTATGACTTAGTTGTAAATATTTCCGAAGCCAATTTAAGTAATGTAAGTCATAATTGTATTATTGACGCCAAAAAGGAAAAATCAATTGCGCTTGATGCGATAAAAACCCTTAAGATAAAGACTCCGTCAGAACGTACAACCGCTGGAAGCCTGTCGGGCGGTAACAGGCAGAAAGTGGCTATTGCCAAGTGGACAGTTAACAACAGTGATTTACTTATTATCAACTCACCGACCCGTGGTGTTGACGTTGGCGCGAAGTATGAAATATATAAAATAATGGAATATCTTAAGAACAAAGGCAAAGCTATTATACTGATATCGGATGAATTGCCGGAGCTCATAGGAATGTCAGACAGAATCTATTGTTTCCGCGCTGGTAAAGTATCAGGTGAGTTCGTACGTGGCAAAGACTGTACTGAAGAAAATGTAATCGCCAAAATGGTTTAATAAATAGAAATTGAGGTAAATAGTGATGAATGATACCAAGACAAAGAAATTTAGTGTGTTTATAAAAAAGAACGTATCTCTTGCCGCATTTATTGTACTCTTTAGTGCATTTTCATTTACTACTGGTGGTAGATTCTTTACTGCCAACAATCTGCTGACTATTTCCGGAGCGTCTATGGACCTTCTAGTCACTGCCCTTGGTGCAACATTTATTGGACTGCTGGGCAGTATAGATTTGAGTGCAGGTTCAATGATAGCACTGAACGGCGTAGTTGCTGTTAAGGTATACGTTGCAACGAACAGCCTGCCTCTGTCTATATTGGCGGCAATAGCTGTCAGCATGCTGTGCTATTTAATTGTCGTAATTGCACATACACAACTTGAAGTACCTACCTTCATCTGTTCTTTGGGTATGCTTTCCATAGCAAGAGCAGTTGTTACCAGGATAAGTTTGGGTACCATTACTATGCTGCCCTATGACAGTCCGTTTAAGAGGATATTTGGCTTGAGGCCAGATATACTGGTAGTTGGACTTATGCTGTTCTTCATCGCTCTTATGATAGAAAAATACACACTATTCGGAAGATATACCAGACTTATAGGTGGCGATGAAGTCGTTGCGCGTATGAGCGGAATTAATGTAAACAAGCAGAAGATAATGGTTTTCCTATTCGCAGGTTTTATGTCAGCTATCGGCGGCATAATAATGGCAGCGAGAATCGGTTCCGGTTCTCCTTCGGTTGGTGACGGTTACGAACTGAATGTTATCTCTGCTGTTGTACTGGGCGGTACATCTCAGCGAGGAGGGATCGGCGGTGTACGTGGTACTCTGATTGGCGCCCTTACACTGACCATGTTGGCTAACGGCCTTGTTCTCTGGGGAATGCCATCTGAAGTACAGCTTCTCGTAAAGGGTATTGTTCTTGTTCTTGCAGTATTCATCACTCAGGAACGCGGTACTGGTGCGGTTGTAAAATAATATTATGATATTTAATTGGAGAAATTATGGATAGGATTATTGAAAAATGCAAGGGCAAAATTCAGATCGAGGCTGAAGCTCTTAACAGAGTAAGTGAGCAGGTGGATGAAGCATATGCTCAAGCGGTTGATGCAATACTTAACTGTAAGGGCAGACTTATAATAACCGGACTTGGAAAGACCGGTCATGTTGGCAAGAAGATAGCAGCATCGTTTGCCAGCCTAGGTACAAAATCATTCTTTGTACACAGCTGCGAGTCTCTACACGGTGATATGGGCATGATAGATAAAGATGATGTTGTCATCATGATTTCCAACAGCGGTAAATCGCAGGAGATCCTTAACATGCTCCCACCGCTGAAAATTATTGGTGCTAAGACCATATCAATTACAAAGTCCAAGGACACACCTCTGGCAAAAGGTACGGATATCACAATCAAGGTTGATGCGGGACCGGAAATTGACCATATGGGCGGTTTGGCACCAACTACAAGCTCGACGGCTATTCTGGCTGTAGGAGATGCACTCGCAACGGTTGTCTCAGAGATGAAAGGCTTTACACGAAATGACTTCGCATTAAGTCATCCCGGTGGGGCTCTGGGTCAGCAGTTATTAAAAGAGCATCAGGAACGGATAAATAAATAGTAACTAAATAGTGGCACACACATTTTTTTGTGTGCCATTTTTAAAAATGAATTAAATATCTGAGGCACTGAAATATGAAGGAAAACACTCTAAAAAAACTGTTTACATGCGCAATAATTCTATTGATGTTTACAGGTGCGCTTTGCACCACCACACAAGGTACGCTGCTTAGCAAATATATAGATTTTTATGGCCTTGAATCAACAGCACAAGGGCTCACGAGTTCGATGCAAAGTGCCGGAAACCTTATGGCGTTGTTTTTAATAGGATTGCTGGTTGGCAAACTCCTAAAAACGTCAATAGTGATGATATCAGCCGTCTCTATACCGATCATATTTCTACTACTCGGAAGCAAACCTGCATTCCCGGTATTTTTGATCGCTTTCATGTTATTCGGTATAGCTTTCGGATTTCAGGATTCACTGGCATCGGCCTTGATGGTCGATCTCAATCCAGAAAAGTCTGGAATGTATATGAATCTCCTTCATGGGGTGTTCGGGCTGGGGGGATTAATAGGGCCCGTATTCTTTGTAAGCCTTATGAAAAAGGGACTTGAATGGAATGGCGTGCTTCTGCTGGTGGCCTGCTTCTGCTGCGTATCATGTGCTATCTACATTCTACTCTGCAGTCGGGTGCGCAAGTATCTGGCGGTCGACACAATGCCAAACAAAAAAATCGAGCTAAAAGATATAAAGAAATTTATGTCAGAAAAGCGAAAGCTAATATTGCTCATATGCACAGTATCATTCGGGGCTCATCAGATAGGTATATCTTCTTGGATCAACCGATATGTGGTCAATTATATCGGGGATGTTGATAACGGCGCTTTGTCACTGTCCATGTTCTGGTCAGGTACTGCTGTATCAAGATTGTTGTGCTCTGCACTTCGTATCAGAAACAGTACGAAAGTGTCACTGGGATTTTTGCTTACCTCAGTTTTTATATTTATAGGTGTTCTCTCGCGCAACGGAACAGTAATGATGATCTGCTGTATTTTTGCCGGCTTGGCAGAAGGCCCGATACTTCCGCTTATGCTGGACATGAGTTGCCGCTGGGAAAAAGAGAATACTTCATTGGGAAGCACCATGCTACTATTAGCCCTTTACTGCGGTTTCCTGCTTATGCCGCTGTTGATCGGGAAAGTGGCTGCGTTAGATGATCTGAGGATAGCAATGCTGCTACCGGTTGTAGCATCGTTAATAGGTGCAGCCTTCTCTTTTAAACTTATAAAGTATGACAGTCAGGAATAATGACTGTAATAAGTACCGAAATAATATTACATATAAAAGAAAGTGAGAAAACAAATGAATCCAATCGAGCAAAAAATAATTACTACGATTCGTATGTTGGCGTCAGAAGCTGTTCAGAAAGCAAAAAGCGGACATCCTGGATTACCTATAGGCTCTGCCCCCATGGCTTATGCACTTTGGAAGCAGATGAAGCATAACCCCAGTGACACAAACTGGGCTGGACGTGATAGATTTGTTCTGAGTGCCGGTCATGCTTCAATGTTGGAGTATGCATTGCTGCATCTATGGGGTTATGACGTTACTATGGATGATATAAAGTCATTCCGTCAGTGGGGCAGCAAAACTCCGGGTCATCCCGAATACGGTATTACAGCAGGAGTCGAAACAACAAGTGGTCCGCTTGGTCAGGGAATTGCCATTGCTGTAGGTATGGCTGCCGCGGAAGCACGCCTTGCAGAGCATTTTAACAGACCTGGTTTTCCTGTGGTAGATAATTATACCTATGCTCTTTGCGGTGATGGATGTATGCAGGAAGGTGTATCAGGTGAAGCTGCATCTTTTGCCGGAACAATGAAGCTGGCAAAACTGATTGTGTTGTATGACAGGAATCACATCACAATTGAAGGCAGAATTGAAAGCACTTTTGATGAAGACATTGGAAAACGGTTTGAAGCATATGGCTGGAAGGTGCTGGAAGTTACTTCGGGCGAAGATGTTGACGCTGTATCCTATGCAATTGCTGAAGCAAAATCCGAAAAGAATAAACCCACTCTTATTATTGTTACTACTGAGATTGCTTATGGAACACCTAAGCAGGGCAAGGCGGTTGCACATGGTGAACCTCTTGGCGAAGAAAACATAGCTGCTATGCGGGAATTCTACAAGTGGGATTATCGTGCATTCACAGTGCCTGATGATGTCAAGGAGTATTTTGATATTGTGAAGGTTAACTGCGAAAAAGAAGAGGATTCTTATTTATCAATGTTTAAGGTGTATTGTGAGAAATACCCCGAATTGAGCGCAGAATGGGAAGCATGGCACTCCAATAAGCTGCCGGAAGGCTTGGAAAAGGATCAGCGTCTTTGGGCTGCCGATAAGGACATGGCTACCAGAGCAGCGAGCGGCAAAGTATTAAATATCATTGGTGAATATATGCCTCAGATCTTCGGAGGCAGCGCAGACTTGGCTCCCTCCAACAAGAGCGAAATTAACGGAAAACCTTACTTCTCACCTGATTGCAGGGATGCTGCAAATATACATTATGGCATTCGCGAATTTGCGATGGCAGATATTTGCAACGGTGTTATGCTATATGGCGGACTTCGCGCATTTTGTGCTACCTTCCTTGTATTCTCCGATTATTTCAAGCCGGCACTGCGTCTTGCGGCTATCATGAAGCTGCCTGTAATGTATGTACTCACTCATGATAGCATTGGAGTTGGAGAAGATGGTCCCACCCATCAGCCTATTGAACACCTTGCCTCTTTGCGCTGCATCCCGGATACTCTGGTATTTCGTCCTGCTGACATGAAAGAGACTTCTTCATGCTATCTGGCAGCAATGGAAAACGGTCTTCCTTCAGTTATGGTTATGTCGCGTCAGAATCTGCCACAGTTTGCAGAAACTTCAATAGAGGCAAAGAAGGGCGGCTATGTATTGCGTGACTGCAATGGCACACCTGATGTTATTCTGATTGGAAGCGGATCGGAAGTAAAACTGATAATGGGTGCTGCAGCGGAGATTGAAAAGGTCGGCAAGAAGGTTCGGGTAGTATCTATGCCCTGCACAAATCTCTTTGATAAACAGAGCATAGAGTATCAGGAGAGCGTACTGCCTAAGAGCGTACGTGCAAGAGTTGCTGTAGAAGCTGCAAGTACTTATTTCTGGTATAAGTATATAGGCATGGATGGAAAAATTGTAGGAATTGATCATTTTGGAGCTTCTGCACCTGCAAGCATACTCTTTGAAAAGTTCGGGTTCACCGTAGAAAACATTGTATCTACTGCCCTTGCTCTGATAAATAATTGACTGTGATGCTGTAGAATTCTTCCAAATTGAAACGCAATACAATTTAAGAAGCTGAAGTTCTTATCACTTAAGGCTCACAGGGGATCTTAGTTTTCGGGAAATCGGTGATATATTAAAGAGAAATGATGATACAAATTATACTCTGGAACTGGAAAAGCTGAATTATTTTTGATCTACTTCTTTATTGCTATTGTAATTTGGATAGGGGTAATTTTAACGAGATATTTTTTAACATGAAACGTATGATGCTCCAAGCAACTTCGCCCCAAGGGGAAGTTGAATTTTGGTTATCAATATTACAGGTGATATAGGTGAAATTATGAAGATTGATAAAAAACAAATCCGCAATTATCGGCTTTGTGCCAACCATTTGAATAGAAAAATCCATATGGATGGGATGATTAATGCAGCAGGCGTATGTGGCTTGCAAAATTCGCCACCGGGTGCATGGGAAACAGCATTATTTAACCGGCTGAGCAATTGCTCACTGGAAGCCCTAAACGATGCGCTGCACAGTAAAAAAAAGCTTTTACAGGCATGGAGTTATCGGGGTGCTCCTGTTGTCTTTCCTACAGAACAAAGTGATGTTTTCCTTACTTCTCTCATTGCGCAGGATGGGGAACTGCCTTGGATTTACACGCGGGGTATTACAGGGGCACTTGATTATCTGCAAATGTCCTTTGATGATGTGCTGGCTCGACTTAAAAAAGCGATAACCTATTTGGATGGCCACACTATTAAAAGTAAAGAAATTCTTGACCAGACTCTTGCCCACATCATTTATTATGATTTACCGAAGGATAAGCAAACACATTGGTGTGCCCCTTCCATGTATGGAAATCCAGAAAAGCAAACAGTCGGTGGTGCTGCTGTTTCTTTTTTGCTGCGGCCATGCTCTTTTTACTCGCTTGTTGTATTCGGAGAACGTAAGGATGTGAGCCCTACATTTACTTCATTTAAAAATTGGACAGGTCACATGCCTGGCAAAGTACAGGATGCAGATAAAGAGTTGGTGCGAAAATTCCTGCATTGTTATGGTCCTGCTACGGTGGATTACTTTATGTATTGGCTGGGGTGTTCACCAAAACAAGCACACCGTCTTTGGAATAGGGTTGCAGACGAAATAGTAGCTGTGGAAGTTGAGGGGAAAAGCTGCTACATTTTGGAAGAGGATATGGGGAGTTTGATATCTGCTAATAGTGATGAAGGAAGATTGTTGATGCTTGGTCCACATGACCCGTATCTCGGCCTTAGTGACCGAACGACTATTTTAGAAAATAAGGATCTACATAAAAAAGTATGGAAATCTGTCGCAAATCCTGGGGTTGTTTTAAGAGGTGGACGAATCATTGGCATATGGAAAAGTAAAACACTGAAAGACAAACTCGACATATCCATAACAATGTGGGAATCGCTCGGATTTTCCGAACAAAAGGTATTGAAACAGCTTGCTGAAAACTATGCTGTATTCCGGATGCTACATTTAAGGAATTTAATACTAGAAAAGAGATCTTATCCAATTAGATAAAAGGAGCAGTACTGTATAAAACAGATACTGCTCCTCTTACAAATTAGTTGTTATCAAACTT
>LSQX01020286.1_pt1 | contig 16219 bp, 17 predicted proteins | sample 654561 | NCBI WGS metagenome assembly LSQX01 (sample SAMN04489861, study PRJNA283612) | anaerobic digester metagenome | isolation source: 4 biogas reactors fed with cattle manure at either 37C or 55C with and... | place: Denmark: Kongens Lyngby | collected 2014 | reverse complement strand
AGGGAGACCCCGGTGCATTTATGGATCGGAGTCTGCTTGAAGGTGACCCCCATCGCATTATTGAAGGAATGATTATCGCAGCCTATGCTATTGGTGCTGATGAGGGCTACATTTATGTTCGCGCCGAGTATCCCCTGGCAATTCGCCGCCTCGAGATTGCGTTAGAACAGGCAAGAGAATATGGATTCTTAGGTGAAAATATTTTCGGAAGCGGCTTTAATTTTGATTTGAAGATTAAAAAAGGTGCTGGAGCTTTTGTCTGCGGTGAAGAAACAGCATTGATGGCTTCGATTGAAGGTAAACGCGGAATGCCTCGGCCGAAACCACCGTTCCCATCTGTATCCGGTTTGTGGGGCAAGCCTACAAATATTAATAACGTGGAAACCTTTGGTAATGTACCAGATATTATCCGGAACGGTGCAGATGCTTATAGGGCAATTGGAACAGAAAAATCTACTGGAACTAAAGTATTTGCTTTAACTGGTAAAATCAATAATACTGGTTTAGTAGAAGTTCCAATGGGAATGACTTTAAGAGAGATTATCTATGATATCGGCGGCGGGGTCAGCAATGGCGGAAAACTGAAAGCGGTTCAAATCGGCGGTCCTTCAGGTGGATGTATTCCAGCTGACCTGTTAGATCTGCCAATCGATTATGAATCCCTGCAGGAAGCCGGAGCCATGATGGGTTCAGGTGGTATGGTAGTTATGGACGAAACTACCTGTATGGTTGACGTAGCCCGCTTCTTCCTCCAGTTTACCCAGAGCGAATCCTGCGGTAAATGCACCCCTTGTCGGGAAGGTACTAAACGTATGTTAGAAATTCTCGACCGTATCTGCTCAGGAGAGGGCAGGGAAGGTGATTTGGAGCTGTTAGAAGAGCTGGGTGATCATATTGTCAGTACATCCTTATGCCAGTTAGGAGGTTCTGCTCCGAACCCTGTGCTCAGCACGTTAAAGTATTTCAGAGAAGAGTACGAAGCCCATATTAAGGATAAACGCTGTCCTGCTAATGTCTGTGCTGGTATGAGCGCTGCTTATGTAATTGACCCAGAAACTTGTATTGGATGTACAGCGTGCACCAGAGTTTGTCCGACAGGAGCAATCAGCGGTGAACGGAAGCAGCCGCATGTTATTAATTCTCAGCTCTGCATCAGCTGCGGCGCCTGTGCCGATAAGTGTCCGGTCGGTGCAATTGCACAGGGTTAAGAAGCGGGATTAGAAAGGAGTGTAGGTTGATGAACAAGATCACCTTAACGATAGATGATCAAGTTGTAGAGGTAGAAGCTGGTACTACCATTTTGGAAGCAGCTCGAAAGGCTGGAGTTGAAATTCCCACATTATGTTATCATCCGGATTTATCATTACATGGTTCCTGCCGGGTATGTGTAGTGGAAGATCTAGATTCCAATCGGCTGCTGGCGTCTTGTGTAGTTCCTGCACAGGACGGAATGAAAATCAGCACCCGCAGTGCTAAGGCCCGTAAAGCCAGAAAGATGAATGTGGAGTTACTCCTGGCGAATCATCCCAATGATTGTCTGGGATGCGACCGCAGTGGAAACTGTGAGCTGCAGGATCTCACCTATAATCTGGGAATCACTCGGGAGTCAGTGAATAGGTTTGCAGGTGAAAAACGCGAGGTGCCTCTTGATACTGCAGGAGTTGCCCTCAAGCGTGATCCGAATAAGTGCATTCTCTGCGGCCGCTGTGTCCGGGTTTGCAAAGAGATTCAAGGACTCGGCACTTTAGAGTTCTCAGGACGTGGTTTTGATTCAGTAGTAACTACTGCTTTTGATCTGCCTCAAAGTGAGGTTAACTGTGCAAAATGCGGACAATGTGCTGCAATCTGCCCCGTTGGCGCCATTACTGAGGTTAATGATATTGAGAAGGTCTGGGATGCATTAGCTGATCCGGAGAAGCATGTAGTTGTACAGACTGCTCCCACAATTCAAGTTAGTATTGGTGAGGAGTTTGGCTTTGAACCTGGTACTGTAGTAACCGGAAAATTGATTGCAGCTTTAAGAAGACTCGGTTTTGATAAGGTGTTCTCTACTGAGTTCAGCGCAGATTTAACGATCTTGGAAGAGGGCAACGAGTTTATCAACAGGATCAAAGGCAATAAAAACCTGCCCCATATTACCTCCTGCTGTCCAGGATGGGTTAAATATGCAGAGCAGAATTATCCAGATTTGCTGGAGCATTTATCAACAGCAAAGTCTCCGCAGCAGATGTTCTCAACAATTACAAAAACTTACTATGCTGAAAAGGCTGAGATCGATCCAAAAAATATCTTTACTGTATCTATAATGCCTTGTACCGCTAAGAAGTTTGAAAGCTCTCGTGACGAACATCGCGACAGTGGTTTCCAGGATACCGATGCGGTATTAACCACCCGGGAACTGGCGCGGATGATCAAAGAGGCTGGAATTGATTTTGTAAACTTAGCAGATGAAGAATATGATCAGATCATGGGCAGTGCTACTGGTGCCGGTACTATCTTTGGTACTACCGGTGGTGTAACAGAAGCTGCACTGCGGACTGTGAAAGAAGTATTAACCGGAGAGACCTTGGATAAATTAGAACTTGGAATCATGGGTGTTAGAGAAGCTGAGGTGGAAATTGCTGACCGCACATATAAAATTGCGATAGTAAGCGGTCTAGCTAATGCTGCTAAAGTTCTTGATGATGTTAGAGCAGGCAAATCCGAATACGATTGGATCGAAATTATGGCCTGCCCCCATGGCTGTGTTGGCGGTGGTGGTCAGCCAATCCCAACCAACCTCGAAATCAAAAAGAAACGCGCTGCTGGTTTATCCAGCATCGATCAAACCAGCACAATCCGTAAATCTCATGAAAATCCAGATGTCCTCAAGTTGTACGAAGAATATCTCGGTGAACCTTTAAGCGGTAAGTCGCATGAACTGCTGCATACTACCTATCAAGCTCGATAAACTCTCCTAACAGGAGGTAATCTGTCATGAAAACAAAACAGAGATTAGCAATGATAATAGCTGCAGTTCTTCTGGTTCTGCTTGGCTCCAGCCTAACTGTGGGTACTGAGGTTGATACAATTATCATTCAAACTCCGCCCACAGTTGGCGCCCTTCCTTTAATCTGGATGAAAGAACAAGGAGTTTTAGCAGATAAAGTAGAACTGGATATCAGGGTTTCTCCCGATCATCAACGGGGACTTGCGCTAATGGCTCAAAAAGACATTGAAATGCTGGTAACCGGGGTTAATGTGGGAGCAAAAGCCTACAACAAAGGAATCGATGTACGATTAGTCAACACCAATATTTGGGGAATCGACTATCTGTTGACCAGTGGTTTTAAAGCGGAAAGCTGGTCCGATTTGATAGGTAAAACATTGAGTCTGCCTCTCATGGGCGGCCCCCTAGACTTCTTAGCCCGATATTTTCTGATCCACAACGGTGTTGATCCTGATGAGGTTGAATATGTCTATGCGCCATCTGCCAACGCGGCAAAGAGTTTTCAATTAGGGCAGCTGGATGCGATCGTTTTGCCTGAGCCGATGGTCACCACTACCCTCAACAATTATGATCAGGCTGTTTTGTCCTTCGATCTGCAGGAAGAGTGGGCCAAGCTTCATGACGGCGATAATCGGATTCCTTTTGTCGGCTTGTTTGTTAGAGGGGACTTAGCTGAGGATAATCCCGATCTGATTGCAGCACTTAAAGCTTATTATCAGCAGGGAGTAGAGTGGGTGAAAGCTAATCCAGCAGATGCCGCACGTTATGCCGAAAAGTACTTTGGTCAGCCGGCAGCTGTTGTTGAAGAATCATTTACCCGGATCAACTTGAATGTTTACCCCGATGATGAGACCCGGGCATTGATAGAAGTGTATTTTAATGCTATCATTGAACTCTATCCAGAGATGATAGGTGGTAAGCTTCCTGATGAACAATTTTACTTCTAAATTAAATCATGTACTCAAGAAAGCCCTAATAAGCACTACTGGTATTCTAGTAGTGCTTATTTTGTGGAATATTTTAGCAAAAAAATATCATCCACTGATCCTGCCTTCTCCAAAGGAAACTCTTGGAGCCCTTAAACACTTAGTGGAGTCAGGACAGGTGTGGACAAATACAATCATTACATTCCGCAGGACTGCCGCAGGATATGCAGCTGCCCTGGTATTTGGGCTGTTAACCGCACTGCTGTTGAAGGCCAGCCATTTTCTGCAGAGCCTAATCCGGCCGGTGATTACAGTTGTTCAGATCATCCCACCGGTGATTTGGGTAGTGTTGGCTGTGCTCTGGTTTGGGATAGCAGATGATTTAACTCCTGTTTTTCTAATTTTCATTGTAACTTTCCCAATTGTTTTTATTAATATTTTTACAGGTCTGGAGAGTATTGATGTCAACCTTGTAGAAATGGCTGTGGTCTACCGCTGTTCTAAAACCAAAATCATTACTAATATTTATCTGCCGGCATTAGTTCCTCATTTTGTTTCTGCCCTCAGCTTAGGTTTATCCTTTGCTTGGAAATCAACTATTTTTGCTGAGTTTATTGGCAGCTCAAGCGGGATTGGATTTGCTTTAAGCATGGCCAATGCCAATCTTGAAACCGAAAAATTGTTTGCTTGGACAATCATTTTAGTCTTAGTAATGCTGGTGTTTGAGTATGGGCTGCTATATCCTTTAAATAAAAAGGTGACAAGGTGGAAACAGCATGGGTAAGAATGCAGAAATTTTAGAACTTCGCAGAGTATATAAGAGTTTTAGAAGCAAAAATGGCGGCCTGAAAGTGCTTGCAGATATTTCCCTTTCAGTTTATGCTGGTGAAGTTATTGCATTAGTAGGACCTTCCGGCTGTGGGAAGACCACTCTATTAAACATTGTTGCAGGACTGTTAGATCCGGACCAGGGTGATGTGAATCAGAAGCAGGGTCTCAGAACAGCCTACATTTTTCAAGAGCCGCGGCTGCTGCCCTGGAAAACCGTCGAGGCTAATCTGAGTTTTGTTCAGCACAATTTTTTGCTGCCGTCAGAAGCTGCAGAGGTGAGGGATAATTTGCTTCAAAGGACAGGTTTAGAGCCATATAGAAACGTCTATCCTGCTCAGCTGAGCGGTGGGATGAAGCAGAGACTGGAGATAGTTCGAGCGTTATCCATTAGGCCACAGCTGCTGCTGATGGATGAACCATTCAAGTCTTTGGATCTTGCTTTGAAGTATCAGCTGCAGGAGTTGATTTTTGAGCGTCATGCAGAAGAAAAGTTTGCAATTCTTCTGATCACCCATGATCCGGAAGAAGCAGTGATGCAGGCGGATCGGATCATTGTCCTTACTGATAAACCAACAAATATTTACCGGGAAATAATAATTGATCTGCCGCGAAGGGAAAGAAGCATCAAAAATCCTGAATTATACCAAAAATTAGAGGAGATTTTAGGGTTTTTGCTTAAGAAACAGCAATAGCGAGCAGAAATACTAGATGAGAGGAGTCCTGAATATGCTCACCAGAACCCAATGGGAATATAAAACGCTTGAGTTTGACAGCAAAGGCTTTGTGGGTGGCGTCCTTGATATCACCAGATTTGATGAGTCGCTGAATGCTTCCGGTCGGGACGGATGGGAGCTGGTAAGCGTTTTTACCACTAATCAGGCTTATGGCTCAAGCAGAAAGGTAATCGCTGTATTTAAGAGACCACGGTAACTTGAAAAGCAGGTTTGGGAGGTAAAAATGAACTGTGATGCTCAAAAGCTGTATGTAATTTATGGGGACAACCCTGATGAAATGATTAATAAACTATTTTCGAAGGTTAAAATTGAAGAACGGATTGATAAAAATGCCCGCATCGGGATTAAACCAAATTTAGTGGTAGCCAAACCAGCCGATTTAGGAGCCACCACCTCAGAAAAACTCTGCGAGGCAGTGATCGCATATCTTAAAGCCCAGGGCTTTACTGATATTGTTATTTTAGAAGGTTCCTGGATTGGAGAAAGTACAGCGCGGGCGTTTTCAGTCTGTGGTTATACACAGCTATCAGAAAAGTATGGTGTGCCTTTAATCGATCTCCAGCGGGATGCTTATTCCAGCGTGACTGTTGATGGTATTGAGATCGCTGTCTGCGATGCGGTGCGTGGTGTGGATTACTTAATCAATATGCCTGTATTAAAAGGACACTGCCAAACCAAGATTACCTGTGCCCTCAAAAATTTAAAAGGATGCATCCCAAATTCTGAAAAGCGCCGCTTCCACCGCCTGGGACTGCACAAACCTATTGCCGTTTTAAACAAAGCGATCAAGACAGATTTGATAATCGTAGACGGCTTAGTTGGAGACTTAAATTTTGAAGAAGGCGGCAATCCGGTACAGATGGATCGGATTATTGTCGGTTTCGATCCGGTCTTGGTGGACTCCTATGCTGCCGAACTATTGGGATACAGCCCTGAGGAGATTGAGTACATTACCATGGCTGAGGAGCTCGGCGTTGGCAAGTGTCTTGAAAATAAGGAGCAAGTTGTGGAGCTGAACCCTCAAAAACACTCCAAAAAGATTCCCCATTCGCGGGAGGTAGCTCAATTAGCTCGGTATCTTGATGACCTGGATGCCTGCTCGGCATGCTATGGAAGTGCCATTCACGCTCTGGCAAGATTGGATGATCAGGGCTTGCTGGATCGGATCAACACTAAACTGGTAATTGGACAGGGTTATCAAGGTATGACAGGCGATTCGGCAGTGGGAATCGGCAGCTGCACCGGGGGGTTTACCCGTCACATCAAAGGCTGTCCACCGACAGCAAAAACGATCATAGACAAGTTAATGGAACAATTTGTATTGAAATAGAACTGCTGGAGCCAATCGTTTCAGCAGTTTTTTGCTAAGAAAAGGAAACAATTCAAAAATGCAGAAGTTAGCCAGCAGGGGTATGTAGAAAAATTGTTTGAATTAATATTTGTAAGGGAAGTGAATAAAATACTGAGGAGGAATTCTGTGAAAAAAGCGCTGCTGGTTGCTGTCATGTTGGTGATAATATCTGGAGTGGTGTGCGCGAACTTAGAGGACCTAGGCGGTACCGGTAACATCAGCGAAACCAGCAGCAGGCGTGGAGCTGCATAATCTGATCGCTTTCCCCCGTTCTATTGATATTGAGATCCCTCAGTATGCCGCAGCGGTTACGCCGGATTTTGAAAGTAACCAAATTTATAAGGAAATGACCGAGAATTGGGAAGTTGAGCAATGGCTGACCAGAGAACTTTTTACTGCTGGACTAGGAAATGTAATTGAATGGATCATCAGCGGTGCTGCTGAACCCACCGAGGCGATTGATGAAGTGGCCGCTACGATTCAGGTAATTTTGGAGCGGATGGCAGGTTTTGGTGACTGACCGCAAAAAGAACGAGCAAGCAGGGAGCGGATCTTCGCTCCCTTTATTATAAAATTATTTCAAGGAGCAGTGGGATTGTTACCATTGAAATCAAAGTGGTAAGCGAAACGATCACAGCTGCATAATCTTTCTCGTTGTTGAAGCTTTGGGCAAAGATCGAGGTCATTGCCGAAGCGGGCATTGCAGTCATAATGATTACCGAATTGACCGCTGTAGAGGTTAGACCAGTTAACAGCGTGAGCGAATACACAATTAGGGGGATTAGCAGCAGTTTGCAGGCAGCTCCGTAGTATAATGTCCAGTCTTTGGTGTAACTGCCTATTTTGGCTCCCGACAGGATCACGCCAAAGATCAGCATCGATAAAGGTCCTGTCATGCTGCCGAGATTTCTGATACTGATGAGAAGCGCATTGGGCAGTTGGATATCAAATGCCATGATTAATATTCCCACATAAACAGCCAGCACTGATGGATTAAGGAGGGTTTTTTTGAGTTCCTGACGCAGATTCGTTCGATCCAGAGTACCCCTATAGATAATCACGCCATACGTCCAGACAAATATTACAAAAAATAAATTAAAAACAGAACCATAGACAATGCCTTCTGGCCCATAGATAGATTGGAGAACTGGAAAGCCGACATAACCGGTATTGGGAAAAACATTGGCAAAGTGAAGGACAGTTTTTTTGTTGCCTTTAACCGGCTTTAGGAGCAGATAAGAGCAGATAATCATCGTTATATAGGCTGTCAGGCTGTAGTAGAATGTTTTGACTACTTCAGATTTAATTTCTGCATTGTATGAATAAATGAATGAAGATAAGATCATGATCGGAAGGACAATTTGAATTAACAGGTTAACTAAAGCGTTGTTAGTATCAGGAGTGATGATCTTTTTGCGAGCAGTATAGACACCGACTAAGATCATGAGAAACAGTGAAACAACGCTCTCGAATACTGCGGTTGATGGCATAGTGAAGCCTCCTTTCGACCTATGCCATCCATACTATGCCGGCGTGAAATAGGAAGTTACTTCTATTGAATAGCTTGGTAGTTTTTTACACAAAACAGATCAGGGAAGAAAGGAGCAGGCTGCTATGGAAGAACTCCTGAACATACTGCAGATTCGGTTTGATCAGCATAGGGAGCGTCACCCTAGTATTAAGTGGGCTGATGTGGAAGGTAAGCTGAAAAACAATAGCGCTAAACTGCACTCTCTCTGGAAAATGGAAAGAACCGGAGGCGAGCCCGATGTTGTGGAATTTAGGGACGAACCAGGAAAAATTATTTTTATAGACTGTTCTCCCGAAAGTCCAATTGGACGAAGAAGTCTTTGCTACGATCGAAAAGCGCGGATTTCCCGGAGAAAGAACCCCCCTGAGGGCAGTGCGCTGGAACTGGCTGCTGAAATAGGGATTGGAATTCTCACCGAAGAACAGTACCGCTACCTGCAGACCTTAGGCGCTTTTGATTTAAAAACATCCAGCTGGGTTAAAACACCGGAAAAAATAAGACAGCTCGGTGGCGCACTGTTCTGCGACCGCCGCTACGACACGGTTTTTGTTTATCATAATGGTGCCGACTCATATTACAGCTCCAGAGGTTTTCGCGGTTTATTGAAGATCTAATAGTAAATGCCGACAGCTTTAGCCAGAAGCAGTCGGTGTTTTTTCTTTTTGGTTCGCAACCAACATTAACAAGAATAGTTAAGATCAGTTGGTTTAATCCCGGTGCAACTCAGTGTATGATATAAACAGGGGGTATGAAAAACATGAAAAGTACGAGAAATAACATCGCTGTCAATCTTCGCTATCTGCGCAGCTCATCCAGCATGACTCAGGAAGAAGTAGCCGATAAGATCGGTGTCAGCCGACAGGCGGTAGCCAAATGGGAGAACGGCGAGTCACTGCCGGATATTATCAACTGTGAGGCTTTGGCAGATTTATATAATGTTTCTTTAAACGATTTGGTCCGCCACGATCCAGAACTGGAAGGAATGCCGATTCCGCCTAAGGACAAGCATATTTTTGGCATCGTCACAATTGGAGAGCGGGGGCAGATAGTGCTGCCAAAGAAAGCTAGGGATACTTTAAAGCTGCAGCCAGGAGATACTTTAGTGGTTCTAGGTGATACAAACCCAGCGACCGCTGGCATTGCACTGATTGACAGCAGAACATTCCTCAGTATGACTGGACATGCCTTTGATGCATTTCTTAATCCTAAAGGAGGCGGGGAAAAGTGAACATACTAGCTGTAAACGGACTTACAAAACACTACCCTAAGTTTAGGCTTCAGGATATAACCTTCACCCTGAAATGGGGCAGAATAATGGGATTGATCGGTAAAAACGGAGCAGGCAAGACAACTACTTTAAAATCGCTCTTGAATCTGGTTCGTCCTGACCGGGGTTATGTAGAGATGTTTGGGCAAGATTTTCACCGAAACGAAAAGCAGTGCAAACAGAAAATTGGTGTCGTTCTTGGTGGGGTTGACTTCTACATGCATAAGAAACTGTCCGATATTACTGCTGTTACCAAGCGGTTTTATCCAAATTGGGATGAGAGAGCATACCAGCGCTATCTTGATACCTTTGAGCTCGATCCCACGAAACGAGTTAAAGAACTATCTGCAGGGATGAGAGTTAAATACATGATCGCGTTAGCGCTGTCACACCATGCTGAACTGTTGATTTTCGATGAACCTACAAGCGGTTTGGATCCTGTTTCTAGGGATGATCTGCTCCATTTATTCAGACAGCTGGTAAAAACCGGCGAGAGGAGTATTCTTTTCTCGACTCATATCACATCTGATCTTGATAAATGTGCCGATGACATCGCCTATATTAAGGACGGTACACTGCTGAAAAGTGCTGAAAAATTTGAGTTTGTTCAGTCCTTTCAGCATTTACGTAGACCAGATGAGAAAGGTGAACTGACTTTGGAAGAAATAATGATTCGAACAGAAAGGAGCAGTTATGATGTTTAAACTGCTGTATAAAGAACTGCGGCTGGCGGCTCATCCTAATCTATTTATCTTTACACTGCTGGGGGCAGTGGTAATTGTACCTGCATATCCTTATGGAATGGTGTTTATTTTTGGCTGTCTTGGTCCGTTTATTACCTTTATGTATGGGCGCGAGACTAATGATATTTACTATACCGCACTGCTGCCCCTTAAGAAGAAGGATACGGTTAAAGCTAAATGTCTGATGATGGTTGCTGCACAAATCGGGCAGTTGCTTATATCTCTGCCGTTTGCTTTTTTAAGGGCTGGACTGCTTCCGGGGGGAAACCCTGCTGGAATTGAGGCAAATGTGGCATATTACGGCTTTGGTTTCATGGTTTATACTGTATTCAATGTAATTTTTCTAACTCAGTTCTTTAAAACCGCTCATAAGGTTGGAGCTTCGTTCTTGAAAGCAATTGTCCCTGCAGTAATTGGGGTAGTGATTATGGAAGTAATAGTGCATCTGCCGGGTTTTGAATGGCTTGACAGTATTGAGCTGGATCAGATGCTGAGACAGCTGCCAATTTTGGTTGTGGGAGTGGTGCTTTATATTAGCGGCATGCTCTTTACCTATCATACAGCCGCCAAGCGGTTTGAACAGGTTGACTTATAATTTACAAGCGGAGTACTCCTAGGTACTCCGTTTATTGTTACCAACCTACGAATTCGTGGATTACTACATCATCGGTGACGTCATGATAGTCCAGGAAACAAACTATGATTCAAACTTTATATGGAAAATATTAATCAAACACCGCAGTTGGAGATGATGGTTACCTATACTGAGTTCAGTTCGGTTTTAATCAGATATAGCTCGTGTGTTAGCAGCCAGGATGTTTCGAAAGATAATTTGGGGTAGTAAAAAGAATCTAAAATAAAATAAAACAAACTGCATCTAGAAGGAATTTTCAATCATTTGTAGAATCGAGTAGCCAATTGAGATGTGGACAGGATTTTGACAGTTGTGAAGGTAAATCATGGAAGATTGTGATCTTTTCAATCTTAGTGTGGAAGGCGCAATCATATTTCAGCAACTGTGGAGTACCAAGGATCTACTAACGAAGTATTACTAGGCTTAGAAATAGGCATCTTGGTGTTACTGGTGCAGTGCATTTGCTGAGTTGGAGACTATGTCCTGTTGATAAGACAGTTACTATTTATGAAGGCGATTCTATACCAGAATCTGTGTTTAAGATACCATCCTGGGATTAATAATTAGAGGAGTGAGCAAATCGAAACCGTGTTTTGTTAAGGTTGTTATCTCATGTGTGATTTTTGTAGTCTGTGGTGTTAGCTGTTTTGCTCAAACACTAAATCAAGTCGTAATAAGAGATTTCGAGCAAGGACTTCGAAATGCGCGAGTGTATACGGGTACAGTGGTTAATGGATACGACGAAAAAATCGATTATAAGCTCACTGTTTATGCTGATCCGGTGGTTATTGAAGAAGTGCTTGCTTCTATGGAAGAAGCTGATGTTACCACACCAGAAGGGGTTTATCTTTCTGATTTATCTTGTACTTCCATTGAATGGCTTGAGTTTAATAGAAACGAAGAGCTTAGTCCTGGTTTTAAGGAGTTTTATATCACGGTTTTTGCTGGCCGCAGCATCATTCTGAGCGAGCCAATACGGTTCTATGTTGTGGCAAGGTGGGATTTAAGTTATAACGGTGTGGACTATGTGATATATAAGGATTTCGAACAGCGTCCAGGTAATGAGCGAATAGAGCATTACATGGTGGCAATTACAGTCATTAGAAAAGATGGTGATCGCTGGAGCGTAACGCGGTTGCCTGGAAGTTTCTTTCCTGTGGGGAGCCTATTAACTAATGTACGAATAGTAGTCCTGGAAGATATGCTCACTGGCAGGTTTTACAGTCCCACTTATGAGCTCCAGGAGCTGTACTCCAAGTCCTTTTCCGACGGTATATTCTACGCTGAGATTTTTGACCAAGGGTGGAGAGAATTATACGATCAGAAGTTCGACCTGTCAGAGATATTTGGTACATATATTTACGAAGAATACAAGCGTTACTCTGATCTTGAATACTATGAGGTGGTGAAGACTACTATCAAAAAGGTAGTGAGGAAAATGCCGAAATTATAGAAAAAGTTCAAGAATCTTTGTAAAGGAAATGTAACGAATGAAAGGCTCTAGATAGGGCTGTAGAACCAACAATAAGGGTGTATATCTGTTGTTCCGATTTGTTAATTCACAAATCTAGATAGCCTTTTTGTTACAGTATTTGAGGCAAGTTACCTGCAAAAAGTGGTCAATCATAGGCGTCAAAGTTACCCCAGCTACACTCAGCTTTACTGCGGTTAGATAATCTATCCATCATGGGAGAGAAGAGTTGATCTTTTATGGGCAATAAAACCAAACAGGAACTGTGGCCAGAATGCATCGAAGAATTCCGTGCCAATCAACCTATTTAGCCCCCAATACCTTAAAGACCTTGCCACTGCACCAGGTATAGGATATAATTGTTATGTTTGTAATAAAATAGTACTTAATTAAAGACAAGGAGCTTGTGGTAACATTGACGTGGTATACAGCAGCAATCGGATCTATATTGCTTTGGGGAATTGCAGACGCTTTTTATAAAAAAGGAACTGATCCGAACGATAGATACAGCCATCTGCGGATTGTAGTAATGGTCGGTTTAGCTATGGGGATTCAGGCATTTTTCGAGCTTTACAAAATGGGTTGGCAGTACGATTTTTTCAACATAGTTAAATATCTGCCTGTATCTATAATGTATATTTTATCAATGACGATCGGCTATGTTGGCCTGAGGTATCTTGAAGTTTCGATCAATTCACCGGTAAGCAATACATCCGGAGCTGTTGCGGGACTGCTGGCATTTCTCGTTTTGGGGAAAAGGATGAATGGATGGCAGCTGTTGGCTGTTTCGATGATTACAGTAGGACTTGTGGCGATTGGTGTTGTTCAGCGGAATCTTGCAGAAGAGGAACAGAAAAAACAGGGAGTTGCTATCGACCGCAAATATAAGCTTGGAGCACTGGCCTTAGCCTTTCCAATTCTCTATGCAGTTATAGATGCCTTGGGCACTTTTCTTGACGATGTATATCTTACCAAGCTGATGAGTCCTGAAGAGGCTCTGGTCTCTTATGAGCTGACGTTTTTATTATGTGCTGTTGCTGCTTTCATTTATCTCGCTGGTTTTAAGAAAAGTAAGTTCAAGCTCTATAACGAACGAGACCGTATTTTGGCTGCGATCTTTGAAACGGCGGGACAATATTTCTATGTATTTGCATTGGATACTAACTCTGTGATTGTGGCACCGATGATTGGATGTTACAGTATCGTGTCTGTGATCTTAGGCAGGATATTTTTGAAAGAGCAGCTAACAAAAGCGCAGTATTTCTTTATTGCATTAGTGATGCTTGGCATCTTTATTCTCGGTTTTTTTGAGTAAGGTTTTTTCCGAAGATGCATTGACTGATACATAGCATGCATATATAATAATATTAATAAAAGCTTCGGGGCGGGGTGAAATTCCCCACCGGCGGTGAAGCGGCCGAGGAGCCGACAAGCCCGCGAGCGAAAGCTGAGCTGGTTAGAATCCAGCGCCGACGGTACAGTCCGGATGGGAGAAGCGCAATACAGTTGTATTAACTGTGTCTTTTTCCTCTGCCCCTACTTTTAGGGGCTTTTTTAATGCCCCAAATATCTAAAAAGGAGCAGATAAGCATGAGAGAAAGAACCGCAAAAGAATTGATTCAGCTGGCTATTTTGACAGCCATATCAATTGTGTTGGTGTATCTGGTGAGGTTTCCAATTTTTCCGTCAGCACCTTTTTTAGAATACGACATGGCTGATGTCCCAATCCTGATCGGTACATTTCTGTTTGGTCCTGTAAGCGGATTATTGTTAACAGTTGCTGTTTCCATCCTGCAGGGCTTAACAGTATCAGCACAGAGCGGCTGGATTGGAATTATCATGCATATTGTTGCTACAGGCACATTTGTCATCGTAGCAGGTGTAATTTACCGCCTTGAACATACTCGGAAAGGTGCTGTGTTGGCATTAATCTGCGGCAGTATCGCCATGACTCTGATGATGATTCCTCTCAACCTAATCTTTACCGTTTACTTCATGGGAGTGGAGCGGGCTGTGGTTGTCGCAATGCTTCCAAAGGTTATTGTGCCATTCAATCTGATTAAAGCCAGTGGAAACAGTATCATCACCTTCTTGGTTTATAAACAGGTAGGGAGGGCATTAAGACTAGAGACCGATAACAGCCGCAAAATGTAATTTGTGACTACGTGAGGAGCATTTAAGTGCTCCTCTTTTGTTTTCCGATCGAAGATAGTAATGTGTGAACCAATATGGTATCATAGATATAACAGGCATTGTTGTACTAAGTAAAAAACGTGAAAGAAGAGTGGGCTTATGGCCGTACGAAGCAGTGAGATGGATCTGAACAAGGGGTCGCTTTTTGGAAAAGTCCTGATTTTTGCCCTGCCGATCATGGCAATGAATATTCTGCAGCTGTTGTTTAACGCAGCAGATATGGTTGTTGTAGGAAGGTATTCCGGTAGTGAGGCATTAGCGGCGGTTGGCGCAACGGGATCACTGATTAACTTGATTGTTAACTTATTTATGGGTTTATCTGTTGGGACGAGTGTAGTAGTAGCACAAGACTATGGCGCAGGCAAACCCCAAACGGTCAGCCGATCAGTTCATACCTCAATAGCGATCAGCATTATTGCTGGATTTGTAGTGATGGTGTTGGGACTTCTGCTCTGCAGCCCAATGCTGCTCATGATGGGCACTCCAGCTGACATTATCCATCTTTCGGAATTGTATATGAGAATTTATTTTTTAGGAATACCAGCCAGTATGGTTTATAATTTTGGTGCTGCAGTTCTGCGTGCTATCGGTGACAGCCGCCGTCCAGCGAATTACCTAATTATCAGCGGAATTGTAAACGTGGTATTCAATCTCTTTTTCGTGGTTGCCTTAAATATGAGTGTGGCCGGTGTGGCATGGGCGACAGTTATCTCTCAGTACCTTTCGGTTTTTCTGATTCTCCGCTGTTTATACAGGACTGATAAAGCAATCCGTTTATTTCCCCATCAAATTCGACTAGATAAACAGAAGCTTAAGGATATTGTTAGAATCGGTTTGCCAGCTGGTCTCCAGAGCCTGCTCTTTTCTATCTCAAATGTGTTGGTTCAATCAGCGGTTAACTCTTTTGGCTCAACTATGGTAGCAGCCAGTTCAGCAGCTGGTAACGTTGAAGGTTTTGTCGGCACAACTATGAACGCTTATTATAACGCTGCGATTACATTTACTGGGCAGAATATGGGGGCTAAAAGGTATGAGCGGATAGACTCCATTGCCAAGATTTGTACTATGTTAGTTTTTGCAACCTGGATTGTTTTAGGTGGTGTGACTCTGATTTTCGGAGAAACATTCCTGGCTCTTTACACAAATAACCCTGAAGTAATTGAGTTAGGCATAATGCGCCTAAAAATAATGATGGCAGCTTATTTTACCTGTGGGATTATGAATGTCTATCCAGGACTTACCCGCGGTATGGGTTATTCGATTTTACCGATGCTCTGTACTTTAGTTGGGGCATGTTTAATGCGGATTGTGTGGCTTGTTACTGTCTTTAGGTGGTATCCTACGGCTAATATACTCTTTATCTGCTATCCGGTTACTTGGGCCTTGGCTGGAATTGGCCAGGTGATTAGTTTCTTTTACGCTCGCAGACAAGTGTACAAAAAAGCTGCTTTGGAATTCAGCCTCGCTGATGAGATAGGTGCATCTGTGTAATTTGGTACTAATACTAAGGCTGTGTCCTAGGCTGTGTCCTTTTAGAAGGACACAGCCT
>LSQX01103562.1_pt1 | contig 16220 bp, 18 predicted proteins | sample 654561 | NCBI WGS metagenome assembly LSQX01 (sample SAMN04489861, study PRJNA283612) | anaerobic digester metagenome | isolation source: 4 biogas reactors fed with cattle manure at either 37C or 55C with and... | place: Denmark: Kongens Lyngby | collected 2014 | reverse complement strand
CCTGGCTACCGGCGAGCGCGTTGCGCGGTTCACCGGCCACGAGGGGACAGTGAACGGGCTGGCTTTGTGTGGTGACGGCACGCGCCTCGTATCTGCTTCAAGCGATACCAGTCTTTTAGTCTGGCAGGTGCCGTAGCAGCAGAAGATTGCCCTACCGACTGCGAACAACTCACTCACATTTGAGATAGTGGGGGGAGCGCGTCTTAGCGTGAACCCAACCAGAAGAGGCTGACTACCAGAAGAGGCTAACTATGCTACAGCAAAGCCAGGCACGGGTACTCTCAGTTCGTCGCATCTGGGATCGGGCTCCACACAACGCCTTCACAGATTTGACCCGTTTCGATGGCCGCTTCTACTGTGTGTTCCGTGAAGCGACGGTGCATGGGATCGAGGCGGGCGGCGCGGTTCGTATCCTCATATCGGAAGACCTGGAATGCTGGACTTGTGCTGGTCTGTTCGCGCTCGCAGGCTGGGATTTGCGAGATCCGAAAATCACAGTGACACCTGATGAGCAGCTGATGGTCACTGCCGGTGCTCGCAGACCGCCGGATATGCGCAACTTCGTGTGGTTTTCCGACGATGGCGAGGTATTCGGTCCCGGGCAGGAGTTTGCCGAGGCCGGAGCCTGGTCATGGAGAGTGACCTGGCACAAAGGTGCGGCGTACACAGTGAGCCGGGGTGTAGACAGGGAAGCCAGCGCGCGAGGTGAGCATTTCATCCGTCTCCACCGAAGCGGCGATGGGGTGGACTATGAGGTACTCGTTGAGCAACTGTTTGTAGGCGGATATCCGAACGAGGCGACACTGGTATTTCTGAACGATGATACCGGTCTGTGCCTGCTCCGTCGTGAAGAGGAGGACTGCGCAGCCCAACTCGGAACTGCGCAGCCTCCATATGTGGACTGGTGCTGGCAGAAGCTCAGTGAGCGTCTCGGCGGGCCGAACATGGCCGTGCTCTCCGACGGCCGCCTGATCGCAGGTGGCCGCAAGTATCGTGGCGACATCTATTGCACAGCGCTGTGGGAGGTGGACAGGTCATCCGGCGGCCTGCGGGAGTTGCTCGAACTGCCCTCCGCAGGCGACAACAGCTACCCGGGCTTCCTGTGGCACGACGGCACTCTGTACGTCAGCTACTACTCTTCGCACGAGGAGAAGACGTCCATCTACCTGGCTCGCATCGCGTTGTGACGATTGCCGGTGGGTTAGACTGGTTACTGCGCATCTTCGGGCTGCCAGGGCTGGAGCGTGTAGCCTCCAGCCTGTAGCTTCAGGTTCAGCGCCAGATTTCCGTAGTACTGGATGCGGTCCTCGTGATACTTGTCCGGTGCCCGCCCGCCCCCGGTCCATGCTGTCATGTGCTGGTGGGTATCGGCATCGAATGCGCCCAATGCAACCCACTGAGTGAGCGTCGAGTACCGATCGGGATTTCGATCCGCACCGTTGACGAATTCGGCGAACTTTTCATCTTCACCGCGCCAGACGTTCTGATTGAAGGTTGCCAGCAGACGCTCCATATCTGTCGTATCTACCACGATACCGGCTCGATGCGCGATGATGGCAAAGCGGATAACACGCGAACCGTGGCTGATGTCCTGCATGTTGTGATCGGTGCCATCGTAGTCCACCGGAACTCGGATGCCGCCATCGGCACTCCATGCGTATGAACCGTTGCTGTAGAGTACCCAGGCGCCCTTCACCTGTTCGGCGAAGGACTGTGCCAATCGCCGGTAGTGGTCATTTCCTGTGGCCAGCCACATGTCCACCAGCGCTGACCCCAGATGCGAGTGAACTCCATTTATGGTGAAGCGCTCTGCGGCCAGGTAGCCCGCGATGCCCGTCTGCTGGTCGCCTTTCTCCCACTTCTCGATGACATGCTTCTCCACAAACGCGACTATCTCATCTATATCGGTCTTGTATATGCCATAGTGCGGTCCCAATCTGCCGATGCGGGCACAGCGAGCTAGAGTGCGCATGATGTTGCAGTGGCAGGCGGCAGCGTAGGAGTGTTCGTAGTCCCATTTGTCGTACTCTTCAGCTCGATCGCGGTTGTACATCCAGTGAAAGTAGTCCAGATAGCCGTCGCCGTTGTTGTCCTTGCCCTGAGCCATGATCAGCTTGCAGTACTCGATGAGCCGCTCAAGGTAGTACTCTCTGCCGGCAGCCTCATAGATGGCTGCGATGCCGTCGGCCGTCTCAGTGAAGCTGTAGTAGCCGGCAGAGCCGTCAGGGGAGCGGATGCCCAGATATCCCGAAGTAGCATTTGTGCGATAGGTTTCGTCGCGTTCCTGCAGGTTCTGATATACCTGCTGGTCGTACCACTCGATGTTGTCTTCAACAGTGGCGGGCATAACCGGAAGAGCTCCAGTTAGTACCATAGCTACGACTACTGTATAGCGATAGTTTCTCATGGCCCCAGGTCCTCCGACAAGCGGGCTGGTTCTGACCACGCTATTCGCGCTGTACGGGCATCTTTCCTTGTTCGAATTCGAACAGAGACATGAGTGGAGTGTGATAGGTTTGTTTTTATTGCAGGACACAGATGTCTGTAAGGTGAATCGAGTGAAAGCAAACGTGTTTTGTCAGTTTCTTGCCTGACCGAGCATATGTCTGGTCGGCGTCCTGTGGCAAATCGCTTGGCGGGGCTAATAGTGCTGCGGATGAGATGCGATTCTGCCCCTCTATGATCCTCGCGGAAAGCGGTACAGTAGCCATGTCAGAGGATATCTCTGGTGTGGCTTCATGATGATGCGGAGAAACATGTGACTGGAGCGAGACGACTTGTCGCTATAGATGTGGGCAGCAACACGGTGCGAGCCCTGGCAGCAGACGTGATGCCTGACGGACAGATGATGCGTCTGACGGACCGGTTCCAGATGACTGCCCTGGGGCGGGGCCTGGAGACCGGCGGAGATATGGACACTGTAGCGATTCGGCAGACGGCCGAGTTCGTGGCGAGATTTCTGTGTGAGGTAGGGCCAGTAGATGGAGTGTACTGTGTGGGCACTGCAGCGGCTCGTGATGCCGGCAATACTGAAGAGCTGCAGCGTGCCCTGCACGACATGGCAGGCGTGGAGTTGACGGTTGTCACTGGGGCAGAAGAAGCTCGGCTGACGTTCATGGGCGCAATTGCGTCCATAGACAGCTCGGCCGCTGTCGCTCCGCTGGTAGCGGATGTCGGTGGCCGGAGTACGGAGCTGACAGTCTTGCGCGACGGGCAAGTCGAAGTGTGCAGCGTGGCTCTGGGTGCTCGTTCGCTTACCGAAAACTGTCTACACTGTGACCCTTCCTCGGAAGAAGAGATGGCGGCAGCTAGATATGTAGTAGATGGGGCACTTGCTGCATATGCCGAAATTATGGACGGCGCAGACCTGTTCATCGCGGCCGGAGGTACCGCATGCTCGGCCGCGATGCTGGCCGGGGGACGATGGGAACTCGGTCATAGTCGTCTGATGCACATGCAAGAGCGGCTGTGTCGGATGACGCTTGAGGGCCGCCGCGCTGCCCTGGCCTTCGACCCTTCGCGAGCCGAGATTATGTGCGGAGGCCTGATTCTCCTGGAGCGCCTGGCCGCTCGTGCACCAGACAGGTGCGTGATCATCACGACTGGCGGTATACGCGAGGGCCTGCTGCTGAGCGGGAGTGGCGTTCAGAAATTCGTGCCCGGCAGATGTGCGTCAGACTTGTGAAGAGGAAGATGAGACGCGTGAACAGAACTGTACCACCGGCCTGCGGCTTCATAGATGCTCCGATCGCCACAGATCTGGCGCAGCTGGAAGCTAACATCGCTTTTCTGGGCGTATCATGGGGTATCCCATATCGCATGGGGCAGACCTCCAGCGCCGAGGCCTCAGGCTACCTGCGTCAAATCCCTTACGGTCTCGTCTGTCTCTGGTTGACAGCTACAATTTCAACTTCAGCGGAGAGTTGCTCGCCGGAAGTGCGGTGCGGGTAGTAGATTGTGGCGATGTCAGTGGCGACCCACTGGACATACCCGCCACGGTGGGGCGGCTAATCCTGAGCCTAATCCATGCCATGGTCGAGGTCGGGCAATTCGATTGAAGGCACGACAGCGAACTTCACACTGCAGGATGCAGTCAGTAGTCCTACGACTACCAAACGGACTGGAGGAGAGTGCCATGACCCCTACAGAAACGCTGAAACATGAACACCATGTCATCTTGATGGTTCTGAAAGCGGCCGCACGCGAACTCAGCTTCATAGATGAGAGGGAGAGCGTGCATGGGGCCACAGTTGAGCAGATGGTAGACTTTTTCCGCCACTTCGCCGATGAATGCCACCATGCCAAGGAGGAGCAGCACCTGTTTCCTGCGATGGTCCGGCGGGGCGTAGCGCAGGAGAACGGCCCGATCGGGGTGATGCTGCATGAGCATGAGCTAGGTAGAGGCTTTGTCAGACAGATTGCCGAGAGCGTGAACGCAGCAGCCGCAGGCGATTCGCAGGCGCGTGAACAGTTGAGAAGTGCGCTCGATTCGTACATCACTCTGCTGCGCCAGCATATAGACAAGGAAAACAAGGTCCTGTTCCCTCTGGCCGATAGCGTGCTCACTGATGATGATCAGAAGCAGCTTCAGGAAGCGTTTGATCGCGTGGAGGCAGAGGAGATGGGCGACGGCGTACACGAAAAATATCACCAGCTTGCGCACGATTTGACGGAGAGTTGATGACGACAGACAGCATCTGTGACGGCGTGGTGGCGCCAAGCATCTGCGTTTCGTGTCGCCACCACCGCCGCCTGTTCGTGCCGGGAGTTGTATGCCAACTGCAACAGTACCTGTGAGGTGATTTGATGCTCGCGTATCTGGTTGTCAGTGCACTGATTACCGCCCCGTTCTCAGGAGTGACCGTAGACAACCTGCTTGACCGGCCTATGATGGTAAGTGATAGTGTGCTTGAGCTATCGGCTGCTGAGGTGAGTGAGAGAGCATCGGCAACTCTGACCGAACTTGACGGGCGCCCGGTGGCAGAGACCCAACAGGATTTCGAACTGAACATGGAGTTGGAGCTACCTGCCGGTCGCTGTCTCATCACAGTTGAGGCGCAGGCGACCAGCGTGAGCAACGATTCGTATTGGGTCAGCATCAACGGAGAGCGGCTAGAGAGCCCGATACTGCCGTCAATCGGTATCATGTCGCCGCGTTCGACCACCGCTGACATTCCCGAAGCAGGCAGACATACGCTTACGCTCAGCCTACGGGAGGGCCCTGGTAGCTTCATCTCCAGCGTCTCAGTCGCCACGGTCAAAACCGACATACCGCATCCACCGATGCGAGCAGAGCTGCTTCAGAGCCGCCCGCGCCTCCTGTTCACAGCCGCCGACATCGAAGCGATGCGCGCACGGGTTGCCGATCCGCGAGTGCAGCGGTTCTACACTCCAGCATCGGTTCGCAGCACCAAGCCTCCGGCATTTCAGCCCGGCCAGCGAAACGGCGCAGCATATCGAACGTTGGGCAACTTCGCACTCAGTCATCTGCTTGCGCCGGATGAGCAACAACTGGCATCGGTGCTGGAGTGGCTGGAGATGGCCGCTACCTTCGACACGGTCGGAGTAGATCTCGATGCCGCCTACTTCATGGAGGGGCTGGCGCTGACCTACGATTGGCTGTATGACGAGATACCGTCTGAGCTGCGTGACCGGTTGCGTGAAGTGATGGTGCGCCAATGCGATCTGCTTTACAAGGCGTCGTTGGCTGGAGCCACCGGTGGTGGGCGGAATTTCCAGCAGAACCACTACTGGTATGCTCATCTGGCGCTGGCGTTAGGGGCTGTGGCGCTGTATGGAGAAGAGCCAGCGGCCGAGCAGTGGCTGGCATGGGCCTGGGATCGGTACGAACGCATTGCCCTTAGCTTCAGCCCTGACGGCAGCTTTCACGAGGGCCCATCGTACTGGGACTTCTCGATGCCTACGCTGTACCTGTATACAGACCTATACGAGTGGTGTACCGGCCTGAGGATACCTGATGGCGACCAGGGACTGGCAGGACAGGCACAGTTCCGGTTCCATCATCTATACCCAGGTTTGGAACGCTCGGCGGCTCTGGAAGATAGTCCGGTCACGCTCGGGCAGCCCGCACCCGGTCTGCTGTTATGGGAAGCCAAACGCTTCCGAGACCCGGCGACGATGGGCATGGCCCAGCTTCTCGCAAGCAGCCCGAGATCTGACCGCCATAGCTTCCTATGGCTCGATGAGTCGGTTCCCTGGGAGCCGGTATCAGAGGCAGTGCCACTGGCACGCTACTACGTTGATGTTGAGACGGCTTTTGCACGCACTTCATGGGATCAGGACGCCACCTATGTGGCTTTCGTCAGCCGACCTCTGGGTGGACATCGGTATGCGGAGCTGTGTGCCCGGTACGGCATCGGCGGTACGGGCCACAATCATCCGGCACAGAACCATTTCGTACTGTTTGGGCGCGGCGCGGTATTGGCCGGTGACCCCGGGTACACTTATGAGAAGAAAACTCGCAACCACAACACTGTCCTTGTGGATGGCCAGGGACAGTACGGTGACGGCGAGAGATGGCCTGGACCTAACCCTGGACGCGCACATATCACGCGTTTTGCTACCGACGGTGATGTGACCATTGTCACTGGGGATGCGACCTCGGCCTATCCTCCTGAGCTGGGCCTGACCCGTTTTGAGCGCACCCTGGTTCTGGCCGGACGCGATCTGGTGGTCATCTACGACCAACTGGCAGCCGCCCAACCCCGCACCTTCAGTTGGCTACTGCAGCATTGGGGGCAGGTCAGCACAGAGGAGGAGCGCTGGAGCATCGTATGTGAAGATGCCCGTCTGACGGTGGCGCCACTGCTGCCTGATGGAGTAGTGGGCCTGACCGGCACACATCGGCCCCAGTATACCCACCCCACTCGCGATTTGACGCCGGAAAATGCTGATGTAAACGAATTGCAGTTGCAGGTTGGTCCGGTGATGGAGACTGTATTTCTGGTGCCGCTCATGGTTGCGGATGCCACAGCATCGCCTGACTCCGCTCAGGATGTCTCTACCGATACATGCTATGCCGTACGTGTTGGCGATGTCGTGGTTGGCTTCAATCGCGGTGAGGGCATGATGACTGTCCCGCTTCCATGGGGCGAGGAGATGGACACAGAGGCAGTGACGGTGGTCGCTCGCATCGTAGACGGTGAGCGTCACGTCGTCACTGCACCGAGTGAGTGATTTATGAGTGCTTTGCGTATAGTCAGGGAGCCTGTTGCCACATATGGTTATGAGAAACCACAGTGCGACCGTGGCGCTGAATCCCCATGGGGAACCGAGCCGTGGGATGCTATGTTGACATACGTGGAGGGCTTGTAACAAAACCTGCGTGGTGCTGGTCAGAAAGCCCACGCGTCGAGGAGTGATCGAGTGAGTCAGGAAATAGTACTATTTTCGAGCGAGGAGCATACCAACCGCGCCAGAGTAAGCACGTTCTTACGAGAATTGGCAGACCGCTTGGAGCAGAATGCCGTTGTTTTACGCGTGGGAGAGCGGGAACAGACCGTAGACGTACCCGATGACCTGGTGCTTGAAGTGGAACTCGAAAAAGAGACCAAGGGCGAGAAAGTGAAGTACAGTCTCGAAGTAGAGATTGAGTGGACAGAAGGTGGAGACGCACGTGGCCCGGTGACGTTGGGCTAGGTATTCCAGATTGTCGCTGTATAGCAGCAGCGCCTCTGCGATGTGGCAATTGCGGGCGCTGCTGCAATCCACCACTCTATGGCATCGGCATCTGAGTACAGGCGGCTTGTAGTGCAGGCAGCTTACTGAGAACATAATAGAGAGAGGTCATCTGCTTTTTCTGCACAACACGGAGAGTTTTTCTAGCAACTCTTCCACACCGAACGGTTTTATGATGTACCCTTCAATGTCACACTGGCTGGAGCCCAGCTCTTGTGCCATCGCACTGTCGCCGGTGATGTACAGCAGTTTTATCTGACCGGTGAGATCAGTTTCGCGGATGCTTTCAGCTAGCTGTAGACCGTTGCAGTCAGGCAGATTCACATCCACGATGGCCACATCATATGTCTGTGTTCGCATGGCGTCCAGAGTCTCGGCCCCACTAGCGGCCTCCACCACCTCGTAGCCTGCATTCTCGAGTATCATGCGCAGCAGTTGCCGCACCTCGCACATGTCATCTACTACCAGGATGCGGACGTCTTCATCACAGTCGCTTCCGTCCATCAACAGATCTCCCTATGTTTGGCCGAATGCCCAGGTCTGCAAATCTGTGAAGTGAGAATCGATTGCCGGGTTCTTGAAATCGCGGGTCTGATTGGAACAATTCGACCTAACCCGACATACTTCCTCCCTCGGATGGCTTTGCGGTCGAGTTAGGCCAGTCTAAGCGCTTCAGGCATGTATTCACTGTTGGGGACGAAACGCTATGATGATGTGCCTGAGAAGGGACTGGCACAGCCTGCTCACCTATGGAGGGCATGAGTGCAAGTGCCAGGAGACCGCGGACCTCAAACGCATCGTGTTCTTGCGTCTGCAGGTTCAGGCTGGTAAAATTGGAGTGTTCTCTTAGATCTGTCTGAAAACTGCAACTCGCTGACGTAGTATGTTGCTTATCTGTTAGTCTGTGGAGTGATACAAATGGCATTTCGTCCGCTGGTGGGGCTGGAGGTTCACGCACAGCTCCTGACCCGTTCCAAGATGTTCTGCACCTGTCCGGTAGAGTTCGGCTCCGAGCCAAACTCTAACTGCTGCCCGGTGTGCACTGGCATGCCGGGTTCGCTACCGGTACCAAACCGCAAGGCTGCTGAGCTTGTCATCCGCACTGGTCTCGCCCTGGGCTGTCAGGTCGGCGAATACTGCCGCTTCTACCGGAAAAATTACTTCTACCCGGACGTGGGCAAGAACTTCCAGATTACCCAGTATGACGAGCCGTTGACTTATGATGGCAGGATGGATTTGTCTGTGGATGGTGAGCCTTTTGCTGTAGGCATAAGACGTGCACATCTGGAAGAAGACACCGGCAAAAACATACATCTATCAGACGGTCGAAGCCTGTTGGAGTATAACCGTGCAGGCGTGCCATTGATGGAGATTGTGACCGAGCCGGATTTCACTACCGCTGATCAAGTTCGGGAGTATTTGGTGCAACTTCGCAGGCTTCTGCGGTACCTGGAAGTGTCCAGCGCAAACATGGAAGAAGGGGCCATGCGTTGTGAACCAACAGTAAACCTTGTAGACCGTGATGAGGGGCTGGCCACCCCCATGGTAGAGATCAAGAACCTGGCCTCCTTCCGTGCGGTCTATGACGCGGTGAAATACGAGATAGAACGTCAGTACTGGTGTGTCGAAAACGATGCTCCGATGCAGCGGGAAACCCGACGCTGGAACGAAACCGAAGGCAAGACCACAGTCATGCGTGCCAAGGAAACTGCAGATGACTACATGTATTTTACCGAGCCGGATTTGCCGCCGCTGGCTCCCGAGCCAGAGTGGGTGAAGCAGATAGCTGATGACCTGCCTGAGCTGCCTTTGGCGCGACAGGAGCGTTTCGTGAATCAGTATGGCCTACCTCAGTACGATGCAGAGGTGCTCACCGAAGACAAGCAGGTGGCCGACTATTTTGAAGCAGTCACCGAGGCTTGTGACGATCCCAAAGCTGCCAGCAACTGGATCATGGGTGATTTCACTTACATGCTGCACCAGAGTGGAGTAGGCCCTTCAGAGTGCAAGTTAGAGCCATGCAACCTAGCCAAACTTATAAAACTAGTTGATGATGGCACGATTAGTTCGAAGATCGCGAAAGACATCTTCCCCACATTGTTTGAAGACAACTGCGATCCTCAGCAACTGATTGAGCAGCGAGGATTAGCCCAAATCAGCGACCAGGACGAACTGCTGGCTCTGGTGGATGCTGCAATCGAAGCGAATCCGAAGGCCGCTGAAGACTACCGCAACGGCAAGGACAAGGCGCTGGCGGCTATGGTCGGGCACGTGATGAAGGCGACGCGTGGCCAGGCCAACCCTGGGATGGTCAATTCTCTGCTGCGTGAACGCCTGGGCCGGTAGTGTAGGACGGCTTGCTGACGCTTCGTCGGCGACCAGCCATCAAGCCATCAGTTACCCGCCCCGTGTGTGATCGCCGCCGGTGCGATTATGCGGGATTATGCGGATAGTATGAGAACGCAATGAACAGGGACGAACAGCTCAAGTGGGCCGTCGGCCTGGCTCTAGTGATCGTCATTTTTGTGATCCAATTCAGTTACTTCGCCAACCCTCGCGGGGATTCATGGCCGGAAAACTCCGTCGAGGATCCCGAGTGGGAGGCGGTACGGATCCGTGCCGAGTTGCCGAGTGCCGATTTCGTGTACGTACTCAGCACCTGCCCATCTTGCCGCCCGGCTAACGACAATGTCGAGTTGTTGCAAAAGTCCAATCCGCAATCCAAGTTCCTGTGGATCCATCCCTCGATGGTAGATATGCCGGCCCTGATGGAGGTGCTGGGCAAGAGCTATGGCATAGACGATCCGGCACTGCGCGAGGTCACTCCGGTGCTCTATGGTCCGGCGCGAGCATGGGTGGGAGTGCCTGATGTGATGAGTGCAACCCTGGAAGGCGCCATGGACGGCATGCGCCCTTTCGAGCGGATGGGGGCTTCATGGGACTGGCTGCGACACGGCCAGTCGGAAGTGGTCCGGCGTTTTCAGCAGTACAAGTGGTATATGATTGCCATCGCGGGACTGATTGACGGGATAAACCCGTGCGCAATCGCAGCAATCATCTTCTTGCTATCATATCTGACTCTCAGTGGCATGCGACAAAGCGCGTTGCAGGTAGGACTACTGTTTGCGCTGGGTTCCTTCGGCACATACTTTCTCATCGGAGCGGGTCTGTGGCGGCTGGCAGACATCGGCCTTGGCGCATACTGGGGACGGCGGCTCATCTATCCTGCCGTGGCGTTCATCACTCTGATGGTAGCGATCCTGGCCTTCATCGAATTCTACCAGTTGGTGCGCAGCCGACAAAGCGACACAGTGCTAAAACTGCCTCAGAGCTGGATCTTGCGAGTTCATGAGATAGTGCGCAAAGTCGTCAGAGGCAACCGTGCGCTGTTGCTGGCCCTTCCGATGGGGGTGGTTATCACTCTGATTGAGTTCGGCTGCACCGGCCAGGTGTACCTGCCCACGATCACCTACGTATCGAGTCTCCCGGGCGGAAGATTGGCGGTAGTTCCGGTGCTGCTGGTATACAACCTTGCCTTCATCATCCCGCTCATGACGGTGATCGTTGCCCATCATCTGGCTGCCGGTCATCTGGACAGGCCACGGGCTCCCGTGCCACTCCCGGTAGTGCGGCTTGTAGAAGCGCTGCTGCTCGGCGCGATATCGGCCTACATGCTCTGGAGCACCTACCACGCCTGGTACATGTGAGCTTCATACGCGGCATAGCGATGTGCCGCTTCTGCTGCGCAACGTCGTCCCCAGGGGCTGCGGATGGGCCTAACGCAGGAAGCGGTACGACATGTTTACCACCCGTCCATCGTCAAAGTAAAAGGTCTTCTGCCAGTCTGAGTGGCTTCCTCCGACGCTGACGGTACACTCCACTTGCAGGGTGCCACTTCCGCCCTCCACGCGATTGTCCAGCACATCCATGCGCACGGTATCCTCGCCATAGTGTGACTTCAGATATGCTGACGCCTTGGCAATCAGTTGCTCCTGCTCGGACTGTTGCTTCATATCGAACTCTCCTTATGACACTGGTAAATGCAGTCACGACTTCGCCTTGAGCAGAAGGGACTCCTCTTTGGCGGTGCGTATGTGCTTCACAGGTAACAGTCGGCTGTAGAGGGGAGACGGAGAGCCATGGTGCTCTACCTGAACAGATGGTGTTAGCGGGCGATTGCGGAAACCGAAGTCGTTTGCGAAAACGCTTCAATCCGTGGTAGAATACCGTCTACTTGCAGGCTTAAGATCGAGAAGTGGGTAGCCCCAAATAAGCTGTCGGTGAGAGGGAGCATGAGAGCGGCGCGCAGAGTAACGTGGCGGGATGTATCAGTGTTCTGGATTAAGGTGGTGCTGGTGTGCCTGGTCCTGGGCACCATATCCTTCTTCATCGGGCGTAACTATCTTGGAGCATTGCTGGCTGAAACTGACATTCGAGAAGGCGCCTCCGAGTTGGTAGTGCAGGCACAAGGTTCATCTGGTGAAGGCAAGACCAGTGAGCCGACCCCGCCGTCAAAACTACAGGTGTCCATAGATGAACGAGAGGCTTCAGGAGTCGAAGCGATGCAGGCTGCGCGGGAAATGGGACTGGTCACTGATGAAAGCTCGCAGCAAGCTGATAGAGATAGGCCAACTGCCTCGGGCGATGCCGGCGCCTCCGAGACTGCTTCAAGCAGATCTGAAAGCTCGTCTGAAGACGCCGACCGCGAGCCTCAGGCAGAACGCGCCCAGGAACGTTCCGCAGCCGAGGGTGGCCGCTTCGTGGTGGCCGCCGGCTCTTTTGCCAATCCGGCCAACTCGGAAGCCATGCTCAAGGAGTTGCAAGCCAAAGGCTATCGGCCCTATATCACTGAGGTCACGGTTGGTGACAAGACCTACAGCCGGGTCAACGTAGGAGCGTTTCCCAGCCGTCCTCAGGCCGACAAACTGGTTGAAGAGTTGACAGCTGCCGGCTATGAAGTCACGGTGGGGGTGCGATGAGCTCTGCGCCTACACTGCGCCGGTGTGCCCTGATTGTCTGTGATAGCCTTGGCATCGGAGCAGCGCCGGATGCAGTCGAGTATGACGACGAGGGCAGTCACACACTGTGTCATGTCCTGGAGGCAGCTCCAGCGAGGCTTCCCACGCTCGAGATGTTGGGGATGGGGAACATCGAGGGGGTGTACTGTCTCCAATCAGCTACTCCACGGGCCTTCGCATGTCGGTTGGCACCCAGGTCGGCAGGCAAGGACACGCTCACTGGCCACTGGGAACTTATGGGAGTGACCACTACCAGGCCTTTCCCGACCTACCCGCAAGGCTTCCCCGGTGAATTGATCGCCGAGTTGGCGGACGCTTGTGGACGGGCTATCATCGGCAATCGGCCCGCATCGGGTACGCAGATAATCGAACAGTTGGGGCCGTGGCATTTGCAGACCGGCGAGCTGATCGTCTACACGTCAGCAGATAGCGTACTGCAGATCGCAGCGCACGATGATGTCTTGTCGGTCGAGGAGCTATACGCCTGCTGCGCGCATGCGCGTCGTATATGCCAGGGGCCCCACGCTGTTGCGCGCATCATCGCCCGCCCTTTCGTGGGGAAGCCGGGCAATTTTGTGCGCACTGGTGATCGGCGTGATTTTCCTCTGCCTCCGCCAGGGCCACTGTTCACCGAAGCCCTGGCATGTGCTGGCATCAGTATCGCCTCGGTGGGGAAAATCGGGGAGATATATAGCGGACGGGGGCTGGCGCATCAGGTGCAGGCTTCCGACAACTACGCTGCTATGGAAGCGATCGACCGCCTGTGGGCTGAGCAACGCCATGAGGTAGTTTTTGCAAATTTGATTGACTTTGACACGCTGTATGGGCATCGCAACGACGCTTCGGGCTATAGCCGCGCACTGCAACAGTTCGACAGTTGGCTTGCAGGTTTTCTGGAGAAGCTCGATGACGGGGATGCGGTTATGCTCACCGCGGATCATGGTTGCGACCCCACTATGCCGGGCACCGATCACACTCGCGAGCATGTGCCGTTACTGCTGTATGGATCTCGCATTCGTCCACTCCATGGTGGCACGGTGTCAGGGATGGGCTTAGTTGGCGCTGCACTGGCCGGCCTGCTGGGAGTCGACCCCGGCGCGAAATATCGGGATATTGTTGCGACCATGGCCGGCGGTGCAATCGGAGAGACCGTGGGTGAGTGACGAATTGAGGGACTGGCTGCAGTTGGCTGGAGTGATCGTGCCAGTTGGTGCGCTGATCACACTGATGGTGTACATAAAAGGGACGGCCGCCGGCCGTGGAAAAGATGACATTCGCCAGGCGATTGCGTGGATCTGGCTGGCCATAGTGGGCAGCACTGCACTGCTGATAGTCGGTCGCACCATCGTGGGCGGACCGCTAATTGAGGTAGACACTCTGTCACGCAGTATTCATTTCGGCGACATCAGCGCAATGCATGTCACAGTGTTGGTAGTTTCTTTGATAGTGGTTGTCGCGTTTTGGGCCATCGCACTCGGTAGACTTCGCCGAGTGATGGCCGATGGGCCATCGCCGACAGGGGAACAGGAAGAACAAACGGATGCTGTTGACTAGTCTCATCCTGTGGGCGATACTGGGCCTGATTGCGGCATTTCTGTACTATGTTCACCAGGTTGAGCCCAGACGCTTGCAGATCGAACATATACAGGTGCAGTTGCCGGGGCTGCCCCAGGAGCTGTCAGGGCTGCGGATAGCACACCTTTCCGACCTGCACCTGCAAGACAGTCGTCATGCTATAGAGACCGGGCAGAACGCAGTGGCACAAGCGATGGCGCAGTCGCCTGATTTCATATGTATTACCGGAGATATGGCGCATCACTCTGTACACGCGGCTCTGGCTTGCCGCACGCTGAGTGGTCTGGACGCAATTCATGGCACATATGCGGTTCTGGGCAATCATGACATGGACGAGTCACTTGAGCTTGATCTGCTGGCGAAACGGCACGAACGAGTGACGGTTCGTCAGTGGTTGGCCTATGCCAGGAGTGCTGGGATTATCCTGCTGGTGAACCGGCATCATGTACTGGATATAGGTGGCAAGACAGTGGTTGTGGCAGGTGTCGGTGACCCGTCGTCCGGTTACGATGACCTGGAGGCTGCTGTGGCCGATGCGCCCGAGAGCGATCTGCGCTTGCTGCTATCGCATAGTCCTGATATTTTCGATGATCCACGCGCAGAGTGGGCGGATCTGATTCTCTGTGGCCATACCCACGGTGGTCAGGTACGACTGCCAGGAATAGGCACCCCGTGGGCGCCGGTCTGGAGACGTCGGGATCGGGCATCAGGGTTGATGCGGGTGGCCGATGGCACCGTGGCTTATGTCAGCCGAGGCGCAGGCTCAGGCACACGGGCGCGCTTCAACTGCCCACCTGAAGTGACTATTCTTGAGCTAACACCGGGTTACGCTGAAGACCTTAGGCTCGTCAGGTAGTGAGGCTAAAGCAGCACTTAGGATACACTCGTCGGTCCCGAAGAGAGGGCGAACTGCACTGAACATCAAGTCTATATTCAGTGGGTTACTTGTGAGAGTGGGGCTCAAAAAAGAGCCGCCACAATTGAGCCGGGAACAGGCCATGCAGGCGTTGCCGGTGCGCAATCCGTCGCTGAAATGGAAGGTCAACGATCAGGAGAACGTCGTGATCATACTGCCACGGCGTGATGACCTGTCTGGCAAGGCTCTGGGCTGGCTGTTCATGGTGCCACAGGAAAAACCGGTGGAGCTGGATGAGCTGGGGTCCAGCGTGTGGCACAACTGCGACGGAGAGTCTACTGTCGCCGAAATCGTGACACTTCTATGTCGTGAGCACAAGCTTAGCCGCCATGAGGTCGAGATAACGCTTACAGAGTACCTACGCACTCTGGGCAAGCGAGGTATGGTTGGATTCATGGTGCCGCGTGAGGTGGCAGAGGCTGCAGGAGTTGCCCATCAGGAAGTCATCGGTCTCGAGGACGTAGCCACCACCCGTGAGCAACTGACTGCGGCTCAGGAGCAGGCGGCCCGGGAAGCGGCTGAGACGGAACGGATTTTGGCCGAGCTGGAAGAGGATGACGGAGGCAGTTCAGTTGCAGACCCGGACATGACAGACGAGGCGGACGCTCCTTCTGAAGCGGATGATGATACCGACAACGGTGTACACCGATGATCCGCAACATATTGGTAGGCTACGACCACTCGCGCAGCTCTCAGGCCGCCCTACAGCAGGCCCTGGACATCGCTGAGGCCGCCCAGTCGTGGCTGCACTTGGTGTATGTAGACGAGACGGCTGTACGCGAAGACGGACTGGAACTGCTTTCCAGCATCTCTGTGGAAGACCACGGGATAGTTGCTGCAGCGACTGCGGAAGAGGGAGCATTTGCGCCTGAACCGCCACCGCCAGTAGAGGCCGAAATCCCTGTGCTCACCGCGGGTGCAGAGGCGTGTTATCAGGCCCATGTACCGTACGACACGCAACGACTCTTCGGTGCTCCAGGTGAGCGCTTGGCACACCTCGCAAGGCTTCAGCA